>Ga0102815_10001072_pt1 | contig 17426 bp, 15 predicted proteins | sample ColrivemetaGS759_FD_79113 | JGI IMG/M metagenome (GOLD analysis project Ga0102815, IMG submission 79113) | Estuarine microbial communities from the Columbia River estuary - Ebb tide ETM metaG S.759 | ecosystem: Environmental > Aquatic > Marine > Intertidal zone > Estuary | place: USA: Columbia...
ATATTCAAGATTTGAATGCTTTAGGCTATAAAAGCATTACTAGTATTAAAATTGGTGTTAAAAAATTCATAGACTGGTATGTAAGCTTTTATAACGTAGATAATATAAAATAGTGATAAGAATCTTAGATTATATCACTACAGGAATCAATGTGTTGCTAGCTAGTGTGATTTTGCAAAAGCCATCTTTGATTTATCAAAAATAAAAATAAAGCCAATTAGTACAGAGGCGTCTAAAACGAGAAAAACAACTTATATGTAGTGTATTAAATAAAACAAATACAATTCCTTATTGGAGAGATAGTTTAAAAAAAGCTTTAAAATTAATGAAAAGTTAACTTATTATCAGAAAACTTTATTTTATTAACTGGTCAGCTGTAAAAAATAAATTATAAGAATTATAAAACAGAAAAAGAAGATAGTACCACTCCTTTACGGAATAAGTATTTGACTATTAAAAACATAAAAAATAGTTTTAGAGGATAATAAATTTTAATTATCTTTCTCAGAAGAGGAGTTATTGGAGTCTTTTAAACTCGATAAGTGCTTAGAGCAACAAACATTAACAAATAATTACAAGAGAAAGGCTATTGACGGTATTTACAATCCTTTTTCTATTAGTATTAACACAGGCGTAATTGTAGCCAACCTTTTTAATAAAAGTATAGATGAATAATATTAAACTGTTAGATTGTACGCTTCGCGACGGGGGCTACTATACAGATTGGGATTTTGATAAAAATTTGGTTATAGACTATTGTAGAGCAATGGAAGAATTGCCAATTGATTATGTTGAGGTTGGCTACAGAAGTATACCGCTAAATGGATATTTAGGCGAATATTTCTATTGTCCGGATTATGTTTTAAAAGAGTTGAAAGGTTTAATGCCTTCAAAAAAATTGGCTGTAATTCTTAACGAAAAAGATATAAGAGCGGAACATGTTACTGAAATATTGACATCTTGTTTGCCTTATATAGCCTTGATTAGAATAGCGGTCGATCCAAAAAATTTTGAAAGGGCAATCATTTTAGCTGAAGCTGTTAAAAAGTTGGGTTTTGAAGTTGCTTTTAATGTCATGTATATGTCTAGTTGGAAGGAAGACACTTCTTTTTTAAACTTGTTAGAAGGTACAGAAGAAACAATCGATTATTTTTATATGGTTGATTCATTTGGAGGTGTATTACCAAACGATGTAAAAGATATTATTAATTTAGTCAAACCTAAAACAAACATACCCTTAGGTTTTCATGGACATAATAATTTAGAAATGGCTTTGGCAAACACCTTAACATCGATTGATGAAGGGTGTGCTATTGTTGATGCTACAATTACTGGAATGGGACGTGGTGCAGGAAATCTAAAAACAGAACTACTACTTACGTATTTATCCTCACACAAGAATTTAGACGTTTCTTTTGACTCATTAAGCACATGTGTTGCGGACTTTGAAAATTTAAAAAAGAGACATAATTGGGGTACAAGTTTACCATACATGGTTTCAGGAGCTAATTCGTTACCTCAAAAAGAAGTCATGGATTGGGTTAGTAACATATCTTTTTCATTAAATAGTATTGTAAGAGCGCTTAATAACCAAAAAGATAACGTTTCAGATAATGTTAAATTACCAGTTTTTGAAGTTTCAGAAAGTTATAATAGAGTAGTAATTATTGGAGGAGGTGTTGGCGCGGTAAAACATTCAAAAGCTGTAGTTGAGTATATCAATAATAACATTGAGGATGTTTGTTTAATACATTCTAGTTCAAAAAATGCGATACACTATAAAGAGATAGATGTATTACAATACTTTTGTCTTGTTGGTAATGAGGGGCACAGGCTAAATAAAGTATATAACGGTAGTCCTGATTCAAAAGTGTACAAATGTATTTTACCCCCATACCCTAGAAAAATGGGTACTTTTATCCCTAGAGCGGTAGAAGATAGAGCTTATGAATTGTGTTCAGTAAATTTCACCAATAAACATAAAGATTCACTTTTTACTTTGGCTCTTGAAACAGCGTTGCAATTAAAATGCACAGAGATTTATTTGGTAGGGTTTGATGGTTACCAAGAAGGAATGGGTAATAAAGAAAGAGGTTTAGCAAAAGAAAATGAATATTTAATTAAAAAAATTCTAGATTTGTCTGTTAAGATTAGCGCAATAACACCAACTGTTTATGAAGTACCCCAAACATCGGTATATAAATTGTTAATATGAGAAAAAATATGAATATAGAATTTAGAAAAAAACTAACTTCTAAAGTTTTTGGGGTATTTTCTAAAACTATTGACCCAGGGGTAGTTGAATCTATAGGTTATTCTGGAATGGATTTTGTGATTTTAGATCAGGAGCACGGAAACGTGCCAAATCATGTTTTAGAAAATTTAATTAGAGCAGCCGAATTGAGCGAACTTATGCCAATTGTTAGAGTAAGCGAGTTAAATAACAATTACATTAGTTCTGCATTAGACTTAGGAGCAGGAGGAGTTCAAATACCTAATATATCTAATGCAAACCAAGTTAAAGATGCTATAAAGTTTTCAAAATTTCATCCAATTGGAGAACGAGGAGTTTGCAGGTTTGTAAGATCAGCAAATTACGGCACAAAAGATAAAAAAGAATACTTTGCAGATTCTAATGAAAGCGTACTGATTATTCAAGTAGAAGGGCAAGAGGGTGTAAATAATATAGATGAAATTTTAGCTATAGAAGGCTTTGATGTGCTTTTTGTTGGTCCTTACGATTTATCTCAATCTCTGGGAGTCCCTGGAGATGTTACAAATAAAATTGTTTTAGATGCGATTAAAAGAATCTCAATTAAGGCCAAAAAAAAGGGAGTGATTTTAGGCACTTTTTGTGATACTATAGAAATGGCTAAACTTATGTTATCTATGGGTATAAATTATTTATCCTACTCTGTGGATATGAATATTTACACAAATGCATGTAAAAATATTATTGAAGAAATAAAAGAATGATTTTAACACAAAAAAATTTAAACAAGACTCTATGAAGAAAACTATTCTATGGGATTTTGATGGAGTTATTTTAGATTCTATGGAAGTGAGAGACTTTGGTTTTAGGGAAATTTTCAAAAAATTCAAAAAAGAGCATGTTTCGCAATTAATTGATTACCATAGAATTAATGGAGGGTTATCGAGGTATGTTAAGATAAGGTATTTTTTTGAAGACATAATGCATGAAAGTATTGAAGCGGATGAGGTTATGAAATATGCAATTAATTTTTCTGAAATAATGAGGAAAGAGTTAACCAATCCTAAAAATTTAATTAGTGAAAGTGTGTCTTTTATAAGAAACAACTTTGATAAGTATTGTTTTCATATAGTGTCTGGCTCAGACCAAGAAGAACTTCGTTTTTTATGTAAGGAGTTAAGTATTGCTAATTATTTCATCTCGATTCATGGATCGCCAACCCCCAAAACGAGACTTGTCAAAGAATTACTTGAAAAATATGATTATAAGTTAGCAAAAACGTGTCTTATAGGAGACTCGATAAATGATTTTGAAGCGGCTTCATTAAATAATATTTCGTTTTATGGATATAACAATGAATCTTTAATAAAACTGAAATCTAACCACATTAGTTCATTTAAAACCTTTGTGTTTTAGAAAGATTGAATGAAGTGATATTTTTAAGTTAAAGAAGCTTGTATTGCGATTGTAGAGAAAGTAAAAATTGAGTAAAAAGAAGATGTAAGAGCATCTTATAATTATTTTTGATTTAGTATTAAAGATTGATTGTAATGTGTTTGTGCTAAAAACAGACAAGTAATTTCATGAGATTTATCTAACATGTTTTACGTTGATAAATCATTATAAATAGCATCAAAGTTTAATTTTAAAAATAATCCAACACAAATGTATTTGTATCTTTCATTAACATTTATTAAAAAAATATTTTAAATGACGAACAAAAAAAAAACAGTGGTAGCTTTATTGACTGGTAGAGGAAATAGCACACTGCTAAATAAGAATATTTTACCTGTTTTGGGGAAGCCACTTTTATACTACCCGGCAATGGCAGCAAAATCATGTGAACTAGTTACTGGTTTTTATATAAGCAGTAATGATGAAAAAATATTAAAAGCAGGTGAAAATTGTGGATATAAGCGTATTGTAAGACCAGAACAATTTTCAACTCCTGAGGCACAGCATAAAGATGTCATAATTCATGCCTTAGAGTATATGAAGGAGGAAGGTGTCTATCCTGATATTCTCATAGTATTTATGGCTAATTCAGGAGTTGTAAAAAAAGAATGGGTCGAAACGGCAATTACCAATTTATTAGAAAATGAAGAATTGTCTGCTTCAGCACCGGCAAAAATGGACCAAGACCACCATCCATATAGGGCCAAAAAGTTGAGAGAAGATGGGTGCTTAGATACTTGGATTGATTTTTCAAAAGAAACTGTGTCTACAAATAGACAAGATTTACAAAGTTGTTATTATTTATGCCATAACTTTTGGGCGCTAAATGTCAAGAAGTCAATTGAAGCTGAAAATGGGCAACAACCTTGGGGGTTTATGGGGAATAATGTTAAGCCAATACTCGTTGATGAGGGCTTTGATGTTCATATTCTTGAAGATATTAAAAGGACTGAAAAGTGGATAATTAGTGAAGGAATAAAATATTAAATTATGAAAGTAATATTGGTTACTGGAGCTGCTGGATTTATTGGTTCAGCTGTCGCTGAAAAATTGTTGAAATTAGGAAATAAAGTTATTACGGTAGATAATTTATCAACAGGTAAAAGGGGATGTATTCCAGATGGTTGCGAGTTTATTGAAGGGAATGATTATGATTTAGAAACAATTAAGAAGTTAGAAAAATATTCATTTGATTTAATGATTCATTTAGCTGGACAAAGTTCTGGGGAAGTCAGTTTTGAGGACCCTGTTTATGATCTTCAAACGAATACTCAATCAACTATTATGTTGCTAAATTTGGCTTTAAAGACAGGGTGTAAGGAATTTATCTATGCCAGCTCTATGTCAGTTTATGGAGACCATGAAAACCCTCTTGTAAATGAAAAATCAATTGCTACTCCTAAATCATTTTATGCAGTAGGGAAACTTTCCAGTGAACATTACATGCGAATTTATAGCACATATGGTATTAAAACTACAGCTTTAAGGTTTTTTAACGTTTATGGGCCTGGGCAAAACCTTGATAATCTAAAACAAGGAATGGCGAGCATATTTCTTGCTCAAGCAATAGCTAATAAACACATATTAATTAAAGGTTCCAAAGGTAGATTTAGAGATTTTATCTATATAGACGATATTGTGGAGTCGGTATTATTATCAATGGGAAGAGAAAATGGCAAATTATACGAATCGTATAATGTTTGTAATGGCGAAAAAGTTACCGTTGAAAAAATAGTAGAAACAATTAAATTAAACTTACCATATAACGTTAGTACTGAATATGGAGAGGGAACACCTGGTGACCAGAACGGTATTATAGGAGATTATTCAAAAATTCTTAAAGATTTGGGTTGGAAAGGAAAAATGAAGTTTGATGAAGGTATAAAAGAAATGATTATTTGGGCTAAGAGCAGCATGAAGTCGCAAAACTAGTAAAATTTATAATTGAGTTTTTTATCAATATATTCATAATTTTTAATGTAAATAGTCGTAGTTTAATATGTCTGCAAAATTATTCAAGACCGCTTCAATTTATATTGTAGTCGAATTTTTAAATAAATCCGTTCCTTTTATTTTGTTACCCATATTGACTAGATATTTAACACCTAGCGAATATGGAAGTTTATCTTTATTTACTGTTTATATTTATATATTGATGATAATATGTTCACTTGGATTAACATCTTCTATTAGCGTCAATTTTCATCAGCTTCATAAAAGCTCCATTAGTATTTATAATAGCACTTCGTTTATTATAATTCTAATTACTTGGGGCATAGCTTTTTTATTAACAATATTGTTTGGGCAATTTTTAGTAACACTAACGGGAATCGCCTATTTTTGGCTTATCATGGTATTTCCCATCGTATTAGCGAATATCCTTTTTTTAAATTATATGAATTTGTTGCAATTGGATATGAAACCATTTAAGTTTTCATTTTTTCAATTGAGTAAGTCTTTTTTAGAAGGTGCGTTATCAATATTTTTTGTTGTTGTTTTATTAAGGTCATGGATTGGAAGAATAGAGGCTATGCTAATCATGTCAATAATTTTCTTTTTCGTTGTTATTTACTTTTTGATTAAAGATAGATATCTACCTAAAAAAATATACTTTTCAAAAAAATATGCTAAGGATAGTTTATCATTTGGGCTTCCCTTAGTGCCTCATCAAATTAGTTATTGGATAAAAACAGGTTTAGATAGATATCTAATTGCTTTTTTACTTACCCAAGAGGCCGTTGGAATATACTCAGCAGGATATCAAGTGGGTTTCTCTATTTTTATTTTGGTTTCTGCTGTAAATCAGGCTATAGTGCCATATTTATATAAAAAATTAAAAAATGAAGATGAAATAGATAAACATAAATTAGTAAAACTTACTTATAAATATTTTTTGTTATTAATAATCTTGGGGATTCTTGCGTCGCTATTTATTCCTAAATTATTGGAGTATTTTTTAGGAAATAATTATTCCCAAGCTTCAAGTATTATACCCTTTCTTTCTTTTTCAGCCGTAATTCATGGCATGTATTTAATGGTTTTGAATTATATTTTTTACTTTAAAGAGTCTAAAAAAATAGCAATCATTACTTTTAGCACTGGATTATTACATGTTTTTTTGAGTTATCAATTTATAAAGTTATATGGTATACAAGGAGCGGCAATAGCCTCTCTTTTGTCGTATTTTATTACTTTTGTTTTAACGTGGAGGTTAAGTAATAAAGTTTTTCCTCTTCCATGGTTTACATTGCTTAAATTTAAATAAATGAAGTATATTTTTGTTATTAATAACCCAATTACTGATTTAATAACTGAAAAAGTAATTAACTCAGACAAGGAAAAATTTACTCAGGAAAATGTTGTAATATTTTCATATAGAAATTATAAGAGTAATTTAAATTACAAAACGTTTGGAATTCCAATTCTCCGAAAAAAAATTCTTTTTTTAAGAACCTGGTTGGATATTTATAAACTGAAAAAAATTATTTGTTCAATAAATGATGAGTATACAGTGTTTTTACCAACAACAGGTTTTGAGACTTTTCAATTTTTAATTCACCATAATAGCTGCCGCAATTATTGTTATTTGGAAGAAGGATTAGCAAGTTATTATTCAATAAGTGAAAAGAGTCAAACTCATAGTAATTTTATAAATAGGCATTCAAATTTTATTATAATTATAGGAAAAAGAGTCTATCATTTAATAAACTTTGGAACCATAATGGATGCTTATTCAGAATTTTTTGATGTTTCAAATTCAAAATATCAAGCTTCATATTGTTTTTCAAATCATTGTTTTGGGGAACATCCAAACAAGAAAATATTGAATATTTCCTTTAATAAGAATGAAAGTTTAAATAATTATAACACTATATTAGTTTTAGAATCATTTGTTGAAACAGGAGTATTAAAAAAGCAAATATATTTATCCTTGTTAGAATGGTTGTTTCACTATTTAGACAGAAAAGAAAAAAGTGTAATTTATTATAAATTTCATCCAGATCAATTGAAATCAATGTCATCAAAACGTATTATTTTAAATTTATTTGATAAATTTAATCAAAATAAAGGCTTGGACTTTGTTGAAATCGATCAATCAATTAAATTAGAAGATATAGCTTATAATAGTAAAGAATCGGAGTTTTACATGGTTTCAAGCAGTGTAGCTATTTATGCTAATATATGTGGAAGGAAATCATATTCACTATACAATCAGGTTTTAAATTTAAAACCAGGAGAAAATTTCAAGAATTATACTAATACAATACCTTCAGAATATTTTAATATAGTTAATTTAATCGATGAAATTTAGAGATAAAATTTTAGCACTAGTTTTTTTTGGTTTTAATATTTTTGGACTCCCATCTCCATTGTTGTACTCAAATTTTATCTCACTCGTTTTTGTCAAAAATTTACTTAAAACAAAATATTTTATTTTTACATGTTTTTTTGTTTTTACGCTTCTAGTATATTTTGCAATACATTTTTATTATGGAGTAGAAATGACTTCTTATCTAAATAGTTTAGCTGTATACCTATTGGTATTCATAAATGTCATAATGGCACATAATTATATAAAATATTTAGGTGACAGAATAAACTTATTGTTTGATTTTATTGTTAAAGCAAATTTTACTTTTTTTATAATTTCAGTTCTGTTTTTAGTTTCGGATTTTTCAAAATTGACTTGGAGATATTATAATTATACAGATTTAAGCAATCAAGGCGCAGGAATACCAAGATTTAGAGGTTTTTTTTATGAGCCTTCTTATTATGCCCTTATGTTTTCGCCTTTCTTATTGTATTACTTTTATAAGTTTATTTTTGTTGAAAAAAGTTTTAAAACTTTTAGAAATTTATTATTTGTTGCAATTCCGATTGTTTTTACTTGGTCTTTTGGTGTTCTTCTCGGGATATTACTTGCCATAGTAATTTCTGTAATTTATTATTCGACTAAATATTTTAAGATTAATATTTATTTTCTTGTAGCATTTTCTTTGCTTCCTATTGGGGTTTTGTTATTACTAATGTTTAATACAGAAATAGCGCATAGAATTATTATGAATTTTAAGGGCGATGATCTTTCCACTAAGGGGAGAACTTCTAATGCTTTTGAAATTGCAAATCATTTAATACATGCAAAAAGTCCTTTTTTTGGAATAGGGTTGGGGCAAATCAAGATTTTCGGCCAAGAGTATATTCAAAACTATTATGGTTATCAAAAATGGTATAGGGTTTCAATTCCAAATGCTTTTGCAGAAACCTTGGCAATATTTGGATATACAGGGGCTTTTTTACGCTTGTTTTTTCAATTATTTTTGTTTTTTTATAAAAAATGTTACAATAATATGTTTAGTTTAACCTTGTTTGCCTTTATTTTTATTTATCAATTTACGGGTAGTTTTATCACTTCTACACTTGAGTATATTATTTGGCTTATGGCAGTTATGAATATATTTCCAGAATTTAATATTTCAAATAGGTATGCGCAAAACTATAAATAAATTAATCAGTAAAATTAAGGGAGAAAAATACATCATCAGTGATGATATTCCCTTGAAATATTTAATCTCTATTATATTTAGAAGATTAGTTATGCTAATAAGAGGTTGTTTAACTATTTGTGAAAAGGAAGGTTGTTTTTTTAGAGGATCTAAAGTGAAAATGTATTGTAAATCTAAAATTAAAATAGGAAAAGGAGTTTCAATTGACAGAGGTTGTTACCTTGATGCGCTTTCATCTGATGGAATTATTATTGGAAAAAATAGTTCTATGGGTAAATATACTGTTATTGAATGCAGTGGGTCAATAAAGGATATAGGCAAAGGAATTTTTACTGGTGAAAATGTTAGTTTAGGGGCTAATGGTTTTTTTGGTTGTGCAGGAGGAATTAAAATTGGGGATAATACAATAATGGGAAACTTTATAAGTTTTCACTCCGAAAACCATATTTTTTCATCTAGAAAAACACCCATAAGAACTCAAGGAGTCAATAGAGAAGGTATAATTATAGGAAAAGATTGTTGGATAGGAGCTAAGGCAACCATACTAGATGGTGTTGTTGTAGAAAATGGTTGTATTATTGCGGCTGGTGCCTTGTTAACAAAAGGGAAATATGAAGCATATGGAATTTATGGAGGAATACCAGCTAAATTATTAAAATTTAGAAAAGATTAATTTCTCATTTAATAAAACGAATAAGATAAATTATGAGAATTTTAATGGTAAGTAGAGCAACACTATTTTTGCAACCAGGAGGAGACACTATACAAATAACTAAAACTGCACAATATATAAATAAAGTTAAAGGAATATCTGTAGATATAAAAACGGTTAGTGATAAGATTGATTATATAAATTATGATTTAATACATCTTTTTAATATTTGCAGACCGTCAGATTTATTAGGAATAATTAATAAATCAAAATTACCTTATGTTATTTCAACAATATTTGTAGATTTTTCAGAAGTTGAAAAAAATCATTTTCAAAAATCTAGAGTCTTCTTAAGTAAATTGTTTAGTCTTGATCAAATGGAATACATGAAAGCTGTTGGCCGGTTTTTAAAGAATCAAGAGATAATAACAGATTATAAATATTTCATTATTGGTCATAAAAAGTCGGTTAAAAGAATAATAAAAAGCGCAAAATTGCTTTTGCCAAATTCAGAGAGTGAATATAATCGCTTATATAAATGTTATGGTTTAAAACAAAAATATCATGTTATACCTAATGGAATAGATACCACTGTTTTCAAATATGTTAATTCTAATAATTCTAAATATAAAAAATTTGAAAATAGTATTTTATGTGTCGGTCAAATAACACCAGTAAAAAATCATTTAAATCTAATTCAGGCATTAAATGGCACCAAGTATAATGTTTATATTATTGGTTCTCCAACTTTAAATGCAACTTACTATTATAATAAATGTCTTGAAATAGCTTCAGATAATATTCATTTTATATCTAAATTGAAACAAGAAGAATTATCAGTAATTTATTCTAAGGCCAAAGTACATGTTTTGGCAAGTTGGTTTGAGACAACAGGTCTGGTGTCTCTGGAGGCATCCTATTTAGGATGTAATATAGTTATTACCAATAAAGGGGATCAAATGGAGTATTTTCAAGATAATGCTTTTTATTGCGACCCCAAAGATATTAATTCTATTCGATTAGCAGTTGATAGGGCATATTCTGCTAAATCAAACATAAAACTTAAAGAGAAAATTTTGTCTGAATATAATTGGGATGTTACAGCGCAAAAAACAATTAAGGCATATGAGGAAGTACTAAAAATTAGTTAAAATAAAATATGAAAATAGCTATATTGGGAACAAGAGGGATTCCAAATTATTATTCAGGTTTTGAACAATTTGCCGAATTTTTTTCGGTGTTTATTGCCAAAAAAGGACATGAAGTATGGGTTTATAATTCTCATAACCATCGTTATCAAGAGAAAACCTTTAAAGGGGTTAATATTATTCATCAATTTGATCCTGAGTATAAATTGGGGACCTTCGGTCAGTTTATTTATGATTTAAATTGTATAATAGATTCTCGTAAAAGAAATTTTGATATTATTCTTCAACTAGGTTATACAAGCAACACTATTTGGCATAGGTTATTGCCAAAAGGACCAATTATAATAAGCAATATGGATGGTTTAGAGTGGAAGCGATCAAAATACTCTCCATTGGTTAGGAAGTTTTTAAAATATGCGGAAAAATTAGCTGTAAAATCTAGTGATTACTTGGTGTCTGATTCAATAGGTATTCAAAATTATATTTTAAAAGAGTATCAGGCAAAGTCGGAATTTATTGCCTATGGGGCAGAATTATTTGAAACTCCTAATTTGGATATGTTACAACAATATGATGTAGAAGAGTATAACTATAATATGTTAGTAGCGCGTTTTGAACCAGAAAACAACTTAGAAATGATCTTAGATGGTGTGGCTTTATGTAAAGACAAGACTGTGTTTTTAGTAGTTGGGAGACATGACGCAAACAAGTTTGGAGCATTTTTAAAAAACAAATATAAAAGTAATTCAAATATTAGATTTTTAGGAGGTATTTTTAATTTAGAGCACCTAAACAATCTCAGATATTACTCTAAACTATATTTTCATGGTCATTCTGTAGGAGGCACTAATCCTTCTTTATTGGAAGCTATGGCGTCAAAGGCTTTAATTATTGCTAACAACAATGAGTTTTCAAAATCAATTTTGGGAGAAGATGCTTTTTATTTTAGCACAAAAGAAGATGTGAAAACACACCTTGAAAATGTTAAAAAAACGTATAATAAAGATAAAATTGATAATTGTTATTTTAAAATTGAGAATGAATATATGTGGGAAGTAATTAATAACAAATATTTAGACTTTTTTCATGAATGTATTAAAAAAAATTAAGTCGTTTATTAATACAGAAGAATTCTTAGGATACTTAATTTCTTTAGTATTATCTACTTTATTTTTAGGTTATGCTCCTAGTAGTATTGCTTTAGGTATATTCATAATGTTTTCAGTTAGGTATTTAATATTAAATAAAAATAATATTAATTTTGATTTTTCACTTTTTTTGCCAGTACTGATGTATTTTATGTTTTTTTTAACTTTGTTATGGTCAGTTAATCAAAACCTGACTAAAACAGGATTGGAAAGAACAGTAGCTTTTTTATTAGTACCCGCAGCGTTTAGCTTTATCCCTAGAATTTCCCTAAAAAATTTGGAAATAATTCTTAAGTGTTTTACTATTTCAAACGCTTTGCTAGGGTTCTTCTTTTTAATTTTAGCACTAATTAATTTTTCTGAAATAAAATCAATAAGTGTTTTTGTTTATCATGACTTGGTAAGTGTTTTAGATTTAAATGCTATTTATGTTTCTGTTGCTTTTTCTATAAGTTTATTTTATTTGCTTTCAAAGAATAAAAAAAAATGGAAGCATTTTATTTTAATTATTTATTTTTTGATATTGTTGTTTTTACTTTCATCCAAGACAATTTTTTTTATTTTGCTTTTTGGCTTAATTGTTTATCCAATATTTTATAAAATTAAAGGAATTAGCAAGGGCAAATTAATTTTAGTTACTTTGTTAGTATTGCTATTTTTAGGTATAGGTTCCATTTCTCTTAAAGAAAGATTTCTGGATGAATCAGAATCAAAATTTAGTGAAGTTTTAAGTAAAGAAGAATTTGGAAAAGTATATTTGTGGACAGGAAGTTCCATAAGGTTATTGCAATTAAGGATATTAAAGGATCAGATTAAAGAAGAGTCAATTTTTTGGAAAGGTTTTGGTTTGTTCGCTTCGAGAGATAATATAAAAGAAAGACATCTTAAGTTTAACACATATCCTGAATTTCATAAATATAATTATCACAATCAGTATGCTCAAATTTTTTCAGAAACGGGAATATTTGGCGTTATTCTCTTTTTTTTAATTCTATTGACTAGTTTTATAAAAGCTTTAAAGACTAATAATTTTGTAGCTATCATGTTCAATATTACAATGGTTATAGTATTTATTACAGAATCCTATTTATGGAGACAGCATGGTTTATTTCTGTTTATTTCTTTTTATTGTGTTTTTAATAGACTCGATATTAAAAACACCTAGCATATTTGTTTTATAAGGGTTTTTGTTCTCGATAGTTATTATTAATTTTATATTTTTAGATTGTAAAAAAAGATTAACAACTTACAAACGATGGTTTTTAATAAAAATTATTCAAAGTGGATTAGACCTATTCTTTACGGAATAGATTTATGCATTATATTAATTTCAACTTACTTTTTTCTTACAAAGGACAGTAAAAACATAAGTGTTTTTCTTTTTCTGTGGGTGGTTTTATCAATTTTTTTTTCTTTTTACAAAATTTATAGGTTTACAAAAATCGTAAAAATAGTTACCCTGCTTTTAAAGCAAGCCATTGTTTTTTTACTTTTAATAACTACTTATTTGTATGTTGATAATTCTAATTTGCTACCAGTAATTATTTTGCGTTTTTCTGTCACCCTTTTTCTTATATTTAGTATTTGGCGAATTTTTCTACACACTATATTTAGGAAGTACCGCGTTATTACAGGAAGTAATTATAAGAAAGTTATAATAATTGGGTCAAGTGAGGCGACTCGTGAACTTCAAGATTTTTTTAATAGAGAGCTTGGGTTTGGATATAAATTTATGGGTTACTTTTCGGACAACAATGAGTCTTCCAAATTAGGCTCTATCAAACAAAGTTATGATTATATATTAGAAAACAAAATTGATGAGGTCTATTGTTCGGTAAAAGGATTGAGCAATAAAGAAATTAAATATTTTATTGATTTTTGTGATATTAATATTATTAATTTAAAATTCATACCTGATAACAAAGAATTATTTAGTAAGAATTTACGTTTAAATTATTACGATATAACACCAATACTTTCTTTAAGAGAAATACCGTTAGATGATCCCATAAATAGTGTTATTAAACGAGTTTTTGATGTTTTATTTTCAATTTTTATTATTGTTTTTGTCTTGTCTTGGTTAATACCAATATTAGGCTTAATTATAATTATTGAAAGTAAAGGACCGATTTTTTTTCAGCAAGACCGGCCAGGTATTAAAGAAAGAGGTTTTGGATGTTATAAATTTAGATCAATGACTCTTAATTCTAATTCTGAGGACTCTGCTACTAGGAATGATGCTAGAATAACCAGAGTGGGTAAATTTATTAGAAAAACCAGTATAGATGAACTTCCTCAATTTTTTAATGTGTTATTTGGAGAAATGTCGGTTGTTGGTCCACGCCCTCATTTATGGAGGCAAAATGAAATATATGGCACAAAAATATCTAAATATATGGTTAGGCACTTTGTTAAACCCGGAGTTACTGGTTTAGCTCAAGTTAGAGGTTATAGAGGTGAGATTGAAACAAAGGAAGATATTGTCAATAGAACAAAATATGATGTTTTTTATATAGAAAATTGGACTTTAATTCTAGATTTGGGTATAATTATTCAAACAGTTCTCAACGTATTTAAAGGAGAAGAAAAAGCATATTAACTGGAGTAAATTAAATAGGGTGTGTTTTACATAGCGTGTTGGGCCGAAATAAGAAATGATATGTTGTGTAAAAGTTAAAGTTTTAACCCTGAAGCTATATAAATTTTAAATAGGAAGCATATCTTTATGGTTTGGTAGTCATGATCAATTAGGGATTTAATTTTGTTTAATAGGAAGAGGAATATAATTTTTAAGTAAATATGAAAAAAGTATTAATTACAGGAGCAGCAGGGTTTTTAGGATCCCATTTATGTGATAAATTTATTAAAGAAGGTTACCAGGTTATTGGAATGGATAATTTCATTACGGGTGATAAAAAAAACATAGAGCATCTAGAAAATAATCCCAACTTTAGTTTTATGGAGCACGATGTCACTGAATATATTGATGTTGAAGGTGATGTCGATTATATACTTCATTTTGCCTCACCAGCAAGTCCAATAGATTACCTAAAAATACCAATTCAAACCTTAAAAGTAGGCTCTTTAGGAATTCATAATTTATTAGGTTTAGCAAAAGCTAAGAATGCCAGAGTTTTAATTGCGTCTACATCTGAGATATATGGTGACCCATTGGTACATCCTCAAACTGAAGACTATTACGGGAATGTGAACACCATTGGACCTAGGGGGGTTTATGATGAAGCAAAACGATTTCAAGAGTCTATAACTATGGCGTACCATCGTTTTCATGGTGTTGAGACGCGAATAGTAAGAATATTTAATACGTACGGACCCAGAATGCGGTTAAATGACGGCCGAGTAATTCCTGCGTTTATGGGGCAAGCTTTACGAGGAGAAGATTTAACTGTTTTTGGAGATGGATCTCAAACTCGATCGTTTTGTTATGTTGATGATGAAGTTGATGGAATATACAAACTCCTTTTAAGTGATTATGCAGAACCGGTTAACATTGGAAACCCTCATGAAATATCGATTAGTGATTTTGCAGAAGAAATAATAAAATTAACGGGGACCACTCAAAAAGTAATTTACAAAGATTTACCTGTAAACGATCCAATGCAAAGGCAGCCAGATATTTCTCTTGCGAAAAAATTATTAGGATGGGAGCCTAAAGTAGGCCGAGAAGAGGGTATGAAAATTACATTTGATTATTTTAAAAGCTTAACTGAAGACGAATTGTATAAAAGCGAGCATAAAGATTTTTCTAGCTATATTAGCAAGTAAAACTAATTAACTTATGGAATTTGAGCGCGGCAGGTTTTCATGGCTATTAAGACCTGTATTAATAGTTTATGATCTATTCGTTTTAAATTTTTTAGCATTTTATTTCTTAAATTTTAATGAATCTAATCTTTATTTTTTTTCAACAAAATTATTTAATGACAAGCATCTTCTATTTATAATATATTCCATAATTCTATGGCTCTTATCTGCATTTTTATTCAAATTTTATAATGTATATAGATATACTTCTGTTGTAAATATTTTATCTCTTTTGATTAAACAATTTTTAGCATTTTCAGTTATTGTTTTTTCATTTATCGGTATTTTTAGAAGTATAAGTGTGCAGGCATTTGTAGTTTCAAATTATTTATGTTATTCACTTATAAGTATAGGGATTATAAAATTATTAAGTTTCTATATATTAAAATCCTTTCGTTTTTATTTGAGGGGAAATTTGAGGGAAGTTATAATTATCGGAAATGGAACTAGTGTGTTAGAACTTAAAAACCTTTTTCTTAAGAAGAAAGAGTTGGGCTATAGAGTAAAAGCCGTTTTTAATAATTCAGGAGAAAAGAACGTCACAGGTACAATTAATGATAGCTTTAAATTTTTAAAAAAAAACCACAATATTGACGAAATTTATTGTGGAATTGATGAGTTAACCAAAAAAGAAATTAACGATTATGTAAAATACGCAAGCCTTAGCCGTTGTAATTTAAAGTTCGTTCCTAGTGACAATTCAAACCTTTTCACAAAACGTCTTAACACAAATTATTACGACTACTTACCTGTTTTGTCAATTCAAGAAACAGCATTAAATAATTATTTTAATAAATTTGTGAAGCGCACTTTTGATATTGTATTTTCATTATTAGTTATAGTTTTTGTTCTTTCTTGGCTTTCAATATTATTATTTATTATCATTAAATTAGAGTCGAAAGGACCAGTTTTTTATAGGCATTTAAGAAATGGTATTAACTACAAAGAGTTTTATTGTTATAAATACAGATCATTAAATATTACACAAGAAGTAAGCGGTAGTTATGTTAAACAAGATGATTCTAGGGTTACCAAAATAGGTGGTTTTTTGAGAAGGACAAGTATGGATGAATTACCACAATTCATCAATGTTTTAAAAGGCGAAATGAGTTTAGTAGGTCCAAGGCCACATATGCTATCTTATACTGATGAATATTCTAAAGTTATAGATAAATATAATTTTATTTATAGGCATAATGTAAAACCAGGAATAACTGGTTTGGCCCAAACCAAGGGTTATAGAGGTGAAGTGCAAAATGACCAAGATATAATTAACAGGGTAAAATATGATGTTTTTTATATTGAGAATTGGTCATTATTATTAGATGTTAAAATAATTCTTCAAACGGTAACTAATGCTATAAGCGGAGAAGAGAAGGCTTATTAAGAAATAAAGCATGGTATTTAAATGGATTTATATTTTAGGCAGAGACTTTAGGAACCCTTCGTCTAAAAGGATTCAACAGCTTTTATTGCAATCCA
>Ga0102815_10001077_pt1 | contig 17379 bp, 10 predicted proteins | sample ColrivemetaGS759_FD_79113 | JGI IMG/M metagenome (GOLD analysis project Ga0102815, IMG submission 79113) | Estuarine microbial communities from the Columbia River estuary - Ebb tide ETM metaG S.759 | ecosystem: Environmental > Aquatic > Marine > Intertidal zone > Estuary | place: USA: Columbia...
GTCAACGACCTGGTCGTCGAGGACGGTGGTCGTCTCGTGATCCAGGGACCGAACACCTGCACCATTCTTGCCACGGGCACCGTCACCATCCGCGGTGAGGTTTCGCTCGACGGTGGTGACAACGCTGGCGTCGGCACTCTGAACACCACGAACCAGCCCGAAGAGGGTGCTCAAGGCCAGGCTGGCGGCGGCGCCGGTGGTCCGGCGTCCTTCCTGACCTCCCAGTCGACGCCGCAGGGCGGCGCCGGCGAAGGGTACTTCGGCATTCCCAACCTCGGCGGTGGAGGCGGAGAGACCACCTTCGCGCCTCCTGGAACCTGCTCGATCGAGAACCGGCGAGGCGCGGGCGGCGGCGGCGGAACCACTGGAAAGGACGTGCGATTCGACGTCCAGACCGGGGCTCCGACCGGTCTCATCCGTTGCCAGACCCTGGTGGGGATGGACGGTGAGCCTGGCTTCACGGGCTGCCCGGACTCGACCGGTGCGGTCTCAGGGTCAGGCCCGGCCAAGGGCGGTGTCCGCGGCCCCTCGCCGTTCACCGATGAGCGCGAGGACAACGACTTCCTCGGCACGCTCCTGACCTCCAGCGGCGAGCAAATCCTCGGCGAACTGACCGGCGTCATCGCTGGCTCCGGCGGCGGCGGCGGTGGAGACGCCGCGCGGACCTCGACGTTCCCGCAGACGCCCTTCAACCCCACAGGGGACGAGAAGGGCTCCGGCGGCGGCGGCGGCGCTGGAGGCATCCTGGTGCTCGCCATCGGCAACATCGAGATCCTTGGAGACGGGGAACTCTCCGCCAACGGCGGCGACGGCGGTGGTGGTGAGAACACGATCTTCTTCGACCGAATCGGCGGCGGTTCCGGTGGCGGATCCGGTGGTCACATCGTGCTCTCCAGCGCGGGCGCCATCATCATCGAGTCGGAGGCCACCGCGGCCTCGGTCGGCACCTTCTACGACGATGACGGGGCGGTCCCCGTCCACCAGACTCGCCCGCTCCGCGCTCTTGGCGGTCAAGGCGGCTGTGGTAAGGACAGCCGCTGCGGCGCCAACGAGAATGGCTCCACTCAGTGGCGTCAGGACGCGATCCCGATCGCGCACTTCGAGGGCAACATCACGATCCCGCCCCAGAACCAGAACATCTGGTTGCAGTGCAACGCGATCGACGCCTGCGCGACGATTCAGCCGCCGGAAGGCACGGTGATCGGCGGTGGGGGTGACGGTGGCCCTGGGATCATCCAGCTGCACGTCTCCGACCCGGCGACCCAGCTGCAGTTCCCCAACGCTGCGGGCACCTACGGGATCAACCTCGACCCGACGCGCTCCATGGCTCCCCCGCCCATTGGCTGGACGAGCCCCTCGCAGCCCGCGGATGTCCTGATCCCGTTCTTCAGCGCCCGCTCCGAGGCTTTCTCGGTCTGGATCCCGCTCGGGCTCGCCCGCCTGAACCCCGGCGGCGTGTCGGAGCAGGTTGACCTGCTCTTCAGCGGCACCGACATCTTGGACGGCTCGGTGCCCCGCAACGGCACGGTCGCCTCCGAGCTTCCGGCGATCTTCCCCTACACGGCGATCCCCGCTGGCGGCGCGCTGCCCGCAGTGGACGGCGCGGCGGCGACCTTCACCTTCCCCGGTGTCGGCTTTGACGACATCTACAAGCTGAACCCGGCGCTGACGCGCGAGTTTGCCGTCCGCATCAGGGACGGCGCTGGGCCCGCTTCCAGCGAGTTCATCGTCCAGTCGGGGAGCTACGACATCATCAACGACGCCCTGTCGCTGGTGGTGGACCCCCGGGGTACGATTCTCGCGGACACGCTCGTCGCGCTCGGTGTCGGAAACGGCACCGTCCAGGTCGAGGTGGTCCCGTTCTTCTATCGCCTGCGTACGGGCGGCATCGAGGACGCCTACCCGCTCAACACCGCGGTCGAAATCTCCTTCGATGCGACGGTCGAGAACCCGGTGACGGGCGAGCCGAGCGCGCTCCCGGCGGACTCGTTCAGTGGCGGCGACCTCGCGGCGTTCGCGACGAACATCACGGACCTGAACAACGCTGACTGGGGCTTCATCCGGTTCAAGGCGGTGTTCAACTTGGACGTGAACAACACCGGTGTGGAGCTCTCCGCGCCGCGGCCTGCGCTTGACTACCTCAGGATCCAGTACAAGTTCTGATCCTGCAGTTCGGCACTTAGTGCATCGAGGCCCGGTGATCGCGCTTGCGATCCCCGGGCCTCGTTCGTTTGATCGACCTATGGTTCTCCCTAAGAGTCCAGCGCGGCCGCGTCGGTGGAGCGTCTGTTCGCCGAGCATTCGACGTGCTGGTACGTGGCCGGGCCGGGTGGGCCTCGCGCTCCGGGCGGGCATTGCGCTGGAGCTGCGTCGCGCCGCCGGCTGGGCTGCCCTTGTGGGCGCCGGGGTGCTCGCTGGGTGCCTTCCCTCTGCCCCCGACGATGTCGCGCTTCAGCTTGAAGCCGTGTCTCCGGAGGCTGGTGGCCCGCTGCTCCTGCTGAACGACTCCATTCGCCTGACGTTCAACAAGGCCGTCGACCCGACCTCGGTGACCCGGGACTCGGCGAGGCTCGTCTGCGAGGCCACTGGGCTCGAGGCTCAGGGCGACTGGGAGGTGGACGGTCGGCTGGTCCGCTTCCGCCCCGCGGGTGTGCGCAACGCCGCCCTTTCGGACGGAGGCTTCATCCCGGGTCAGGAGTATCGCCTCACCCTGGTCGGCTTCCCGTTCCTCGGAGCCGTGCGCTCGGTTGGCGGCGCAGCTCTGGATCGCTCGACGGCCTTCGACTATCGAGTGGTGTCGGTGGAGGGGGTCGCTGCGCCTGGCGGCGAGGGCGCCGTGTTGCTCCGTGACGCCTCACCGGGGCGCGCGGAGGTCCTCCGTGTGGCGGCCGGCGACCCGGGCTCCGCCGACACCCTCCCGCTGCCGTGGGATGAGCCGCTCCTGCTCTCCTGCGCCGAGCCGGTGGATCCCAGGTCGATCCAGGCGGCGGACTATGAGTTCCGCCTGGCCCTCGGGGCCCAGCTTCGCGGGGAGCAAGGTGGGGCGCTGGCGGGAGCCATGGCCGCCATCGGGGTGGCGAGGGTGGAGGTCGTGTCGAATGAGGGCGAGGTCGGGATGTCACGGGAGGCTGAAGGGGCGGCTGGCGCGCGGCTTCGCTTCCACCCGCGGACTCCCTTCCCGGTGGCGAGCGGCCGTGGACCGGTGGTCTTCGAGTTGCACCTGAAGGCGGGCCCTGGCGGAGGGATCTGTGACTTCTCCGGGACGCCGGTCGGCCTGCCCCAGCGACCCGTCCGCTTCACGGTGGCGAGGGAGGACCTGCGCTCGCCCGAGGGGGCTGACAGCTACACCTTCGACTTCACCGACGACCTGGACTTCGTGCCCATCCTTGACCGTAGCAGCGACGGGACGGCCCGCTGGATCGGGAATGGGCGAGTCGATGTCCGGTTCCCCGCGGCGGCGGGAGACGGGCGCTCCGGTGAGGTCGTGCTGGGCGAGACAGAGGCCGGTAGGGACACGCAGGCAACGAGGATCACGGTGCCCGCGTTGGCCACGACTCGGCTCCTCGGAGAGGGGCTCGTGGTGCTGAGGGCCCAGGGTCGCATCAACATCGAGGGGAACCTCGCGCGCAGGGTGCCGGGCGGGGAGATCCCGGGCATGTGGGATAGCTCCACGTTCATCATGCCAGAGGGAGATGCAGAGTCCCTCTCCGCCTGGCTGAGCCGAGCGGCAGCCCTCGACCACCCGTGGACGGTCCTGATCGCCGGCGGAGACCTGGTTGTCACGGGGCAGATCGACGTGGATACCCCGCTGCTGCTCGTCGCCGGCGGTCGCATCCGGGGGGTCGGGAGGCCGCGAGCTGCGGCGGGTCAGCTCTGGCTCCTCGGGGAGGGCGGTGGCTTCGAGCTCCCACATCAGCGCGACCCCAATGCCAGCCCCAACGTGGTTCCGCCCCTGGTGATCGACGAGCCGCTCTACAACCCGCTCGCCCGACCGCTGACCTTTGTCGCGCTCTCTTCCCCCGTGCCGAAGGGGCAGCGCCCGCGCTTCTGGAGCGAGGCGGAGGTGCTCGGCGACCGGGGGATCGGCGGGGACTTCCGCGTGCAGTTCCTGCGCGCAGACGTGCTCCAGGGGGGAGAGGAGGGGCTCGCTCAGGCGACTCGTTTCGACGACCCCGGCCTCGTGCTCGACCCGACGTCTGGTGGTGGGGCCCCGGTCCGGATGAGGGTTGAGCTGGTGCTCCGCCCGAGCCGCGGGCTCTGGCGCCCGCCCTTCCTTGACCGCGTTGACCTGGCGTGGAGTCCCGACAGATGATGTGGCTCGGAATCCTGACCTTCCCCCAGCTCGAGAGCGCCGGCTTCGGGTTCTTCTGGGTCGTGATGGGGCTGTTTGTCGGCTCCTTCCTCAACGTCTGCATTCACCGCTTCCCAGTGGAGGGAGCCTCCGTGTGGAGCCCCGCCCGGTCCCACTGCCCTGGGTGCGATCGGCAGCTTGAGTGGCGCGAGAACCTCCCGGTTCTCTCATGGCTCCTGCAGCGCGGACGCTGCCTGGGCTGCGCGGCCCCGATCCACTGGCGGTATCCGCTCGTGGAGCTGATCGGCGCCGCCGCCTTCTACCTCTCGTGGCGGGCCGCCGCCTCGCTGGGGTGGGGCTTCCTGCTGCTGGACTCGATCGTGCTCGCGGCGCTGGTGGTGGCCACCTTCGTGGACTTCGAGCGGTACGAGATCCCTGACCAGGTCTCCATCGGCGGGATGTGGGCGGCCCCCGTCGTGTCCTTTGTGATGCCGGGGCTGCACTCTTCGGGCCTCGTGGCCGTGGCGCTCGCGGCGGGAGAGGCGGTGGACGGGGTGGCGTCCGTGTCCGAGTGCTTCGCTGGCATGGCGCTGGGGGGCGGCGTCCTGTACGGCCTCGGCTGGATCGGCAAGCGGGTCTCCGGGGCGGACGCCATGGGCTTTGGGGACGTGAAGCTGATGGCCGCCGGGGGGGGGCTGGTGGGAGTGGTCGGCACCTTCCAGGCCCTCCAGGTCGCCGTCTTCGCTGGATCGCTGGTAGGGGTGCTCAATATTCTGCGCTGGTACCTCGTGGTCCGCGCCCGCCAGCGGCGCCGCAGGCTCCCGAATCGGGGGCGCCCACAGGCCCTGCGCACCGCCAGGGTTCTGGGCCGATATCTCCCCTTTGGCCCGTACTTGGCCCTGGGTATTGGAATCGTGCTCCTCGATTGGAAGGATGTGCTCGACCTGCTGCCTTTCGGGCTGGGATAGGGATCTCACCAGGGGTATGAGCAGGCTTATTGAATCCGATTGAGGGGACACCATGAACACGTCTGACCAGCCCATGAACAGCGCGCCGATCCACCGCCGCATCGCGCTTGCACTCACCTTGCTCGCGGCGCCGACTCTCACCTCCTGCGTCACCGAGACCCAGATGCGCCTCTCCGTGGAGGAGCGGGATCGGGAGATCGCGGTGCTCCGTTCGGACAAGGTCGACCTCCAGGAGCGGGTCACTCTGATGACCTACGAGGCGGAGGACCTCCGCAACCAGCTGGCCAAGGCTCGTACGGCGATGCCGTCCACTCAGCCGGCCTCCTTCACCGGCGACACCGCGCTGGTGCCTTTCCCTGAGCTGGAGAACCAGGGCATCACCGTCAGCCGCCGTGCTGGGGATACCGTGATCTCGGTCCCCACGGAGATCACCTTCGGCTCTGGTAAGGCGACCGTCTCCAAGGAGGGCCGCCGCGCCCTCGCCTCGGTGGCCGCGCGCCTCAAGTCTGACTTCCCCGACGACTCGAAGTTCCACATCGAGGGGCACACGGACAGCGACCCCATCAAGAAGTCCAAGTTCAAGTCGAACAGGGACCTGTCGATCCAGCGCGCCATGGCAGTGCTTCAGTTCCTCGTCTCTGAATCCCGGATCCCCGACGGCCGCTTCGTCGTCGCTGGGTACGGCGAGTACGCGCCCGTGGCGCCGAACCAGGGAGCCCAGAAGGGCAAGAACCGTCGGGTCGAGATCGTCGTGAAGGACCGCCAGTAAGGCCCGCGACACCAACGCGCCCGCGGGCGTGTTCCAGACCAGGACGGCCAGCCCGGAGGGACACCTCTCGGCTGGCCGTCCTGCGATTGGGCGGAAGTCTGACCGGGGGGAGGGGAGCCGGGGCGCACCACCCAGGGGGGGGCGAGCGGAGACCGAACGCGCCCGGTCCATTTCATTCAAGGGATCGGGCACGGTGCGTCGATGGGAGACCCGAAGCCCCTTTCCAGCGGGGCGTTATCCCATGATCTCAATGGAAGAACTCCTGGCGCTGCTCATGCGCCAGGGCGGCTCAGACCTTCACATTTCGGTCGGTAGCCCCCCTCGACTCCGCATCGACGGAGCCCTCGCCGCCGTCGATCACCCTCCGCTGGATGCGGAGACGACCCGGAGGCTCAGTACGAGCCTTCTCAATTCGGAGCAAATCGCCCGCCTCGATCGTGAGCTAGAGCTGGACTGCTCGGTCGGGATCGAGGGGCTCGGGCGGTTCAGGGTCAATACGTTCCATCAGCGAGGGGCGGTCGCCTGCGTCCTGCGTGCGATCCCGGAGGGCACGCCCACGTTCGAGCAACTGGGCATGCCGATCGAGATCTGCAAGCGTCTATGCAACCTCTCCTCGGGCCTCGTCCTCTTCACGGGAGTGACCGGGTCAGGCAAGTCCACATCGCTGGCGGCGATGATCGACTACATCAACGAGACTCGCAGTGACCACATCGTCACCATCGAGGATCCGGTCGAATTCACGCACCGGCACAAGCGGTGCATGGTGACGCAGCGCGAGGTCGGAGACGACACTCACGGCTTCACGCAGGCGCTCAAGAGCGTTCTGAGGCAGGACCCAGACGTCGTCTTGGTAGGTGAGCTCAGGGACCACGAGACCATCGAGGCGGCGTTGACGCTCGCCGAGACGGGCCACCTGACCTTCGGGACGCTCCACACCTCTGACGCGGTCCAGACGATGAACCGGATCATCGACGTGTTCCCAGCTCATCAGCAGGAGCAGGTCCGGACGATGCTCTCGTTCACGCTCGAGGCGGTCTTCAGCCAGGCGCTGGTCCCGACCGCGCGCGGCGAGGGGCGCATCCTCGCGTCGGAGATCATGATCGCGACCCCTGCGATCCGGGCGCTCATCAGGGACGACAAGGCCCACCAGATCTACTCGAACATCCAGACCGGGGCTCAGCACGGCATGCAGACGATGACCCAGAGCCTCGCCAACCTCGTCCGCGCTGGCGCCTGCCGGCTGGCGGAAGCCGAGCGCTTGGTCCCGGACTCGAACGAACTCCAAAGCGCTCTTGACGCCGCCTGAAATGGTCACCGTGTCATCCAAAGTCAAGGCCCTCCTCATCGGTGAGGGCCTCATCTCCGAGAACGAGTGGTCACGAGCATGCGCGGGTGACGGGGAGCCCATTCAGACGCTCCTTGAGGGGGGGGATCTCAATGAGCATGCCCTGATGGAGGTCATGGGGCGAGCTGCCGGAATCCCCCCGGTGGATCTCCGCCGCTTGGAGCTCGACACCGCGGTGGTCGACACCGTGGCTCCTGAACTGTGCCGCGAACGAGGCTTCATCCCCGTCGCGAAGACCGGGGATGTGCTGACGATCGCGGTCTCAGACCCCTTTGACGTCCTCCTCTTTGACGACCTCAAGCGGGTCACCCACTGCCACATTCGCCCGGTCTTCTCCCACCGGTCCATGGTGAACAGCGCGCTGAAGCGCGTGCTCAGCGGCGGCACGACCGTCGATGAGCTCATGGAGAAGGTGGGCGAGAGCGGTGACATCGAGGTCAAGGGCGATGAGGCCGAGGACATCGAGATGGCGGACCTGGACGGCGCGGATGCGCCCGCCGTCAAGCTCGCCAACGCCATCATCCTGGGAGCGCTCAGGGACAAGGCCAGCGATATCCACATCGAGCCGGGGGAGCGGAGCCTGCGAGTCCGGTACCGCATCGACGGGCGCCTGCGGCAGATCATGACGCCGCCCAAGTCCCTGCTCCCGGCCCTCTCCAGCCGCCTGAAGATCCTCGCGCAGCTGGACATCGCCGAGCGCAATGCGCCCCAGGACGGCAAGTTCCGGATCAAGTACCAGGGACGCACCGTGGACTTCCGAATCTCGGTGCTCCCGGTGGTCGGGGGCGAGAAGTCTGTGATCCGGATCCTCGACAGCGGCAGCATCTCGCTCGACCTGCAGAAGATGGGCTTCGAGGATCAGTCGTACCAGGATGTCCAGGACGCGATCCATGCGCCCTACGGGATGGTGCTGGTCACGGGCCCCACGGGCTCGGGCAAGTCCACGACCCTCTACTCCTGCGTGGCCGCAGTCGCTCACCCAGAGGTCAACGTCACGACGGTGGAAGACCCCGTCGAGTACCGGATGGACGGGATCAACCAGGTGCCGGTCAACCCGAAGAGAGGGACCACCTTCGCGGGCGCGCTCCGCTCGATCCTCCGTCAGGACCCGGACATCGTCCTGGTGGGGGAGATCCGGGACAAGGAGACCGCCGATATCGCCATCAAGGCGGCGCTGACGGGGCACCTCGTGCTCACGACGCTCCACACGAATGACGCCGCGGCCACCATCACTCGACTCATCGACATGGGGATCGACCCCTTCATGGTGTCGAGCTCGATCCTGGTGATCTGCGCCCAGCGGCTCGGTCGCAGGCTCTGCCCCTCGTGCAAGGTCGCGATCGAGGAGCCGCCGCGCGAGGAGCTGCTGAAGATCGGCTTCGAGAAGGGCGACTGGGAGACGCCGTTCCAGCTCTTCGAGCCCAACGCGGACGGGTGCGCCCGCTGCTCGGGCGGCTACAAGGGACGCTTCCCAATCCTCGAGACGCTGCCCATGACGCAGCGGATCCGGCGCATGGTCGTCGAGGGGCGCCCCAAGGATGACATCAAGGCTCAGGCCATCTCGGACGGGATGTTGACCCTGCGGCGGGTCGGTGTCTTGAACGCGATGCGCGGAGTCACCTCCGTCCAAGAGATCCTGCGAATCACGCAGGAGAACTGATCGAACGATGCCTGCCTCACGTCCCCTTCAAGTCACGTAGACCTCCCCCCAAATGGCAGACTTCAAATACTCCGCCAAGAGCCCTGGTGGCTCGACCGTCGAGGGCACGATCACGGCTGAGACCAAGGCCGCGGCCGTCTCTGAGCTCCGAAAGAAGAACCTCGTCATCATCAAGCTCGATGAAGAGAGGGGCCGGCGTATGCCCTTCGGCTCGGGGAAGGCGACCTTCGCAGGAGCCTCATCCAAGGCGGCTTCAGCCGGGAAGAAGCTGCGCGTCAAGAAGCAAGAGATCGTCATCTTCACCCGCCAGCTCGCCACGATGGTGGGGGCGGGGCTCTCGCTCCTCGAGTCCCTTGAGGTCCTCGGGCATCAAGCCGAGTCGAAGGAGATGGGCCAGGTGTGTTCGGCTCTCGTCGACTCCGTGCGCAGCGGATCGGACCTCTCGGCCGCCATGGAGCTGTGCCCTCGGTGCTTCCCCGTGCTCTACATCAGTATGGTCAAGGCGGGGGAGGTCTCCGGTCAGATGGACGTCATCCTGAACCGCCTCGCGGATTACATGGAGGCGGCAGAAGAGCTCGCGCGTGAGATCAAGTCTGCGATGACGTACCCGATCATCTCGATGATCCTCGTCCTCGGCATCACGGGCTTCCTGATGATCGGCGTGGTGCCGACGTTCAAGAACGTCTTCGACTCGATGGACATCGAGTTGCCGTTCATCACGCAGGCGGTCCTCGACGCATCGAATTTCCTGCGCGACAACGCGGTCTTGGTGTACGGCGGCATGTTTGGCGCCTTCATCGCGTTCATGATGTTCCGCAAGACGCCGCTGGGCGTCCGAGTCCTGGACCGGGTCACCTTGAGCCTCCCGGTCTTCGGCCCGCTCTTCCAGAAGGTCTGCCTTGCCCGCTTCAGCCGCACCTTCGCCACCCTCGTTCGGTCCGGGGTCCCGATCATGTCCACCCTTGAGATCGTCGCCGCGACGTCCGGCAACTGGGTCCTCGAACGGGCGGTCCTCAAGTCCCGGGACGCGGTACGTGAGGGCAACCTCCTCTCTGATCCTCTGGCGGAGGAGAAGGTCTTTCCGCCCATGGTTACGCGCATGATCGCTATTGGCGAGCGCACGGGGGCTCTGGAGATGCTCCTCGAGAAGATCGCGGAGTTCTATGACAGCCAGGTGAAGGCGCAGGTGAAGGGGCTCACGAGCCTGATCGAGCCGCTCCTAATTGCCTTCATGGGGGTGATCGTCGGCGGCGTGGTGCTTGCGATCTTCATGCCGATCCTCGACATGGTGACCGCTCTTCAGACCTGATTGAGCGCGCTCTTCCACCTTCGGGGGGGCTCGTCGCGGATCGCGATGAGCTCCCCCGTGTGCGTTTCATGCCCACCCAGGGCCTTCGCAGAAGAAAAAGCGAAATGCGGGACAGGCGACTAAAGGAACACCCTCGCGGACGCCGAATTCACCCTTGGCTCGGCGGTTTGACGTTGTCGAGCCTCGCAGGTCTCCGCGGAGGGGACCTCTTACTGCCAACTGAAATCCAAATAGTTCGGACCCTTCCGCAGGGCCCTGAGGCTCAGCCTCCTCTTACCTACCACTTCTCGACAAGATGAAACGCACCTCAAGCAAAGCTGGCTTCACGCTCATCGAACTGATGATCGTGGTCGCCATTATCGCCATTATCGCGGCCGTCGCCATTCCGAAGCTCATCAGCGCCCGTGTCTCCGCCAACGAGAACGCCGCTATCGCCACGCTTCGCTCTATCGCTGCTGCACAGCAGCAACTGCAGGCCTCATCGGCGATCGACACCGACGCTGACGGCGGCGGTGAGTACGGGTACTTCGGCGAGCTTGCAGGCGCCGACCCGGTTCGCGTCTACAACTCCGGCACGCCCCAGGAGGGCGCCGCTGCGGACCTCCTTGACCCGACCTACCTCCCCGTTCAGTTCGGTAACGTCGTGGACAGCGGCTCCGGCGGCGCGGTGGAGCGTCAGGGGTACTACTTCCAGATGTTCCTGCCCGAGGCCGGCCTGTCGCCCATCGCTGGCGTCGCCGAGGCGGCCGGGGGCGGTAACGACGCCGCTCTCCCGGACCCCGACAACTCGGAGCTCATCTGGTGCTGCTACGCCTGGCCGGTTCAGAACACGAAGACGGGCAACCGCGCGTTCTTCATCAACGAGCAGGGCGACGTGATGGGCACGCAGAACCGCACCACGGCCGCTAGCACCTACGACGCCTTCACCACGAGGCCCGCCGCCGATGCGGCCTTCACCGTCTCCGGCGACATCGGGTCCGACCCGGCCCTCGCCCAGATGGGCCTCAGCGCGCAGGACGGCAACGTCTGGACGCCGGTCGGCAACTGATCCGACTTGATCAAACAGGCTGCCTGACGGCCTGATTGGGGGCGCCCCCGGCCGCAAGGCCGGGGGCGCCCTTTGTGATTCCCGGCCTCTGCGGTCGGCGGTCACCCGCTATGGGTGGGCCTGGTCGGGATCTGACTTCGCCGTCAGCGGGCCTCGAGCGGCGTCAGCCCGAAGAGCCGTGAGGCGTTCTCGCTCGTGACGCGCGCGAGGTGCTCCGCGGAGACCCCCCGCAGCTCCGCCACGAAGCGGAGCGTGTCCGCGCAGAAGGCCGGCTCGTTCCGCTTTCCCCTGTGGGGGGTAGGAGCGAGGAACGGAGCGTCGGTCTCCACGAGCAGGAGCTCCTCTGGACACCGGCGTGCAGCCTCTTGATTCTCAGCGCTGCCCCTGAAGGTGACGATGCCGCTGAAGGAGATGTGCAGCCCCGCGTCGACGTAGTGGGGGAGCTCTTCAGGGCCCATCACGAAGCAGTGCATGACCCCGCGGACGCCGGGGCAGCCTTGCACAAGCTCCAGGGTGTCCTCGTGGGCCTCTCGGGAGTGGATGATGACCGGCTTGTCCAGCGTGCGCGCGAGCTCAAGGTGCCAGCGGAAGGAGGCGAGCTGTGCGTCCCGCGGCGCCCACTCCTTGAACCAATCCAGGCCCGTCTCACCGACGGCCACGCAGTCGGCTCGCTGGCAGAGCTCCTCGATCGAGCGGCGTGCGCGATCATCGAACTTCGCCGCGTCGTGGGGGTGGATGCCAGCCGTGCCGTGGAGCCCCTCCTCGCGGGCTGCGAGCTCCAGCGATGCGACGGAGGTCTCCACGTCCGTTCCCACGACGACCATTCGCTCGACGCCCGCGTCGCGGGCCCGTTGAAGCACGAGGTCGCGATCGTCGTCGAACTGATCCCACCAGACGTGGCAGTGTGAGTCGGTGATCCCGCCGCTCATCGACAGTTGGACTGGATCACAACGTCGAGGAAGCGGGCGAAGTTGACGTCGGCCTCTCGCTGGGCGACCTCGTTGAGGAGCGCGCACGCGGTCTCCTTCGGGAAGCTCGCCAGGACGGTTTGGGCCGAGACCCGCCGCAGATAGCCGTCGCCAGTGGACTCGACCAGGGTGGTGCGGATCGCGCCGCTGGCACGCGGGTCATCCGCGTGGGCTCCCAGCGATCGCACCGCGATGACGCGCGCGTAGGGCTCGAGGGCGTAGTTGGTCGCCACCTGCGCCATCATCGGGACCGGAGACCTGCCGGAACGCTCACAGGCCACCCGCCAGCCCTCGACGAAGAACTCATCGTTCGGCGCGGTCTGCTGCGGCTTGCCCTGACGCTGGATGTGCGCCTCTGCCCCGGCGAAGAAGGTCTCTGGCGCGACCTCGGCGAGGAGCACGAGAGCCTCGGAGCGGTCCTCGATGAAGTGTCCGTAGGTGAAGGCTAGCTCCGCGAGGAGGGGCTCGGCTTCCTTGGGCGAGACCCGGGCGCCCAGCTCGAGCAGGGTCCGGCGAATGGCATGGTGCCGCTGTGGGTAATTGGTGAAGGCGTGCAGGGCTGCCCACCCGAGCTCGGGTCGACCGGTGGCCTCGAGCCTCTCCAAGAGAATCCGGTTGTCCATGAACCAGCGGTCGTGGTGGTCGCTGGTGAGGGTCGGGTCTAGCGGTTGGAGGGATCGGAGGAGCGCGGCCACTTGCTCCCGGTCCTGCTCGCTGATCGGCAGGCTGGGCGGCATGAGCGCGAGGGCATCCACCTCGATGGCGTCCGGCGCGAGCCGCCGCTCTCCGACCAGCGGCTCGATCAGATCCTCGGGGCTGATCGACGGGACGAAGTCGTCTGGTGCCAGGGGGAGGCCTGCGGAGCCCTCCCCATCGTCACCGCCGCCCGATCCTCCAGAGCAGGCGGTGAGGAGGGCCGCGGCGCTCATGGCCAGGAGCATCGGCGTCCACAGGTGACGGGCGCTGTGCGACATCGCACGGGCCGATTGGCCCGGATCGTGCGCCTCGGGCATCAGGCACTCCTTGGAATGAAGGCCCAGGGGGGCCACGGGGGCCACGGGGGCGGAGGGGAGGGGCGGGGTATCCATGCAGTTCGGGAGAGGCGAATCTCGGGCCAAGAGGATGCCAAACCGAGGGAGCCCCCGGGCGCCGACAGAGCGGGAAGAGGACTGGCAAACCGACGGCCTCCGGCGCACTATGTACCGCCTCCCCCCATTTTTGACCCACCGGCCAGGCTTCTCTGGCCGGCTTTCAGCCTTCCGTCCCCGCGCGGTCGCCTCGACGAAGAACCCTCCGTCGCGATCAGCCGCCGGGCACCACGCCGCCTCCCTGGCACTCGCCGGGAGTTTGCGTTGACGGTCCGCACCCCGAATCACCGGGCCCCCCTAGAAAGCACCATGCGAACGCAGGCTTCCTCTGGCGATCGAGTCATCTCCGCACGCTCCTTCCTCCCCGCGGCCCTCACCGGGCTCGCGCTCCTCGCTGGATGTGGTTCCGGCTCAGGCGGCAGCGGGAGCGGCGGCGATCTGTCGATCCAGACCTGTTCCCTGAATTGCTCCGTCGGCTCCGGCGGCGATCAGGTCTTCTGCATCGTTCGAAACGTCACGGAGAACGGCGAGATCTCAGTGACCTTCTCGGCTCCTATCGACCCGACCACCCTCACTCCGTCGACCCTCCAGGTCACGGACGTCGGGAACGGCACGTCGCCTGACGGTCTGCGCTTCCTGGATCCCCTTGACCCGCGCAGGGTCATCTTCCGCCCGGCGATCACCTTCGTCGGCGGCTCGGTGGCTTTCTCCCTGCAGCAGAACCGCAGCTACGAGATCCGGATCCCCGGGGTGCAGCAGGGGGACGCTGGTCCCTTCATCAGGAGCGTGAGCGGATCGGCGAACCAGAGCAGGATGCTCTGCACGATTGAGACCACCGAGGGTGTCGAGGACATCGTCCCCGGCAACCCCGAGGTCGACGTGTTCGTCGACGTGGACGTGACCGTGCCGGGCGGCCCCTTCACGACCGAGCGGACGCAGATCGGCAGCAGCGTGCAGAACGCGGTCGAGAACGTCGCGGCGAGCTCGAAGGTCTACTTCGAGTTCAACGAACTCATGAACCTCCCGACGGTGGCCAACGTGGTCACCGGCGAGTCGCTCACGATCTTCGTCGAGCTGGACACCGACGGCGACATCTCCACTTCTGGAGCAGATCGGATCCCGATCCCCGGAACGTTTGAACTCGAGGTGGATCAATTCACACTCACCACGTCGGCGACCTTCACGCCTTTCGGTGAGATCCCCTCCGCGGGCCAGAACCAGCGGCTCCTCGTCGTGCGAGTGACCACGCTCGTGAAGGACATCGCCAACAACTCCGTCACCAGCGCGAGCGGTGGTGGCGTGCTCGTCGCGATTCCCGAGGTCCTCAACTTCAGCCAGCTCGTCCTCCCCGATGCGGATGGCGAGGGCTTCACCAACACGGACCTCGAGAACGACGCCCAGACGGGAGCAGCCTGGGGGAACGGCCGCCTCGCGGTCGGCCTCACCGGCGGCTCGGGGCGCCTCGGTTCCATCAGGATCGCAGCCGGCGAGTCTCTCGTCCTGGACACCGACAGCCAGGCGTTCCCGGCGACGGGAATCGCCCAGATCGACGTGCTCGGCAACAACACCAGCCTCCCCGGACTGCCGCCCGTCTACCCCAACTCTGTGACGGTCACGGACGGGGTGTTCGAACTCTCCTCCCTGGTGATTGAGCCCACGGGCACGTTGGTGCTCAGGGGCTCCAACCCTGCGCGTCTCCTCGTGAGGGGGCGCTGCGACCTCCAGCCTGGGTCGGTGGTTGACCTCTCGGGCGAATCGGCCCCCGAACACGACTCGTCCACCGTGGGAGAGCAAGTGTCGAGCGCGACGCCGCCCGTCGGTGGCCCCAACGGCGCGTTGGGCGGTCTCGGCGCGGACCGAGCGGACCTCGGCGCGACGAACCTGATTGGTGCTGGGGCGATCGCAAACCCCGGAGCGAACCGCGACGGCGCCAGCGGCGGCGGTGTGGGTGCCTCGGCCATCGCGGCGGGCCCCGGCGGCGTTCGCTTCCCCGTTCTGCTGCCGCTGAGCTCCTCAGCCAACCTTGGTAACACCCAGGATGTCGGCTACAACGTCGTCGGCGATCCGAGAGACCCGACCTTCATCACCTGTGTCTCCCAGCAGCTCGGCGGCAGCGGGGGCGGGGGCGGCTACGCCCTCCCCGGTGCTGACGGGACGTCCCAGCCGGTCGGCCCCGGAGTCCTGGCGGAGAACCCCGCGGGGCTCGCGCTCAGTCCGGGGAACACGCCGGGCGGCGACAATGGTGCGCTCAACCTCGTGACTCCGCCGGTCATCACCAACGCCAATTACGACACCCGCCTGCTTCGTTGGGAGGAGGGAGACCTCCGCGGTGGAAGCGCTGGTGGCGGCGGTGGAAACCACATCTACGGGACGAAGAACAACGCCGGCGGCGCGGGCAACAACCCGCCGGCGACCCTCTGCCTTGGCTTCTTCAACATCCTGGAGGCAGGAGACTGGATCGACCACAGCGGCGCCGGCGGCGGCGCGGGCGGCGGCGCGCTCGAGGTCCTTGCGGGTCGTGAAGCCCTCGTGTCGGGCTTCGTCGACGCCTCCGGTGGCTTTGGTGGTGGCGCCCTCTCGACGCCCGCGACGGCGGGATCGTTCGCCATGCCTGGCGGCGGGGCCTCCGGTGGAGCGCTGCGCCTCCGAGCGCCGGTGGTGAATATCGCCGCGACCGCGCAGATCAACATCAATGGCGGCCTTGGTGGGTTCGCCCCCTGGTCCTTGACGACCACGGGGACGCCGATTCAGGCCCGCGGTGGTATGGGCAGCCCCGGGCTGATCCGGGTTGAGGACTCGAGTCCGAACGGTGCCCCTATCAGCTATGAGGACGTGAGGCAGCGAGTCCTCCCCTTCGACCCGTTGCCCGGAAACGAATTCACGGCACTGAACTACCTGAGCGTACAGGCCGGCTACCTTGACTCGTCGACGCTGGGCACGCAGCGCCCCGACACCCTCAGCGGCGGGACGTCTTGCTGGATCCGTCCGGAGGGCAACTTCCTCCAGTTGGTCTTCGAGCCGGACTCGGGCACCTCGGTGGCAGAGCAGGGTTGGACCATGGACATCGAGCTCTCGAACGGCGACCTGCGTCCCTTCCGTGGCACGAGCACAGCCTTCCCGAATGAGTGGGAAGCGGTCTTCGGCAACGAGCTCGGCACCTCGCCGATCGTCGTGCGCTTCCAGGGCGGCCGCTCGCAGTCCTCGTCGCTCATGGATCCTTGCGACGTGGACGAGAACGACCCGTTCGGTGAGGTTCTCCCGGGCTCTCTGACCCCCTGGGTGGGTCACCCCGCTGAGATTGGCCTCGTGACGACGCCGGGCGGAGCGAACTACACGCCGAACATGATTCGGTTCTGCGTCCTCTTCGACAAGACGAACGAGCCGGGGGACGACCCGGGGCAGACCCTGATCGACGAGACGGTCGTCGGGATCACGAACGTCCGGATCATCGCCAACCCCGACTGATCTCCGGATCTTCGGACGGCCGGGGGGGCCCGTCCGCGCCTCGCGCGGGCGGGCCCCTCCGTCATTCCTCCAGCCGCCCCACGTCGACGCGTTGAACACCAGGGATCAGAGACCGGACCGTGCCTCCGGAGTCCTGCGTGCGGGTGCTGTGGTGATCGATGCCTCGGACGTTCGCTTCAACGCCGCGGTCCGGTTTGCGGGGGGGCGGATCGAGGCCGTCGAGCCTGCACAGGGGCTGACGCGGGACGAGGAGCAGACCATCCTCGCTCCGGGGCTGGTCAATGCCCACGCCCACCTGGACCTCGGCGCTGCGCCACCGGGGGAACCTCCGGCTGGTGGATTCCTGGGCTGGGTCGCGGCGGTGATGAAGACCCGGGGTGGTACGACTGAGGCCGAGGTGGGGGCTGGCGCGCGAGGCGCGGCGAGCCGGCTCCTCGCGACGGGCACCACGACGGTGCTCGACATCGA
>Ga0102815_10001083_pt1 | contig 17352 bp, 14 predicted proteins | sample ColrivemetaGS759_FD_79113 | JGI IMG/M metagenome (GOLD analysis project Ga0102815, IMG submission 79113) | Estuarine microbial communities from the Columbia River estuary - Ebb tide ETM metaG S.759 | ecosystem: Environmental > Aquatic > Marine > Intertidal zone > Estuary | place: USA: Columbia...
CAATAGCGCAATAGCGCTTACTGTAACACTGGAAAATGGGATCTTCAGGCGATCTGGTAGCACATGGCGGACCTAACCCCCGAAAACAAATGTACCTGTGATAGCGGCAAGCCGTTCGCCAGTTGCTGTGGCAATGTCGATGCCCCCTTCTGGAACAAAAAGGCCAACGGCCGTATCGCCGGCACTTTCTTTGACCCTCAGTTTGCCCCTTATGTGGAGAAAGAGCCCATTTGCAGCCTCGGTGGCGTGACCTACCCGCCGGGTATCCTGGTTCGCCAGTTGGGCCCCGAATATGGACTGGATAAAGTCACTGCCGCCATTCAGGCCACAGCGGCAGCCAGGCCGGCGCTGGTCAAGCAAGCCGACCAGACCCGGCGGGCGATATCAAACCGGGTCACCGGGATTGTCGAGCAAGGGGCCATGACCGAAGCTATCATAGCCCTGGTGCGCAAGGCCTATGCCCAGGAAATCGAGCCCTTGTATCACTGCACGCTGCGCTCCCTGGAGACCCCCCAGGTACTGCGCTACACCCGGGGCTCCCATTACAAGCCGCACTCCGACAGCGACGTTATCAATTTCGAAACCGGCCGATGGCGCAAGGCACAGGACCGGGACTACAGTCTGCTGATCTACCTGGATGAAGATTTTGAGGGCGGTGAGCTGATATTCCCGAATTTCGATTTCCGTCTGCGCCCCAGGGCAGGCATGCTCGCTGCCTTTCCGTCTGATTGCCGCTACTTGCACGGCGCCATGCCGGTGCTGTCCGGTGTGCGTCATGCCATTGTCAGTTGGTGTGCTATTCGCACTGCCTAAAACCAATGAACCGCGGAGACCTGTCATCCATGAGCCACGCCAATCGCGACAGCATCGCGCCATCCGGACGAGCCCTGACCCTTGAGGGCTTGCGAAGCCTGCTGGATTTGATGACGACGGAGGCGGGCGTTGGGGCCGGCCTCAGTCTGCAGTTGCGCAGCACCGACTGCGTTATATGTCCCTATGGCAAAAGTGGTACCACCTGGCTACAGCAGATGGCACACACCCTGCGCACCCGCGGCGATATGGATTTCGATGACATCAGCCGGGTAGTACCCTGGATCGAGTCCTCCACTGACCTTGGGCTTGATCTCGATGCGCAACAAAAAGGCGAGCCAAGATTATTTAAAAGCCACCTGGACGCCCATCGAATTCCCGCTGGCGGCCGCTATATCAACTCCTGTCGGGACCCCAGGGATGCGCTGTATTCCATGTACCGATTCATGGAAGGCTGGTTCCTGGAACCCGGGGCGGTATCGCTTGACGAATTTGCCCGCGGCACCTTCATCGCTGCCGGCATGGCCCCGGGCAACGGCCGAGGTGATTACTGGACCCATCTCAAGTCCTGGTGGGCACGGCGCAACGATCCGGACGTGCTGTTTATGGCTTACGAGCACATGAAGGATGACCTGCCTGGCACCATCGCGAGGGTCGCTGTTTTCCTGGATGTCACCCTTGACCCTGAACTGCTTGCGGTCACCGAAGAGCACGCGTCACTTGCCTATATGCAACAACATAAATCGCACTTTGATGACAAGCTGATGCGCGAGCGCAGCGTTACCGTGTGTGGCCTGCCGGCAGATAGTGATTCATCGAAGGTTCGAACAGGGCAGGTTGGCGAATCGCGCCAGCAGTTGAGCCCGGAGGTAGTGGCTCAACTCGATGAGATATGGCAGCAACAGATCACGGCCGAGCTGGGTTTTGAAAATTACGCGGCAATGATTGCTACACTACAGTAGACCCAGCCTTACTCAATTCAACCCGGTAACTACCATGGCTGATTGGCCCCTGAAGTTGACCCGGCTCGACAGGCTGCTAAGCCTGTTCACCCGACTACGCCCCGGCGAGGGGCGCAGCGTGATGATTTTCTTCAGCTATGCCCTGCTGATGATGCTGGCTTACTACATTCTCAAGACAGTTCGTGAACCACTGCTGCTGTCCGGGGCAACCGCTGAGATAAAGAGTTACGCCTATGCAGCCACCGCCTTGCTGCTGCTAATGGTAGTACCACTGTATGGCATGCTGTTCCGTCGCTGTGGCAAGCAACGTCTCACCCAGTACATCACCGGCTTCTTCCTGTTTAACCTCCTGCTGTTCTACCTGCTTGGCCGCAATGGCGTCAATATCGGCTTCGCCTACTATGTCTGGGTAGGCGTCTTCAGCGTGATGATTACCGCCCAGTTCTGGGCCTTCGCGGCTGACAATTTCAATATAAAAAGCGGCCAGCGCCTGTTTCCACTGATCATGGTGGGCGCCACAGCGGGCGGACTGGTAGCTCCCGCCCTGACTGGCTTCCTGTTCAGCCGGATCGGGCCCTGGCCATTGATGCTGATTGCGATGAGCCTGCTGGCACTGACCATCCCCCTGGTTAACTGGGGTCACAATGCCATCCCGCCAGGCTCGGATGCCCATGACAGGGTGAATAATGAGCCCGAGCACGACGGATTCTGGGCAGGAATTTCACTGGTACTGACTGATCGCTACCTGTTCCTGCTGGCCCTGTTGATCGTGCTGCTCAATTGGGTGAACACCTCCGGCGAATATATTCTTGCGGAACTCGTGGTACGCCATGCCCAGGAACTGGTGGCCGCCGATCCCAGTATCGACAGATCCTCGGTGATCGCCGGCTTCTACGGATCATTTTATTCCATCGTCAACCTGGTAACCCTGCTGATGCAGGTATTCCTGGTGGCAAGGATATTGCGTTGGATCGGCGTTGGCGGGGCCATTTTGGTATTGCCGATTATCGCCATCATCGGCTATGGCCTGGTGGTGTTCGTGCCCATCTTCAGTATTATTCGCGTGGTAAAACTGTTCGAAAATTCCACCGACTACTCGCTGATGAATACCACCCGGCATGCGCTGTACTTACCGCTCAGCCCCGCCAAAAAGTATGAAGGCAAAACCACAATTGAAGGTTTCTTCTGGCGTTTTGGCGATCTCGCCCAAGCCATAGCCGTCTACGTCGGCCTGCACTGGCTTAACTTCGGCGTGGGCGAGTTTGCCATGGTAAACATGGTATTGGCTGTTGTCTGGCTGGGAGTTGCGATGGCGGTGGCCAGGCAATTTCATATTGAGGAGCAAGAGGCCGGCCGCAACCTGCCGCCGCGCCTGTGCCGCGATATGGAGGACCGTGTGATCGGGCCCGGGTCATCCTTCTCGTTCGAGCTCCCGATGGATACCTTTGTCGACCCGGATGAGGGCGATGTGATGGCATTTACTGCCTCAATGAATAATTTTGAGGCGCTGCCGGCCTGGCTGCACTTTCACCCCGAGACGCTGAGGTTTAATGGTCGCGCCCCGGCCGAGCCGGGTAAGTTGATCGAAATCGTGCTGCGCGCCACCGATTTCGACGGCGCCTGGGCCGAGGGCAGGATGCGCATCCGCCTGGAGCACGAGGGCGACGCGAGCGCAGGCTAAGTGGCAAAGCCGAGCTTTGTTACTAGAATGAAATCAGGATTCCGCAGCCGAGTGCACCTACACCCAGGGGGATACCACTTATGACAAGAATAACAGTCCTGGTACTGTCCTTACTATTATCGACCCTCGCCTTCGGTTCCAAATACGACTTCAACGCGCCTGACCGGGTAGTCGCATTTGCAGATGTGCACGGCGCCTATGAGGACTGGACCGCGCTGCTCCAGGAAGTCGGCATCATTGACCAGCAATTTAACTGGATTGGCGGCAACACCCACCTGGTATCGCTGGGCGACCTGGTGGACCGTGGCCCGGGCTCTCGCAAGGTAGTGGAATTGCTGATGCAGCTGGACCGCCAGGCCGAGCAGGCTGGTGGCGCAGTGCACCTGACTCTGGGCAACCACGAGGTCATGTTGATGACCGGTGACCTGCGCTATGTCTCTCCCCCCGAATTTGCCGCCTTCGCAGGCGATGAGACCCCGCAAGAGCGGGACGCCCTGTTCGCCGAGTACCTGGCCTTTAATCCCGAAGCTGGCACAGCAGATGCAAGGGAGCGCTTTGACACCCTTTACCCCCCGGGTTTTATTGCCCTGCGTAAGGCCTTTTCCCCAGAGGGAAAAATTGGCGTTTGGCTCATCGAACAACCCTTTGTCGTCAAGGTAAATGACAAGGTTTACATGCACGGCGGCATCGCCGGGGTCGCCGCCGATGATTCGATGGATAGCCTGAATGAAAAAATGCAGGGCGAACTGCGGAGCTTCCTCACAGCCATGGGCACGCTTCGTAACGCCGGAGTGATGCCCTGGTATGTGGACTACCACGATCGCCTGATGTTTCTCACTGCCCGGGTGGAGGACTACAAGGGAGCCAACCCCAGGAAACAGGCCGACTGGTTCCCGGCCGTTCAGCAGGTATTCGATGCCCAGCAGGCTTTTGTGTTCAGCGACCAAAGCCTGAACTGGTACCGCGGCACCGCCTGGTGCCATCCTTATTCGGAATCATTCAACACCGAACGCTTTCTCAAACGCATCGGGGCCAAACAGTTGGTAATGGGGCACACGCCCACCAGCGGTGACGTCCACGAACGCATGGAGGGGCTGGCCATCAGGCTGGACACCGGAATGCTCGCCAGTGTCTACAAGGGACGCGCATCAGCGCTCATTTCCGAAGGAGGCAAGTCCTGGGTCCATTACCTGGGCAGTGAGGAGCCAGCACAGCCCATAGCGGAGGTGCGCAGTATCGCCCAGGCCCTGTCGGCCATGAGTGATGCCGAACTGGAGCAGTTCATGCGCACCGCTGAGGTGGTTAGCGTTAAAGATATTGGCACCGGGATCACCAAACCCAAAAAGGTGACCCAACAACTCGATGGCATCAGCAATGACGCCGTATTCAAGTATGAGGATACCGACCAGGGACTGGAGTCAAAATCCAGGTATAACGCCGGCGTCCACGATAACAGTGACCGCTATGGTTACGATGTGGCAGCCTACAAAGTTGATCGCATGCTGGATCTGCAGATGGTGCCAACCGCGGTTATTGCCGATGTGGAGGGACAGGAGGGCGCATTGTCAGACTGGATCGACAATGCCATTACCGAACGGGACCGGGTCGACAAGGAAATACCCTTTGGCGGCTACTGCGCCCAGTTCGAGCAGTATCGATTGCGCTATGTATACGACATTCTTATTCACAACGATGATCGCAACCTGACCAATATTCTGTGGACAAAAGACACCTTCATGATGCAGTTCATCGACCACAGCCGGGCCTTCCGTGTCTCAAAAAAGCGCCCCAAGCAGTACCAGAAAATGGATCTGCGGGTTTCCGACCTGTTGCGCTCACACCTGCTGTATCTTAACGCGGACAACCTCACCGAAGCACTATCGGCCTATCTGCACCCAAGGCAGATCGAGGCCATACTCGCCCGGCGGGACCTGATCCTCAAGGAAGCGCAAACCACTTCACCATGAGCCCACTGCAATGACCAATGCCAAACCCCTGCACGCCGCATCGATTCCGCTGGAATCCGGCTCCAATTACCCGGAACCCTACAAATCCCGCATGGGCGATGCCAGCTGGATTCCGCTGACCCAGCCATTTGGCCTGAGCCAGTTCGGGGTAAACCTGGAGACTCTGCAACCGGGAGCAGAGTCAGCCTTGCGCCACTGGCACGACCTGGAAGACGAGTTCGTCTACATCATCTCGGGAGAGCTGGTGCTGCGTATCGACAGCGGCGAGCACCTGATGACCCCGGGTATGTGCATGGGCTTCAAAGCCGGACACCCGGACGCGCATCACCTGGTCAATCGCAGTGATGCGCCGGCCAGCTACATGGTGATCGGCTCCCGTATAGCCGCAGATACCGCGTTTTACCCTGATGACGACCTGGCCTGGCTCAGGACCGGGACCGGGAATGTACCGGTCCACAAGGACGGCTCCGCCTACTGAACCAGGCACCGATCCGGGGGGGGCAGTCAGTTCAGCCCTGGCTCCGTCCAGATTCCAGTTGCGCCAGGGCGTCGGCCAACTGCTGCACCAGGTCATCGAATACTGCCAGGGTTTCGTAGACAGGTTTGCTGCTGGTCATATCCACCCCGGCTTTTTTGAGCAACTCGATGGGATAGTCATTGCTGCCGGAGCGCAGCATGTCCAGGAAGCGCTCCCTGGCGGGCTCACCCTCGGTCAGTATTTCGTGGGCAAGGGCCGTCGCTGCTGCAAACGACGTGGCGTACTGGTAAACATAGAAACTGTCCGTGCGCATAAAATGTGGAATACGGCTCCATTCCGTGGCATTTAACGGGTCGGGGCGCACCGCATCGCCGTAATAGGTGGCGAAAACATCGGCATAGAGTTTATCGAGTGTTTCCCTGGTAAGGGCATCACCGACTTCAGCCTTCGCATAAGCCTGCATTTCGAAATCAGCGAAGGAAGCCTGGCGAAAGAAACTGGCCCGAAAACGATCGAGGTAGGATTGCAGCAGGAAGGCTTTTTCCAATGGGTCCGCCGCTTCAGCCAGCATTTTCTGGTAGAGAATTGCCTCGTTGGTCATCGACGCAATTTCGGCGATAAAAGTGCGATAGCCCGCATAGACAACAGGCTGGGCTTCGGTAGCCAGATAGCGATGCAAGGAATGACCATACTCGTGGGCAAGAGTAGATACGTCACTGAAAGTGCCACCATAGTTCAGCAGTAAATACGGTTTGGAGTTGTAGGTTCCCCAGGAGTAGGCTCCACTCCTTTTGCCAGCACTCTCGTAGACATCAACCCAGCCTTCTTCGAACCCCTGCCAATACAACTTGAGGTAGTCAGGGCCCATCGGAGCCAGCGCCTCGCCAACGATGTTTTTCGCCTCCTCGAAGTCAATTTGCTTTATGGGGGAATCGACCAGCGGTGCGTAGAGGTCCCATACTTCCAGCGTCTCCACGGCCAGTGCCTTCCTGCGCAACTCCAGGTAGCGTTGCAGTGCCGGGGCACCCTCGCGGGCGACTTTGATCAAGTTGAGGTAAACCTCCTGGGGAATAGCACTGGCGTAGGTTGCCGCATGCAGGGCCGAATCAAAACCGCGAGCCTTCGCTTGAAAAACACGCCCCTTCACATGCCCCTCAAAATTTGCCGCCAGGGTATTGCCCAGCTTTTCATATTCTGAAAACAGGCCTTTCCAGGCATCCTCGCGCACACGCCGATCAGGTGAGCTCAGGAATGCCCCATAACGGGCCTGGGTGAGCTCTACGGTCTCTCCCTCTTCGTTTTCGATTTCCCCATAACTCATATCGGCATCGTTCAGCGCCGAAAACACATTATTGAACTTGCCCAGGGGATCTCCAGCCAGGGCCAGTATTTTCTCCTCCCGCTCAGACAGGGTGTAGGGCTTGAACCGCAACTGTTCGTCAAAGTAATGCCGGTAGGGCTGCAATCCAGGAGTAGCGTTGATCATTTTCTGCAGCTCTGCATCAGGGATTGCCAGCAACTCCGGATCGAAATAGGCGGTCTGTTCATTCATGTTTGTGGCCATTTGCATGGCTTTCGAGAAGCGAGCGGCATTTTCGCTATCTCGCAGGTCTTCATGAGACTTCAGGCCGGCGTAGACATAGAGGTTCGACAGAAGCAACCCGGCCTCTTCCTGTTTGCGGATCGCAGCCAGCAGGGCGTCACCACTGTCGGCCAGATGCCCCCTGGCTTCAGCAAGCTCCGGCAACATCGCGTTGAACCGGGCCGCCGCCTCTTCCCAGGCAGCAGCATTGGCGTACATTGAACTTAGGTCCCATTTGTACTGGTCGGCAATATCGGCGCGTTGTTTGGCCTCCCCGGCTCCAGCAGCACCGGCGGTGATCAACAGCACCATCGCAACAATAGCGGTGGATAGCGTGCGCAAAAATCCCATGGGGTCTTCCTTACAGGTAAGTGAACTGACGCCCGCGCCGGTCCAGCAACAGTGGGCGCGATTTTCAATGCGGATTATTACATGAGCTGACAACCGTGGCACCTGCGGACCACAGGCCGGATACTGATGCGCTCAGCCGGTGCTTACCCAGAACTCACTCATCCCGCGAAATGCCGGTATCGCGTGATAGACATAACCGCGCTCACTGAGCTGCAGCCGGGGATAACGCCGCAGCAGGCCCAGGATCGCCTCCTGGGCCTCCAGCCGGGCCAGGTGTGCGCCAAGACACAAGTGCCGGCCGCCGCCAAAGGACTGGTGATGGGTGTCTTCGCGCTCTATGTTGAAGCGGTCAGGCTCAGGATAAACCGCCGGGTCACGGTTGGCGGCGGCCAGGGAGGGGGACAAGGAGGCGCCCTTGCCCACCGGGCAGCCGCCCACATTGATTGCCCGGTTGGCTATGCGACCACTATTTACTACCGGTGAATCGTAGCGGAGCATCTCTTCCACCGCGTTGTTTATCAGTTCGGGGCTGGCTCTTAACTTCTCCAGCTGATCCGGATTTTCCAGCAGCGCCTTAGCGCCATTGCCGATCAAATCCGTAGTAGTGACATTGCCCGCAATCAACAACAAACGGCACTGGATAACGATCTCCTGCGCCGACAGGGTGTCGCCGTCTACTTCAGCCCGGACCATGTCACTGAGCAGGTCATCTCCGGAGTCACTGCGCCGCTTTTCGATTTCACCCAACAGGTAGGCATCCATCGACTGCTGGGCAAGCTCGGCTTTGCTGGACTGTTCCTGGGTGGGAAAGGGGTTGAAGCCAACCTGTACCAGCAGGTCCGACCACTGTTTGAACTGCGCGTGCATGTCCGGATCGACCCCCAGCATTTCGGCTATCACCACGGTGGGAACGGGTCCGGCAAATTGCCCGATCAGGTCAAACTCCGTACCTTTGATTCCGCTCAGCACACTATCGACAATTTCACGCACATGAGGGCGCCAGCGCTCGATTGCATGGGGTTTGAAAGGTGCACTGACCAGGGCGCGAAGGCGGCGATGATCTGGCTCATCCATCATCAGCATGGAGGGCTGTTCTCCAACGCCAAGCCGCGCACCGAGAACATCGCGGACGAAGCTGCCCGGGTTCGCCTTGCGTGGGTCGGTAAAGAACTCCCGGTCATGCAGCAGCGCCTTGACGTCATCATGACGGGTATAAAGGTGACGACCCAGCTCCCGGTCTTCCAGCACCGGGGCGCGCTCGCGAAGCTGGCCGAGCACCTGGTAAGGATCAGCGCGAAATGCGTCATCGATCGGAGTGAGTTGCACGCCCTGGGGAAGCGGGTCGGTACCAACGGAGTCCTTCATGTTTAATATCTCTTTTTATTGCGGTTACCAAGACCCATCGAGGCGGTCTCATAAGGCTAGCCGAGTTTTCACAATAATCCATTGGTCTCGATACCATCCATACCGCTGAACAGGGGTACCGCAGTAGTAGCTGGCTGGAAGCAGGCGCGCGCGCAGCCTATACTGAGCTGAATTCCGCAGACGTGCGCGCAGCAGAACTTGGCAACACGGGACTCATAAAATGAAAGTACTTATCGAATCATTACTCCCATGGGGGCCAGTATTTTTCGGGGGACTGATATTTGCGCCTGTTGTGGCTGCCTTACTGGACCGGGCGGAGCTGACGATCACCGCGGGAATACCCTCGCTGTATATTGCGCTGCCATTGGGCCTGGCCTGGGGCCTGGTGGCCAAAACCCGGGGGCAGTGGTTATGAGCATGCAAGAAGAGCGCGCCATAGCGCAGAAGTATATCGGTGGCTTTCCCTGGATCATGGTCATCTGGGGACTGGGGGGCTTCCTGCTGTGGCTGGCCCTGTGGCCATTAGCGCATAGCGGCCAGATTCCACTGTGGCTGGGCTGCGTCATTGCCACGATTATCCTGAGCGCCTGCTACCTGCCAACCCACGAGGCACAACATGGCAATATTGGACGCCCGGGATCCCGGCTGCGCTGGCTCAACGAGCTGGTGGGCCACCTGTCGGTATTCCCTTCGATATTTCCCTACCGCTTGCACCGGGCAATTCATCTCAAGCACCACGCCTACACCAACGATCCGGCCCGCGATCCCGATATGTATATGCAGGCCGACAGCATTGTCGGCGCCGCCAGGAATGCCTGGTTGAGCACCCAGCCCGGCCATGCCGGCGCCCTCGCGGCTAATGTACTGGACGATAATCCCAAACGGGAGCAGCTGGTGCTGGAAGCGATATTGGTCACCCGACTGGCCTGGGTGCTCATGGCGGCACTGGCCTGGAGTGGTTTTGCTCTCGAGGTGTTGATGCTGTGGTGGATCCCCAGGCAAATCTCCCTCATTTACACTCCCATCACTCTGTCATGGGCCCCGCACCACCCGATGCAGGAGACAGGCCGTTACCGGGATACCCGCGGCTGGAAAGCCCCGGTGGGCACGATCCTGTCCTCGGGCATGGAGTATCACCTGGTGCACCACCTGTTCCCGTCCATTCCACTGAACAAAACACCGGCAGCCTACCGGGAACTCAAACCCCTGCTGGAGGCTGAAGGCACGCCGCTCAACGGCCTGTAGGCCGGGAGCCGCTAAAATTCATGTAGCACCCGCAACATAGCTTGCCGCGCCTACCCGGTCACCACCTCCTGCAGTAACGCCCATAGCGCAGGCGCTCGCGGATAGCTTCGGGTCCATCCAGGCGCAGGTGAAACCACAGTTTGAGCGCCCGGAAGCGCCTCCCCAGGGGGATACCCCAGTCCCGGTACTGGGTGACCTTGCCGTCGGCGCCGGACTGCAGGAAAGCGGGGTTGGTTGACATCACCCGCTCCAGGTGCGCGACATCGCGCACATAGAACAACGCAGTATCTAAAATAGTGCCCATCCATTTATGCGGGTTCCAGGCCAGTGAGTCGGCGAGCTCCACGCCTTCCCACAGGTAGCGGTATTCAGGCAGTAACATCGCCGACCCGGCCATGGCCGCATCCACGTGCAGCCAGATGCCGTGTCGGTTGGCGATGGCCGCTATTGCCGCCACCGGGTCCATCGCGGTGGTACCGGTCGCACCCACCGAGCAGACGATGCCGGCGGGTATCCTGCCGGCAGCCAGATCCTCCTCGATTGCGCTGGCCAGCGCGCCCGGGAGCATCGCCCGGGTATAGGGATCCTCCTCGATCATCCGCAGGTTGTCATTGCCAAAGCCTGCCAGTTGCACCGCCTTGGCTATCGAAGAGTGGGCCTGTCCGGTGCTGTACACTACCAGCGGATTGGCCAAAGCCTGCAAGCCGCCATGGTTTTTACTCAGCCCGGAGGCGCGCTCCCTGGCGAGAATGAGCGCGGTAACACAGGCCGTAGAGGCGGTATCGTAAATGGTGCCGCGCCAGTTTTCACTGAGCCCCGTCAGTTGTCGCAGCCAATCGCAGACCACTTCCTCCACCTCGGTCAGGGCGGGACAGCTCTCCCAGGAGATGCCCAGGGTACCCATCCCTGAACTGGCGATATCTCCCAGCACTGAAGCCAGTGAGGCATTGGAGGGAAACCAGCCGAAGTGCATGGGGTGTTGCACCTGGGTCACGCCAGGCACCACTTTTTCATCCAGGTCAGCCATGACCTGTGCAAAGCTTTCGGGCTGCGCTGGCGGATTCACCGGCAGGGAACGGCGTACATCCCCGGGTTTGACATCGGCGCGAACAGGCAGGCTGGCGATACGCTGGCGATAATCGGCTATCCAGTCGATCAACTCATGGCCAGCCTGGCGAAATTCTTCGGGATTCATAACGGTACTCTGTCAGGTCAAAAAAGTGCAGGCAACCTTGCTGGTGGGCGGCTTGCATTGGCATGACACTCCAGCTACGCTTTCAGCGCAACAATAAAGTGGCAAGAGCCGCAAGCAGACCTATAATAAAGCCGGTCAACCCGAACATCTAAAAGGAAACCAAATGGAACACAATTCGGACGTCCACAGTTTGAAGTGCCCCAAGTGCCATCATGGTATGGAGGAAGTCACCTTCGAAGGCATCACTATTGATCGCTGTACCCATTGCCAGGGCCTATGGTTCGATGAAGACGAAGCTCATCAACTGAAAGACCTGAAAGACAGCCACCAGCTGGACATTGGCGATGCCACCGAGGGCTGGAAATGGGACAGCCATGCGGACATTGATTGCCCACGTTGCGGCAAGCAGATGGAGAAGTCAGCGGATTCCAAGCAAAAGCACATCTGGTACGAGGTGTGTCCGGAACACGGACTGTTTATGGACGCGGGTGAATTTGCCGATTTCAAGCATGAATCCCTGCTGGACGTGTTTCGCAGCCTGATCAAGGGCAACCGCGACAAGATCGCCCCCTGATCGCCAGGCTGCCTGGAACCCAGGCCAGGATGAAATGTCATTTACTCCTCGGGAGTATTGATACCTTCGTCCTGGCTTTCTAGCGGCGCCCCGAAGACCACGTCCCCACCTCCATCCCCCGGGAAGCCAAACTCCAGGGCTATCGCCTCGATCTCCCGGCGCTCCTCCTCACTGAGGTGGCCATCGGCATTAGCAACAGCGTAGAGTGATTGCAGGAACTGGTCCTTCTGGATCTCGTTAAAGGGCTTGCGCTCCTCCTCCTCGACGGTGTCCTTGGACATGCGCACCTGCGCCATCGACAGTTCAACCACAAGATCAACCTCTGCCTGGGACAGCCCGGAAGCCTCGTGGAGTACGCGCCGCATCACCTCGCGTTCCTCGGAGGAGATACTTTCATCAGCAAAGGCAACCCGGGCCAGGGCGCCCGAGAATGCAGAAATAAAGTGCGAGCGATCCGGGTCGTGTCGCTCCAACAGCGTCAGCATCTGGTGGGCATTTTCGGCAATGGCATTGCTGAGCGACTGCATCTTGCCGTCTTCCAGGTGCAGGATCCGATCGGCAACATCGAGGATACGATTGTCATGAGTGACAATGATCACCGTCACCTGCTGCTGCTTGGCCAGGTTTTTCATGAGGTCGACGACATCCCGGCCGGAATGGCGGTCGAGTGAGGCGGTGGGCTCATCGGCCAGCACGATCCGGGGGCTCGCCACCAACGCCCGGGCAATACCCACGCGCTGCTTCTGTCCACCGGAGAGCTCGCTACCGTATTTGTGCATATGCTCGGCAAGGCCTACCGAGTCGAGCATGGCCTCTGACATCTTGCGCGCCTGGCGGCGGCTGACATTTTTGTGCAAATGTAATGACATGGCCACATTCTGGGCGGCGGTCAGCGCATCGAGCAGATTATGGGATTGGAAAATATAGCCAATTTGCCGGCGTACCGCCTGCATTACCGAGCTGCGCGCATTGCATAACTGTGTGTCGAGGATATTCAGGCTGCCTTTCTGGGCCGAGCGCAGCGCCCCCATCAAGGTGAGCAGGGTAGTTTTCCCTGATCCGGACGGCCCGGTCAGGATGACTATCTCCCCGGCGCGAATATCGGTGTTGATATCCGTGAGTATTTGTCGCTTGAGCTTGCCAGTGCCATAGAAATGGTCCAGCCCGGCGACGGAAATCAGCGAGGGAGCTTCCATCAGAATATCGAAGCCGGCTCAGCCGAGCGAATTTTGCGCAGGGCAAACAGCGCCGATACCACGCACATGGCCAGGGTAATACCGAGCACAAACAGGGCGCGCTCAGTATCCATTACAATGTTCATCATCAGCGACTCACCAGCAATATCATACAAAAAAAGCGACAGTCCAAGACCGGGGATAAAGCCCAGCACCGCCAACACAATCGCCTGCTGGACCACCACGCCCGCCAGGAAGTAATTGGAGTAGCCCATGGCTTTCAGGGTCGCGTACTCGGGAAGATGGTCGGTCACATCGGCAAACAGTATCTGGTAGACAATGATACTACCCACCACCAGCCCGATCAGGATACCAAAACCAAACACGTACCCAATCGGGGTGTTGGTTGCCCAGTAAGTAATCTCCTTGTCGATAAATTCATCGCGATCGTAAACCTGCACATCCCTGGGCAGGTAGCTTTTCATCATCTGCTTGGCAGCTTCAATATCTGCACCGGGACGCAGCTTTATAAGACCGATATCGATGATATTGCGACTTCTGCCTGGAAAGATCCTGGTAAAGGTATCGACTCCGGTAATTACGGTACCGTTGATGCCAAAGGAGGGCCCGAGCGCAAACATTCCCCGCACCTGGACCTTGTGACTATTGATCTCCACTTCGTGAAAACCTTTCTCGGCCACAATGGCCCCCACCGGGCCAAATTCCTCCCGCGCCAGGGAGTCAAACAGCACGTAATCCTCCATTTTGAGCAAATCCATCTGGCCTATAACATCTGGCAATGCGAGCGCGCTGCGCGCAGGGTCAAACGCCATCACAAACATATCGCGGGTCTCGCCGGAATCGATATCCTTCCACAACGCATGCTGCAGGTAGACACCCTGCACCGACTCGACATCCGCCACTGACAGGGCCTGGTAAAGCCGGCGCGAGGTGAAGGATTTGGTGCCAATGGCAGACACGGTCTCGGGGCTGATAAGTACCAGGTCATACACCCAGCTGCGATGCATCTTCACACCGCTGTCGAACATGGCCTCCCTGAAACCTATCTGCATAAGAATCAGGGAAACCGCAAAGCTGACGCCGAGGATCGCGACAATAAAGCGGATTTTTTCCCTTTTCAGCTGCAGGAAGCCCAGGAAGAGGTCAGACACGGACTAGGCCTCCAGGATCACTTCTACCTGCAAGTTGGTGAGATCTGATGCCCTGGAACTATCATCCAGCCTGATCTCCACTTCCACTATCCGTGCATCGGCCCGGGAAATCGGATCGGTGGCCAGCGCTTCCATGCGGCCCACTTTCAGGCCAATACGCTCAACGGTACCGGTCAGCGGCTGCTCCAGTGCCGGACTGAGGGCTTTGGCGCGCTGTCCCACGCTCACCCGGCCAATATCGGTTTCATACACCTCGGCTATGACATACATGCTGCCGGTGCGGCCCAGTTCGACAATACCCTCCGGGCCAACCCGCTCACCCTCCCGGGCATGGACCACAATGACCCTGCCATCGATGGGCGACTTCACCCGGGTTCTTTCCAGCTCGGCTCTGGCCTGGGTCAGTTCAGCCTCGGCGATGGTGACCCGTAGCTGCAGGGTTTCCATTTCCGAGGCTGATATCAGTTGCCGCCGCTGCAATTCAAGGTTGCGCTTGTACTCGGTTACCACGTTGACCAACTGGGCTTGCACCCGCTCGACATTTGCCAGCTTCAAACCTTCATCATCAAGGGTCGCAATAAGCTGGCCCCTGCTGACTTGATCGCCAGCAGCAACGTTCAGTGTGGCAACCACCGCAATAGGGCCGGATGGGCCTGCCACCGCGTAGAGACCCCCCTGGGGCTCAATATGGCCCCTGGCTGCAACCGCAGCTGGTGCAGCCAATACAGCTTCACTTACGGCGGCTATTGCCTGAAATGAGCTCAATACCGTACACAGCGCCATCAGGGTGGATAACCGGGAGGTAAACACAGACATGAAACAATTCCTGCTACTTTGATAACTCGGATAAAACGTAGCAAACAGTATAGTGCGCCCTGCGCGTCGGCGGTAATTTCTTTACGGTGGCGCTGAGCATTACTGGCAGCGGCTTAAGTTGCACCTTTCCAGATTGTACAAGCCCAGCCAGCGGTATAGTATTTCGCGTATCGTTCCCAATCAATGATCGCCAATTGCGGCTTTCGAGCCGGCGGGCCAGGGGCCAGCATTCATGCCAAGCCACACGTGAACACTATGCGACTCTTGAGGACCGCAAAGCTGCGTTGCTGGCTGCAAGCGGTGCTTGTGCTGGCCCTGTTGCCCGCCCTGGCCAGTCGCGCCAGCACCGCGTTCCCTCGCCCCAATGAACTCCAGCGCGACGTGGATTTCTGGGTGCGGGTCTATACCCAAATCGAGACCAGCGGCGGTTTTGTGCACGATGCCGACAATCTGGCTGTGGTCTATGAAACCCTGCTACTGAGTGGCCAGCCCCGGGCCGATGAAAAGGCCATGCGCGAGGCCAGCTCCCGTTATGCCGGCATACTCGAGCGACTGGCCAGTAAACCCGACAGCCTGAACAAAGAGGAAGCCAGAGTGCTGGCACTATGGGGAGCAGAGGTAACGCCGGCCCGACTGCGCCAGGCGGCTGCAAATGTGCGCTTCCAGCGCGGCCAGTCAGAGCGGTTCCTGGCGGGGCTGGAGAGATCCGGACTGTGGCAGGGTTACATCGCGAAAGAATTTTCCGCCCGCAAGCTGCCACCGGAACTGGCGGCGCTGCCGCATGTAGAGTCTTCTTTCAATCCCAATGCCTATTCCAGCATCGGCGCCGCCGGGCTCTGGCAATTTACCCGCTCCACGGGTCAACGCTACCTGCAGATCGACTACCTGGTAGATGAACGCATGGACCCATACGCGGCCACCCGCGCCGCAGCGCAGTTGCTGGAACACAATTACCAGCTCACCGGGAGCTGGCCACTTGCCGTTACCGCCTACAACCATGGCGCCTCGGGTATGCGCCGTGCCGCCAGGGACATGGGCACTACTGATATTGCCCGGATCGTACGCGACTATAAGGGCAGAAACTTTGGCTTCGCATCGCGCAATTTCTACGTCTCTTTCCTGGCCGCACTGGAAGTGAGCAATAATCCCTCTCGTTATTTCAGCCACTACCACGCGTCCAAACCGGAGCAGTATGCCCAGGTCGTAATGCCCCAGTACCTGCCTGCCGAGGCAGTCGCCAACGCGCTTAAAGTGAACCTGGACGAGCTGAAGCAAGCCAATGGCGCCTTACTGGAGCCGGTCTGGACGGGCAAGAAATACTTGCCCAAGGGATACCCATTGCGGGTGCCGCAACAAAGGCTCGCCGCTCCCGCGGCGCAACTGCTGGCCTCTATCCCCAGCGAGCAGCGGTTTGCGAACCAGGTGCCCGACAAGTTCCATACGGTTGTAGCAGGAGACAGCGTTTCGGAAATCGCCGCCCGCTATGGCCACAGCACCCGCGATATCGCCGCGATGAACAGCCTCAACCGCCGTTACAGTATCAGGGTCGGGCAGGTCCTGCGCCTGCCGCTTGAGGGCTCGAAGGTGATGCCGGTGGATACCGCCAAACCAGACAGGGAAGCCCTGGCCAGCGCACCGGCTGAGACCGATAACACATCTGGCGAAACCGCTGAGCAACTTGCCCGGGACCTCGCACTGGGGTCTGACCCCAGTGACTACAGCGTCGCCAGTGACAACAGTATTGAGGTGCAGGGCGCAGAGACCCTGGGACACTACGCCGACTGGCTTGATTTACACTCCAGCCAGCTACGCCGGCTCAATGGCATGCGCTTCGGCCGCCCGGTCGTGGTTGGACATCGCCTCAAGCTCGACTTCTCAAAAGTCGACCGCAATGAGTTCGAGCGCAGGCGGCTCAGCTACCAACAGGATTTACAGCAGGACTTCTTCGAAAACTGGCAAATACGCACTACCCGAACCCA
>Ga0102815_10001088_pt1 | contig 17292 bp, 18 predicted proteins | sample ColrivemetaGS759_FD_79113 | JGI IMG/M metagenome (GOLD analysis project Ga0102815, IMG submission 79113) | Estuarine microbial communities from the Columbia River estuary - Ebb tide ETM metaG S.759 | ecosystem: Environmental > Aquatic > Marine > Intertidal zone > Estuary | place: USA: Columbia...
TTCGTAGCTAGATCTTGTTTCTAGTGTTATTGGAGTATCTACAGCGCCAGAACCAGTAAACACAACTTTAGGCACAAAAACATTATCAGAAGTTACTTGAAGCTCTTGAAAGTTTCCAGAACCTCCATAGACATTTATCTTACTGGCCCCGTCTACCAAGACTCCACTACCGGCTGATAGGCTAGATCCACCAGCGGCTGCCACACCGGAGACATAAAGAATATCGGTCTCGTTTGCAATAGCCTGACCAGATGCGTAGTTCGCGATAGCTTGTGTGGCTATAGTATTCCCAGAAGCATAGCTTGCTACACCAGAAGTGTAAACATCAACACCACCACCGCCGCCAGAGTTGCCAGAAGCATAAACAGCGATTCCAGAAACATAATTAAGCTGCTCAATACCAACATCCCCACCACCAGCAGCGGCCACGCCAGAAACATAAAAAATATCACTTTCGTTTGCTATCGCTTGACCGCTTGCGTAGCTAGCTATTCCAGAGCTTGCAATCAAAGAAGTGGCCGTGCCAGAAGCTGTTAAAAGCGAAGTTATGCTTGACTGATTGGATACAGCCTGACCAGAGGCATATGAGGCTATACCAGAAACATGAATTATTTCATCTACATTATTTGTAGTGTAAATAACACCATTCATGGATGCGTGAGAAGTGCAATAGTAGTACAACTTATCTGGAGCATTTTGAGGAACTTCAAATTTTAAAGTACCTTGACCACTAATTTCTATACTATTACCATCTGCATCCTGATAAGCCGCACCGCCATTTGATGTAGACACTCTGAAAGGATGACTAGAAGTTTGTTTATCAAAGTAATATGTATGACCTTTGTGTAAATATATAGATGGGTCTGTAGCACTACTTAGCCCCATACCATCAATTGTATAGTTACTAGAATCCGCAGCGGTCACAGTAAACTTATTAGTTGCTACACCAGAAACATACGTTATATTGTTGGTGTTTGTAGTTATATTTGCCTGATTAGAAACCGCTTGACCACTTGCATAATTTGCAATACCAGAACTAGCGATCAAAGAGGTTGCAGTACCAGAGGCTGTTAAAAGTGCCGCAATATCACTTTCATTTTCTATCGCTTGACCAGAAGCATAATTAACCTTAGCAGTATTAGAAGAAATATTGCCAGTATTGGTAGATATGTTTGACGCATTTGTTGTAACATTAGACTGGTTAGAGATAGCCTGCCCAGAAGCATAACTAGCAACGCCAGAAACATACAAATCGTCATGAACGTGACCGCTAGCATAAACAGCTATTCCAGACACATAATTAAGTTGTGCAGCAGTAACATCCCCCGTTCCGAGGTTACCGGAAGCGTAGGCAGCAATTCCAGACACCGCAAAGATGTCGCCTTCATTTGCTATAGCCTGACCGCTAGCATAGGCTACATTTAATTCATTACTAATAGCTAATCCAGAAGCGTATGTCGCTCTGCCACTATTAGTAGATATGTTACTAGTGTTGGTAGAGATATTTGAAGAATTTGTAGATATGCTCGACTGGTTAGATATCGCCTGCCCAGAGCCATATGCGGCTATACCGGAAACGTAGGTATCGTCATCAATTTTCAAAAATGTAGAATCAGACCAGCCGCTAACGGCTATTATCTCTGACTGATTAGATATAGCTTGACCGCTAGCGTATACAACCCTAGAAGTATTTGTTGATATCGTAGACTGGTTAGACACCGCTTGACCACTAGCATAAGTAGCTATTCCAGAACTAGAAATCAAAGACGTGGCGGTTCCAGAAGCTGTTAGCAGCGCAGTAATATTACTTTGATTTGCTACTACTTGACCAGAACTGTATATAGCTATACCAGAAACGTATGTATCATTACCAGCAGTAATCTGAGTAGTTCCATCGCTAAACTTTAAACCGCCTGAGCCAAGATTGATCCTTCGATTCCCGCTATCATAAATAATATTGGTATCCTGAGCGATGCTTTTATCGAGACCGAAAAACGCTATACCGCTAGGAACGCCAGAAGGAGCAGAAACTTGAGAACCGTTAAAGTAAAGCGAACCGGCGTTATTATATAATTTATTAGAAGTTGAATCAGGGGTAACGCTGTCTATTTGGACACCGTTTCCGCTTGCCACAATACCATTAGCGGAAAAAACCCCGTCCCTATTCACAGAAGCAAGAATACCATCCGAACTAGTTATCCAATTAGTTAAATTAGAAGCCTGCGCAGCTGCGGACTTTACAACAAAACCGACATCATTTGCAGAATTTATACCAATAAAAACCGTATCGGAAAGAGTTACATCAGAAGCACCAATAGCAATCCTCTTACTGCTAAAATCACCCTTTATTAGAGTTCCGTTAGCACTAGGAGAATTGTTGCCCACGAATAAAAAATTAGAACTAGAGTTAGAAGCACCAGCAGAATCTCCTATATAAACACAGTTTGCTCCAGAACTACTTTTTCCTGCGTCAACCCCTATTCCTACGGAATTGTTGGAAGACATAGAAGAAGCACCGGCGCCCTTTCCTATCCAAACAGAAGATTCTCCCGCCCCGCTATATCCAGCGCGATACCCCAAGCACACAGCATAATCTTCTTCTGTATTAAAACCCGCCTGATAGCCAAAAGAAGTGGAATAACTACCAACGTTGTTTCCAGCCTGATACCCAACTACTGTAACGCCAATTTCATAAGAAGACGAACCGGCCTCGCAGCCAACAACAGTAGAGTTTTGACGTAAAAGATCTCCAGCACTGTAACCTATAGCGACAGAATTATACGTAGAAGTAGAACCTGATAAGTCCGTAGGACCAGAGTTAGATCCAACATAAACGTTTCTAGAACCAGTCTTGTTTACAGTGGAGGACTCTGAGCCTATGACGACATTATGGTTAGCTACCGTGATACCACTAGCGGCTCCGTATCCAATTAAGATATTACTAGAATTAGTAGCCCCAGTCATATCCCCTATAGATAAAGACTTATTGGTAACATTTAAATCAAAAACAGTATTTTGAGTAGGAGTACCGCTTAAAGCAACATCCGTAAGCTCTACGATCTTAGGTCCGGTAAGAGAATTTCCAGAAGCGAACTTAATACCAGAAGCCCCAAGAACAAATTGACCATCTTCATTGTTATAAACAGCTTTTTCTGCTGGGTATGTTATAAAAACAACGCCACTTCCGCCAAGGGTTATTTTATTACCAGAATTAGAACTAGATAAAACTGTTGTTCTTTCTAGATTGTTTGACCCATAAGTACCAATACCAACTTCAAACTTGTCGTTTTCTTCTAGCGAATAGTAGGTGATGTCTCCACTGGTCAAAACGTCACTAAATCTCTGGAACCCCGCAGGACTACCGTTTAAAGACAAACCACCAACACCAGTACTAGATGTATTCTCCCTGACTCTATCGCCTATTTTTAATGCCATAAAGACATACCTCCAATATAGAAATGTTGATGTTTAGTTGGGGTCTGTAATGTTTGGAGGCGTCGGTTGCGGAAGGCTTTGTTTTTCCAGCATGAGTTCGTATGCGATAGTGTTTTCCATTAAGAAGTCTATCGTTTTCCTGTTCGCAAACTGAGACTGAGTTTCAGGGTTTGGTATAGTTTCAGGATTTAATTGAGAACTAGAAGGTATAGACGGATCAAAATTTGGATTTTTAACCTGAGTCTCGTATCCATAATTACCACACATAGCAGTAATAACCCTTTCAACATCCTCATCTGAAATATTGACTGAAAAAACTGCCATTCCTATCTCCTCGCACTGAAGTTTATTGTTTTGTTTATTTTTAAACCGTGATCCTGCTGTTTATTTATATTTAGAGACTGGTCTATTTGTGTGTTTATTTGTAGTGGAAACTTTAATACATCTTTATTAAAATATAAAACAACAAGCCCACCACCATATGGGTCTGTTCTCACTAAGCCATCGTCTGCAACGGCAGCTTCAGAAAAAGCACTAAAACCAAACATAAAAACCTCCATGACTATATACACAAAACACGGTACATAATAAAAAAAAGCCGCCCAAAATGAACGACTTTCTTTTTTTGTTTAATATTAAGCTTTTAAGTGACCCAAAACTAGAATGAGCCAGCCAAAACTCTACGGTTATCAAGTACGCCGAATCCGATTTCAGCCCAGCCGTAGTAACCTTGACGCTGATGACGATGAAGAGCTTCGTCTTCAAAGATTTCAACAGTCTTTTTGACAGGCATTACAAAGCTATCGTTAGCGCCTTGATCAAGACCAATCACAAGCTCAACATCGGAGCTAGCAAGTGAGCCACCAAGATCGCTAGTGAAGTAAGTTTGATACTCTTGACCATCACCGAACTCAAAGACATCATGCAAATTGACACCAAAGATTCTAGTCAGGGCCGGACCTTCGTCGTTGGCAACATAGATTTCTCTACGGCTAACTTCGTCAAGTTGATCAATACCCCAGTTGCGGATATCTTCGATAGCCTCTGGAGAAAGATAAAGATCACTTAAACGACCCGGAGCAGTAACACTATTACCACCACCGTTACGACGCATAACAGTTTTCATTAAGCTAACAAGACGCTTAGTGAATTGACCAGCAGCAGCATCGGCATCAAATACCAAGATGTTACGGTCAACTGCGGAAGCCAAAAGTGTGTGCCATCCGTCATCGTTAATTTTCTTAACAAACGAAGACTCAAGCACCTGCATAGCTCGACCAACAACATTCCAGTTTGCCTCTCTAGCATATTTCAGCAGAAAGTCAATTGAACTCGAAATGCCGTAAGTATTAATCATGACATAGTCACTTTCTACATGCCGCTCAGGGATACGTCCGTTTCCGGGATTTGTATAGGCGATATGCTCACCTTCGGTTCCGGGCGCTAAGAGATCCAATGGAAACTCTGGGCTTGCTCCCGGCTCAAGAGACATAGTCTCATAGATATTTGTAACAACGTCCCCAAAAAGAACACCCTCTCTAAGAGGTGTTTCAAGAGCTTTAGCAATTTCTCGCTGCGCCTGAACAGCAACAGCTTTGTCTGAGTCACCAGATCTTCTTAAAAGACTGATGAACTCTTCTGACGGTCTTTGTTTAGTAGACATATTATATTCTCCTTGATTAATTGTTATTTGTTGGTATTTGGAAGGTCGATGTAAACTTTAGCATAGCCGTCCTCGTCTACACCACTCAAGAAGCGACCAACAATTCTACCATGACCATTAGTGTCGGTATCATCAGCAATCGTATCGCTAGTAGCGAGATTTCCACTGTGGGCCAAGAAAGCCGCGTTTCCTGCGCTCGGCGCAGTACCTTCCAAGTTGTTAGTTACAACATACCCCTTTTGGAGAAGTGTGACTTTTCCACCTTTCTGAACTTCGTCTTTATACTGGTTCAAATGTTGACGAGTAAGATCAATGTTGACCATATCGTTAACCAAAAGACCAACCGCGACCTTGCCAGAAGGTTGAGCAGCGTAAGTTACCAAGGCGGCGCCTTGGTCCATTGCGGCACCAGATCCGCCGGTACTTAGAGCGACAACGCCACCGCGCGTGGCAGCTTCATTCATGAAAAATGAAATATCGGTCTGAAGCGTACTTCTATCAGTTTTAAGAGCCATTATGAATCTCCTTTAAAAATTACTTATTTTGTTTAGGCACAGTTTGTAAAACAGAACCAAGCCACTCGCTCGCTACGCTGCGAAGAGATTCCGCTGGATCTTCTTGTTCGTCTAATTCCGCGATAGCGACTTCCTCTACCGGTTCTACTTGATCAAGAGCTTCTTCGCCAGCTTCTGCGGAATCAACTTCCTCTTCTGCCTTTGCGTCTTTCTCTTCTTTCTCTTTTTTCTTCTTTTCAATTGCTTCCTTTAGCTCTGGAGGCATGGTGGCTTCTGCCTGCTTTTTAAGCATTGCGACTACCGCCTCAAAAGCTTCTTCGCCAACTTCGTCAAAAGAATCTAAAGCCGATGCGACTGCTTCTGAATCAAGTCCAGTTTCTTCAAGCTGGGCCTTTCTTTTCATCATGTCGGCCTTTCTCTTCATTTCTTTTATCGCCTCTTCTTTTTCTTTAACATCTTTTTCTTTAGCTACAATTGTTTCTTGAGCCTCTGTTAAAGATTGAGCAAGGGTTTCACATTGGCTCGATTTTTCATCGAGTTTAGCTTGTACCTCAGAAGCGATGCCTTCAAGCACTTGAATCTTAGACTCAAATTCTGCTTGCTGCTCCGCAACTACTTTTTCTTTTAAAACTTCATTAGCAGCTTTAGCCTCTGCTAACTCAGTGCGCAAATCGACGATTTGCTTATCTACTTCTGACATATCGTTCTCCTTAGTTGAAGATATAGTTAAAATTTGTGCCTCAGATTCGTTAAAAAATCTATTCCCTTCCAATATTACACTACGAGGATTAGCAGGTTTTGAAACTAAGCCTTTACCAGAGAACGATAAGTTTCTCAGAAGTCTGCCAACTCTGTAGTCTTCGTATTTTCCGCTTCCGCCATAAGACCGTAGGTGTTTAGTTAGAAAGGCAGAGCTTTCTTCTCTAGACACAACCCTAGTAGCGCCCTCCTTATCTACTAAAGCATAATCAAAATTAGGAAATAGACATTCCATAGAGACAAACCATTGCCCCTCTTCGATTTCAGCTAGTATTTTTTGTATTCTTTCTTTTTGCTCTACGTCACTCCACTCTTTGTAGATGACAGCAGTAGTCAATATATTAAATTCGGACGGAGGTTCTTGTTCTTGAGATATAGCGTTGCCTTCAAAATCAACAACACTATTGCCGGTTATATGACCAATTATATCTTTTTCATCGTGCATGAAGTTAAAAGGTTTGTCTTCTGGAGTAGATCTGGCCGCCCAAGTCTCTCTCGGATCAAACACATCATCATTCTTATTCCAGCCAGTACTAACCAACACAGACTCTAGATAAAATAAATCTATCTGATCTTTATTTTCAGAACTTTCAGAAGCTATGATTTTCATAGACTTTTGCTGTTCTTCGGATGGATTAAAACACTTAGCCACGCCACAGTAAGCTACACTATTCGTAGAGGATAGCAAATCGCCTAAACCATCTTGTATTTCTGATTCATATATCTTCATAAAAAAACCTCCGAAAACTTATACACAAATTTTTTAAATAATAGAATTTATTGCTAAAAATTAGCCATTTCACCGAATGTAGCAGAGTATATAAACTTAACTTCTGAGGTGTTTGGCTCTCTTTGATTACTATCTACAAAGTCTAACTTCTTGGCATTTGCCAAAGTGTAAAATTCGTCAGAAGGTTTAGTTTTATTATCTATTAACTGTTTTATAACACCTTCATTGATATCCATAAAGGGTTGCATACCAGTCAATATACAAAGTTTAAGATGCTCTAACTGGTCAACCTCAGCTTTATTTAAACTTCTGATATTCTTTTTATCAAAGTGAGCCAAGGCTATAGGGGATACTATTTCAGATATCTTTGCCTGAGCCTCCATAGCCCATAGGGTTTTTGAAGTAGCGTCAGAACTTCTGGGTAGAACCCTTTTCTGCTTTCTTTTTTGTGTATCTCTAGAAAATTTCGGTCTACCGTTATCTTGAATAGGTTTATTTTCGCTGTCTTTAGGGGCGTCGGAAGACGGGGGTTCTACGGCTGGAGGATCTGCGTATGGAACCCCAAGATTCTCAAGATACTCAGAATCTAAAATATCTTTTGTTAAAGCTATCTTAGCCATATCGTCCTTGTGTTGGGGATTATGATAAGGCCCAGCTTTCTTTGGTGAAGCAGAGTCGTTAGACCTTTCTCTCTCTTCTCTCCTAACTCTAACCTTTTCGATACTAGGCATTTCTCTAAATCTTTCTAATAAAGTTTCTTGAGATATAATATCCCTATCTGCTAAGTCCATGAGTAATTTCTTTTGTGCAGCTTCGTCAGAAAGAATAATAGAGTCAAAATGTATTTCGGCAGGAAGTCTGAACCCCATAGCCTTTTGCACTATTTTAATCTCATGCCTCCAGAACTGGGATAAAACCTCTCTGCCGTACTCCAGTCTCTCTATAAGGGTTTTTAAAGAAACAAAGTTATTGCTGTATCCGCCACCACTAGAGGCTCCGGTTAAAGTGGGAGGAATCCCAAGACCAGCGTATATACTGGTTAATACGGGCTGGTATTTATCTCCACCGAGGAACTTATAAACCTGAGACTGACTTTCTGTAAATTTAAGCTCTGGACCCCAGACAAGATCCATCGTGCCACCGCCGACATTGCTAGCTAAAATATCTCTAAGCTTATTTATAGCAGCTTTTGTGGGTATAATCTTGTGGTCTAGATCTCCAACTGTCCATAGTCTAACGTTAGATATAGCGCCGTCAAGAGCCGCAACATCAGCGAGCTTCATCTTTTCCAACATTATGATGTCATCCAGAATAGCGTAAATCATAGGGTTTGCCCAAAGAAGCCAGTCGTCCTTCTTGTAGTAGAACATCTGTACGTTCTCTGGATCTAGTGGTATTTTCCTATCTCCATTTTGAAGTCTTTTCTGAATATCTAAAGGCAGCGTTTTAAATATTGTATTTGGACTATTATCAGTTTTAACTAAGGCTTCATAGCTATTCTTTGACAAGTTTAGTACAAACTCAGGCTTTCCAACCATTTGAGATCCGTTGTTTTTAATATCCACAGCTAAGGGGTTTATAAAATCATAAGACCAAGGTATCTCCCTTTTTGAAACCTTTAATGTTTCTATTTTAACGTCAGCAGCTAATGAGTTTTTAAGGTTTCTTTCTTGTTGTCTATTTATTTTTGCCGTATGCCTGCGGGTAACGACATTACCGCACCTATATAGGTAGTTTAAAAAACGCTCTGACCTATCTACGCCGCCAATCTCTTGCCACCACTTTCTGTAAAACTTTTCGATAGTTTTGTTTGGATGTACAAGAACAAGCCCCTGAGAAGAAAAATCACTCATTAAATCAATAACGTTTCTAATGATGCCAACCTTATCATAAGCCTGCATACACTGTTTGATAATTCTTTTCTGCTTATTAGATACAGACTCACCCGGACGAAAAGCATCGTAATCAGATCGCAAGAAAGAGCTTCTCACAGAACGACTTGGCTCTATATCTATAAAGTTAGTCTTTCTAGAATAGGCACTAGACCTTTGGATTCCTTCGTAAGCCTGTATATTATCAGAGGTTTGAGCATATGCCTCCTGTCTTTGTGAGTCACTATCCCAAGTAAGATACAAAGATGGATCGTTTGACATTAGTATTAATCTCCAGATAATAGCATTGTTAATATGATTGACAATTTACTATACACAAATTAATAAATATCCTGCACTTTATCAGAAAACCAAGATGGTCCGTAGTACATTTTTTCATTATCGTACTTTGCCGAGTTATCCTGTTGAGCAAAACCCCCAATAGCCCCATATTCTACAACATCTTTTTCTATAGAAAGAATTCTAGCTGACATATTAGCCATGATCAAAGACGAGTACCTGTCTTTTCTTAGCCTGTTCTTCTTTCCTGCTGCAACTTTTACTTCTGGAGTATCCCACCTTTCACGACCAGTTGATGTCTGCGTCATTATAATCATAGATAGCTCATCTTTAAGCTCCTCTATTTCCATAACGCAATCTTCAAGGGTGTCGTACTTCCTGTTAGCAATTTTATCGTCTTCGATAGAAAGTCCAATACTAACAGAGTCAAAATACGGGAAAAGAACAATTCTATCTTCAAAGTCTTTTCTAAGTCCATGATTCGCTTCTGCCAACCATGTAGCTTTTGCAAACTGACAAACCTTCAATATATGCAACCCGGCTTTATGATCCGTCTCTTTCTCTTTCTCTTCTATCGTAGGGTATATGGCAACCTCACCCTCTCTTATCTTGTCTCTGTCTTGAAGCGCTTCCATTATAGCTATTCCACCGCCCTGAGCGTCTAGTGCTATTTCAGCACACGGAAACACTTTCATAAGATCTCGGATCTTTTTAGCACAGTAGGAATAAAAATCATCTTCGTCAACCACTCTTGACCTAAGTTTATCTTTATGCTGTTTCCTATTGGTTGTCCAGCAGTGAACTACTCTTCTGTGGTCTTCGTTTATTTCCATAACTACAATACTGAAATTATCGACTTCAGAAGCGGGATCAACTCCAAATACATATTTCTTTTTAGGGTTACCCTTTAACATTGAATCGAAATAAACTTCACCAGAAGGAAAACTCACAGGTTTCGAGGGCGATGTGCAACACGACTCGATAAGACTTCTTTTAAAGAAGCCTTGGCTATCTGTAGTAAAACATGCCCCATACTCCATATTAAATATACCAGAGTGGATAGTAGCTTTAGCTCTTGCTACTTGTCCCGAATCCATAAATCCATCAGGAAGGTTCTGGACAGGCATCCTAATTACTGAATACTCAGTCCAATCAAAATCTTCAGGAACGTCGCCACCAAAAACATCTTCTAATGCAGACTCTTTACCTCCGCTATTTACTATAGCTCTATATCTTTTCCAGTAATCTGCAAAGTGGTTAAAGTCATAGTAAGCCGTACCCGATAGTATTATTTGGTTTGATTTATCTTGGGTGCTGTCTGAAGTATCTTCTATTCCTATATCTAATTCCTTGGCTTTTTTTCTTTTGGCTTTATTTTTTACCTTTTCTGCTGGAGAAGAAGCTACCGCAGCGAAACCGGCTACAACGTTTTCAAAAATATCTCTAGGTATAGATGCAAACTCGTCCGCTATGATATCATTAGCTCTTTGACCCCTAATTTTACTTCCGTCGCCAAGAGGTAGGCAAGTTACCGTGCTTTGGTTTATATGCATAACACAACGGTCTACATCTCTTCTTGGACCGCTATTAGATCCACATAGATCCCTAAGAACAGGAGCGTTTTTCCATATTGTATCCATATATTCAAACAATACTTTAGACTGACGGAAAGCGGCGCCAACAACAATAATTTTTCTTCCCGGCATAAATAATCCGCGAAGAAGCGGGTATACAGAAAGTATGAAAGACTTACCCATACCTCTAGTACCTATAAGCATTGGGAACTTCCTATTCCACATCTCATAAAGAAGAAGCGACTGAAATGGTAATAGTTCTATATTTAGAATATATTTACAGGCAAAAGAGAAATACTCTGGTCTCATCATTAACCAAGCTATTCTCTCCAAAAGCTGATCTTTGTCCGCACCCTCTGTTATAAAGTCCATAGGATTAAATAGTAGTTTTTCATCTACATCTATTCCTAACCAAGCGTCTTCTAATTTTTGTTTATCACTTATCATCTAATATACCATCCACAAATCCAAATTGTACAGCTTCATGTGAGTTAAGATACCAGTCTCCATCTTTCATCCTTCTTTTTATGTAAGATTTTGTCTTAGACAAATTATATCCCCTCTCTTGAAAGAATTTTCCATTTACGCACTTTGAAGCAAATATATTTAGCATAAGTTCTAAGTTGTACTTATCAAGCTCTGCCCAATTCTGTGAGCTTTGATAGTCTCCGCTACAATCTGTTGAACCAAAATGCGTCATAAAGTAAGAGCTTGGAGACATAAGCCTGTTGTCAGCCGCCTGCAATATTATGCCGCTCATTGACTCGGCCTGCCCGTAAACCACAATAGTGACGTAAGACTTACATGATGCTATGGCGTCGTATATAGAGGTTCCAGCGCCCCAAGAGCCGCCAATGCTCTGCATGTTTATTCTTATCTCGTCATTGTTGAATGAGTCCAGATGTCTTATGTTTTTTACAAAGTTTATAGCCATCCTGTAATCAACTCCGGGGTCTTCGTCTCCGTTATCTTTTGCTGGATGTAAATAAATCTCCCTATTTTTAACATCAATTCCATAATTGTGGATTTCTCCGATAGTGTCTCGTATGTTTGACATTACTGCTCCTTGTGGAATGATTCATTCAACCTTTTAAAAATACTATTACACATCATAAATGCATTATGTTTATTGTCGCAAAACATCACATTAACATCGTAATGTATAGATATCTCCATAAGCGCTTTTAACAGATATCTTCCAGTTATCTTGGTTTGTTTTACAACTTGAAACCTTTTGAAGTTAGGAAGCTGTATTTCTCCAGCCTTATATCTTTTGTATATATCTTTATCTTCTTCTGTCTTTAGTAAACTATTAGGATAGTCGATTAAATCGGAAGCAGAAAACTCCAGTAGTACATAACGAAAATGGAAATCTCTCATTCTATCCATTTCTTTGTAGAAGGCTGTTTTCTTCTTTCCTAGATTCATAGCAACTTCAGACACAGAGGCTTTTCTCTCTATACAGACAACATCCTCAAAACCCTCAAGAGTGTAATCTCCGGTATTAAGAGTTCCGACTTCCATGCCAGAACACTTATCATAAGGAGAAAAGAACCATCCGTCCTGTTCCCTTGTGTCTTTTATCACTTTGTATTTAGGTGTCATTTATAGTCAACTCTTCCGTTTTGCCATCTAATATCACTTTTAAATTTTTGAAACTTAGAACACAAAGAATAGTAAGTGTTGATGTCACAAACTACGCAGGTTATTCCCGTGTCTGGGTCTTTTTCTATCATTTGGCTAAATTTTTCTTTTACTTCTTTTTGATTTTTACAATCTATTACCCTTCTTTTGCTATCTGCAACTACAAGCTTTTCTGTTTCAAATTCTTTAGGTTTGGCATTAGGGCTAGGAAAATCTTTAACCAAAAATACTTCATCTGCAAAGTTTTTAACTTCTGGAGAAGCGGGTAGTTCTGGGCTGCCTTTAGGTTTTTCTTCTTTATTAAACATAATTATTTCTTTCTGTTAATTAGTTGTGAAAAATATGAAACATAGTGAGATTCCTTTCCTGTTACAGACTTATGACAACTACTACATAAAGTTATGCCATTATCAATGTCGTACCTAAGAGAAGCTGCCGAAGACCATTTCATTATATGATGAACGTTTAATCTGGCTCGCTTCCCCTTCTTTTTACACATTTGACATGTATATTTGTCTCTTTTTAAGACTTTTAGCCTAAACTCTTTGTAAATCGGGTCGTTGTAATCTCGCCGTTTCGACATCGCTATCCACCATTCTTTCTACCAGTTTCTCAAATGAAATATGTGGTTCCCATTTTAGTACACGTTTTGCTTTTGTAGGTATTCCTAGTAAATAGTCTACTTCTGCTGGACGATAGAATTCTGGGTCAATTACCACAAGATTTTCCCAGCCGTCAATTCCTACGTGCTTGAAGGCGATATCTAGAAACTCTCTAACTGAATAAGTCTCGCCCGTAGCCACCACGTAGTCGTCTGGTGTTTTGTGCTGTACCATCTGCCACATACCCCGCACATAGTCCTCTGCATGGCCCCAGTCTCGTTTTGCGTCTAGATTGCCTAGTCGCAGCTTGGGAAACTCTTTATCCATACCAGAAGCTACAAACTCACCAATCCACTTGGTAATCTTTCTTGTTACAAACTTTTCCCCCCGTCTTTCACTTTCATGATTGAACAAAATGCCGCTACAGGCAAATATCCCATAACTGTCACGATAGTTCCGCACAAGATGGTGAGCCGCTAATTTAGCAATAGCATATGGACTCTGGGGAGCGAATGGTGTTTTCTCGTCTTGGAATTTAATCATCTCTGCAAAGCCTTCTCGCAGATTGTAATTCTTACCAAACATTTCACTAGAACTCGCTTGATAAAACTTAATAGCGTCTTTTCTGCCTGAATATCTTATTGCCTCTAGAATATTAAGCACTCCACCGGCGGTTACGTCCCAAGTCAGGCTGGGCTGCTTGAAACTCGTCCCAACATGAGATTGTGCAGCAAGATTGTAAATCTCGTCAGGCTCTTCTTCTTTGATTACATTGCTAACGCTAAAAGCGTCTGTAATATCGCCTTCGACGATCTTAATTTTGGGCAAGATATGATTAATTCGATTTAATGTAGGGACGCTAACCCTTCTGGTTATACCTACTACTTCATATCCTTTTTCTATCAATAGTTCTGCGAGATAGCTTCCGTCTTGTCCCGTGATTCCAAATATTATTGCTTTCATTCTTCTTCCTTTAGTGTCTCTGGTGTTAGAAACGGCTGGTCCACTATACCGTCCTCGTATTGTACATAATCAGAAAGTCGTTCTTTCTCTAGTTCCATAGATAATCTCATTTTTTCCATTTCCACCCCTACATCACTTCGATACTGAGGGTCTGTAGCTAATTTTTTCACAAGCGATGCAAATGTTAGCTTTGAGTCTTCAATGGCTTTGACTCGCTGCTCTCTTGTGCCTTTTAGATCCTTCAGCATCGTCGCCTTGCGCGCCTGAAGATCTTTGTAGTCTTTGCTAAGGGTCTCTTGTGAAGCTCGTAGGATCGCAATCTGGCGCTCTATATTCATAATCAGATCAATATCGCGCTGATCTTTGTCTCGCGCCTTTTCGTTCTGTACTATTCTTTCATTTGCTATAATGCTCTGTTGGTTTTCGTGCTGTGCCTTTAGAATCCTATTCATCAATAGCTCAAGCTTGATTGTATCAATTATTTGCATTTCTTCCGTGTGAAACACATCGTCTTTAAACTGGCTCCACATTTTCTTGAAGTGGAATTGAAACATCTCCAACTCTTCTGGCGTGAATTGGTTTGAAAGCTCTTTGAAGTAAGGCTTCTCTTTTAATTCGTTAGCGACAGCCGCCTCTTTCTTTTGCTTGGGAGAAAAGCCGACCTTCTTTTTGATCCAATCACTAATCGAGCCGGGATCGCGATTTAATTCTTTGGCGATTGCTTCAGGAGAAAGAACCTCGCAATTTTGCTCGATATAAGACATTTCTTCAAATGAGAACCTACCCTTTTTCATTTTCTTCCTCTTCTATAATCTCTTGTATGAACGACATGACTTTTGCCTTTCTGTTTTTAGGTAAAGGTGCGTTGTTCTTTAATTTGAGATAATCACCCCTCATGCTAGAGGGAAGTTGATCGTCTATCTTTTGTAGGGTTTCAGAAAGCTCCGCATCTTCACTGATGGTATCGCCCGTAGCGATATGGTAAAGCTCATGAATATCTAAAGGTTCTAAGATATCTTTTTTGGACTTTTGTATTTTTTCAGCAGCCCCATGCTCTAGTCTATAGTAATTATCTCTTTTGAAGGTTTTTAACCTATTGTTAATATGCACATACATAAAATTCTCAAGAGGCCGCCCTTGGTCATATTTACTAAGGCCCGCAATACCAATCAAAAACGCCTCTTGCTCTATATCTTCAACTTCATAAGAAGCAAACGTATATTTATGCGCAAGTTTTTTAGATATCTTTAAGATTGTATTAACAACCTCAGTTTCGTTCATCCCCTTGGGTATCTTCATCGTTTTCATCATCCTGTTGTAGTTCCTTTGGTCCTAAAGCTGCCGCCGCCCCTAGTGGGGGATCTGGTATTTTGGCCGCAAGCTCTTTTTCAATTTCTTCTTGCAACTTAGCCGTGGCCTTTGTTTTCAATTCTGAATCTATCATCGTTTTCTCCTGTAAATGTAACTCTTCATATAATGATATACACTATTAAGACGAAATACACGATAATTTTAGCAGAAATAAGGCCAGTTCACTATAATAGAGTGACAGGTAACTGTCGGGATATTAGGAATTGAAGGTTTTGTATAACGCTGTCACGTAAATAAACTGTCCTGTTCGTGGCGCTTGGACGATTTTAAAGATCAGATACAAATACTTGATAGGATGGTTAGAAGTTGGAAGTAGGTATTACCCGTGCCTATTACATTTGGCAGACGAAACGGTTTTCAGTAATGAGAAGATCTTAAACATAATGATTGTTTGAGATTGTGAGTTCTACGGCTCTCACCCAAACCACAAAGCAAGCGTCTGATTGGTGGCTTACTAATTAATATCTCAGTCATATCAAGCAACACTAGACTTGCTTGGTAGGATAAAAGCCGGGGGTACGTAAATAGGAGACTTTATGAAATCACCCTGTACTGGTCATTGTGCTATAAATCAACAACAAATATGTAGTGGTTGTGGCAGAACAAGAAGTGAAATATCTAATTGGAGGACTATGAATGAGCAAGAGAAAGAAGAAGCCGCCCTTTGTGCCAAGGATCGTTTCCGGGCATCCTCACTGCAAATGCGGAACAAAGGTGGCGAAGATGATAAGTGAAACAAAATTTAAATGTGTTTTATGTGGAGCAGTTTATGGAAATCGTAAAAAAGTGTAAGATTTGTGGCATAGAAAAGGCAAGGGGCGATTTTCCTAAACATATACATTATAAGGATAATTTAGATTCTAGATGTCGGGCCTGTATAAAAGAGCAAACGCAGTTACGTAAAACATTAAAGAAGACCGCACCAGCAATGCCTGAGAGGTGCGAGTGCTGCGGTGAGGTTCCAATAAAGTCATTGGTATTAGATCATTGTCATGAAACAGAAGCATTTAGGGGCTGGATCTGCGAGCCTTGCAATACCGGGATCGGAAAGCTTGGCGACAATTTTACAGGGGTCTGGTTGGCTGCAATGTATCTATCTAGGTTCAGTCTGGAAACATTGGATAAGACATAATATTTTGTGTTTGGTCAATTTCTTCTAAACCACCCCGGCACACACGCAAACATAATAGACATTTTTATTTGAACAAAAAACTCCGATTTTAGCTATAGGGGGTTGACAATGTTGCCGATATCTATATAATAGAGACATACAAGAGACAACAACAACTAAGGCAAACAACATGACCAACCAACAAATCGCAAACAAGATCATCAGCCGCAACATTCAATCGGCATTCGTCGAGACACTTGCGGTTCTCGCTCTTAACCTTCCAACCGATAGCCAAGAAAAAGTTATCGAAATTCTTGACAATCGACGCAAGTAGGCTTGACAGGATAGCCGATAACTGTATAATAGAAGCATACAAGACAACAACTAAGGTAAACACAATGAACAGAATTTCAGAAATCACACTTGGCAAACTACTCGCAGCAATCGACTCACGGGGTAGCCTTTCCAAAGCTATCTCCATCTTTTGGATGGAAGGTCTTGACAGAGCGGGATACGCAGAGCATGAGATTCGCGAGCATTGCGAAAAATTACTTTCCTAATTCTTTTCGGATTAGACTGGATAGGGGTTGACAAAACAGCCGATATCTGTATAATAGAGACATAACAACAACACTACTAAGGTAAACACTATGAAATTTTTAACTGCGAAACAAACTGAAAACATGACCCTTGCACAATTCCAAGCAGCAATGCGGGAAGGGAAGGTAGAGGTAAAGCGGGAAGGTTCACACAA
>Ga0102815_10001089_pt1 | contig 17276 bp, 15 predicted proteins | sample ColrivemetaGS759_FD_79113 | JGI IMG/M metagenome (GOLD analysis project Ga0102815, IMG submission 79113) | Estuarine microbial communities from the Columbia River estuary - Ebb tide ETM metaG S.759 | ecosystem: Environmental > Aquatic > Marine > Intertidal zone > Estuary | place: USA: Columbia...
AGATTCTTGGATGCCATCACCGTACCCACTCCGGAACGGCCGGCGGCACGATGCTTGTCGTTCATGATCGCAGAATACAGACAGCCGTGTTCGGCAGTCCGACCGATACAGGCGATACGCAACTGCGGATCCTGATGGGTCTGGCGCACTAAATCATCGGTTTCCCAGGCAGACTTGCCCCACAGATGCTCAGCGGAGCGCAGCTCGGCTTTGTCATTCTGGATATAAAGGTAAACCGGTTTAGCCGACTGACCTTCAAAAATAATCATATCCCAACCGGCAAACTTCAGTTCAGCGCCGAAGAAGCCACCTGAATTGGAGCAGGCGATAGCGCCGGTGAGCGGGCTTTTGCAAATTACGGAATAGCGACCTCCGGTTGAGGCCATGGTGCCGGTCAATGGCCCCGTGGCCATGATCATTTTATTCTCAGCCCCAAGCGCGTCGCAGGCTGGATCGACCTCTTCGGTCAGGTATTTTGAAGCGAGTCCGCGTTGGCCGAGATATTGGTTGGCCCACTCCATGTTGAGCGGCTCGGAAGTACAGCTACCTTCTGAGAGATTGACTCTCAGTATTTTTCTTGTCCATGACATGATTCATTTCTCCCATGTTTACTCAAAAACCTACGCGGTGACTTCGGTGGAAGGCAAGCTCTTTGCCGCCGAGGCGAGCATGCGATCGTAACCGGTCCAGTCGGCGTCGATGTAAGTGATGGCATCGGTCGGGCAGGCAGCAGCACATTGCGGATCACCGCCACAGAGATCGCATTTGACGACCTTACCGGTGCTCTGTGAATAATTGATCGTGCCGAACGGGCAGGCGATGGTGCAGACCTTGCAGCCAACACACTTATCGTCCGATACCACTTTGGCACCGGTCGCCGCATCGATGCTGATAGCGTCGACGGGGCAGGCTCGCAAACACCAGGCTTCATCGCACTGGGTGCAGGTGTAAGGCGCAAATCTCCCTTCGTGATGGAAAGTGAAAACCTTGATAAACGATCGTGACGGGTTGAACGTCCCAGTGTGCTCGTAAGAGCAGGCCATTTCACACTGTAGACAGCCGGTACACTTGCCCGGATCGATGTGTAGGGATTTTTGCATTGTATCCTCCGATTATGTCGTTATTGCCGTTCCCGCAGCGTATTTCAATTATTGTTCAGCCGGAACGGTGCATCTCAGGGCGTAAAAATAACACTCTCGCCAATTCATTTATAGCCCCAAAGTACAAATTAGATTGGCAACCCTACTATAATAACCGCTTAAGTGAAAAAATTTGATGCTACCTCTACCAATCTAACGGCGTCTATGACTCAATTACGACTTCAAAGTATGACTGATATTTCATGAGCGACAAGATCCCCCATCAACCCAGCTGCGCTGATCCTTTCGAAGAGGACATGATCAGCCTGTCCGAGGCGCTGACACGAATCGAAGGGCGCGTTGTTCCAGTGCATGCCTGCGAACGCCTGCCCATTCGACAATGCCTGAACCGGGTCAACAACGAAGCGGTCAAATCGCCGCTCAATGTGCCACCGCTACCCAATTCGGCAATGGACGGTTATGCGATTGCGATCGACAGCCTGGTCGCAGACAGCATTGTCGAACTGGACGAAATTGGCTCAGCCTATGCCGGCGTTCCATTTATGCAGGACTGCGGGCCGGGACAGTGTGTGCGCATCATGACCGGCGCACTTATCCCTTCCGGCACCGATACCGTGGTGATGCAGGAGCAGGTCCAGCTCGGAGAAGATGGCAGGATTCGCATTGATTCCGATCATCGCGCTGGTGAAAACATTCGCCAGGCCGGTGAAGACGTACAGCAGGGTGAAATCGTACTTCAGGCCGGAGTGCGCCTGAACCCTGCCGACCTCGGTGTACTGGCTTCACTCGGCCTTTCGCAGCTGCAGGTCAAGCGCAAGCCCGTGGTCGCCTTTTTTTCCACCGGCGATGAACTTATGCCGGTCGGTAAGCCGCTCGAGCCCGGCATGATTTACGACAGCAACCGCTACAGTCTGTACGGGATGCTGAAACATCTGCCCGTCGACGTTCTCGACCTCGGCGTGGTGCGCGACAATCCCGAAAGCATGCGCGAGGTGTTGGCTGATGCTGCGGAGCGAGCTGACCTTATTATCAGCACCGGCGGCGTATCCGTCGGCGAAGCCGACTACATAAAACCTGCGCTGGAAGACCTTGGCAACACCGAGTTCTGGAAGATCGCCATCAAACCGGGACGACCGCTGACCTTCGGCCAGATTGGCAGCAGCATCTTCATGGGCCTGCCCGGCAATCCGGTGGCGGTGATGGTGACCTTCTGTCAGTTTGTCGCGCCAGCTATCGAAGTATTGTCAGGCGCCAGCATGCGGCCACCGCGACTGGTGCCTGCACTTTCGCTGGAACGCCTGCGCAAGAAACCCGGGCGTACTGAATTTCAGCGTGGCATAGCCGTGCTCGATGAAAACAACCGATGGCAGGTCAGCAGGACCGGCAAGCAGGGCTCCGGGATACTAACCTCGATGAGCCGCGCCAACTGCCTGATCGTGTTGCCCGACGACAATGCCGGCGTCGAACCCGGTGATGAAGTCAGCATCCAGTTCCTCGACTGGACACACTAGGCGATGGCGAAAATTCTCTATTTTGCGAGTCTTGCGGAAACTCTCGGGTTGAAGTCGGAACAACTTGAACTCCCCGTCGATTGCCAATCGGTCGCCGAGCTGGTGACGCTGCTGCGCACACGTGGCGAGCCATTCGACGGCACCTTTGATGGGGCGACCCGGGTTCTGGTTGCGGTCAACCAGGAAATGGGGGATAGCGATATGCAAATCGGCGACGGCGACGAAATTGCCTTCTTCCCGCCGGTCACCGGCGGCTGAAACGCCCCGCCAGCTGAACGATCCACCTGAGCGATCGATGAGCGCATTAACAGCAAATGCCAGATGACTTCTGACGACGCCCGTCATAATATCCAGATCAAATATCGCAGCAATTCAAATCAGGCGCATACATGTCCGAACTCGAGCAAATTCTCGCCAGTATCAAATCTGGCGAGTCCACCCAGGCGCTTCGACGCCAGTGGGACCCCGCGCAGCAGGGGTCTATTGATATCCGCATCGCTGCGGATGGCAGCTGGCACCATGAAGGGCGTCGCTTTCAGCGCGAGGCCATGGTTAAACTATTCGCCGGCATTCTGCGTCGTGAGCAGGAAGATTACTACCTGGTAACACCTGTTGAAAAACTGCGCATCGAGGTGGAAGATGCGCCCTTCATAGCCGTACTGGTCGAGCAGATAGATGCCGAAGGCAGCTCCGCGATTGTGTTCACTACCAACATCGGTGAACGTATCGTTGTCGACCAGGCGCATGGGTTACGCGTCGACATCGATGAGCACACACGAGAACCCAGGCCTTACGTTCACCTGCGTGACGGACTGGAGGCGCTGATCAGCCGCAGTGCATTTTATGAACTGCTTAATCTGGCCTACGAAACACAACACGATGGTGGCGCGTACCTCGCGATCACCAGTATGGGACAGGAATTTGAACTGGGAAGTATCGATGACTAAACAAACCAAAGGCACACACGAATATCAGGACGATCCGCGCAATGCCACGATCAGGATCGACATCAACGGTGAACTCTTTGCCCGCGAAGAAGCACGGGTGTCAGTTTTCGACAGCGGTTTCGTGCTCGGCGACGGCATCTGGGAGGGTTTGCGAGTGCATCACGGCAAGGTTGCATTTCTTGATCTACACCTGGATCGTCTCTACGAAGGCGCCAAGGCGCTCGATATGGACATGGAAGTAACCCCGCAACAACTGCGCGAGCGAATTTACCGCGTACTGGAAGAGAACGCGATGCACGAGGGCGTGCATATTCGCCTGATGGTGTCGCGAGGTATCAAGGCGACACCCTATCAGGATCCGCGCATCACCATCACACCGCCAACTATTGTCATCATTCCCGAATACAAGGAGGCGCTGCCGGAGACAGCGCACAAGGGCATCCGCCTGTTCACGGTTCACGTACGCCGCGGCTATCCCGACGTTCAGGACCCGAAACTCAACAGCCACTCCAAGCTGAACTGCATCACGGCCTGCATCCAGGCAGCCAAGGCCGGAGCCGACGAAGCCCTCATGCTGGACCCCCACGGATTTGTCGCCACCTGTAACTCAACGCATTTTTTCATCGTCCGCAAGGGTGAAGTCTGGACCTCCACCGGCGACTACTGCCTCGGTGGAATTACGCGCGGCAATGTGATCCAGCTTTGCGAACAAAACGACATCCCGGTACGCCAGAAAAATTTCAGTCTGACCGACGTTTACGGTGCCAACGAGGCATTTGTCACCGGCACCTTTGCCGGCCTGGCCCCGGTTGCCGAAATCGACGGTCGAGTCATCGGCGATGGTCAACGCGGACCGATGGTGGAAAAACTCCAGCAGCTTTACCTCGCCATGCTGGAGGCCGAGTGCGCCTGACAGCGGGATGCCGACCCACCTGCGTATGACATCCTCAGCCACGACAGAACTGCGTTTAGCAATGTGGTCAGGGCCGCGTAACATTTCCACTGCGCTGATGCGCGCCTGGGAAAATCGCGACGATTGTGTGGTCTGGGACGAGCCTCTCTACGGATACTATCTCGATGCCACCGGCAGCGACCATCCCGGAGCGGCCGAAGTGATCGCCGACCAGGGCACCGACAGCGATGCCATCATCGCTCGCTGTATCGGAGGCATTCCCGAGGGCAAATCAATCTTCTATCAGAAGCACATGACGCTGCATCTGCTGCCGCAACTGGATCGTGCGTGGCTCGGTCACCTGCAAAACTGTTTTCTGATTCGAGAACCAGAGGCGGTAATCGCCTCTTATGCTGCGGTACGCAACAAGGCAACACTCGCTGACATCGGCTTCGTACAGCAGGCAGAATTGTTTCATCAGGTCGCAGCTATCACCGGGCAACATCCGCTGGTGATCGATAGCCGCGACTTCCTGCTCGACCCACGCGCCATGCTGGAAGCACTATGCGCCAGATTCAAACTCGACTTCAGCGAAAGCATGCTGCACTGGCCAGCCGGTCCACGCAGCAGCGATGGTGTCTGGGCACGCTATTGGTACGATTCGGTATGCCGCTCGACCGGCTTTTCCCCCTACCGAGAAAAAGCATACGACCTCAACGATGAAGATCGCAAAATCGCGCGACAGGCTCGCCCCTACTACGACGAGCTATATCAGTACCGTTTAAAATCGTAGTAAAAACGCCTGTGTCAGGCTCGCATTAATGCAAACTGTCTGACATTTTTCGCCTTTCGCCCCTCTATACATGCAGGTACACTGATTTGCGCAGCAATCAATATCAGGACCATGGCTGAACCACAAATCCTAACCCCGGCGCCCGGATGCAGAATCGTCACGGACGACACTGACACCGTGCTTTTCGCGCAACCACCCGAAGTACTGAAAGGCTTGCTGCGCGATAAAATCACCCATTTCGATACCCTCGTACTCACGGATATCCGCGAAAAGAACGGCTCGTTGCTTAATAACCTCGAGTTCCCGTTGTATTTTTTCCTGTTTATTGCCAGAGGGCTTGCCGAAAAACGCAAACTCAACCTGGTGGGACACCCCGAAGCCATCAGCCACGCGATGCGCTTGCTGCGCTTCACGCTGCTCGGACCTTCACGCGCCGAACTCGACAAATGGCATACCGATGAGGCGCTTAAGAAGGAGTGGCTGGATGTCGCCGAGGCACTGGCAGTCAAGGACGATAACGACAATGTGGTGCCGGTTGAAGGATTCTTTAACCTGATTCCGTTTGAAGACATCCTGGCCGTGGTCGGTGATTTCGCGATCGAACACAAGGGGGTCGATCACTACCTGGTATCGAGCCCCGGTGGCGATGTCTACGTCAACCTGAACGATGACACCGAGATAATCCCACCCTATCCCATACAAACCGATTACGTGCCTGGTGGCTTGTCAAAACTGGGCATAGAGGTTCTCGGCGGGGCCTCCGGCTTTGCCCCCGACGAACCCTGCACCGGCCTTGCGCTGTGCTACAACGGCGATTATTTACTGATTGATTCAATCCCGTTTCTCGACCAACACCTGTTTGCCAGGGGCATTTCCCGCAACCAGGTGTCCGCGGTATTCCTGACCCACCTGCACGACGATCACTGTTCGATGTTTCCGCTAATGGAAATGCCGCACCGGGTCGAAGTCATTACGACCGAAGAAATATTCCACATGGCGATGGAGAAACTCTCCTGCAGTCTCGGCTGGAGCGTGGATGCAGTGCAGGAACATTTCACTTTGCTGCGCGTAAAACCCGGTGATTCGCTGAATTATTATGGCTTGAACATCGAGGTGCACCATACGGTACACAGCATTCCAACCATCGGCGCCACCTTCTCGACGCTGCACAAAGGCGTTTTCAGAGACGTTTGCGTGGTTGGCGACAATCAGAATATGTCAGCGGTGCGCAGTATGGGCGAGGCCGGTATCGTAGGCGCACAAACCATTGAAAACCTGGAACGCCTGTATCGGCAGAATTTTCACTTGCTGATTGCCGACGGCGGCGCTGGTGAAATTCACGGCGACCCGGCGGATTCGCTGAAATCACAGGCAGAACGTGTCGTCTTCGTGCACGTCGACAAGGTTCCGGATGCCCTGCAGACTACCTTTTCGCTGGCCAGTTCGGGCAAACGTTACACCCTGCTCGAAGGCGACAATATGATCTACAGCTCGCAGATCAATCACTATCTTACTTTATGGCTCGGGCAACCCTTCCCCAACCGCTGGCTGCGCAACCTGCTCGCCGAGCAGGAAATCTATCGCTATAACACCGACGACGTCATCATCGTGCAAGATGCATCCACGCACGGCTCGGTCTACCTGATTCTGACCGGCTACTGCGAAGTGCTGCGTATCGACGAGGGTGGTCGTGAAACCATGGCACTGTTGCAGGCCGGCGACATTATCGGCGAAATGGCGGTGCTCACCGGTTCGGGTGTGCGTAACGCCAGCGTGGTCGCCAAAACTCCGGTCACCGTCTGTGTCTTCGCCGAAGAAACCTTTGGTAATTTCATCCGCTACAGTGGCCTGAAAACGATACTGGAAAATCGCTGGCTATTGCGACCAGTGGTCAAATTATTGCCGCAATTCGCCAAATTATCGTCGATCGTCACCGACAAGATCTCACGTATTGCCGAATGGCAGGTTGTGGAAAGCGGAAAAACCCGCTGGCTGGACGAAGACCATATGCACATTCTGGTGGAAGGGTTCGGGTCGATCGTACACGCAGACGGCAGCCAGGATAAAATTATCGCCGGCGAAGAGTTCGGCTGGCGTCCCTACAGCGAGAACCGCGCCGTGGAAATGGTGGCGAGTACAGATTGCGGGCTCATTACCATAGAGTCTGGCGCTTACCGGGAATTGCTCAAATCGACACCACAACTCAACTATCAAACGCGCAAGCGCCTGACTCTCGAGGGTGACGACGGCGTCGACTGGCTGCTCGGAGAGGTAGCAATTTATTAACAGGCGCGTTAGCATCTCGCTTCCCCGAGACGGTTGCTAACAAATAAAAAAACGAATGCCCCTGTTAAGCATCAAAAACCTCAGCATCGAGTTCCCCGGCAGATACGAAACCGACTTTGCGGTCGAAGGCGTCAGCTTTGATCTCGAGCCAGGTGAAATACTGGGCCTGGTCGGCGAGTCCGGTGCCGGCAAATCGACCATTGGCAACGGCATCGTCCAGTTACTGAGCCCCCCGGGACGCGTCTCCAAAGGCGAAATCTACCTGAACGACAGCAAGATCTCTGATTTTAACGAACAGCAAATACTCAAGGTTCGTGGATCGCGGGTCGGTTTCATCTTTCAGGACCCGATGACATCACTGAACCCTTTATTCACGGTAGAGAATCAGATGGTCGAAACCATTCTGACCAATCTCGATATCACCGACACCCGAGAGGCCGAAAAGATCGCAGTCGACCTGTTGCGCCAGGTTGGCATCCCCGATCCCGAGCTGCGTATCAAACAATTTCCGCACCAGTTTTCCGGTGGTATGCGACAACGCGTGGTAATAGCGATCGCACTGGCCGGAGAGCCGGAATTACTCATTGCCGATGAACCAACCACCGCACTCGATGTCTCGGTGCAGGACCAGATCCTGACCTTGATTCGCAAACTGTGCCACGAACGCCAGGTCGGTTGCCTGCTGGTCACACACGACATGGGCGTTATCGCCAACATCACCGACCGCGTGGCCGTCATGTATCGCGGAAAGCTGGTGGAGCTCGGCACGACGAAGCAAATACTAACCGCGCCAAACCACGATTACACCAAGAGCCTGATCAGCGCTGTACCGCGTTCCAGCATCAAGGTAAATCGCTTTCCACTGGTGGAATACATCGAAACCACAGCGAAAGGGCTCAAGCAAATTGATGTGGCGACCCACTGGCTCGGACAAAGTAAAAAGCACAGTGGCGGCGAGAATTTGCTCGAAATCGAAAATCTAAACCTGCGCTTCATTACCCAGGATGCAATTTTCGCTCGCAATCGTAAGTACCTGCAGGCGACGAGCGACGTCAATCTGCAGATCAAGCAGGGCGAGACCTTTGGCCTGGTGGGCGAAAGCGGTTCCGGTAAATCCACGATTGCACGCATGGTCGCCGGTCTGCAACAACCCGAAAGCGGTTCGATAAAATTCGATGGGGTTGAATTGGTCGACAACCCGGATCGCGCCACCATACAACGCATGCGCCTGCAAATGCAGATGGTGTTTCAAAATCCTTATTCGTCGCTGAACGGACGTATGAAAGTCAATGACATCATAGCGGAGCCCATACGCTTTCACCGACTGACGCCACCTGACCAGGTCAGCGGGATCGTCGGCGACCTGCTCGACCACGTCGGTCTCGGACGACAGATGGGGCGCCGTTATCCGCATGAATTCTCCGGCGGCCAACGCCAGCGCATATCCATTGCCCGCGCCCTTGCCTGTCGCCCGCGCCTGTTGATATGTGACGAGCCTACCTCGGCGCTGGACGTATCGGTGCAGGCACAGATTTTAAACCTGTTGAAAGATCTGCAGGATGAATTGGGGCTGACCATGCTGTTCATCAGCCACGATTTGCCGGTGATTCGCCAAATGTGCGATCGGGTTGCAATCATGCGTCATGGGCGCATACTTGAAACCGCTGATTCGGAGACCTTCTTCGAAAATCCGCAAAACGAATACAGTATCGAGTTGCTTTCGCTCATGCCGAGATTTGATCGCATTCACGAAACCACCACACAACCATAATAAATTTTTTGGGTTTTTTTGCTTGAACCCGCTTTAGGCATCACTAACGACAAACTGGAGAAAGAATATGAAAAACCGTTTTCTATTAACCACCGGCCTGGTTATTGCGAGCCTGCTCGCCTTCACCACGGCCAGCGCCAAAGATTTGCGCATGGCGTACGACGCAGATCCGGTTACGCTCGACATACACGAGCAGTTATCTGGTGGCGTATTACAGCTGTCGCACATGTCTTTCGATCCGTTAATTCGCTGGACCAAAGAACTGGCCTTCGAACCTCGCCTGGCGACCAGCTTTCAGCGACTGAACGCGACCACGGTCCGTTTCACGCTGCGCAAGGGCGTCAAGTTCCACAGCGGCAACACGATGACTGCAAGTGATTTCAAATGGACCTTTGCCCGTCTCAAGCAAAGCCCGGATTTCAAGGGCATTTTCGCTAACTTTCAGGCCCTCAACATCATTGACGACTACACCATCGACCTCGTCACTAACGGACCTTATCCGCTGGTGTTGCACACGGCGACTTACATCTTCCCGCTCGACAGCCAGTTTTACAGCGGCACCGATGCCAACGGCAACGACAAGGCTGCGATCGTCAAGAACGGCGCGTCTTTCGCTTCCACTAATCTGTCAGGCACCGGACCATTCAAGATAGTATCGCGTGAACAGGGCGTCAAAATTGTTTTTGAACGTTTCGACGACTACTGGGACAATGCTTCCAAAGGTAACGTCGATCGCATCGTATTCACGCCTATCAAGGACGAGCAAACCCGCGTAGCGGCACTGCTATCGGGTGGTGTCGATTTCATTGCACCAGTATCACCCAACGACTTCGACCAGATCCGCGCCTCAGATAATGCAAGCCTGATCACTATGCCGGGTACCCGCATCATTACCTTTCAGTTAAACCAGGAACGTCGTGCAGAGTTCAAGGACCAACGCGTCCGTATGGCCATGGTGCACGCGGTCAATAATGAAGCCATCGTGCAGAAAATCATGAAAGGTTTCGCGACGACTGCAGCGCAAATGAGCCCTACAGGATACCTCGGTAACAACCCGAACCTGAAGCCGCGCTACGATCTTGCACTCGCCAAAAAACTGATGAAAGATGCAGGCTATGAGAATGGCTTCAGTGTCACCATGATGGCGCCCAACAATCGCTACGTGAATGACGACAAGATCGCCCAGGCAGTTGCCGCCATGTTGTCAAAAATCAAAATCAAGGTAGATCTGCAAACCATGCCCAAAGCTCAGTACTGGCCGTCTTTCGATGACCGCGCTGCGGATATCATGATGATTGGCTGGCATTCAGACACCGAAGACAGCGCCAACTTTTACGAATTCCTGGCGATGACTCCGGATCAGTCAACGGGTATGGGTGCATATAATTCTGGCAACTACAGCAGCGAATACGTTGACCAGCAAACCATGAAGGCCAACCAGGAAACCGATACCGCCAAGCGCGCAGAGATGTTGCAGGCTATTGAAAACAAGATGTTCCAGGATGCCGCTTTCATCCCGCTGCACTGGCAGAATCTTGCCTGGGCTGCACGCAAAGGCGTCAAACTTGATCCCGTCGTCAATGCGCTCAACTTACCTTACCTGGGCGACCTCGTAATCGACTAGTTGAAGCCATTGTCTACTCGTGAAAACCTGCTCCGGGCGTTTATACGCCCGGAGCTTTTTCAAATCAGACCTGCGCAATAAATCAAGACCATAATCAAGGCCGATGATCCAGTTTTTAGTTAAACGTGTACTGCAAGCTGCGCTGGTGATGCTCATCATCAGCATGTTCTGTTTTTCGATTCAGGGTTCGCTCGGTGACCCGACACGTGAGATGGCGGCAATGTCGATGTCTGACGCCGAACGTGAGAACCTGCGCGAAGTGATGGGCTTGAATGACCCGTTACCGGTTCAATATCTGCGTTTCGTCAAACGGGCACTGCAGGGCGATCTCGGTACCTCGTATTTTTTCAAGGAACCGACTCTTGATGTGATCATGAAAAAGCTACCCGCAACGCTGGAACTCGCATTTGCCGCTTCAATTCTGATCATCACTATTTCCATCCCACTCGGCGTGTTCTGTGCTATCAAACCGCGCCACTGGTTTAGTCGCTTTACCATGGCAGTCAGCGTTATCGGTATTTCGATTCCGGTGTTTTTGACCGCGCTGGGATTGATCTACCTGTTCTCGATCACGCTCGGCTGGATGCCATCTTTCGGGCGTGGTGAAACGGTTCACGTATGGGGCTCGTGGAGCACCAACTTTCTCAGCTGGGACGGCTTCAGACACATCGTCATGCCGGCGGTCGCGTTATCGTCGATCATGCTGCCGCTGTTTATTCGCCTGGTGAGGGCGGAGATGCTCGAAGTCCTGAGCTCCGAATACGTCAAGTTCGCCCGCGCCAAGGGCCTGAGTGACGGACCCGTGTACCTCAAGCACGCACTCAAGAACACCATGCTGCCGGTGATTACCGTCGGCGGCGTTCAGATCGGCATCATGGTGGCCTACACCATTCTGACCGAGTCGGTCTTTCAATGGCCGGGAATGGGCTTCATGTTTCTCGAGGCGGTTAATCGCTCAGATATTCCGCTAATTACTGCCTACATCATGTTTGTCGGCTTCCTGTTCGTCGTCGTCAACACGCTGGTCGATCTGCTTTACGGCATCATCAATCCGATGGTCGACCTGGTGGGACGGCGCCAATGAAGTTCGTTACCAACCTCTGGCAGCAGCTGCTGCAATCCGACCTGCTGCACTATTACAAGCGCGACAAGGTCGCTATTGTGAGTAGCGTGGTTTTCCTGATACTCGCGCTGATGGCGTTACTTTCGCCAATCATCGCACCTTTCGATCCCTACGATCTGACCCAGATCGATCTGATGGATTCCGAAATGCCCCCGGCCTGGATGCCAAATGCGGACGAACGTTTTCTGCTTGGTACCGACGATCAGGGCCGGGACCTGTGGAGCACCATACTCTACGGTATGCGCGTCTCTCTGTTGATTGGCATATTCGCCGTGTTACTGCAATCAGCTATCGGCATCGTCATCGGCCTGGTGTCGGGCTATGTCGGTGGCCGGGTCGATAGCGTGCTGATGCGTATCGCCGATGTGCAACTGTCGTTTTCCACACTGATGGTCGCTATCATCGTACTCGCTATCGTCAAAAATGCTTTTGGTGGCGAAACCTACAGCAGTTACGCAATGCTGATCCTGATTCTGGTGATTGGTTTATCCGAGTGGCCGCAGATAGCGCGCACCGTGCGTTCATCGGTACTCGGCGAAAAGGAAAAGGAATACGTCGATGCGGCACATGTCATGGGTTTCGGACCAATTCGCATCATGTTCAAGCACATCCTGCCAAACTGCCTGTCGCCGATTTTTGTCATCGGTACGGTACAGATTGCCAACGCCATCATCACCGAAGCCGCACTGTCTTTTCTCGGCCTCGGCATGCCGGTGACCGAACCCAGCCTCGGTTCACTGATCAGTATCGGCAAGGAATACCTCTACTCCGGCTCCTGGTGGATTACCCTCATTCCCGGTTTCTTCCTGATCGTGATTGTCATTTCCATCAACCTGCTGGGTGATTTCCTGCGCGACGTATTCAACCCTCGCCTCTACAAAGACTAGGGTCTATAAAGACGAGGGCGCGACTCACCGTTCAACCTGTCTGCTGAAAAATTACGCCTCAACGGTTAACTTTCAGGAGTGCAAGACTAGCCCCAAAGATATATAGGCCTGGCGGTCGACTTCGCTAATAATGCCGACCCCATCGAATTCAGTTCTGGAGAATCATTATGTTTAACCCAATCACCATCCCCTTCGGCGCCGTCATGCTGCACAACGTGGTCAAACTGAAACCCGGCGTCAGCAGTGATGATGTGGAAATGGCTATCGGCGAAATGTGCAATGTCGTCAAGGAAACCTATGGCAATGAAGATGGCGGTTTCATTGGCGGACAGGTTTTCGAATATGCCGGATTTGTTTCGGCTGAGGGTTCGTTCGACCCCGAGCAGAAAAGCGAAGATCACATCGTCATCATCACCTACTGGCAATCTTTTGAGCAGCATGAAAAATCGCATGCAGATAGTGTCTTCAAGGAAAAGTTCGACGGCCTGGCCGAGTACTGTTCGGAAACCTACGAACTCGGTTACAACATGCTATGGCAGGGTACTGCGGAAGAATAACGGGTAAACCGGGAACAGCGCGCTTTCTTTCAGGCAATGTAAAAGAGCCGCTGCGCTTCATCACCAATTGAGTAAACTGTTACTTCTATAGTAAAAAACGGATCCGCGGAGATGCCAAGGAATATACTGTTCATCATGTGCGACCAGCTGCGCTGGGATTACCTGTCCTGCTACGGCCATAAAACGCTGCACACCCCGAACATCGACTCCCTCGCCGAACGTGGCGTACGGTTCGACAACGCCTATTGCCAGGCGCCTTTATGCGGGCCATCGCGAGCCAGCTTTTACAGTGGCCGTTACATGTCGAGTCACGGTGTAATGGCGAACAACGACCCCAGCCGCATCGACGAGCTGACCATTGCCGACTACCTGCGGGCGTCGGGCTATCGCAGCGGTTTGGTCGGCAAGGCGCATCATCGAAAAAACCGTGACCTGTTAAAAAACCTTGGCGTCGATACCGAATCTGCCCTGCTGAGAAACTCCGCTAGCGGAGGATTCGAACCCTTTGAACTGCACGACGGCCTGTTGCCGGGCAAACGCCGCAACGGCTACAGCGACTATCTTAGTCGACAGGGATATGAGGGCGACAATCTCTGGCTAGATTACGCCAATAGCGGTGAAGACCGTGACGGCAACATCCGTTCCGGTTGGCGACTGCGCAATTCGGTTTATCCGGCGCGCGTGGCAGAACAGCACTCGGAAACCACCTTTACCACAAATCGTGCCATCGATTTCCTCGAGCAACAGGAAAACGATCAACCCTGGTGCCTGCACCTGTCCTTCATCAAACCGCACTGGCCACTGATCGCACCGGCGCCGTATCACAATCTTTATCAACCCAAAGATATTCAACCGATGGTGCGCGCCGACTCGGAGCTGCACAATCCGCATCCGGTTCATGCCGCCTTTATGGAACAGGAATACAGCGAGAGTTTTACCCGAAAAGATGTTCGTGAAACCGTGATTCCAGTGTACATGGGCCTCATTCGCCAGATCGACGACCAGCTTGGCCGTCTATTCGACTACCTCAGGCAAACCGATCAATTCGACAATACGCTGATCGTGTTTACCAGTGACCACGGTGACTACCTGGGTGATCACTGGCTCGGCGAAAAAGATCTGTTCCACGAACCCTCGGTACGAATTCCTCTCATTATCGTCAACCCGAATTCCACCGCCGACGAAACCCGTGGCAGCGTTTGCAAAGAGATGGTCGAAGCGATCGACCTGTTACCCACCTTCGTTGAATTCGCCGGTGCCAATATATGCCATGAACGCATCGAGGGGCGCTCGCTGATGCCGCTGCTGCGTTCGAACACACCACCTGCTGACTGGCGCCGCTACGCGGTGAGCGAAATCGATTACTCGGATCGGGGCATAGGTGAACTACTGCAGCTGTCACCCTACGACTGTCGCGCGGTGATGATTCGCAACCAGCGCTGGAAATACATCCACCACCATTGCTTTCAACCACAGCTGTTCGATCTACAGCAGGATCCCGACGAGCTGGTCGACCTCGGCGAGGATTCTGCCTTCGAGGCGCAGCGCCGCGACATGCAACACTTGCTGATTGACTGGCGCAGACGGCTGAAACCACGCGTCGGGGTCGCCTACGAAAACCTGTCCGCCATGGGGGCGGCGCGCGATGAACAAAATGGCATCGTTATCGGCCGATGGTAGTTCCTGCCCTGCTGGAGATAGAACCACCACGCAAGCGGATTTACCCGATTTTAATCGGCTGCATCCTGCTGCTATGCTCATTCAGTACCATCAGTCTCGAAGCCAATGCGCAGGTTGACCTGCACGCATTGTGGCACGATCGTTGCGCCGAATGTCACGGACACTCCGCGGATTTTGCGCGCCGCTTTTTGCATATTTCAGACGGGCGGCTGCAGGGCCGGCACCATGTCGATAACCTGCAGCTTTTCATCTCCCGACACTACAGCACCCCGCCACAGGCGGCAGCAATCTACGCGATGTTACAGGCACAGGCCGCGACGCCACCACTGTTCCGGCAGCATTGCAGCAGATGCCACGACAGCGCAGCTTCGCTGGTACGCAGCACGGCCATCCTGCGCGACGGGGTTTTATTCAGCAGCCGCAGTGGACAGCCTATGCAGCAATTTCTGTCGAGCCACCGAAACCTGAGTAAGGAAGAGATTGATTTCTACCACAGACTGCTAACCCGCGTAGCGACAGAAACCGGCGAACCCTGAGCTCGCCTTGATGGCTCCGCCAATCAACCGGCTATGTATTTCCGTGCAGGCTTAGCGACTGATGCGCTAAATCGACCATTCTGTTAGGATGCCGACGAATCGACGTCCGCCTGCCGGCGGGAAATCACCTATAAACAGGGCGCTCAATGCAACACTCCAGATTTCCGCTAACACCGGTCACACAAACCCGTCTCGGGCAGGTGGATTTCGACAACCCCGGCTTCGGCAAAATCTTCGGCGATCACATGTTCAGCATGGTCTACGAAGACGGTGCCTGGGGCAAAGCGGAAATTATCCCCTATCAGGCACTCGCCATCGAGCCCGGTGTCGCCATGCTGCACTACGGTCAGACCGTGTTCGACGGCTACAAGGCATTTCGCGGCGAGGACGGTCAGGCGCGGATCTTTCGGCCCGAACGCAATGCGGCCCGATTGCACGATTCCTGCCAGCGCCTGTGCATCCCCATCATGCCGGTCGATGAACTGACAGAAATCATGATTCAGGCAACCCGCGAACTGATCGAACTGGATCATGCCTGGATACCGTCGCAATGGGGTCATTCGCTCTACGTCAGACCACTGGTAATCGGCACCGAAGCGACACTCGAAGTGCGCGCCGCCAATCGCTACCATTTCCTCATCATGACATCGCCGGTTGGCAGCTATTTCACTGATCTGCAAAATGGCGTGTCGCTGCGGGTTGAAGATCGTTTCACCCGCGCCGCCAGCATCGGTGGGCTGGGCGCCGCAAAAACGGCGGCCAATTATGCCGCTAGCCTGCTACCGGGCGCCCAAAGCAAGGAGCAGGGTTTCGACCAGGTACTGTGGCTGGATAGCAATGAACATCGCTATGTGGAGGAAGTCGGTGCGATGAACATCTTCTTCAAGATCGCCGGCCGCGTGGTAACACCGCCGCTCGGCGGCTCAATATTACCCGGTGTGGTGCGCGACAGTGCCCTCACCCTGCTGCGCGACTGGGATATTCCGGTGGAAGAACGACGGCTTGGCATCGATGAAGTTATCGAGGCTTTTGCCAGCGGCGAGCTCGAAGAAGTGTTTGGCGCAGGTACCGCGGCGGTTATCTGTCCGGTCGCCAGCATCGGCTACCGCGACGAACTCTACCGTATTGCCAGCGCTCCGCCGGGTGAACTGACCCTGAGGCTTTACAATGAGCTTACCGGCATACAATACGGCAAGATCGAAGATCGTCATCACTGGAATCAATGCGTTACGTTACCCGCGTAGAATCAGACATGTACACCCGCAAATCAAAGAGAGCAATCACGATGCTGCCAATGACAAACCGTTTAATCGATACCTGCCTGATACTGCTGTTATCCGGGATGCTGCTAAGCCCAATCACGGCTGCCCATGCCGATGACTCGAAGGCAACCAAACAGACAACTGAGATCGAGCGCATATTGGTTGAAATCGATCGTAATTCCGAAAGTATCAGCAAGCTCGGGAAGCGCCTCGCAAATGCAGAAGACCTCACCAGATCCGCTCTCGAATCGCGACAGATCCGCGCACGTTTAAATCTGCTGGAGCAGAACCTGAATTTCCTCAACCT
>Ga0102815_10001092_pt1 | contig 17206 bp, 15 predicted proteins | sample ColrivemetaGS759_FD_79113 | JGI IMG/M metagenome (GOLD analysis project Ga0102815, IMG submission 79113) | Estuarine microbial communities from the Columbia River estuary - Ebb tide ETM metaG S.759 | ecosystem: Environmental > Aquatic > Marine > Intertidal zone > Estuary | place: USA: Columbia...
ACTTCGAATTAAAGACCCCAAAAAAGCGCAGCCTTGCTGAAATAGCCCTTACTTAAGCAATCAACCCCATGACATTCGTTCTGGTCGGGAGAAGGTGGATTATTGGGGGGTTGTTTTGCGAAGTAAACCGCAGGCGGCGAAGCCGCCGAGGCATTCGCGAAAGAACCTCCCAATAATCCAACCGTAGTCGGACTCTGCATGTATCAGTGTTTTGGCTTAAGTAAGCGCCATTCCGGCCAAGCTGCGCTTTTTTGGGGTCTTTACTTCGAAGTACGTTTTATATTTGATTCTGGCGACGGCAGGATTGATCGGCGTCAGATAGCAGGATAGGGTTTTAATCCTCTGGCAACCAACGGGAATCTGGCGTACCACTGACGGTAGCGACGATTCCACACGCGTACCAGTTTCTTGCGCGCAAAGGCTTTGCTATAGCTTGCCAGCGGAATGAAATGATTGTGCCCAATACCATCGATAACGACCAGTCTGAACTCATCAAAGCCAAGTCGTTTCACCAGGATATTGGTCGGATTCAGATCGTGGAAAACGATCCATTGCTCATAAAAGTTCTGTTTCAATTGTTCTATTTCGTCGACGATCCAGTCATTGAAACGACGATCGTTCTCGGCGAGGTAATACGCCAGAGAGCGCGAGATTCGGCCGTCGTCATCGAGCACCAGATCAAAAACCGCAGCCTTACCCAGATTGGTTTCGAGCAGTCCTCGATAGGGCGTCAAATGCCGGAAGTCCACACCGCGGCGTTGCAGGCGCGAGTAATAACGTATTTCGCGCCAGAATCGACCTGCTTCGGTATCAGGATGAAGCACCTTCACACAACGATTTTCATTGTCGGGATGTCGAAAACACTTCCGATCAGTGCCCTCGGCCACAAATAATAGTGGCGACAGTTGCAGCTTTTCGCTCATCGTCGCAGCGCGTCGAGGACGACGATGGAGTTATGGTTCATCCCTGAACCACTCTCCTTGCAAGAGGTGTACTGCTTAATCAGCCTGGCGACGCAGGAAAGCCGGAATCTCCAGATATTCCATGCTCTGCTTGTCTTCAGGCATTTCAATAGTGTCACCGACGATCTTTTTGCGAATAGCGGTCGGACGCTCCAGTTTCTTGTAGTCAACTTCACCGTTGTTTTCGGGCTGAATCGCGGTCAGCGGTACATCTGCCAGCACCTTGTCCTTACCCAGCCCTGTTGCCACCATGGTGACGCGCAGTTCGCCGTCAGTCATGTTGGAATCGATAACCGTGCCGACAACCACGTTCGCGTCTGCTGAAGCGAGTTCGGTAATCGCAGTACCGACATCATCGAGTTCACCAATCGAGAGATCAAGCCCGGCTGTCACGTTGACCAGGATACCCTGCGCTCCGGAAATATTGATATCTTCCAGCAGTGGAGACGAGATCGCCGCCTGCGCCGCTTCCTTGGCACGATTTTCACCGCTTGCGGTTCCGGTACCCATCATCGCCATACCCATTTCAGACATAACCGTGCGCACGTCTGCAAAGTCGACGTTAATCAGGCCCGGGCAGGTAATCAGCTCGGCAATACCCTGCACTGCGCCTCGCAGGACGTCGTTCGCCTTTTCGAAGACTTCCAGCAACGAAGTATCCTTACCGAGAACCGGCATCAACTTGTCGTTCGGAATGGTAATCAACGAATCGACCACGTTAGCCAGTTCCTTGATTCCCTGATCCGCCTGCGACATACGCTTGCTGCGCTCGAAACCAAAAGGTTTGGTCACAACAGCAACCGTTAGAATGCCCATTTCCTTTGCGATTTGAGCAATAACCGGAGCAGCACCCGTACCGGTGCCACCGCCCATGCCCGCGGTCACGAACAGCATGTTGGAGCCTTCGATAGCCTCCTGAATGCGTTCGCGATCTTCCAGCGCCGCCTGGCGGCCGATGCCCGGATCAGCACCCGCGCCGAGACCCTTGGTGATACCGGCCCCGATCTGCATCGTAGTGCGCAATTCCATCTTCTTGAGCGCCTGGATGTCGGTGTTGAGGCAAATGTACTCGACGCCTTCGATACCCGCCGAAACCATGTGCTGTACGGCGTTACCGCCACCTCCACCGACACCAATGACCTTGATTACCGGGTCGTTGGAGTGTGAATCCATCAGTTCAAACATTGTAATGTCTCCTCTTGCATTATTTAAAAATTACCCTGAAACCAACTTCTCATCCTTGCGAGCAGGCCGGCTTCATTTTGAGAGTCCAGTTGATAACCGGACATACCGGACTGCTGTTTGTTTCCAAACAACAACAATCCGACACCTGTTGCATGAATCGGATTGCGAACCACATCAACCAACCCCGATACATACTGTGGATAGCCCAAGCGCACCGGCATATGGAAAATCTCTTCCGCCAGTTCAATCACGCCTTCCATTTTTGAACTGCCGCCGGTCAACACGATTCCGGCCGCACAAATTTCTTCAAAACCACTGCGGCGCAACTCGGCCTGCACCAGGCTTAACAATTCCTCGTAACGCGGTTCCACGACTTCGGCCAATGTCTGGCGCGCAAGGCGGCGTGGCTCGCGGTCGCCAACACTGGGGACCTCGATGGTCTCCTCATCCGTCGCCAACTGACGCAGCGCACAGGCATAGCGAATCTTCAGATCATTGGCATACTGGGTGGGGGTACGCAGTGCAACAGCAATATCATTGGTTACCTGGTCACCGGCTATGGGAATCACCGCGGTATGGCGGATCGCCCCATCGGAGAAGACCGCGATGTCAGTAGTACCACCACCGATATCAACGAGACAGACGCCCAGCTCTCTTTCATCCTCGGTCAGCACCGCGCTGGATGAAGCCAGTTGTTCGAGAATGACGTCATCGACGTCAAGTCCGCAACGACGCACGCACTTGATGATGTTCTGCGCGGCACTCACTGCCCCCGTTACCAGGTGTACCTTGGCTTCAAGGCGAACACCGGACATGCTGATCGGATCACGGATCCCCTCTGAACTGTCGATAATGAATTCCTGAGGCAACACATGCAGGATGCGCTGGTCAGCCGGAATCGCGACCGCCTTGGCGGCTTCGATCACGCGCGCCACGTCAGCCGTGGTGACTTCCTTTTCCTTGATCGCCACAATGCCGTGGGAATTGATGCTGCGGATATGGCTGCCGGCGATGCCTGCGTAAACCGAACGGATCTGACAACCCGCCATCAGTTCCGCCTCTTCCACCGCACGTTGAATTGATTGCACCGTGGATTCGATATTGACCACGACACCTTTCTTCAAACCGCGCGATGGTTGCGTACCGATGCCGATGATTTCTATGTCGCCCTCGACCGTCACTTCGCCGACGATGGCAACCACCTTCGAAGTACCGATATCAAGCCCAACGATCAGGTTCCCGGATGTCTTTTTAGACATTACTGTTACTCCAGATTGACGCTTTGTCGCTACCTTGTAGCGCCTCTTTTTTCCAGGCCACGGCAAAACCGTTGCTGTAACGCAGATCCAGTCGTTCGATCTGCTCCCGACGTGGCAGTATCTGCTGTTGATAGATGCTCACCAGCCGATCGATCTTGTAATCGATACCATCGCGTCCAAGTTTGATTTGCAAGCCATTGATCAACTCAGCATTGAAAGCGCCACGACTGTCAACCCGCAGCGCCACCAGGTGCTCATCGACGCTTTCAAAGCGCGCCTGCAGACGGTAAAACTCGCGTAGCACCCAGTCCGGCTGATGGTTGACCGCGTTTACTAATGGCAGATGGGAAAAATCACTACTGTCCGCCTCATAAATGGCGGCCCGATCGCTCAACAGGTGCTCATCATCCCAGCGCGCAACCGGCTTTCTTTCGTATATCACCACGCGCAACCGGTCAGGCCAGATACGGCGCACCGAGACTGCTTCGGTCCAGGGACTCTCCTTGATCGATTGCTGCAACTGGTGAATATCAAGTGAAAAGAAACCCTGCCCGATATATTTTTCCAATGCCGCTTCGACCTGGCGTTGCTCCAGGTTTGCGAAATTACCCTGCAACTGGATACTGCGAATCGGTAGTATCTGCTCTGCCTCGGCGAGATAAGTCGCCGCGAAGATTATCGGTACTAACAGAAAGCCCCAGTTCCAGGACTTGCGCCAACGCAACGAGGTCACCGGTTCTGCTTTGGCATTGCGCTTTGCCTGCGAATTGGCCTGCTTGCGGAATTTGAACATGCTAGCCCTCTCCCTTAAGTGTTGCCGCTAGAATGCTGAGGACCAGATCGGGCATTTCCAGGCCCGCGCAACGCCCGGCCATGGGAATCAGGCTATGATCGGTCATTCCGGGAACCGTATTCACCTCGATAATCCATGGCTTGTTATCACCATCAATCATCAGGTCGACACGTCCCCATCCGCACACCCCGGTGGCCTGGATGGTGTCGCTTACCATGGAATTGATTTCCGCTACCTGCGCGTCATCGAGACCGCTCGGACAGGTATAAACCGTATCGTCTGCCAGGTACTTGGCCTCGTAGTCGTAGAATTCATTGGTGGTTTCCAGCTTGATCAGCGGCAATATCTGCGCTCCGATAAAACCAGCGGTGTATTCGCCACCGTCGATAAAACGTTCCGCAAAAACATCGCCAAAGCGACGCGCCGCGTTCCACGCGGGATACAGTTCGTCCGCCTGGTGTACCGGTGCGGTGCCGATGCTCGAACCTTCCAGCACCGGCTTGACAAAAACAGGCAAGCCGAATTCCTCCAGCAGGCGTTCGCAATCCGCTTCGGTGCGCAGTTCAATAAAATCCGGTGTTGCTATCCCGCTGCACCGAATAACCTTCTTGGTCAGCACCTTGTTCATGGTCAGCGCAGAGGCACAGACGCCACTGCCGGTGGCAGGGATACCAAGGAAATCGAGCGCGGCCTGTATGCGGCCGTCTTCACCACCGCGCCCATGCAGCAGATTAAACACTCGATCTGCTTTGAGTTCGGCAAGTTGATGAAAGATATGACCATGCAGATCAATCGACACCGCATCGACACCTGCGGACAACAGCGCGCGATTGACCGCTTCGCCGCTTTTCAACGACACCTCTCGTTCGGCTGACTCACCACCCATCAATACCGCTACTCTTCCGCAACGTTCTGCAGTACCGGGCGCCGGTTTTTGCAATTGCGTGATCATAGAGCCTCACCCACGATGCGTACCTCGGACTCGAGCTGCACATCGAACTGCTGTGCGACACACTCACGGATGTAATCGATCAGAGCCTCGACATCAGCCGCCAGTGTATCTGCATCACTGATGATGAAGTTGGCATGCTTGTCCGATACGCGGGCGGTGCCCAGACGATGTCCCTTGAGACCGGCCGCCTCGATCAGTTGCGCGGCATGCTGACCCGGAGGATTTTTAAAAACCGAGCCGCAAGACGGTTCCCCGATGGGTTGTGAGGCATTACGCTGACGCAGCAACTGACGGATATTCGATTCCTCGTCGGCGGCACGAGGCTGAAAGCGAAACAATGCCGCAGCAAACCATTCCGTCTGCGGCATGCTGACTTGGCGATAACCTACCTGGAACTCATCGGCCTGGCGCTGCTGCAAATTTCCCTGCCGATCGATCATGATCAACTGCTGCACGGCGGCCCAGGTCTCACCACCGAAGGCACCGGCATTCATCGCCAGAGCACCTCCGACAGTGCCGGGAATACCGGCAAAAAAATCAGCGCCGGCCAGGCCCTTCTTCTGGCAGAACTTTGCCAGGCGCGCGCAACTACTGCCACATTCCGCGTAGAGATCGCCATCGAGCTGCAGTTCAATTTGCTTGAGCGCATTAAGCGGAGCGATAACCTGCCCGCGAAAGCCGCCGTCACGTATCAGTAAATTACTGCCCAGTCCGACCCACAGTACGTCAGTAGTCGGCGCCAACTGGGCAAGAAAATTCTGCAGATCGGGCAGGTCGGCTGGCACGTAGTAGCCATCAGCGGGCCCACCCAGGCGCCAGCTGGTATGCCTGGCCATCGGCTCGTCCTGGAGTAACTTTCCGCGCAATGCGAGATGTTTGCCGGCAAGCTTCATTCAGGCTCTCCCGTCGGCAGGTGTTGCGCGAGGAATTCAGCGGCCCAGGCACCGATACTGCCGGCTCCCAGGGTAACGAAAATATCACCGTCCTGGAGCACGGTCTCGACCACATCGTTGAGTTCGGATACTTCCTCGACAAAAACAGGGTCAACCTTGCCACGTGCGCGAATTGAACGCGCCAGTGCACGCCCGTCAGCATCCTTGATATGACTCTCACCCGCCGCATAAACGTCGAGCAATATTAATTGATCGACATCGGAAAGCACTCTGGAAAAGTCTTCGAACAGGTAGCGTGTGCGCGAGTAACGATGCGGCTGAAACAGCACTGCCATGCGTTTATCCGGCCAGGCAGCACGAATCCCTGCAAGCGTTGCAGCAATCTCATTCGGATGATGCCCATAGTCGTCGATGTGCATGATACGGCCATTGGATACCTGCAGATTGTCGCTGATCTGACAGCGCCGACCGATCCCGGAGAATTCGGATAGCGCTTCACTGATGGCTTCGCGCGACACGCCGAGTTCCCAGGCAATACTCACAGCCGCCGTTGCGTTCAGCACATTGTGTTTACCGGGCAGGTTGAGTTCGAGGTCAAGTTTATCGTTGCTGTCCGGCAGGGTTACACTGAAGCCAGTTCTCGCTCCGCGCGCAACTATGTCGGTAATGCGCACGTCGGCGTCCTCTGCTTCACCATAAGTCAGCATCGGCCTGGCCACCTCTTTCATGACCTCGCGTACCACCGCATCATCGATACAAAGTACCGCCAGACCATAGAATGGCAGGTGATGCAAAAATTCAATAAAGGTTGCTTTCAGACGCTCAAAATCAACCTCGTAAGTAGACAGGTGATCCTTGTCGATGTTGGTCACGATCGACATCATCGGTTGCAGATACAGGAACGACGCATCGCTTTCATCCGCTTCGGCGACCAGATAATCGCTCAGCCCCAGGCGGGCATGACGACCCGAACTGATGAGTTTGCCACCGATCACATAGGTAGGGTCAATATCGCCACGCGCCAGTACGCTGGCCACCAGGCTGGTGGTGGTCGTCTTGCCGTGGGTTCCGGCTACCGCAATGCCACGGCGAAAGCGCATCAACTCGGCCAGCATCTCGGCGCGACGCACCACTGGAATACGCAGCTCACGTGCACGCTCGACTTCGGGGTTGTCTTCTTCTATTGCGGTTGAAACTACGACCACGTGTGCGCTGTTAACATTGTCGCGTTGATGACCAATAGTAATGTCAATACCAATGCTTCTCAGGTGCCGTACCATTGCACTTTCGGCGATATCCGAGCCACTGATGCTGTATTCCAGATTGTGGAAAACCTCGGCGATGCCGCTCATCCCGGCACCACCAATACCAATGAAATGGATGTTACGGATGCGACGCATAAAGTGTTTCGAGCTAACGGTCATGCATCGGCCCTCGTGACGGAAGCGGCTAAAATTGACGTGGCCAGATATTCAGCCGCATCAGCCTGAAAACAAGCACGCGCATTCACCGCCATTGCGACCAGCCGCGCTCTATTCTGCTGGAAAAACTTGATCTTCAGCGCCAGATTTTCAGCACTGAGTCCGGCTTCCGGCAATACCTGGGCCGCATCTTGCTCCTCGAGAAACAGCGCATTGTGATGCTGGTGATTATCAACGGCATAGGGAAACGGAATCAGTAACGAACCAAGGCCAACAGCGCAAAGCTCGGCGATAGTCAACGCGCCGGCACGGCAAACCACCAGGTCGGCCCAGGCGTAGGCTGCGGGCATGTCATCGATAAAGCTGGCAACCTCAGCTTCAATCTGGGCGTCAGCATAATGTTGCTGGCAGGTTTGCAGATGCTTCTCGCCACATTGATGACGTACGAGTGGACGCTGCCCGGGATCGAGACAGGCAATGGCCTGCGGCACGATACAATTCAAAGCGGCAGCTCCGAGACTTCCACCGATTACCAGCAGTTGCAGAGGCGACTCGAGACGAGTCTCCAGTCGCCGAGCGGGTGGATCGAGTCTGGTGAGTCCATCACGCACCGGGTTTCCAATGCATTCGGCACCCTGAATCGCTTGCGCTGCCTGCGGAAAGGCAACGTAAACACCGGTAGCAAAACGGCTCAGAATTTTGTTGGTGAGGCCGACGATAGAGTTCTGTTCATGAACAAACAGAGGGATGTTGAGTAACCAGGCCATCAAACCACCGGGGCCAGAGACAAAACCACCCATCCCCAGTACGGCCTTCGGCCGTGTACGGCGCAAAATTAGTAGCGCCTGCCAGCAGGCACGCAGCAGGCGGAACGGCGCAAGCAACAAGCTCGCTGTACCTTTACCGCGCAAACCCTGGACATTCAGCCACTCGATAGCGATATTGGCTGCCGGCACAACACGCGCCTCGATGCCGGCCCGCGTACCGAGCCAGATGATTTGCTCACCACGCTCGGCCAGACATTCGGCAACGGCCAACGCCGGAAAAACATGACCTCCGGTGCCACCAGCCATCACCAGGATAGGCGCCTGCGAAGCAGATTGGTGCAGGACATCTTTCATCCGCCCACCCTTGCTTGCCGTTTCTTAGCGCCGCTTGAAACAGCTGAAGTGCATTCCAGGTAAACCCGCAACACCAGCCCGACCGCGAACGACATACTGAGAATAGAGTTGCCGCCGTAACTGACAAAAGGCAAGGTAAGCCCTTTAGTTGGCAAAGCACCCATGTTGACACCAATATTAATCACCGCCTGCAAGGTGATCAGCAAACCGACACCGTAGGCGAGGTAGGCACCGAACGCCTGTTCGCGCTGTAGCGCCAGTTTGGCGATAGCAAAGCAACGCAGTGCGAAAAGCCCAAATAACGCGATCAAACAAACTTGTCCGACAAAACCGAATTCTTCAGCATAGATAGCAAACAGGAAGTCAGTATGTGCCTCCGGCAGATAGAACAGCTTTTGCACGCTGCCGCCAAGCCCGGCACCAAACCAGCCTCCACTGCCAATGGCAATCAGCGATTGCGTCAACTGGAAACCACTGTTGAACGGATCTGCCCATGGGTCGAGAAATGAGGTAATACGAGCCAGTCGATACGGCGACGAAACCGCCAGCAGCCCCATGATGCAGAGCGTGCCCGCGACGAACAACAGGAACTGACCGAAACGCACGCCACCCAGAAAAATCAGGCCGAGCCCGGTCATTAACAACACCGCAGCGGCACCAAAGTCCGGCTCCATCAATAACAGTCCACTAGCCACTGCGAGGATCAGCATGGGTTTGATAAACCCCATGGTATTGGTTTGCATCTCGTCGCCACGTCGCAGCAGATAGCCGCTCAGATAAATGATCAGGAATAACTTGGCAATTTCCGAAATCTGGAAGGTAAACAAACCGAAATTCAGCCAACGGGTCGCACCGTTTACGGTATGCCCTACGCCCGGAATCAACACGATGGCCAGCAGAATGATCGAGCCCAGCATCAGCACCATGCCGTTGCGCCTCCAGAATTGCAGGGGGATCCTGCAGGCAAGCCACAGCAGCGCAAGACTGAGTAGAATCCGCAGGAACTGCCGCTTGGCATAAAAGAAGGGATCACCCGTATTCTGGTCGGCGATACCGATCGACGCGGACGCCACCATCACCAGGCCGATGCAGATCAACACCAGGTAGAGCAGCAGGATGACGCGATCATAACCCTCAGCCAGGGCAAATCCTGTCGATATCAGCGGCTTGTCAGCTCTGATCGCCTGGCTAGACATGGGTCACCTCAGCCACGCATTCCATGAAATCGTCACCGCGGGCCTCGAACTTCGAATACATATCAAAGCTCGCGCAGGCCGGAGCGAGTAACACACAGTCACCGGCTTCAGCCATTTGCCGGGCACGCTCGACCGCGTGACGCATGCTGTCGACCCGCTCGATCTCGGTGGCTTCCTGCCAGGCCTGTTGCAGACGCTCGGCATCTTCGCCTAACAGCAGGACGAGTTTTACCTTTTTCTGGATACTGGCGAGCATCACCGACATGTCTGCGCCCTTGGATTGACCACCCGCAATGAGGATTACCGGGCGATCACGACCTTCGATGGAAGCCTGGGCCGCACCGACATTGGTCGCCTTGGAATCATTGATCCACTCGACGCCATTGCTCTCGGCCACCCACTGACTACGATGGGCAATGCCCCGAAAATCCTGTAATGCATTGACGATAGCTTCACGCGATATTCCAAGCCGGTGGGCAACGGCCATCGCGGCGAGCGCATTCGCCCAGTTATGGCGACCACTGATGCCGAGTCTATCAACCGGTAACCAGGCTTCCTTACGATGGGCAAGCCAGTAGGCACCGTCCTCGAGCAAATGAAATTCGGCATCACTGTGAGGGTCGAGGCTGAAACTGACATCGCGCGCGTCGTGGCGGGTCAACGGATCGTCTAGATTACTGATGCAGGTCTCGGCGTTACGGAAAACCAGTAACTTGGTTTCAACATAATCGGCGTAAGAGGAATAGCGATCGAGATGGTCCTCGCAAAGATTCAGCAACACCGCTACCTGCGGGCTCAGCGAACTTGTGGTCTCAAGCTGATAACTCGATAATTCCAAAACGTAAAAATCGATCTCCTGCTGCTCGAGCAAATCGAGGGCCGGAGTGCCGATATTACCACCCACTGCTACCGAACGATTGTCGCGGCGAATCATTTCACCGACCAGTGTGGTTACCGTACTCTTGCCGTTGGAACCTGTGATAGCAACTACCGGCCTGTCGACCAACTGCGCAAAAAGCTCGACATCTCCAAGTACCGTCTTGCCTGCATCCCGAGCCTGCTGTATCACATCCTGGCGCGCTGAAATACCGGGGCTCACTACCAGCACATCGGCCCACTCTGTCATTTCACTGTGCAAGGGTCCGGCGACAAACTCGAGGCCGTCGAAGTCAGCTCGCAAGCGCGTGAGATAGGGCGGCAGATCTCGCGTATCCTGCACCCGGCAACGATAACCGTGACGCAACAGAAAGCGCGCACTCGAATAACCACTCAGACCGAGACCAACGACCAGGTAATTCACATCGGGTAACACTGTTGATTTTTCGTTCACGTTAAACATTACCGGATTTTCAGACTTGCCAGGCCGATCAGTACCAGCACCAGGGTAATAATCCAGAAGCGCACGATGATGCGCGGCTCAGGCCACCCCTTTAACTCGTAATGATGGTGCAGGGGCGCCATGCGAAACACGCGCCGACCGGTCAATTTGAACGATGCAACCTGCAGCATCACCGAAAAGGTTTCAGCGACGAAAATACCACCCATGATGAACAGCACCAGCTCCTGACGCACAATAACCGCCACGGTACCGAGCGCCGCGCCGAGCGCCAACGCACCTACGTCACCCATAAAAACCTGCGCCGGGTAGGTGTTGAACCAGAGGAAACCGAGGCCCGCGCCAACCAGTGCACCGCAGAACACAACCATTTCGCCCACGCCCGGCACATAGGGAATACCGAGATAGTTGGAAAAATTAAAGTTTCCGGTGAGATAGGCAAACACACCGAGCGCACCGCCAACCAGTACGGTCGGCAGGATGGCAAGCCCGTCTAGACCATCGGTTAAATTGACGGCATTGCTGCTGCCGACGATGACAAAATAAGTTACCACGACGTAGAACCAGCCCAGGTCGATCAGAATGTTCTTGATAAAGGGAACAATCAGCTGGGTTTCGATCGGGAACTGGGCAGTATGGTAAAGCGTTATTGCCGCTATCAGTCCAATCACCGACTGCCAGAAAATCTTCAACCTGGCGGACAGCCCCTTGGAATTACCGAACACGATTTTCTTGTAATCGTCGACCCAGCCGACCGCACCAAAACCGATGGTAACGAACAGGACTACCCAGACAAAACGTGACGACAAATCAGCCCAAAGCAAGGTACTGATGACAATCGCAATCAGGATCAGGGCGCCGCCCATGGTCGGCGTCCCCGCCTTGGACAAGTGGCTTTCGGGACCATCGCTGCGCACACTCTGGCCGATGTTGTAACTGCTCAGGTAACGGATCATGACCGGACCGACGATCAGCGCTATGGCCAACGCGGTGAGCACACCGAGAATAGTGCGCAACGTCAGATACTGAAATACGTTGAAACCCGAATGAAACTGGGTGAGATACTCGGACAGGCTAAACAGCATGGGTATCTCCCGAAGGTTTGATCGAATGACCAACACCGTCATCGGCTTCGATCAGTCGCTTGACCAGACGTTCCATGCCTGCGGAGCGCGAACCCTTCACCAACAGGTTCACGTTCTGGTCAATTTGTGCCAGCACGGCCTCTGCCATAGAGTCGATATCCTGGTAGCACGAGCCCGCAGCACCAAATTCTTCGCTCGCCAAACAGCTCATTTCACCAAATCCGAACCATTTCTCGACACCATGACGCAGGGCACTGCGGGCTGCCTCACGATGCATTTCAACCGCTTCGCTACCGAGCTCAGCCATATCGCCAAGCGCCAGCCAGGGCTCGCCGGGTAACGAACAAAGCACTTTTATACCGGCTTCCAGTGAATCCGGATTAGCGTTATAACTGTCGTCAATGATCCGGCTGTTCGCAGGCCCCGACAAAATTTGCTGCCGCCCCTTGACGCCGGAAAACCCTTCCAGCGCCGCAACCGCCGAGGCGAGGTCAATACCGGCCAGCAGTGCCAGCGATATCGCAGCCACTACATTGCGCACATTGTGCTCGCCAATGACCGCCACCGTGCAGACCTGCCGTTGATCACGATAATTAATTTCAATTTCCAGCGCCTCGCCCTTGCCGGACCAACGGGCAGTAACGTCTGCCGGCTTATCAATCCCACAACTCAGTCGGGTTTCGGCGCCACAATGTTCCTGCCAGTAACCGCTGGCAACTTCATCGGCGTTGAACAAAGCTCGCTGATCCGGCCCGCAATAGGCGTAAATTTCACCCTTGGCTTCGATCACACCCTGGATACTGCCAAATCCGGCAAGGTGAGCAGCGGCAACGTTGTTGACGTAGACAACATCCGGCTCGGCAATTTGTGCGAGCCCTGCAATTTCACCACGGTGATTTGCCCCCATCTCGATAACCGCAAACTTGTCAGAAGGTGCCAGTCTGAACAGTGTCAACGGCAGGCCGATGTCATTATTGAAATTACCGCGCGTCGCGAGTGTCGGCGCCTGGCGCGACAACACCTGGTGCAACATTTCCTTGACCGTGGTTTTGCCGTTACTGCCGGTGAGCGCAATGACGCAAGGGTCGCAGTGTCGACGCCAGTAATTGGCAAGCTTTCCCATGGCGAGCTTACAATTCTCGACCACCAGCTGCGCAATACCGCAGTCCAGCCGGGTTTCGACCAGCGCGACTGCCGCACCGTTACGAAACGCGGTTTCAACAAATTTATGGCCATCAAAATTATCGCCTCTGATGGCAACAAACAACTTGCCTTCACAGTCCGTGCGACTGTCGATAGTGACATCGCGGAACGTCGCGTCCACGACGTCGCCATCGGTAACGCCGAGCACCTCGGACAGGTGGCTGATGGACATGCTGATCATGCGTCCACCTGCAGGATGCGTCCGACCAGGTGACGATCACTGAAAGGACGGCGCTCGTTACCGATTATCTGCTCCTGTTCATGGCCCTTGCCCGCGATCACTACCAGATCATCGACGCCAGCCTGCGACAGGGCGTATTCGATTGCGGCCTGGCGGTTGTGCACGACGCAGGCCTTGTCCGCCTGCTGCATGCCGCCCAGAATTTCAGCAACAATTTTTTCGGGTGACTCGTTGCGCGGGTTATCATCGGTAACGATAACGCGATCAGCCAGCTCCTCGACCGCACGCCCCATGCCCGGACGCTTGCCCTGATCACGATCACCGCCACAGCCAAATACACACCACAACTGACCGCTGGTATGTTCACGCGCGGCGCCAAGACAGGCACGCAGGGCCTGCTCGGTATGGGCGAAGTCGACCACGGCAGGTGCACGACCGATGGCACTGACAAATTTTTCCATGCGCCCGGGGATCGGTCGCAAGTCCTTCACCGCAAGTTGCACTTCATTATGATCAAGACCAAGGGCAACCAGCGTGGCAATACAGGCGAGCGTGTTTTCCACGTTGAATCGCCCCATTAACGCGGTCACCGCGGTTACTTCACCCAGCGGGGTTAAAGCGCGCACATTCTGTCCATGTGCGGTCTTTTCGCATTTCACCAGGCGAATATCGGCTTCGCCGTCACGCTTGTTTTCGACCCCGTAGCGCAGCAGTCCCTCAGACGCTACAGACTCACTTAACGCACGCCCCAGGCTGTCATCAAGGTTTACCACCCGTCCAGAAAGCTTGAAGTCGTAGAACAGTCGTGACTTGGCCGCCGCGTAGCTTGCCTGATCGCCGTGGTAGTCGAGGTGATCGCGTCCGATGTTGGTGAGCACTGCAATGTCGAAATCACAACCGTTAACGCGATATTGTTCAAGCGCGTGCGACGACACCTCCATGATCACGTATTCACAACGCTGCTGGAGAAACTGGTGCAGGCGCGATTGCAGGGTTACCACATCCGGAGTAGTCAAACTATCCGGTGTCAACTGATTACCGATGCCATAGCCGAGCGTACCAATACTGGCACAGGGCTTGCCGATACGGCTTAAGGCCTGGGTGAGCAGGTGCGTTACGCTGGACTTGCCGTCGGTTCCGGTAATGCCGACGATGGTCATGGCCTGTGCCGGATCACCGAAGAAACGGCTCACGATGTGACCATTGGCTCGCTCGAGTTGATCGACGCCGACCCAGCAGGTATCGACCTGCTTGCGCAGCAGCTCGATGCGCTGCAAGCTGTACTCGTCCGCCGCATCATAAATAATGGCGACCGCACCCGCTTTGACCGCGTCGATTGCGTAGTCGATGCCATTGGAACGAATCCCGGGCAATGCGATAAACGCAGAGTTCGCGGTCACTGCCGTGCTATTACTGGCGATATCAAAAACAGGGATAGCGGGCACCGGATCACGCGTTGCGAAACCTTGCAACAGGTCTGACAAGGGTATACCGGGAGTTCGCGGATTTGACATCATGCCCCCTGTTCCTGCCCTTGTACCAGCGTCGGCAGATCATCCGGTGGAATATCAAGAATCCGCAGCGCATTGGATACCACATCACGAAATACCGGTGCCGCCACCAGGCCGCCGTAGTAACCATTCTGAGTAGGCTCGTCGACCATCACCGCCATCACCAGGCGCGGATTGCTGGCCGGTGCAATTCCGGCGAATACGGCGACGTAATCATCCTTTTGATAGCCTCCAGCAATACTCTTTTTGGCAGTACCGGTTTTACCGGCAACCTGGTATCCGGGAATCGCCGCCAACTGCGCCGTTCCCTTTGGCCCTACCACCTTCTCCATCATCTGCAGAACCGCACGCGCGGTCGTTGCTTTCATTACATGCCGTGTAATCTCGTTGCGGGGATTAACTTGAGCTTCCTTGCGCACCAGGCTCAGATCCAGCAGGCGTCCTTCGTTGGCGATCACCGCATAAGCGCGCGCTAACTGCGTAATCGACACTGACATGCCGTAGCCAAAGCCCATAGTGGCATGATCCAGTGGCTGCCACTGACTGTGATGAGGAAAGTATCCCGAAGACTCACCGGGAAAAGACACACCCGAGGCCGCACCGAAACCGTAGTCAGTGAAGCTCTCCCACATTTCCTGTTTGTGCAGTGCCATGGCGACGCGTGAGGCACCAACATTACTGGAACGTCGCAGGATATCGGACAGGCTGAGCACACCGAAGTTACGCACGTCCTTGACCGGGTGCCCGCTCACCATCCAGTGTCCGGGTGAGGTGTCGATGTTACTGTCGGCGTGGAATCGACCACGATCGATCGACGCTGCGATGGTAAACGGCTTGATCGTCGAACCCGGCTCAAAAACATCGGTCAAGGCGCGGTTGCGCTGCGCGGCCACGTTCGCACTGCGACCACCATTCGGGTTGTAGGACGGCTGATTCACCATCGCCAGAATCTCACCGCTACGCGCATCGAGTAACACGGCAGAGCCCGCGCTGGCGGCATGGTACTGAATCGCCCTGGCGAGGCTGCGATAGGCAATGTACTGCAAGCGCATATCGATACTGCTGTAAAAATCCTTACCCGCTTCGGCGCGCGACACCTGGGCCAGCTCTTCGATAACTTCACCGCGTCGATTGCGAATCACACGGCGCTTCCCCGGCTGAGCGCTTAGCCAGTCCTCGTAGGCGAGCTCCAGTCCTTCCTGCCCCTGATCATCGATGTCAGTAAACCCAACCAGATGCGAAACAACTTCGCCAGCCGGATAGTATCGATTGTATTCGCGCTGCAGGTAGACACCATCGCTACTGTCGGCTACGGCGCGGGCAAACTCGGGTTCGAGCTGGCGCTTGAGGTAGACGAACTCCCGATTGGCACGTTGCTTGAGCAGGGTGACAGTATCGCGATAATCAAGCTCGAGCCGGTCGGTCACCCTCTTCAGTCCGTCGAGATTCTCAAGAATTTCGGCTGGGTTTACCCACACTGAATCGACCGGTGTACTGATCGCCAGCGGTGTGTCGAAGCGATCTAAAATTGTGCCGCGATAGGCAGGCGTCTCAATGGTGCGAATCTGCCGCTGCACGCCCTGGTTGGCGAGAAAATCCTGCTCGAATACCTGAAGATAAAGTGCGCGCGTGACCAGGCCGCCCAGCAGCGTAAGCATTACCATCAACACGAAGTAGTGCCTGGCACCCAGGAACCTCGGCTGATACTCGGCTCTATCGATACCGGACTCGCGCTTCGCCTTGCGTTTGCCGGTCTTACGCTTCGAGGTCGCAGGCTTCATTGCAATCGCACCAGTTCAATCTTGTCCGGGATGCGCATCTGCAGATCATGACGCGCTCTCGATTCCACATTACTGTGTGTGGCAAGAGTGGTGTTCTGCAGCTGCAAACGACCCCACTGAATGACCTGCTGATCCTGCTGCTTCTGGATACCGCGTAACTCGGCAAACAGCACACGGCTTTGATGCTTGACGTATATCACCGTCAGTGCACTGCCGAGAACCAGGGTCAACAGCAGCGACGTCCAGATTCTGTTATCCATCAGGCTGCTCGCTCGGCGATGCGCAGCACGGCGCTGCGCGCACGTGGGTTTATCGAAACCTCTTCGG
>Ga0102815_10001093_pt1 | contig 17169 bp, 18 predicted proteins | sample ColrivemetaGS759_FD_79113 | JGI IMG/M metagenome (GOLD analysis project Ga0102815, IMG submission 79113) | Estuarine microbial communities from the Columbia River estuary - Ebb tide ETM metaG S.759 | ecosystem: Environmental > Aquatic > Marine > Intertidal zone > Estuary | place: USA: Columbia...
AATTTTAAAACTAAGAAATTTAATACAAAATACATGAAAAAAGGTTAGATTCTCTGCCTTTTTTCGTTTTTTCTACAATTTTAAAACTAAGAAATTTAATACAAAATACATGAAAAAAGGTTATGTTTTCTTCAAAAAATGATACTGCCATTGCGTTAAGCATTGATCAAGTAGGATCAGGTCCTATGCTTGTTGCTATTCTGACAGGCAATCGGAAATTAGCAAAATTATGTAACATGTTACCTGATAAACATTATGATATTTACGCCAGTATGGGAGAGGCTTGTATTGCATTTATCAATAAACAATTTAAAGACAAAAAAATCTTGGATGATGCAGAAAATGCTTTGTCCTTCTTGCATCTAAACAGAAAGGCGCACAAGTCTGCTCTAATGTGTTATTTATACAACCAATAACACCGGGGACGGTATATAAATCTAATTACTGAGTTTAAGGAGGACGGTACTCGAGATATGTCAGAGGCAGATAATGCTGTTCTTAAATATTTTGCGTATAATTATGAGAGCTTTATTGAGGATGTTTTCCCTCTATTAAATACACAACTATCTCTTCTAGAGGAAGCAATGATTTACGTTATCGAGCAAGATTCCGCAGTCGAGATCAACACTCTTGACAAGTGTATTTTACGCTATGATTATGGTCACATGGTTACTGAAAAGCGTAGCTTCTGAAACCCAATATTGAAAAAACCTTCTAAGTATTCACTTAATTTCTACGACAAAAGCAGGGTTGGGGAAGCGCGTAAAAAACGCGCAAAAAGACACCGGTTATCTTTTAGAGCTAATTTAGTACACAGTATCGATGGTGCTATAATGCGGCAATTTATTACTAAATTTTACGAGTCAACAAGGAAGTAGACTAAATCATTTGCACGATTGTGTTATGGTTCACCCAAACGATGTTGACAGCCTATACAAGGTCATCTCAGATGTGTATTGCGCACCTGAGATGAAAAACCTTGCCAAGGATTTAGTTTTGCACGTTTCAAGCAAAACACTACAGGTAAAACACTATAAGCCATTGAAAAATTAGAAAGTACTTTTCTCAGCAACATGGAAAGTCTGGACTTTTTAAATCCCCTGGATTTTCAACCACGGGTACATTATAGGTATGATACTAAGTAGTGCATGTAGAAATATCACAGCGGAATACCTATATTACATCAAAAAAAGTACCTTATATAGAGAGACGACCAAATCTGAAATATTTATTTTATAGCTGGGTTGAATTCCTACGCAGATTTGATGACAACATTACAAAAAAAAATATTAACTAAAAATTCAATGCAGACAGTATTTTACGGCACCAAACTCATTCCACATGGGATGACCAAAAACTTCCTAAAATACTGAATTTTAGATAAAATGAGTCCTGCATGATTTGCATCGCAATACTCGTATATAACACAGACAAAGTCACAAGAAAAAAATGATGCTGTGGATCGGGTACAACGTATGGTTGAATGTTGTGAGGGTTTAACACTTACGATTGAACTGTATTATTTTGACGGTTCTAATCATTCAAGTAAAACTACGAAATACTCTTTCAGATATCCTTTTGTTTTTTCTTTTAATACTTTTAAGGATCAATCAGGAAGCATCAATTGTACCAACGATGAGATATCTAGAGAGATAACACGGATAAGCCTAGTTGACTTTGATAATATGTCTAATCTTTATGAACCTTTTATACAAGATCCATATTTCAAATTAGATAAACTACGTATCATTTCTGATTTTAAATTAATAGATTAGGTAGGGAAATATGAACAACAATTTGATTGTATTATAGGTTGATTATTGATCAATATCATACATAACTAAGTTTCTTGTGTTTCGTTACTATTATCATTGACAGTTATCTTGGATAACTTTTTAGTACTATGATATTATTCGATTTTAGGATTAGTGAGTTCTTAGCTTTAATAAACTTCAGTTTATACGGCTTTTAATCTTGTTTATTCGTCTCTCTATATAAGGTACTTTTTTCAATTGCAAATTTTAAAAACACCGGACAGTATAGGCGTAAAATTTTATATTTTTTGTAGTTCAACTCTACGAGCTGTCAGATGTTATCAAAATATAATAAAACACCTATTGAGGAAAATTTGGATGGGATACATTCTGGTGAGTCCTTTTCAATACCGGACAACCTAGTGTTCGGTTCTCAAAATTATTTCACACCTTTGTTTTTATCGGAAATACGGTCTATAATAGGATCTCCACACGTTTTCAACAAACTAAGTGGAGCTAAAAAGTTGGAGATCCACAATAAATTGTTGGATTTGTATGCTGTTGAGGATGTTTGAAAAACTTTGGTCAAAAAAACTGATCATTCCAATGAGAGTATAAAAAAACTTTTCCCTGTTGGTGATCGGCAGTTTAAGGATGCCTATTATAAGGGCTTTTTCGCTCCAAATAATTCTACATGACAAACTTCAAAAAAATTTGGCTGCATGAAAGCTTGTCAATTTATCCAAGGTTTTCTCCTGTATTTGCTCGAGAATAGGCAACATTTCCCCCTTTTTTTGACTGATTATCCATACCAAAACATTGATAGTAAATGCATTCAAAAATTAATTGAAGATATTCAACCTGAGATGTATTTTAATGAGATTGTAAAGATATGTATGAAAAGCGCTTATGAAATAGGTACACGCTCTAAATCAACGCAAACACAGCATATTAGGAATTTAGGTTACGGTGATGATAATTTAAGGGCAAAACACACTGATATTGTTTATCCTTTGGCCTCGTATCTTGAGCGAGCCTATAGAGTATCTTTGTAGTGTAAAGGCCTTAAAGAAAAATGGTATGAAGATCGTATGGAATATTTAAAAATAATTGATATTTATATTAAACATAAATCTAAAAGATATTACGAGAAGTATCCTTGGTCTAAGCATCCATTTACTATAGCCCATATTATGCTGCAGTTTTTTTGCGAAACTGAAGTTGTTTTAAAGACAATAAAACTGCCAGGTACCACGGTTTTAGACAACCCTACATTAAAACTGGTATATATTTTAAATGACAATGTTGACAAAAACTTAAAATCAGCCCCAAGCATTCCTAATATTATTGCACCTACGGCAATTGATGACAGTATTATTAATGATTGAATCAAACCTATAAAAGGTGGGGAAGTAAAAGTTAAAGCTAGTGTTGAAGCTGCTCACTCTTTAAATCTTCAACAAGGCAAAAAGTTCAAAATAAACCCAGATGTTTTGTCGATACTTGAAAAAAAGTTGGCAAAGGATTTCGACTCAGAGGTAGTTACTGATAAGTTCTACGAGAATACTGTGTTTGAGAATTTGCTATGAACACAGTGCAAATGACAAAATAGTTTAAGTTATTTTGTTTGTTCGAAAACTGGACATATGATACGGTTTTTAATGACAAAAGCTAAGGTGCGTACTATAGATATTTTGCCATTATGCAATATATCTATTTGCGAAATGGATTCTATCAAAAGAAAAAAAGAGTTCGAGCAAACTATAAGTGATTTACAATCCAAGCGCCAGCTTTTGTTTACTAGTTTAGCAATAGCCAAACTTTTTAAGGGTTTTAGTTTATACTTCGGCACTCGTTTAGATTTTAGGTTACGTATGTATCCTTGGCAATATTTGTTAAGTAGAACCTCCGGCTTTTTAAAACATATTCTTCAGGACTTCACATCCAGAAAGGTGACAATACAAGGCTACTCTAACATGTTAGAGGCATATTATGTAGTTAATTCTGAATTAAGTGAAAAGTGAGCTGAAACCAAAAAGATCGCTAATGAGGTTTCTTGGAGGAAAAAAATGTATGGTGATTATTTTTATAATAATCGGTTACCCAATATCAACGAACAGTCTTTATATATTATTATGCTTGACAACGAGCTGCGTGTTAGATTCTCTACCTTTTTTCGTTTTTTCTACAATTTTAAAACTAAGAAATTTATCCTAAACATGCCAGTTTTTCATATAATTAAAGGACTATTTCAACCACTAATCTATTGAAAATTGTAGAAAAAGACAGCATCAAAATATTTATTTCAAATTTGATGCTAGTTAAGGAGGGGAGTCATTTCTATAGAAAATAATTGATGTGTTAAAAAATAATTATGAGAACAAAATATTTCTCATTTGATGCTAGCTGAAAGAAAGATTAATCATGTATAAAGTAGGGGAGAGTAATAGTCATTTGATCAGTAGATTATGTAAATTTTTTAACGTAAATATGAAAAAATACTACAATTAAAATATTTATTTTACATTTCCTTTTGATTAAAGGAAAGGTTAATTTTTAACTAAATAAATAAACTTATCTCTTGCATGTAAACATAATTGAAGAATATTTTAATACTTTGATTAAATAAAAATTTTTTCAAGTACGCTGAGATTCTTGCCCGCTGTTGCAACAATTATCATTATTAAATAGTTTGTGAAAAAAATCACAGTTATAAAATCTTAATCTATATATACATTTTTAGTGGATTAAGAATCTTCTCAAAACAGGTTGATACTAAATTTAAAATTTGTGATGTTTTTTGTTATTTGTTCATTTAATTAGGTACCTGTTTTTGAGTTATGCATTATATTTTAAATTTTTGAGTTAAAGACACGAAAACGTTAGATTCAATCGAGAGAACTTCATTTTATTTACTTTCAAATACTTGAGTAAAATATGACTAATAAAATTCGTTTCAAATATCTAAAAACAAAACACAGCTGACATTTAGTAGATCCTAGTCCTTGGCCATTAGTTGCTGCTCTAGGAGCATTTTTTATGACTTCCGGAGCTGTGCTATATATGAACAAATTTTTAGGAGGAGGACAATTAGCATTAATAGGGTTTTTTATAATTCTATATGTTATGTATACTTGATGGCGTGACATCGTTAGAGAAGCTACATTTGAAGAACAACATACGGTATCTGTGCAACGAGGTTTAAGACTGGGAATGATTCTGTTTATTGTTTCAGAAATAATGTTTTTCTTTGCATTTTTTTGGGCTTTTTTTCATTCAAGTTTATCGCCAGTTTTTAATTTAGGAGGAGTGTGACCTCCCGAAGCAATACAAACAATTCAAACATCCGGAATTCCTTTAACCAACACATTTTTTCTTTTAAGTTCTGGTGCTACTGTTACTTGAGCACATCATGCAATAATAGTACGGGCAAAAAAACAAGCAATTATCGCATTATTATTTACAATATTATTGGCAACAATTTTTACCCTTTTACAAGGTATGGAGTATGTAGATGCGCCATTTAACATTAATGATAGTGTTTTTGGCTCTTGTTTTTATATGGCTACTGGTTTTCATGGCTTTCATGTTTTTATTGGTACTTGCTGCTTGATAGTATCTCTTTTACGAATTGTTTATAATCATTTTACCTCAACGCATCATTTTGGTTTTGAGTCTGCCGCATGGTACTGGCATTTCGTAGATGTTGTTTGATTGTTTTTATTCATCACTGTTTATTGGTGAGGAGGTATTCATTAATTTTTTCAAGTGTTTGATCTTTTTTAGTTCGAATAACTTACAAATATTGAAATGTTTTTGCAGGAAAATAGTTCAGTCGGTAGAACAGTGGTTTTCAAAACCAAAGGTCAAGGGTTCAAATCCCTTCTTTCCTGAAATACTTTGTGTTTCTAGTTCTATTTTAGAATTAATTTTTTATTATCCAGTATATAGAAAGTTAATAAAACGGTAGAATAATCAAAAAATTTGTATGTCAACGCTAGTTTAATTCTAGCACAATCTTATGAGTTCCAGTTATGACTTGAAACCTAGTACTTTTGGCAAATTTATAAATTTAAGTTCTTCAAATGAATACAGTAATTCTAGCTTTATGTCTTCTTTTGTTACAAAAACAGTACGATGAAGTAAAAATTATTTATTATCGATTTTAGATGGGCATTTAATACATTATCCAAGCCCGTTAAACTTAACGTACGCTTGAAGTTTTGGGTCTTCTGCTGGTATCTGTTTAATTATTCAGATTTTGTCTGGAATTTTTTTAGCTATGCATTATACCCCACATATTGATCTTGCATTTAGCAGCGTAGAGCATATTATGCGAGATGTAAATAACGGTTGATTAATTCGTTATATTCATGCTAATGGTGCCTCTATGTTTTTCATTGTGGTATACTGTCACATATTTCGTGGTCTATATTATGGTTCTTACATGCAGCCACGGCAATTACTTTGGTGCTCAGGTGTTCTTATTTTCATTTTGATGATGGGAACAGCTTTTATGGGATATGTACTTCCTTGAGGTCAAATGAGTTTTTGAGGCGCCACAGTGATTACTAGCTTAGTAACTGCAGTCCCGGTTGTGGGTCACGCGATAGTTGACTGATTATGGGGGGGGTTTACTGTGAGTAACGCAACACTAAATCGATTTTTTAGTTTACATTTTTTTTTACCATTCATAATTGCTGCTTTAAGCCTAATACATTTAGCACTTCTGCATAAGGACGGCTCAAATAACCCTTTAGGAGTCGATAGTAAAGGAGATAAAATTCCTTTCTACCCTTATTTTGTAGTAAAAGATTTATTTGCGTTTTTTTGCTTTTTAACTTTTTTCGGCGTTTTTGTCTTTTATTTTCCAAACGCGCTAGGACATCCAGATAACTACATCCCTGCAGACCCTATGCAAACACCTGCCCACATTGTACCTGAATGGTACTTCTTACCATTTTACGCAATTTTACGGTCTATCCCTGATAAACTTGGGGGTGTGGCAGCAATGGGTGGTGCACTAATTGTTTTATTTTTAATTCCCTTCATAAATACGTCTGAAATCCGAAGCACAACTTTTAGACCTATATTTAAAATCTTTTATTGGTTGCTTGTTGCTGACTTTTTACTATTAGGTTGAATCGGTCAAAAACCTGTCAAAGATATTTATGTTGTCGTAGGTCAAGTTGCTACGGTATTCTATTTTTTATTTTTCATTGTTCTAATTCCAGCGATAGGTACTTTAGAAACGAAATTGTTATCATACAAAAGTAAATGCAACAGTTTTTATTTTAGATCGTAAACTATTCTGTAGATTGATTATAAAAAAAATGAAACAATTAAAGCCGTTGAAGTGAAAATTAGTTTTTAAAAACCCCTGTAATCGATTATTTTAAGAAGAAACCGTTTGTTGTATGTTAGTTTTTAGAATCTTAGAGTAAAAATCTAACTTACAATATCGTTTTGAGTAAAAGCTTCTATTTGTCTTCACAATTTTAAAGGATATAAAGTGTTAATCACTAAAGGTAATTAACTCAATCGGTAGAGTATTTCGCTTACAACGAAAAAGTTAATAGTTCAAATCTATTATTACCTAATGACGTTAAAAAAAAGAAATTTATTAAAAAAAATAAAAAACTTTACTATCAATTTTGGCCCTCAGCATCCTGCGGCTCATGGTGTGTTAAGATTGGTATTAGAGCTTAACGGTGAAATAGTAAATCGAGCGGATCCTCATATAGGTTTATTACATAGAGGTACGGAAAAGTTAATTGAATATAAAAATTACGTCCAAGCACTTCCTTATTTTGATCGTTTAGATTATGTTTCAATGATGGCCCAAGAGCATAGTTATTGCTTAGCAATTGAAAAACTTTTTAATTGCAAAGTTCCAAAACGGGCTCAATATATAAGAGTACTTTTTGCTGAAATTACTCGAATTTTAAATCATTTGTTAGCGGTAGGTTGTCATGCTATGGATGTCGGTGCAATGACTCCATTCCTATGAGCTTTTGAAGAGCGAGAAAAGCTCATGGAATTTTATGAACGAGTATCAGGTGCGCGTATGCACGCAGCTTATTTTAGACCTGGAGGATTACAAGTTGATATTCCAAAAGGCTTATTAGACGATATTTATATGTTCACTGAACAATTTACATTAAGATTAACCGAGATGGAAGATATGTTAACAGAAAACAGAATTTGAAAACAACGGCTAGTAGATATTGGTATTGTAAATGCTAATGATGCATGTCAATGAGGTTTTAGTGGAGTTATGTTACGTGGTTCTGGGATTTACTGAGATTTAAGAAAAAGTCAACCGTATGAAATTTATGATCAGCTTAAATTCAATATACCTGTAGGCAATAATGGTGATTGTTATGATAGATACTTAATTCGGGTATTTGAAATGAAAGAGTCACTAAAAATAATTGAACAATGTTTAAATTTAATGCCTGTAGGTTACATTAAAACAAACGATTTTAAAATTTCGCCCCCAACTAGAGTAGATATGAAACAATCCATGGAAGCATTAATACATCATTTTAAAATGTACACTCAAGGTGTTAGCATACCTGTTAATGAGACTTACATCGGGACCGAAGCTCCGAAAGGAGAGTTTGGGGTGTACCTGATTTCTGACAATACTAATAGGCCCTATCGTTGCAAAATTAAAGCTCCTGGTTTTAATCATTTACAAGCTTTAGATTTTATGTCTAAAGGACATCTAATTGCCGATGTTGTTACAATTATAGGTACTCAAGATATTGTATTTGGTGAGGTTGATCGATAATTAGAATGCGCCCCAAATTAAAAACTTTAAAAACTTTGCAGATTCTCCCAAACGGTTGTGTTTATTTTGATAATTCAGTTTATTTAAAAACTTTCATAAGATATCATTTTTCTAAAGATAGTTTACTTTCCAACTTTTCAGATAAAAAAAATCTCATCTTAACTAATTCTAATTTTTTTTATAAAAAATACCGTACCTAAATTGTTAATAACTCAACAAATGAATTCACAATTAATTATAAAAAATATTCAAAGTTTGTCTAAAATATGTCCGTTAGAAAAAATTCAATTGCATGGTCAAGAGCTTGTAATAATAGTAAAATCAAAATGACTATATGATACTTTAACACTTTTCAAATACCATATACCGTATCAATTTAGTATATTAACGTGTATTACAGGTGTAGATTATCCTAATAACAAATATAGATTTAAATTAGTTTATGATTTATTAAGCATTCGTTTTAATATTCGTATTAGGATTAAAACATTTACTCATGAGTTGTTTGGTGTAGATTCTTGTGATCAATTATATTTTACAGCAGGTTGATATGAGTGTGAAATTTGAGATATGTACGGTGTTTTTTTTAAGAATCATTCAAATTTAAAACGAATTTTAACAGATTACGGTTTTGAAGGACATCCACTTCGAAAAGATTTTCCATTAAGTGGTTTTGTTGAAATGAAGTATAACGAAACAGAAAAACGAGTAATAAATGAATCTATTGAATTGTGTCAAGAATATCGAACATTTAAATTTTTATCTCCTTGGTAATTATTTTCGTATTGTATGAAAAAACAAACTCAAAAAGATAAAAAGCTTAGAAAATCTTTCAATCAACAAGAATTAAATCATGTTATTTTAAAAAGCATTGTTAAAAACGAAAATTTATCATTACTGATAAAATGAAATGCCGTTTTAAAACTATCAAAGTTTTCGGGAAGTCAAAACAAAACACAATTTGTTAATAGATGTGTTTTAACTAACCGTAAAGCTAAATTTAACCGAATTTTTAAAAAGTTTTCAAGATTAAGTTTTTTATCATTAGCAAGATCTGGTGCAATCTCAGGACTAAAGAAATCTTCTTGATAAAAAGATTAAACTACAAATGATTTCATCCATTTTTTTCACAAAAAGTTATTTACATTTAAATAGTTCGTTGTTTTATAATGAATATAGCGTTATATTAATTTTTTTAGCTATCGCTATTGTATTATCTATTATCATTATCTTGCTTTCTTATACGTTAGCAGTGCAAAAACCAGAGACTGAAAAGCTTTCGACATATGAATGTGGTTTTGAGCCTTACGAAGACGCACGTCATACTTTTGACGTTAAATTCTATTTAATAGCTATCTTATTTATAGTTTTTGACATTGAAACTATGTTTTTAATCCCTTGGACTAATGTTTTAGCTCAGTTAGATCTTGTTGGGTTTTGATCAATGATTGATTTTATGTTTGAGTTGAGTATTGGCTATGTTTATATTTATTGTATTGGAGCATTAGATATACATTAGGTTTTAAATTATTGATTGATTTAGTATTTTTTTCAAATTTCAAGAAAGGTGACTGAGAGGTTTAAAGTGAAGATCTGCTAAATCTTTGTATATTTATTAATATACCGTGGGTTCGAATCCCATTCTTTCTTAAAATTTGCGGTTATGGTCAAGAGACTATTGGAATATAGCCAAGTTGGTAAGGCCTTCGTTTTTGGTACGAATATTCAAAGGTTCAAATCCTTTTATTCCAAAAGATTGTTTGTCAGTTTTATAAAACAGGCATGTTTTTTAATGTTTGGTTTAATTCATTTAGTATTTATTTTTGATTATGAAAAAGTCTTCATCGTCTAGTGGTCAGGACATCGCCCTTTCACGGCGGTAACACGGGTTCAAGTCCCGTTGGAGATATATATACTCTATAGTTCTTATTTTATTTTAATGATTTAAAAAAATGAATAGATAAATAGACAGAAAAGATAGAATTATACGCAAGATACTTGAATTTAGTGAGGATGTAATTACATTTTCCATCTACGTTACAGATACTTTATGTATTAGACTAAAAAAATACCCTAGAGAACATTGGCTATCTAGAACTGTAGGTGAATTCAAGCGTCTTCTTGAAAATTATCAAGAACGTAGACTTACTTTAAAAGGGTTCCAAAACTTATTATCTGCTTACTACCAAGCATCACCCAATCAATTAATTGAATTTAATCGGTTTCAAAACCTGTTTTATCTATCTAAGAAAAAAGGTTTTGCATTATTATCGAAGTATTTCAAAGACAATCCTTTAGATTTTGTTAGTTTGAAGAAACCGATGTATTTCTTAAATATACATCTGGCAATATTAAAGGCTATAGACTGCGACTATTATACGGCGGTGAATATTGAAGTAGACCAAAATGCCAGTGCACTGGTTATTCTTTCTATGATACTACGAAGCGTAAAAATGTCTGAATACACAAATGTAATAGGCGGTAGAGTAAAATCGCCCCCGTATGAGATCATACGCAGTAAAACTAAAGAATTCTTAGAAAAGTACAGATATGAACCGCTGCTTGATTCAGATGACCAGACGGTTCTAGAGAAGGAAGGATGTGAAAAATTAGACGTGTTTCTAGAAAGAAATAAAGATGTTATTGACTTTATATGTACTAGCAGGACGTACATAAATCTGCAATTATGTGTTTTTGCCACAAATCAAACTTCACAAGGGCGTATTGAAGATTTCACAGAGGAATGATAAAAGAATATGGGTATGCTCCTAACGAAAGACAAAGGACTGTCCTTAATAGATTTGCTCGCTGCTATCCGTTCTTTATAGAATATGTTTTTCCTAATTCACAACAAAAATTAAATATTTTAAAAAAGGTTACAGATATTGTGTGTGAAGAAGCACCAAAAATCTCTATCAGGACTTTAGATGGAGAAGTAATAAATTGTTCTTTAAAATTGTTCACAAGTTGTACTTTATCTTTAAGTCAAAAAGAATTCTTTTATACAGTAACTGTTCCTGTTAGGTTATTTTAAAATAAGAAAGTAAAAAAAACCTTATAAAGAATAGTTACTATCTAAAAGATCAAGTTTAAACACGAAATACTTAGTACACCTAAGAGTGTTAAGTTGAGTCTGAAAGATAGTGTCTGTACGATTATTCAATATCATTGAAGTAGCTAGAATCATTTCAACAGTAAAGGATGATTTCCTTAAACATTCTGTTAAAAACAATATGCCCTTTTAAAAATTAAGATACAAAGTGGGTCTTTTTCAACGAATCGTCGAGAATAAAATTAACGACTGTGAAAATGTATTATTTTTTTGTTGACTTCTGGTGGACGTGGACCAGATGAGGTTTTTTTTCAAATAAACCTGCCATTAGTTCCTGACGCGACCGAGAAAGCATTGAATTCTTGAGCTAAAGAATAGTTAATTAGTTGTATCGGTAATATGGGTAGGTGAGTTCATTTAAACTTTAAAGTTAGAATGTTTCAGTCGAGAGAGTTTTGAACATTGAATCATGGTAGATGAATAGTTGCTATTGAAATTTTTATCATCGACATAAAAGTCATTTAATCAAAATCTAAATTGAGAACTAAAAATTTTTTTTTTCTTTGATTTAAATTTAATGCTATTTTGATAACGTCCAGCTATTGTTTTTAAAAATGAAAAAGCTAAACTGTTTAAATTAGATACGGCATAATATTGAAACCCTATAAAATTGTTAAAGTGTGAAAGGGTACCTGAATTGAAAGCTAATTTATTGTCGTTTAAAAAGTTGCTCATAAATAACATTTTCTTGGAGTAAGAAAATATTTTACGTATGATTTGTCAATCATCTTTTGTTTGTCCTAAAGGTTTGATTATCCTATTAACTTTATTCATATTTCCCTCAGTAGTGATATAAGTTCCTGAGCTTTCAAAAAATACAGTATTAGGTAAATGTAAATGAGTACCTAAATTAAAACCTTTTTTCAATTCTGTAATCAATTTCGTATCTAAGCTGTTATTTTGGGTTATTAACATTCTATTCTCATGTATATTATTTTGAAAAAAGTTAAGTAATTTCAAGTTTAAGAGTTTTTTGACATTAGAACTTGAGAATGAATTGTTTAAAAAATAAACTCCAGCAGCATTTTTTAGATCCTTACTTTGTATTGGTTTCAACCTAGTAAAATTTAAAAATCCAACGCTGCCTAGTGAGGGGTGTAGAATATTTAGTTGACTTTTCTCATTGGATTGTGAAAATAAATCAATGTGTTTACTTAAAAATTTTACCAGATTCGCAAAGCCAGAAGAGTCTTTTCGTTTAAATATTTGCGCATTAGATATTAAAATAGGATTTAAAGAATTTACAAATTCTTGGCAAAATAAGTTATTACCCTCAACTAAAGATTTTAAAATTTTGGTATTGCTAGTAATGTTTAAATTCGGAAATGTCAAATTTAGTAAAGAACCTATCTGAATTATTTTGAAATTTCCTTGCAAATATCGTGATCGAAGTGTTAAATTAAGTTTCGATCCTTCATACCGAGGATTTATGCCTATTAATCAACAAGTATCTGATATTGCAATTCTATTGTTCAAATTTAAATCTAATAAATAGTTTTGTTCCAAATCAACCTCAACACTTTGTGATTCAACTCGTCGAAGCTTAAAAAATGAATACTTGCGAGTTAAAGCGTTTAATAAATTTAATACTTCTAAGCTCGTATTTGCTCCTAAAAGCATTACTATTGGACATGATCGGTAATAATGCTTTAGCAGATGGTTTTGAAAATATAGTGTACAAAAAAATTCTTTGAATAGTTTTTGCCACGAAAGGTTAATTAAAGATTTATTATTATTATTATTCTCTAAAAAACTGTAAATTATTTTTTCAGGCGAAAACATACCATCAAATGAAAACCTAGTTTTATCAGAAATCCAATTGGTTTTCTGGCTTACCTTATCGTAACCAGGTAAAATTCGTACTATGTGATTATTTTTAATAAATAGCTGAGTTGGAGTACCCAACCCGTCTGAAAAATCTATGGAAGTAACACTTTTTAGTTCTCAACTTCTATGCGTAAAAGGGTAAGGTTTAGACGTTAACGCTCCTACAGGACATAAATCAATAACATTTCCAGAGAGTTCAGATTGAAAAAGTTTATCAACATAAGTCCCAATTTCACTATTCAAGCCTCTTCCAAACATTCCTATATCTTCTACTCCTGCAATTTCAGCAGCAAAACGAACACATCTCGTGCAATGAATACATCTAGTCATCACCGTTTTCACAATAGGTCCAATATTTTTATTTAAAACAACTCGTTTAAAACTATAAAATCTTTTTTTGGTTAGACCAAAAAAAAGAGACTGATCTTGTAAGTCGCATTCACCACCTTGGTCACATATTGGACAATCTAAGGGATGGTTTAGTAGTAAAAATTCTAAAACATTTTCACGAGCTTTCTTCACCAGCGAACTATTTGTGTAAACATCTCCGTTTGTCAAACAGGATTTAGCATTCATTGCACATGAGACAATAGGTTTTGGTGAGTTTTTTAGTTCTACAAGGCACATACGGCAATTTCCTGAAATAGATAAATTTTTATGGTAGCAGTAATGCGGAATATGAATCCCTAATGTTTCGCAGTACTCAATAAGAGGTGTATTTTGTTTTCAAAAACTATTATTTGAATTATTTTTAAATTCTAAATCATAATTAAATTTTATATTATCTATATGAAAGTATTTCAAAACTCAAGGAAACGTAGCTTCAAATGGTTAAAGCGTCGACTTGTCACGTCGAAGAGTGCTGGTTCAAGTCCTGTCGTTTCCGTTTATTAATTAGCTCTTAATGTTTTTTATTTTATCCATTCTAATAGTATTTTTTAGCCTATAATAAATTGTTAAAATTGCTAATCCTATAGCAGATTCTGCTGCAGCAATAGTTAAAATGAATAAAACAAATACATAGCCCGCAAGATCATCTAAATATATAGAAAAAATAATAAAGTTCAAATTGATTGCTAAAAGCATTAATTCAATAGACATTAATGTTATTAGTATATTTTTTCGGTTTAATACAAGTCCTAAAACGCCAATCAGAAATAATGTTGTAACAATATTTAAGATGTAATTAATGTTTAAAATTATCATGTTTATTTTACCAAGAATTGGGTACATTGGGATTTGAACCCAAGACCTGTGGATTAAAAGTCCAATGCTCTACCAATTGAGCTACGTACCCATTTTAGTTCTTTACTCAAAAATATTATAATGCGAAAAGAATTAAAAACGCCATCATTAATGAAAAAAGTGCGATGGCTTCAGTTAGTGCGAAACCTAGAATAGCAAGTTTGAATAATTCAGCTTGTAAAGAAGGATTTCGTGAAACTCCAATCACTAACGCACCAAATACGGTACCAATTCCTACTCCAGCTCCTGCTAGCCCAATAGTGGCTAATCCAGCTCCTACAAATTTAGCTGCTTGTAATAACATGTAAATTGTTAAATATATTACGCGAATATTTATTTCGGTGGCTTCAAAGCAGCTTTTCTTTGTTTAAATTATAGATGTTAAAGATCCCATCAAATTAAATAAAATAAAAATATTTTAAATGCTCAACGTCTTTGTAAGTTTTAATATCAATATTTTAGATTATAATAGTATTGCCGTTTTAACAGGTAACTTAGCACCTCCGGTTTTAAAAGCCGAAATAGCGATATTTTTAGCTACACCATCGATTTCAAACAAAATGGTCCCAGCGCTCACTTTAACACCTCAATGGGAAACGTTACCTTTACCTTTACCCATTCGAACTTCAGTAGGTTTTGCTGTAATCGGAATTGTGGGAAATACTCTTATTCATAGTTTCCCTTTTCGACTTAGTTTTCTAACAATAGCTTGTCGTGCAGCTTCGATATGCCGAGATGACATAGTACCAGACTTGGTTGCTTTTAAACCTATACACCCAAATTTTAATATATTTGAACGATAATTAAATTTTGTTAACTTACCCTTTTGCATTTTTTTATATTTTGTTTTTTTTGGCTGTAACCACATATATTTTTTTAAATTTATTTTCACACAGTCAAACTTTTACCCCAAAAGTTCCATTTATTGTATAGGCAGTTGATTGATAATAATCAACTTTAGAGCTAAATGATTGAAGAGAAAATTTTCCGAAATGTATTTTCACAGTTCTTGCTCTTGGTGCTCTATTAAATCGACCTTTAATTGCAATTTTTACTCCCGTAAGACACGAAGCTTCACATTTAACAAACAACAGAATAGTTTGCTTAATAAACCCCAAAAAGTAATTATCTTTTCGAGGAATAGTACTTTGGTCCGTTCTTAATTGATTCAGTCTAAATTGATCACTGATAAACTCCGCTAACAGTTTAGCGGATTTTCTTCTTAAAATATTGATAAATAAAATATTCATCGCCTCTTTGAAAAATGAGTTTTTAACAAACTTTCTCAACTGTTTAAAAATTTTTTTTAAACCTTCGAGTTGATTAGACGATAATTGTTTATGACGATTTAAATTTTGTAGTGTTACAGAAATATCGATTTTTTTCTTGGTGTATTTTATCAGACTTTCTAATAATATTTCTTGAAACCCCTTCAAACCTAGAGCTAACCCATGGTTAGCTTTATAACAAGGTAAACCTCTTTTACTCCTAACTTTTTGAATCTTTTTTATTTTTAATTTTATTTTTTGGCTAGGTAGTTCGAACTGAGACTTTTTTCTAATACGCTTTCAATTTTTTTTCTTAGAAGATGTACGTTTAATCAGCGTCGAAAGTTTTTTCGAATATTTAGTTAAATTTTTACGTAAAACATAAATTGTTTTCGCTGTGATATAAAAAGAAATAAACACTTGTAGGGAACTATGAGAATAAAAGATTTTGCAGTTATGAATTTTCATTTTATAGAGTCCAAAAAACCGATTTAAATATCTTTGAACCTCTAGCGTTTTGTACAAAAATAATGAAGATTCTTCATTATTTTTTTCAATATGCCTAAATTCTCAATTTTTTTTAGCGACACCTTGTCTAAAAATCCGTGCGTCTGTTTTTTGACCCATTTTTATTTATTTTTTTTTTTCTTGTAAGAGAATTGTTTTCTGGTAGAAACAAATTCACCTAATTTATGACCAACCATTTCGTCTATGATTTTTACATTTGTAAACGTTTTTCCATTATAAACTCGAAACGTAAGTTCAATAAAACTCGGCAGTATTATAGAGTTTTTAGACACAGTCTTAACATTATTTTTAGAAATCAATTTAGAGTTTTTCACTCTTTTCAGTAAATTCTTTTCAATATAGGGCCCTTTTCACTTAACTCTGTTCATTTTTTCACATTTTAATACTTTGATTCTTTCTTACTATTACTAAGGTTCAAAATTTATTTTTTAATTACGAAGTTCATGATGTTATTTCTATGTACGTATTAATACTTCAAAATTTTCGACTTACTTGTTTTACCATTTTTGGTAGGTTTGCCTCATGGTGTTACAGAGGATCGGCCACCAGAACTTTTACCTTCACCACCACCATGGGGATGATCAACAGGATTCATTGCAACTCCTCTAACAGTTGGGCGTTTATTTAATCATCGATTGC
>Ga0102815_10001094_pt1 | contig 17169 bp, 18 predicted proteins | sample ColrivemetaGS759_FD_79113 | JGI IMG/M metagenome (GOLD analysis project Ga0102815, IMG submission 79113) | Estuarine microbial communities from the Columbia River estuary - Ebb tide ETM metaG S.759 | ecosystem: Environmental > Aquatic > Marine > Intertidal zone > Estuary | place: USA: Columbia...
ATATACGCCAGCGATTGCCGCCTGCTTGCGGATGCGCTGCGCCACGAGGGCGTGTTGCTTGGCCGTGCCGTGGCTGAAATTGAGTCGAAATACATTCACCCCGGCGGTGATGAGTTTGGCTATTACATCATCGGACTCGCTGGCCGGGCCGATAGTGGCGACAATTTTGGTTCGTCTGTTAACGCTGGGAGTCACATCGATTTCCGTTTCTGCTGAGGCTGAACCCACGCTTTTATCCGGTGGGGGACTGGTCGCACCGACCAGCCCTGAGCGGGTGGTGTGGCGAGAGGCTAGCGGCCTCGCCGCGGTGTGGCCTACATGATAACTGGATCTGGCTGCAGTTCCAGCACCTGCACTACCGGGGCTCGCGATAAAGGGCAACGCGGCCCTGGCGGATCTCCAGTGCCCGCCGGGTTGCACTGGGGAGACTTCTTACCACCAGCGCGTAGGAGTTATCGATCATACGCTCGATCTCGCTGTGGGGGATACTGCCATCGAGTATTACCGTATTCCAATGTCGTTTATTCATGTGGTAGCCGGGAATTACCGCGGAAAAGATATCTCGCAGAATCGCTGCCTCGTGCGGATCACACTTCAGGTTCATGCGGGCAATACCCTCTGCCTGGACCAGGGTAGCAAACATTTTGGTGGCAATTTTGAAAACCGCCACATCCGGGCCAAAGGGGAAGTCCTCAAAGGACTCGGGTCTCCCCAACAGGTACTGCCTGGTATCGTGGTAATCCATGGTCCCCGCTATCAGTGGTCTTGCAAAAATTGGCGTGCCAGATCGGGAAAGTCCGTAAAGAAACCATCCACACCTGCCTGTGTTACCAGGATATCAAGCAGCTGGTCGAAACTCTCCACTCCCGCCGGTAACTCATCCCGGCGCAGGGTATAGGGGTGTACCTGCAAGCCTCGCTCATGAGCGAGCTCGACCAGCTCGCTGAGCACTGGCTGCCCTGAGGCGTCCACCCCCCGGTAGATGTGCATCAGCCACGGTCCAATACCGTCGGCGTAGCCGGCGATATCGCTCAGTCCGGCAGCTGTCCTGAGCTGATCATAATCGGCGTTGCCATCCTCGCCCCAGTCGTTTTCAGCTACCAGCTGGATGAGCGGCAAGGGTGTTTTCAGCTCGTGCTTCAGGCGGCGCAGGGTGCGTGGTTCGAAACACTGCAGGAAAACCTGTTCGCAACGGTCGGCGTAGCCCTTGTCTGCCAGCACCTCCAGTACAGTGGATGCGATATCCAGGCCCTGCTCCAGGTGCCATAGCGGCGATTTGAGCTCAACATACAGGCCGGTCCGGCAGCCCCTGCTGTGATCGAGGCCGGCGATCAGGTCGATTTCCTCGGCGAGGGTGGGTATGGCGAACGGGGTGGCCTGCAGGGGGAATCGGCCAGGATAGACTGCCACCTCCCGGCCGCTGGCGTCCAGGGTGGTGCGCTCGTGGAGGCGCAGCTGGCGCAGCTCATGTACGGTGAAATCGATGGCGTAGTAACGGCCGTCGGCCCGGGCTCGGTGCGGGTAACATAGGACTACATCGGTGGTCGTTTCCAGGTGGATATCGTGCAGTACCATGGGCACACCGTCCCTGCTCAGTACCACGTCCTGTTCAATAAAGTCGGCACCCATGGCGTGGGCCATGGCCTTGGCTGCCAGGCTATGCTCTGGCAAATAGGCGCTGGCCCCGCGATGGGCAATAATAATCGGCGCCTTTTTCATCGTTGTAGCTTTCCTCTTTATTTAGCAAGCAGCGTTGCAACTCATATCGCTGCCGGAATAAAAAAAGGGCGGGGAGATCAGCTCCGCGCCCTTGGGTCGTCATCAGGTCAACGGGTGATCAGGGCAGGGCGGCTACCCAGGAGGTGTTCTTGAACCATTGCTCACGCAGCTTGGAAAGCAGGCCGGTTTTCTCATAGGCCTCCAGGTAGTTATCCACCAGGTTCAAGAACTGGAGATCGTCTTTGCTGACGGCTATACCCACGGGCTCCACGGTCAGCGGGCGCTCCAGGGTGGTGAGTCCGGCATCCGGGTAGCGTGCAACTGAAAGTACGCACATGGGCATGTCGGCAACCATCGCGTCGCCCTTGCCGTCAATAATCATGGCCACGCCTTCGTCGTAGCTGTCGACTTCGACCAGGGTAGCATCGGGGGCAACATTCCTGACGAAATCCGCACTGGTGGAGTTTTTAAGGGCCAGCAGCTTGATGTTACTGCGATTGAATTCGTCAGCACCGGAAATTTTTGCCAGTACGGAGTCTTTGGTGAGGATCGATTTACCGGACATCATGTAGGGTCCCACAAAGGACACCATTTCGGTGCGCTCTGGTGTGATCGACATGCCGGACAGGATCATATCCACCTTGTCTTCCTCAAGTGCGCCCAGCAGCTCGCCGAAGGGCATCTTGACAATTTCCAGCTTCACTTTCATTGCGTTGGCCAGAGCCTTGGCCAGATCCACGTCAAAACCCATGGGGGCGCCTTCGCGGCTGGTCATGGTCATAGGCGGCTGGTTGCCGGACATGCCTACCTTCAGCACTTTGAAGTCTATTACCCGCTGGAGTGTTTCTCCGGCCATGGCTTGCAAGGAAAATACCGTGGCGAAGGCGAGCAGTCCGCCCAGCACCCACTGTTTGATCGTTTTAGACATCGAATGAATCTCCTGTGTGTTACATCTGGTTACTGGTGCCCTGTGGCGGGGTCAATCCCGGGACAAAACCTACATCGGCCGGTCAAGTGTAAGTCTGATCGGCAAAATAAGCCAAAAGCTTTTATGATGGGATGACTTCCACGCTTCAAAAGCGGTGTTTAAATGGTAGGTGGTTTTGATCGTATTATTATCTTGGTAACGGATCTACAGGCCGCTGCTGCTGACTATGGTCGCCTGTTGGGCGTGACGCCGCTTGGCTGCACAACGGCGCAGGGGTTGCCCGCCCTGTGGATAGGCCTGCCGAACGTGGCGATACAATTGGTGCAGGCCGAGGTAGCTGAGGCACGAATCAGCGGCCTGGTATTTTGCGATCCCGCTGCCTCGCGGCCAACACCCGTGCCCAACTCCCGGGGATTGGACCTCGCGCTTGATGATGGCGCCAGCGGCCGGGGTTATCGAAATGCCCACCCGCAAGCGCTGTCAGTGGGCTTGAGTGTTGATCACCTGGTGTTATACACCGCCAATGCCGATGACTGTATTGACCTGTTTTCCCGGCAGTTGGGCATCCGGCTGGCGCTGGATAAAACTGTCCCCGCCTGGGGCGGGCGGATGGTATTTCTGCGCACCGGCAAACTCACCCTGGAGATCATCGAGCCGCAGCCGGAAAAAGTGGCGCAGGACTATTTCTGGGGAATCGCCTACCAATGCGCTGATATCGAACAGGCGGCCGCAGATCTGATTAGTCGCGGTGTTGAATTATCGTCGATTCGTGCGGGGCGAAAACCCGGCACCCGGGTCGCCACCCTGCGCAGTGATTGCCTGGGTATCCCCAGTTTGCTGGTGGAGCCAGCCTAGAGAACGCAATGCTTGGCGTAAGCGGTGGCCTCGTCAGCGGTCCACTCGCCCTTGGGCTGCTCGGCCAGGTCTTCACACCAATCCTCAGAACCAATAGCTGAGCCCTCAATCAGGCAGTTTTTGGTGTAGGTAGTGGCGTCTGACATGGACCATTCAGATTTGGACTGCTCTTTTTTGGCAGCGCACCAGCGCTCACTGCCAGGCTCGGCGCTGCAGGCAGCCAGGAGTAACAAAGAGATGATCAGGATGAGTTGCTTCATTGGGGCACCGTCCGACGTTTGTGATGTAAGTCGCAAGTGTTGCACCGGTTTCGGGAGCTGTCCAGCGTACCCCAATACGATCCGATTCGAACTGACCGGGCTACTCGCCGTTGCTCAGGGATACGTTGTAGATGCCCGCCTCACGGGAAGAATCGATCACTACCGCGAGAATGTCCACCGTGGACTTGTTGTGAGCCTTGATAACCACGGCCGCCTTGGGGTTTTCCGCCCGCAATCTGCTGAGGTTCGCCCTTACCGCGCGAGCATCGATGCGCCGGTTCTTGATCCAGATGTCATTATTGGCACTGATCTGGACGGTGATATTCTCCGATGGCTGGTCGGAGTCGGCTGTACTGGTTGGCTTGCGCTCGACCTCGATCGTGCTCTCGCGGATAAATGAGCCGGCCACGATGAAAAAGATAAGCATGATCATGACCACGTCCAGCATGGGGGTCAGGTCGATAGCGAGACTGCCATCACCGGCATCGGCTCGGGGCCGCTTGCGGTGAATTCCCCGGCCATCAACCCCGGTGTGGTCTAGCCACATTTCCATGAAGCACCCCCACCAACCCTGGTGGCGCCGCGGGCTGGACAGATATTGGACAGGGTTTGATCATAAGTCAGGCGCAGGGGAAGGCAATCAAAGAAAAGCCCGACCTTGATCAGTATCAAGTTACGTTTTCCGGCAAGCGTGCCCAAAGATATCCGGGCTGTGGGATCCCAAATAAAGAAGGGCCCCGGAGGGCCCTTTATTGCAGCGTTGGCGGTAGCGCAGCTATTTCTTGATCTGCATCTTGATGGTGCTCTCTGTGGCTTTGCCGTAAGGGGGTAACATACCGCCCAGTTTGCCTACATTGAGTTTGGCCTGACGGTAAATTGACTTGGCGTGGCTGAAGTTACGGAAGCCCTCAAGACCGTGGTAGGCACCCATCCCACTGGGACCCACACCGCCGAAGGGTAACTCCTCCTGCATAAAATGCATAATGACATCATTGATGCATACACCGCCGGATGTGGTGCGGGTCAGAACTGCTTCCTCCTCCTGCTTGTCCTCGCCAAAGTAATAGGCAGCCAGGGGGCGGGGCTTTGAATTGATGTAATCGATGGTTTCGCCAAACTCCCTGTAGGTACGGATCGGCAGCACCGGGCCAAACAATTCTTCCTCCATCAGTTTCAGGTCATCAGCCGGTTCCGGCACCAGGGTTGGTGGGATCTTGTGGGTACCGATCTGCTGACTGAAGTCCTCGCCTGCCGGATTGATGGTGATAACCTTGATGCCGCGCTCTCGAGCCTCATCCAGGTAGCCGTTAAGCCGCTGGAAATGCCGGTCGTTGATCACCGAGGTGTACTCATCGTTATCCAGTAGCCGTGGATACATGGCTGTGACCGCCCGGTGGGCGGAAGCGATGACATCGTGGAGTTTTTCCTCCGGCACCATCAGGTAATCGGGGGCAAGGCAGATCTGGCCGGCATTCAGGGTTTTGCCCAGCATGATACGGTCGATGCTCTTGTCGATATCCGCGCTGCGGGAAATGATGACAGGTGACTTGCCACCCAGCTCCAGGGTTACCGGCACCAGGTTGCGTGAGGCCGCTGCCATGATGTGGCGTGCAACCGAGGTGGCGCCGGTGAATAGCAGGTGGTCGAAGGCGAGCCCGGAAAAAGCCTGGCCAACCTCGCTGCCGCCGTCGAAGATAGCCACTTCCTTTTCATCCCAGGCTTTGGCAACAATCTCCGTCATGACTTGCGAAGTGGCGGGCGTGAATTCGGAAGGCTTGATCATGGCGCGGTTGCCCGCTGCGAGAATGCCGGCGAGCGGTCCGAAGGTCAGGTTGACCGGGAAGTTCCAGGGAGAGATGACGCCTACCACTCCCAGCGGCTGGTATTCGATCCTGGAGCGGCCACCGAACAGGTTAAGGGGGAACAGGGTAGGACGCTTTTCACCCTTCATCCACTTGCGCAGGTGCTTCTTGGCATGCTTCATTGGAACGATGGAGGCGGCGACGTCAGTCAGCATACTGACCTGGCGTGGACGGCAACCATAGTCGGCGTTGAGGGCCTCGACAATTTTGTCGTGATAGGCAAGCAAGGCGTCGATACCACGATCAAGCCGATCTATGCGGGTTTGCTCGGTGACGACTCCTTCTCGTAAATAATCTTCCCGCTGCGCAGTAAGTACCGTCTGCATTTTCAGTTCAATAGCTTCCAGGCCATCATGGTACTGTGGTGCATTCATTATCTTGCTCCTGAAATTACTACTATCCGAACTCTGACGTTATTCAGTATAGAACCGAATAGCACAAATATTAATCATAAAGTCATCAAACAGGCGATTGGATGGACGCAGGCGAGATGGCGCTTGGCAATTCGCCGGCTTACTGCTATTAATTGCCGATGGCCAGCACAATATCACAGGATCCTCGTACACCGTCTCCCCCCTATGGATATTCGCGGGAGTGCAATTATTCCCGCGAGAAGCAAATCCATATTGTGGCCGAGTTCCATGCCAACAAGATCATCCCCAGCCGTATCGCCTACCGGGTGGGAATCGACATCGCGCTCATTGAGCAGCTGATTGCGGGTGAAATTGAGGCCGAACGCTTTCCCCGCCTGGTTGCGCATTACCGGAGCCAACGTTATCGTCAACGCATGCGTGATTCGTTGGTGCGTAGCGGGGTCGCGCGCTATGAGCTGCAACAACGCATAGAACAGGATTTCCAACGCGAGGTTGACCTTTAGATGATGGATGCGCTGTATGTGGTCCTGGGGCTGGTTGCGCTGGTGGTGGCGGCAAACTTTCTGGTGAAGGGTGCCTCATCGCTGGCTTCCAGATTTGGGGTTTCGCCGCTGGTTGTTGGGCTTACGGTAGTGTCTTTTGGCACCTCCATGCCCGAGATGTTTGTCAGTGTGACCTCGGGTTTGCAGGGTAATGCCGAATTGGCGGTTGCCAACGTGATAGGCAGCAATATTTTCAATGTGCTGGTGGTATTGGGCGTGGCGGCGATTATTTGTCCTTTGCCGGTACAGAATTCCACGGTGGTATCAGAGATTCCGTTTTCGCTAACAGCCGCTTTGCTGGTGGGTTTTTTGGCCAACGCAGCGCTGTTTTCCGATACCCATGAGTTGAGCATCAGTCGACTCGACGGGCTGATACTACTGTCATTTTTCTTCCTGTTTATGTTGTACATTTTTGGTTTTGCCAATGCAGACACAGACGATGCCCCGGCACCGGATAACAGCCAGTCTATGTCCCGTTCGCTGTTTAATATCGGCATCGGGGGCGTCGGTTTATACCTGGGTGGCCAGTGGGTGGTGAGCGGTGCCGTCGGGCTCGCGCGGAGTTGGGCTGTTGACGATGCGATGATTGGCCTGACGATTGTTGCGATCGGCACCTCGCTGCCTGAGCTGGTTGCCTCCGCTGTCGCCGCCTATCGCAAGGAGGCTGATATCGCGGTAGGCAATGTGGTGGGCTCGAATATATTTAATTTGCTGTGTATTCTCGGGGTTCCTGCTATCATTACCGAGATGACCTTCAGAATTATCAGCAATACTGACCTGGTGATGGTGATTATTTCCAGTATGCTGATATTACTGGCTCTTGCCGCAGGCCGGACCACCACGATTTCCCGGGGATTTGGTATTTTCTTTGTGTGTATGTACCTGGTTTATTTTGCGTATGTTATCCAGCGTGGCTAGCGACGCCCGGTGCCAGCGCAGCTATTTCTTTTCCGAGCGCTGTTCAATCAGGTGAGCATAAGATTTTTCACGTCTTTCAAGCGTTTCTATCTGGTGTTTCAGCGCCTCTTTTTTGCCGGCTCCAACTTCCTTTAGCTGGGCTTGTTCGCGTTTGATTGCCTCGCGGGTTTCCTCCAGTTTCAGCTTCAGCTCTTCAAGGTCTGCAGCCTCCAGGGCCTTGTCGAAGATTTTTTCTTCGGGTGCCTGGCTGCTCGTCCTGGGTCCATTGGCATCCATGGCTACTGGCACTGCGGGGATCATTTTCTTGTTCGGGTCGAGCGCGCGCTGGTTCATGAACGCGGGGGAGACGATTTCTATACCGCTGCCGTGCATCCGGGTCAGCACCGCCTTGCGCAGGTTGGAGCGCGCGCTCAGCAGGTTGTTCATGGATGTCAGGAAGCCGCAGATACGATACACCACCGCGTGGTCGAGTAGTTCGTGCACCAGTACAAAAGACTCCTCCAGACCCGCGTCTGTGCCTGCCTCCAGCATGAGCTCTTCCACCCGGGTGTAGGTTACATCATAGCCAATGGACACCTCTGCGTAGATAATTGTGCCGTCGCGATGCAGCACAGTGACGGGGCTGTTCACCAGCAGCATGTTGGGCAGGTTCGTCATATCCCGCCATTCGGTCTGGATTCGGGTACTGGTCAGCGAACGCTTGGTAACACGGCCAAACTGATCATTGACCCGGATGTAATCCCCCGGGCGAAAGGGCTCGGTTGCCTGCAACATGATGCCAGCCATGGCATTGGCAACAAAGGTAGTGGAAGACAAGGCGATAACTGCGGTGAGTACGAGCCCCAGCAGGCTTAGTATCTGGCCCTGGGTTTTTTCATCCAGGGGCAGCAGCACTATGATTGCAATCACCACTGCAGAGGCATTTAGCCAGTTGAACAGCTGGTATAGCATGTTTGAGGTGCCATCCTTGGCGCGTCGGGCCACCCACTTGGATATCCATGCCAGTAACAGCGCAACGGCAACCACCGCGAGTGGTGGCCAGATCATTGGTAAGAACTGCTGGGCAATTTCCATGAATTTCGGGTTCGCGGCTGTGTTATCGGTTGCTGCAGGATACCAGTTCCGGCGGTCCTCGCCATAATCGGGCAGTGTCACAGTGAGGAAATATTTGCGCTATTGCGGTAGGGTATCCCGGTTCAATTTCCAAACGGAGCAAAGTAGATGACTACCCTGGAACTATGGCACCAGATCCTGGAGCAACGACAGCCTGAGAGGCTGGCAGAGATATTGGCGGAGGATTGCGTGTTCTTCTCCCCGGTAGTACACAAACCGCAGGCCGGCAGGGAACTTACCCAGCTGTACCTGACTGCGGCGCTGCAGGTTTTCAATGACAGCTTCCACTATGTCAAGGAGGTGGTCACCGATAAGCACGCGGTGTTGGAATTCCAGTGCGACCTGGATGGCATTGTGGTGAATGGGGTGGATATCATGACCTTCGATGATCAGGGCAAGATCAGTGAATTCAAGGTCATGGTTCGCCCCCTCAAGGCTGTTAACGAGCTACATGCCAGGATGAAGGCGATGTTGGAGCAATTTGCAGCCTGATAGCCAGCTGTGGTCTATAGTATGCATAGTTGCAATATGGGGAGAATACAATGGCATCAGGGTTAGCTTGGTCTCGTCTGGTTTTTATGCTGTTGATGACCTGTGCAGTGCTGGCATGCTCCGATGAGCGCGTGGGTGAACGCCCGTCCGGAGCTAACAAGGAGGCCGCCATGGGCCAGATCGATGGGACCGTCACCTACCGTGAGCGGATGATGCTCCCCCCCGGGGCGCTGGTCGAGGTGCAGTTGCAGGATGTCTCCAGGGCAGATGCACTGGCCACCGTGATGGCAACTGTGAAGTCTGTTCCAGAGACCGGCCCTCCCTATCCCTTCATGATCAAGTACGATCCGGCCAGCATCGATTCGCGGATGCGTTATGCACTGCGCGCTACAATTTCGATGGGTGAGAAACTGATGTTTACCTCCACTGAGTATATTGATCCTTTTGCGGGTCCGCAGGGTGAGCCGGTCAATATCGTGGTGCAACGGGTAGCTGAATCGGTACATCATCAAAGCCTGGGGCTCGAGGGCCAGCCATGGATGCTTGCTACCCTGGGGGGCGAGGCGGCTCCGGCAGGTACCGGCGGCAAACCTCTCTATATCGAGTTTGTTGCCCAGGACATGCGTGTCGGAGGTTTTTCCGGCTGTAATCGCTACAGCGGCAGTTATGCTGTTGATGGTCTGGCGGAATATGGCAGCCCGTTGGTATTTTCAGAGATGGCGAGCACCATGATGGCATGTGCCGATGGGGGTGAGTTGGAGCGCAGCTACCTGCAAATTCTTGGCCTGGTCACTGGGTATCGTATCGAAGGCCACAGCCTCAGCCTGTTGGCTGGGCCTGAAGTGTTGGCCACTTACCGCCCGCAGTGACGCTGGAGCCACGCACAACGCTGATCGCAGCGATCCTGGTACTGTTCCTGGGTCGCTTGCTCAATGACAAGATCAGCTTCTTTCGCACCTACAATATCCCGGAGCCGGTCACCGGAGGCCTGGTGGCCTCGCTGCTGGTCGGCCTGATCTACTGGCTGGGCAATGTTGAAATCAACTTCGATATGGCCAATCGCGATATGTTGCTGGTGGTTTTTTTCACCACGATTGGCCTGTCGGCACGTCTGGAGGTACTCAAGAAAGGAGGGCGTGCGCTGCTGTTGCTGCTGGGCCTGGCGGTCTCTTTCCTGTTCCTGCAAAACCTTGTGGGTATGACAGTAGCCTGGCTTAGCGGCAGCGAGCCCGTGCTGGGCATGTTGGCGGGCTCGATCAGCCTCAGCGGTGGTCACGGCACTGCGATTGCGTGGGCACCCACGTTCAGTGCTGCTTACGGCATGCCCTTTGCGATGGAAATAGGCCTGGCTTGTGCCACCTTCGGGCTGATCTTTGGGGGCCTTGCCGGTGGGCCTATTGCCCGCTACCTGGTGTGGAAGAACAACTTGCAGGTAACGGACAAGGGTGACCTCACGGTGGGATTTCGCTACAAGGAACATGAAATTATCAGCGTGGATGGCATTCTAAAAGTACTGTTGATTATCGCCATTGCGATCGGCCTGGGTTCTCACTTCAATGATTTGTTGGCTGCCCTGGGCCTGGTCCTGCCGGATTTTGTTGCCTGCCTGTTTGCGGGGATTGTGTTGACCAATACTATTCCAAAGGTGTTCACCCGTTTCGACTGGCCGTCAGGTACTCGCTCACTGGCCCTTGTTTCAGACGTCAGCCTTGGGCTGTTCCTGTCCATGTCCCTGATGAGCCTGCAGCTGTGGATGCTGGTTGACCTTGCGGGTCCACTGCTGGTGCTTATGATTGTGCAAGTGTTATTGATATGTGCCTATACGATTTTTGTCGTGTTCAGGTTACTGGGCGCGAACTACGAGGCCGCGGTGATATGTTCCGGTTATGCAGGCCTGGCCCTGGGCGCCACGCCAACCGCCATTGCGAATATGACCGCCGTCACCAAGTCCATGGGCCCTGCACCGAGCGCATTCGTGGTGGTGCCACTGGTGGGTGCATTCTTCGTGGATCTGTCCAATGCGCTGATCATCAACCTGCTGTTGTACTGGTTCGGCTGAGGCCTACGTTCCGGCGCCTATTCCCTGTATAATCGTTGGCCGCGCTGGCAAAGAGCGCCCCTAACTCCCTCCAAGGTAATCACATGTCTTCTCCCGATGCGGTCAGCAGTTTTGCTCAACTGGATTTACCCGCGACGCTGCAGAAAGCCCTGGTTGAGGTCGGCTATGAAACGCCCTCGGCCATCCAGTCCCAGATAATCCCGCACATGCTCGAAGGTGTCGATGTGCTGGGTCAGGCCCAAACCGGTACGGGTAAAACCGCGGCCTTCGCCCTGCCTATCCTGGCCAGACTGGATCTCAAGCAACGGCTGCCCCAGGTCCTGGTGCTGGCGCCTACCCGCGAATTGGCAATCCAGGTCGCTGAGGCTTTCCAGAAGTATGCCCGTCATATCAAGGGATTTCATGTAATGCCAATTTACGGCGGCTCTGACATGCGCGGGCAGCTGCGCCAGCTGGAGCGCGGTGTGCATGTGGTGGTGGGGACTCCGGGGCGGGTAATGGATCATATGCGTCGCAAGTCGCTGGACCTATCAAAACTGCAGACCCTCGTGCTGGATGAGGCCGACGAAATGTTGCGCATGGGCTTTATCGATGACGTGGAGTGGATTCTCGAACAGACTCCGGACAGCCGTCAGATCGCCCTGTTCTCCGCCACTATGCCCGATGCGATTCGCCGTATCGCCAAGCGTCACCTCAGTAACCCCCGGGAAGTGTCTATTGAGGTCAAGACGGTCGTCAATGCCTCGATTCGCCAGCGGGTGTGGATGATGGCGGGCATGCAGAAGCTGGATGCCCTGACCCGAATTCTCGAGGTTGAGGAGTTTGACGGCATGATTATCTTTGTGCGAACCCGTATTGCCACCACGGAGTTGGCTGACAAGCTGGCCGCCCGCGGCTATTCCGCGGCGCCGCTCAACGGTGATATCGCCCAGAAACAACGAGAGCAAACAGTCGAGCGGCTCAAGAACGGCAAACTGGATATCGTGGTTGCCACCGATGTAGCGGCGCGCGGGCTTGACGTGCGCAGGATCAGCCACGTCATCAATTACGACATTCCCTACGACGTGGAGGCCTATGTCCATCGCATTGGTCGCACAGGACGTGCCGGCGAGAGCGGAGAAGCCATCCTGTTTGCCGCCAATCGGGAGCGGCGTTTGCTGGGTGCTATCGAGCGAGCTACGGGTAGCCCCATTGAGAAAATGGAAATGCCGACCCTGAAGGAGGTGACGGACAAGCGCCTGGGCAAGTTCAAGCACCGCATTACCGAGGCCCTGGCTACTACCGAACTCGATATTTTCAAGCAGCTGGTGGAAGACTACCAGCATGAGTACGGGGTGCCGGTAATCGAAATCGCCGCCGCACTTGCCTCGCTGGCACAGGGGAAAAAATCCCTGGAGGCAAAGGATGCACCTGGCAAGTCCGCTAAAAAGCAGGCGCCGTCGCAGTCCGGGCGTGGCGAGGGCATTTTCGAGCGCGAGTCCCGTCCGAAATCGGTTCCCAGGGTCAACGCTCGGGACGAGCAAAAGCCAGGCCGGGAGCGCAAACCCAAAGCGGATGACAGCCCACCTGATGTCGGGCTTGAACGGTTCCGCATTGAGGTGGGCCACAGCCACGGCGTGCAGCCCGGCAATATTGTCGGCGCGATTGCCAATGAAGTAGAACTGGATGCCGAGCATATCGGTCGGATCCAGATCTATGATGATTACAGCACCGTAGACTTGCCAGAAGGCATGCCCAGGGAATTGTTCAAACACCTCAAGTCGGTGTGGGTGAGTGGCCAGCGGCTGCAGATCTCCAGGCTCGATACGGCCGGTAAGCCGCCTCCGTCGAAGCACAAGACCCGGTCAGCCCCCGCTGGGCCCCGAAAGGCTGGTAAGGCTGGCAAGCCGGCGGGTCGGCGTCCGCCTTCCAAGTAAGCAACCGGGCCGCTAGCTGATGCGCGTCCTGTTCGGCGTTATTCTGCTGGATCTTATCGGTTTCGGCATTGTTATTCCCATTTTGCCGTTCCTGTCACCCAAGCTGGGTGCGGACAAGATGGATATCGCGCTCATTATCGTCACTTACGCGATCGGTTCCGGCCTGTGTGGGCCGTTTTGGGGTCGTCTGTCCGACCGAATGGGTCGCAAGCCGGTAATCATGATCTGCCTGGCGGGGGCGGCCTTGTCCTATGTGATGCTGGGCCTGGCCTCCCAGCTGTGGATGGTCTATGTCGCCCGTGGCTTTGCCGGCCTGATGGCGGGAAACTTTGGCGTCGCCTCGGCGATGATGGCTGACATGACCGGTCCGGAGAACAGGGCCCGGGGCATGGGCATGATCGGTGCCGCTTTTGGCCTGGGTATCGTCATGGGTCCGATGATCGGCGGTTTATTATCGGGTGACAGTGCCAGTTTTACCCTGCCATGTATTTTTGCCGGGCTGATGTCAGTACTGGCGATTATCGCAGCGGCGGTGTTCCTGCCCGAATCCCTGACCCCGGAAAAACGTGCCGCCAACCGCAGCCAGTATCGCAACAATGAATCCCTGTCTACTTACCGGCTGTTGCACCAGACCCGTAACCGCCTGCTGGTAATGCAGTACGTTATCCATAATAGCTGCGTTAGCGCGCTGACCTACGCCTACCCGCTGTGGTTGGGGGATACGCTGGGCTGGGGCGCCCGGCAGGTGGGGATTGTATTTGGCCTGCAGGGGGTGTTGATGGTGATCTTCCAGGGCGGCCTGCTGGGTCCGCTGGTGCGGCTGATGGGCGAGTTGCGTTTGCTGTGTATCACCGTGACGGCGTTCTGGTCGGGGATGGTGGCTGCCGCCTTCGCCACTACCATGCCGGCGATGGTCGGCTCCATGCTGCTCGCCATGACCGGTGCCACCGTGTGTATGCCACTGCTGAACACCCTGGCATCACATCGTATCCCGGTGGCCTCTCGTGGCCGGATGATGGGTATAACCAGCGCGGCATCTTCCTGGGGGCGGGTCATTGGCCCATTGTTGGCGGGTGCCGCGCTGGCAACGTTTGGCTTCCGTGCGGTATGGCTGGGAGCGGCTGGAATCGTCCTGTTCTACGTGGCCTGGGCATTCAGGGAGATGTTGCTGGCGCGCCGTATTGGCGGCGCGGGCCCCGTGCAGGGCCAGGGATAACGAGGTAGTATGCGACGCTTGATCCGGCGGCGAACCCCGCCGACCTCAGCGTTTTACCAGAACATGGAGTCCCGCCACTATGCCGACCAAGCTTTTTGATCTGAGCGACAAAATCGCCCTTGTAAGTGGTGCCAGCCGCGGCATCGGCGAGGAAATCGCCAAGTTGCTGGCCGAGCAGGGCGCCCTGGTTATTGTTTCCAGCCGCAAGATTGATGACTGTACCGCCGTGGCGGACGGGATTCGTAAAGCCGGGGGCAAGGCCGAGCCCTTTGCCTGCAACATCGGCAATATGGATGACATCAGTGCGCTGTTTGCGTATATCCGCGAGGTTCATGGCAGGCTGGACATCTGTGTGAACAACGCCGCGACCAATCCTTATTTCGGCCATATCCTCGATACTGACCTTGGCGCATTCAACAAGACGGTAGACGTGAACATACGCGGCTATTTCTTCATGTCCATTGAAGCGGGCAAGCTGATGCGGGAACACGGGGGTGGCGCTATCGTCAATACGGCGTCGGTCAACGCGCTACAACCGGGGCCCATGCAGGGAATTTACTCTATTACCAAGGCGGCGGTAGTCAATATGACCAAGGCGTTCGCCAAGGAGTGTGCGCCGCTGGGCATTCGTTGCAATGCGCTGCTGCCCGGGCTCACCAAGACCAAATTTGCCGGGGCCTTGTTCACCAACGACGATATCTACCAGCATGTTATCCAGACTATTCCCATGGGGCGTCACGCCGAGCCCAGTGAAATGGCCGGCACCGTGCTTTACCTGGTCTCACCCGCAAGTAGCTTCACCAATGGCGAGTGCATTGTGGTTGACGGGGGCGGGACCATCTAGGCACGTCGCAGCTTATGCGCTTAGCAGGTAGCCAAAACCGCCTTCCTTGATGTACAGCTCACAGGCGTCCTTGCTGCTGGCGTTCAGTGAGCCGCCAGCGGGAATCCGCAACCAGCTATGGGTGGGGTAGTGATCGAATTCATCGGTAAAGCTACCACCCAGTACAAACAGTTCTGCGCCCTGGGGAAAATTGACCGTACCCATCCCGGCGGGATTGTCCCAGTTTTCGAGGCGGGTATGGTCACTGTAGCCTTTCTGGGCGTACAGCTTTTTCCAGCTCACGTTTTTACGCACCGAAGGTAGCCAGGGTAGTTTCGCGGTTTGCAGCGCGACATGCTGCCGGTCAAGGCCCGGATACTGACGTAATTTAACCAGCAGGGTGCAGCCCTGTTTGGAAAATGGACTGTGGCGAAAGCCCTCGGGGTTGAGTAAGTAAGTACCCGCTGGCCAGTCCCCGTGCTCGTCGGAGAAGACGCCGTCCAGTACCAGGATTTCTTCCCCGCCGGGGTGGTCGTGGGCTGGGAACTGAGCTCCGGCGGGGTAGCGCACTACCGAGGTGACCTGTCCGGACTCTGCCGGCCCCACCCGGTGGACGCGTTTGCGCAGCACATGTCCGCCCGGGCTGGGCACCCATTCCAAGGCCTGGGTATTGATGCTCACCCTGGTACCCAGGTGACCGTTGAGCGGCAGTGAATCTCCAGTCATCTTTGATTTACCTCGTTGTTGGTTCGGCCTGCATCGGGCCGGCGACGCTGCAGGTCACAACCCTGGCGTTCGACCCTCGCGGTACCAATACGTTCCCGCGGGGCTCGACGCTGCGCCTATTTGGCACTTTGCGCCACCCCGCCAGAAGGATAGACTTGCGGTGCTGGCCGTGCGTTTATCGCCAGCCGCCGGGGTGGATTATAGCTCTGGATAACTGGAGGCAGGAGATGGAACCAAGTGAGATTCATCCCCAGTTGTTGGCAGATTGCCACCATCTGGGCGCACTGCCGGCATCGCATTTATTGCTGCATCGCAACGCTTTACTGCCCTGGTTTATCCTGGTACCGGATACCCGGCTGGGCGACTTTCTCGATCTTCCGGAGCATCACCGCAACAGGGTGCTGGTAGAGTGCAGTGCGGTGTCGGATTTCATCAAGCAACTACTGGGCTTTGACAAGGTGAATTTCGCCGGACTGGGTAATGTGGTACCGCAGATGCACCTCCACATTATTGGTCGCAGGGACACTGACCCCTGCTGGCCGCAACCGGTGTGGGGAAACCTGTCCGCGAGTGTCGACTATGAGCGTCAGCAATTGCTGGACTGGCAGGCTGACCTGGCCAAACTGGTGGGGTTGGCGCCTGCGCAAATAGGTTCATAGGCCGGTAACCACAGGCCGCGCAGGTAGCCTGGAAAAAACAGAAATTGGCCGAGGGAGGCCTGGCATGGGCAAAAAGGTGTTGCTTACCCACGAGCTGCCAGGGCAGGCGATCCATGAATTGGCGCAGCTGTGCGACCTGAGAGTCTGGCCGGGTCCGGGCCCGTTGGATGCCGCCCGGCTGCGCGCAGAACTGGCCGGTTGCCAGGGGCTGGTCTGCCTGCTCACCGACCGGGTCAGCCGTGAATTGCTTGATGTAACGCCGGACCTGGAATTTGTGTCCAGCATGTCGGTGGGAGTCGACCATATCGATGTGCAAGCCATGACAGAGCGGGGGCTGCCCGTGGGGCACACCCCGGGGGTGCTGGTTGATACCACCGCAGACGCGGCTTTTGCCCTGCTACTGGCCGCCGCACGGCGCCTCGGGGAAGCGGACCGCTTCGTCCGCCAGGGCCACTGGCACGCAGGCAGTGCCTGGTCCCCCGACTTCCTGACGGGCAAGGACGTCAGCGGTGCAACCCTGGGAATCATCGGCCTGGGCGCTATCGGCCAAGCGGTCGCCAGGCGGGCTGCAGGGTTTGGAATGCGGGTGCTGGGCTGGAATCGCAGCCCGCGGTCAATTCCCGGGATAGAAAACGCCACTCTTGAGGAGTTGTTGCAGCGCAGTGATTTTGTCAGTGTGCATGTGGGGCTTGCGGAGGGTACTCGCA
>Ga0102815_10001099_pt1 | contig 17141 bp, 10 predicted proteins | sample ColrivemetaGS759_FD_79113 | JGI IMG/M metagenome (GOLD analysis project Ga0102815, IMG submission 79113) | Estuarine microbial communities from the Columbia River estuary - Ebb tide ETM metaG S.759 | ecosystem: Environmental > Aquatic > Marine > Intertidal zone > Estuary | place: USA: Columbia...
AAAGTGCTCCCCAAATGGCTGCGGCATTTGTTGTTTTTTTCCAAAATAACCCTAAAATAAACACCGCTAATATACCTGGACTAACCACACCTGTCCATTCCTGAATAAATTGGAATGCTTGATCAATACCTCCTAAAAGAGGAGCCATTATTACCGCAATGACTAAAGCTACAGCAGCCGAAATACGACCAACATTTACTGTGGTTTTATCATTAGCATTTTTATTAATATACTGTTTATAGATATCCATTGTAAAAATGGTTGACGTAGAGTTTAACATAGATGCCAGAGAAGATACTATAGCAGCAGCTAATGCTGCAAAAGCAACACCTTTAAGACCCGTTGGTAAAAACTGCAATAACCATGGATATGCTTTATCTGCTTGTCCGCTTGATGGCAAACTCAATTGTCCGGCTTCTCCTAATCCTGCCATAATGGATGGATCATTTACCATAACATAAGCAGCAATACCTGGAACAACCACAATTAGCGGAATGATTATTTTTAATCCAGCTGCTAGTAAAATGCCTTTTTGAGATTCTTTTAAAGATTTTGCGGCTAATGTTCTCTGAATGATGTATTGGTTGAAACCCCAATAATAAATATTAGCAACCCATAAACCTCCTATCAAAACCCAAACACCTGGTAAATTCAAATAATTGACATTAGTGCTTCCATCATTATTAAACTCATCTAAAATCATATGAAATTTGTCAGGAGCAGCTTCTACAACTTTTGAAAAACCAGCTATAATGCCTTCACCTCCAGAAACGGTGTTTAAAGCTAAATAGGTTGTTGCCAACCCCCCTAAAACCAAAAACACAACTTGTATGACATCTGTCCAAGCTACAGCTGATAAACCTCCATATAAAGAATATGCAGCAGCAAATAACGCCAAACCAATTACGGCATAGATCATGTCAATACCCATAATGGTTTCAATGGCTAAGCCTCCTAAATACAATACAGATGCTAAGTTTACAAACACATACAATGCAATCCAAAATACGGCTAAAATCGTTTTTAGGTTTGTTGAAAATCGTTTTTCTACAAATTCTGGAATGGTATAAAGGCCTTTTTCTATGAAAATGGGTAAAAAATATTTACCAACTATAATTAATGTTATTGCTGCCATCCACTCATAAGAAGCTATGGCTAACCCTAAAGCGAATCCAGAGCCAGACATACCAATAAATTGTTCTGCCGAAATGTTTGCCGCAATTAAAGATGTTCCTATAGCCCACCAAGGCAACGATTTACTAGCTAAAAAGTAATCTTCTGCGTTTTTTTCGTGACCTTCTTTATCACGAGACACCCAGAGTCCTACACCTAAAATTAAAATGGCGTACGCAATAAACACTGCATAATCCCAAAATTCAAATCCGTTAGTCATAATTGGTTTGTTTAATTAGTTGATTTTATTATTATCTGTTGCCATATTAAAGCAAATCTTTTATCATTTTTGAGGCAATTTCAGCGGTAATATCTCTTTGTGGCGAACCAAACATTTCATAGCCTACCATGAATTTTTTAACCGTTGCACTTCTTAAAAGTGGTGGATAAAAACTCATGTGCCAATGCCAATGGGTATTGTTTTCTTTTTCATCTGTTGGGGCTTGGTGAATACCGCTAGAATAAGGAAAAGACGTATTGAATAATCTATCATAAGCTCCAGTTATTACCGAAATAGCTTCTGCATATTGTAATGTTTCATCTTTATTTATAAGCAAAATATTTGATTGATGTGCTTTAGGAATAATCATCGTTTCAAATGGCCATACTGCCCAAAATGGAATTAAAACAACAAAGCCTTCGTTCTCAAATATGATACGCTCTTGCAATTTTAATTCTTGTTTTAAGTAATCTCCCAAAAGGCTTCTTTTATTTTTTATGTAATATGCTTGTTGTTGTTTATCTTTCTTTTCAACTTCATTAGGAAGTGACGACTGGCTCCATATTTGCCCATGTGGATGTGGATTACTACACCCCATTACAGCACCTTTATTTTCAAAAATTTGAACATAATTAATACCTGGCGTATCACCCAATTCTTTATATTCCTTTTGCCATGCAAAAACCACTTTTTGAATATCCTTTACTTCCATTTGAGCCAAACTTTTGGAATGGTCCGGACTAAAACAAATGACTTTACAAATGCCCTGTTCACTCTGTGCATGAATTAGCCCATCTTCAACTTTGAAACTTTTTGAATCTTTTTGTAATGCTGCAAAATCATTAGTGAATACAAATACATCTTCGTATTTCGGGTTTATTTCTCCATTAATTCTAGTGTTGCCTGCGCATAAATAGCAACTTTCGTCATAATTGGGTCTTACTTCTTTTGAAACGGCTTCTTTCTGACCCTGCCAGGGTCTTTTGGCACGATGTGGTGATACCAACACCCATTCATTAGTAAGTATATTTAATCGCTTATGTGAATAGTCTTGTAAATCGGTATTCATTATATAAATTTTTTGATTTTGTTAGTTTATAAGATGTGTACCATCAGATAGTTTAACTGAATATATAGAACACGCGTTGTTGAACTTTGCCTTATAAGCTTCAGAAATAAAGGCTTTAAAAGATGACGTTTCCGTTTTCGAAATTAGATTAATAGTACAGCCACCAAAACCGCCACCCATCATTCGAGCTCCTAAAATATTCGGATTTGTTTTTGCTTGTTCAACTAAAAAATCCAACTCATCACAGCTTACTTTATATTGATTTTGTAATCCGTTATGAGAAGCATAAATAAGTTCTCCTAAGGTTTTTAAATCTCCATCTTGCATGGCTTTAGAAGCTTTAACTACCCGTTTGTTTTCTTGAATTACATACAATGCTTTTTGATAGTTCACTTGTGTTACTTGGTCTTTTATTGTTTCTAAATCGTATACTGAGGCATCTCGAAGTGCTTTTACGTTCAGCATTTTTGCAATAGATTCACAAACCGAACGTCTGTCGTTGTAGGCACTATCAGATAAACTATGTTTTATGTTGGTGTTAATTAAAATGAGTTCATAATGTTTAAAATCTATCTTAAAAGGTTTGGATTTTACAGTTCTACAATCTAACAATAAAGCATGATTTTCAATACCAAACATACTGGCATATTGGTCCATAATGCCACATTTTACACCCACATAGTTGTGTTCAGCTTTTTGTGAAATTAATATCATATCATCTTTTGATAATCCTAAATCAAAAAGTTCATTAAGTCCAAAAACCACACTGTTTTCTAAAGCGGCTGAAGAGGACATACCTGCACCTCCTGGAATATCACCCCCAAAAACAATATTGAAATTGCCTATAGTTTTACTTCTATTTTGGATTTCTGCAACCACACCAAGAATATAATTTTGCCAACTGCCTTTGGCTAATGGTTTTATCTGATTTAAATTAAATTCTAAGGTTTCTTTTTTGTCTGCCGCAAAAGCTATCGACGAATTAGAATCGCTTTTACCAATAGCAGAAACTATTCCTTTATCAACGGCTGCTGGAAACACAAAGCCATCATTATAATCCGTGTGTTCACCAATTATATTGATTCTTCCTGGTGAGAAAATCATTAGTGGTTCACTCTCGAACTTTGTGATAAAACTCTTTTTTATTGTATAAATAATGTTATTGTCCATTCTAAATTATTTTAACCCATATTAAGTTATAGTCTAATAACAATTTCAAAACCAACAGTCATTCATAAATAATCATCCATCTTTCTCTGATTTCACTAATAAAACAAATACTTTCCAAATGTTTTGATAACTTGTTTTAAGTTCTCTTCCATGTGAATAGTGCCAAAACCACAGAAATAACTGCTGCAGAAATCCAAAAAATTGATATTGAATTAAAGTCATATAAGGTTACTCCATCAACAATAGATTTATTGTTTTCAATAAGATAACCACTAGCGATATCTTGTATACCAGCCGCCGCATAACTCATGACGCCAACAATACCTAAAGCAGCCCCTGAAGCCTTTTTTGATGCGATATCTACAGCCATCAAACCTCCTAGATAACATATAAGGGCTCCTATACCAAGTCCAAAAATCACCATACTTAGAGCATCCAACCACCAAATTTTTTCTGGAAGAAGTAAAAAAAGAGATAAGGCTAAAACATTCATCAACCCAAATATTAAAGCAGGTGCATTTCTTCTACCCTTAAAAAATTTATCAGATATAAATCCAGATGACGCAGTTCCTAAGATACCGCAAACAGCACTAATGGCAACGAGAGAATTTGCCTCTGTAAGCGTGTAACCTTTGGCAGCTTCAAAATAATAGGGACCCCAACTGTTCACTGCGTATCTGGATATATACATAAAGGCACTTGCAAATGCCAAGATCCATACATATGGGTTTTTTAAGACCCCTTTTTGTTCATCCCAAGTGGATACTTTTTCTTTTTTGAAGTCTTCGTTTACTGGGGGAAGACCTTTACTTTCTGGGGTATCATAAAAAAACAATGAAATAATTATGGCACCAAATAGTCCTACCATTGCCGCGGCTTTAAACCCCCATTCCCAACCAAAATAAGAAACCACCACGGCAGTTAATATATAAGTTAATGCTTCACCTATATTGTGACTCGTGCTCCAAAATCCATAAAAGCTACCTCTTTCCTTGTCTGTATACCATCTGGATAATGATACGATACAAGATGGTGCACCCATAGACTGCACCCAACCATTCACGCCCCAACAAATTGCAAAAAAGAAAAAGCTGCTTGTAAACCCCATAATTAAGTTTGCTAAGGCTGATATTAATAACCCTACAGCCATAAACCGTCTGATATTACTGTGATCAGCCAAGAATCCATTAGTGAGTTTACCAATAGCATAAGAAAAAAATAAGGCAGAGCCAATAATTCCTAATTCTGACTCCGTTAATATACCAGCATCAACAATAGGTTTTTTAACAACATTCAAACTTAATCTGCATACATAATATAGTCCGTAACCTAAAGTGGCTGAAAGAAATACTTCCCATTTTAGTTTTCTATAAAAAGCCTTTTGTTCTGACTCTTCCAAAATTAAAGGGGCTGGGGATGATTTTTTAAAATATTTTAACATAGTGATTTTTTAAAGTTATTTTATAAAAGAAAAGCGCAGCAAAATACCGCGCCATTCCATCTTCAACTAAACTAAATAATAAAACAAGCTATTAATCGTGGAGTCCTTTGCTCCTTAAATACTTTAATAATAATGCTGGCCTGTCTGTTTGAATAATGTCAATATCATTTTTAATAAACCAATCATAAACTGACAAATCTTGGACTGCTTTTTCATCATCATGACCCGCATTATGCTGCGGCCATAGTGAATTAACCCATATACTAGCGCCTCTTTCTCTAATTTTCTTAAACTCATTAATAAATGTAATGGTGTCATTTGCTACCGTAAATTCAAATGCAATAGGCAGCTCTTCTGAGGATAAATACGCTTCAACAATTGTTTTTACATCATTATTTGGCAAGCTAATTATAGGCATGAAATGAACCTTGCCTAAATAATTTCCAAATTCTTTTTTCACTTTAGATAATTGTTTTGAACCTTTGATTACAACTTGATTTTGTGTGCCAGTTTCTTTAATAATGTTAAAGCATTTATCAAAAATCTCATAACTTTTATCTAAGTTGACTAAAATCTTATCTTTTGATAATTCCAAAGCTTCTTTAAGAGTTGGTATTTTATGTAACGTGGCAACACCTAAGCCATCAACTAAACGTAAGGTTTTGAGTGAATCTAAAGTCCATTCGTTTATCAATCCTTTTCCAGTTGTTGTTCTATCTATAGTTTTATCATGCATTAAAACAAGTTGTCCATCTTTAGTTTCGCGTATATCTATTTCAACCATATCAACGCCCATATCGATACAATTTTGGATTGCTTGAAGTGAATTTTCTGGTGCGTTACGCCAATCTCCACGATGAGAAACTACTATTACTTGATTGTTATTAGAATCTTCTAGGTTTGCTATTTTATCCTTAATGGAAGATTTTACAATTGGTTTTATATCGGCATGAACTGTATTGGATGGGAATCCGTTTTTGCATCCAATAAATGCAAGTAATAAAATGATACTTATTGAAGTGAATAATCTCATAATTTAAAAATAGATTGATAAACTAATATTTAAAATAAAACAAACACAGCCTTATTCAATCTTGGCTGTATTTGTTCCATCTCTATGCTTTTTAACTTGTTATTTTATGACCAGTTTTGTGGTTGCTTTTTTATCATTTTCAGCTACTTTCAAAATATAAACTCCAGCTTTTAAATTTGAAGTTTTAATTTTTTCATTTGCTATAATATTTTTTAAAAATACTTGCTTACCTAGCATATCAAAAATTTGAACTGATTTAACGCCATTGGATAACGTTTCTATATAAAATTCCCCATTATTAACTGGATTAGGATACACTTTAAATCCATCAATAGTAGATACTTTATTGGTTGATAAGGTAATAACATTAACATTGGATGTGTGTTTTGCGTTTTTACCATACATAGGCCAACCTCCTACTTGTAAACCAGTAGCTGAAGTTGTTAAGGCACTTAACTTACCGGCAGTAGCACCAGTTTGTACCCCAACAAATATTTTACCATCTGAATGAATCGCTGCTGGAGATGAAATTCTAGTTCCTAAACTTAAAGGCGTATAGGCTTCTGTCCCATTACTATTAAGAACATAAAACATACCACTTGTATCACCAAAATATAGTCTTCCTAAATTATCAATGGCAGGAACCACTTCAATTGCAGCACCTGCAGTATAAGTCCATAATATTGCACCATTCGCAGGATTAAATGCTTGCATTTTCCCTGCCGCATTACCTAAATACACCGTGCCATCTGCAGCAACAGCAGGCCCCCCTTTTTCAGCATTTTCAGCTGTAAAAGTTACAGACCACTTTTCAGTACCATCCGCAGGGTTATAGGCTATCAAAACACCATCACCAACAGAATTAAGTTTTGCAGAGGCATAAATAGTACCATCAGCAGCAAGTGCTAAAGCAGAACTTGCATAACCGCCACCTGCACTGTAAGGCGCAACCCATTTTTGGGTGCCATTAGTATTGATAGCATATATATTACCATTAGTAGCTATAGCATAAATAGTACCATCCGAACCTATGGCTGGCACACTATTAAAATCAACCGTTGGCTCAAAATTCCAATTTTGGGTTATTAAATCACTAGTAAAATTACGTACTCCTCTATCGTTATTATTGCGGGCTAGTATATAAACTTCTCCGTTAGTTGCAAATGCTGGTGCTGAATAGCGCACTCTAGCGTTAATATAATTGGTTCGCAATGTATCACCAGTAACAGCATTAAATCGATGTACTCGTCTTCCAAAATGACCACTTATATAAACAGATCCATCGGCATTTACAGAAGGACTGGATATAATTTGATCTACTTTATCTTGTAGAGAGCCTTCATTTACATGTCCCTGCCATTTTAACGTGTTATTTGGGTTTATAGCAAAAACGTTTTGAGGTGTTGTTTCATAGGTTAGTGTAGTACGGGTTGTGTAATCGCAAGCAATGTATATTGTACCATCGTCTGCAATAGCCGGACCCGAATAATCCACTTTATCTGGTAATGTATAAGACCAGCTTTCAACTAATTGGCCATAAGAAGCCATAGATAATAATAATCCGAGTACTGTGTAAATTTTTTTCATAATGTTTAAGTTTAAAATGTTAGTTGTTGTTAGGACGGTTCATTTTACGAACCGTCCGATTTATATATAATTAATTGAACATTAACGTTTTACCTGCCTGAATGCTTGGCATCTCGCGCAAACATTGGCCAACCGCCAGTTTGTAAACCTGTGGCATTGGTTTTAAGTGCCATTAATTTGCCTACACCTAATTGGTTCACGCCTACATAAATGGTTCCATCTTTTCCGATTGCTGCTGCTGATCTAATTTGATCTCCTAATTTTGCAGGTTTCCACTTCTTTTGTCCATCGGGAGTAAGCACGTAAAAGGATCCACCCGTATCTCCAAAATAGATGTTTCCATCGTTATCAATAGCTGGAACTACTTCAATAGCCGATTCTACGTCAAAAGACCATTTTTGTAAACCATCAGGATTGTAAGCAATTAACTTTTTATCTTGACCTCCAACATATATGGTTCCATCAGCGGCAACGGCTGGTCCTCCATGGTTTACTTTTTGAGCCAAACCAACAGTCCATTTTACATTGCCATTAGCAGGATCATAGGCGGCTAGAACGCCATTAAATGCGGGGTCGTATTTATTGCCTTCCCCTGCAAAATAAATCGTTCCATCGGGCCCTATTGCTGGTGTTGTTGCTGTCCAAGTTCCAAAATTTGAACTCCATTTTTCAGTTCCATCAGGATTTATTGCATATAAATAACCATCAAGAGCCCCCACATAAATAGTTCCCTCAGCACCAATAGTTGCTGTTGCGTTAAAATCTACCCCAGGTTTAAAAATCCAATTCGGTGTAAGTGGTAGTGCTGGGTCTAAAGCGTAAAAACCTTTACCATCTCTATTATAACTTCCTACATAAACAGTCCCATCGGCTGCAAAAGTAGGTGCTGAATAACGGAGTCGTCCATTGGTATAATAACTATTATCTATTGCGCCAGAAGTACTATTAAGTTTAAATAAAGTTCTACTAAACCAACTTGCTATATATATTGAGCCATCTGCACTAATGGATGGTGATGTGGCAAGTGCATCCGTTACTCCATTTCCTTCCGATAAGGCTGTTTCCCATATTTTCGCACCATTTTTTATGGCAAAGAAATTTGCTGGATAAGGTGTTGCTTTTCTGACAGCATCGGAAAAATTACATCCTATATATACAGTTCCATCATCAGAAACCGCAGGAGATGAATATTGGATCTCACTAGGTAAAGTAAAACTCCACAACTGTATAGGTTCTGCAATAACAGTCAAGTCCAAAACTTTAGAGAACGGATTCACATTGATGTTTCCACTATTATCAGTAACCGTTAAAACTACGGTATATTTTGCAAGCGTATAGGTATGTGATGGGGATGGTTCAGTGGATGTTGTGCCATCTCCAAAATCCCAAAGCCACGAAGCAATACTTCCGTTTTGGTCAAACGATGCGTCTGTAAATGACACCAAGACAGATTCATTATCGTCTAACAATATGGGTTCACTCGTAGTAAAAGCGCCTACAGGTTTGGTGTCTATAATTGCGTCATCATTATTACATGATAAAACCAATAATAACACCAGTAACAAACTGTATTTTAATATGTTTCTCATAATATTTTAGTTTAAGTTTTTTAGTTGTAAATAATTTTTTATGTATTCTGGGTGGTCTGTTTGTGCAACACTTCCTTTAAGGGCAATAAACTTATCTATTAAATAATTGCTGTCAGATTGAGGTGTCGTGTTGGTATTCACATACACATTGGCGTAAACCACCCAACCTTTATCATTAGCTTTTGTGACCAATGTGGTATTAAATGAGGTGTCAGAATAATGAACAATACTCAAATTTGTAGTATTGAATGTGTTAAATTCAGCCTCGTCATCAATGTATGGTAATACTACTAGGCCCGTATTTGTGGCAAGCATGGTTCTTATTAAACTATTATCTTTTGTATAGAACTGAACTTGCTTTAACATACCATATTGTTTTGTTAATGGATATACCCTGTTAAAAGGTGCTTTATCATTGATATCTAAGTTGATATAAATTTTACCTCTTGCTTTTTCAAATACTTGTTTTAATGTTGGAATCCTCTCATTGGTTAAACTGCCGTTTGCCTTATAAAGATTGAATTGTTGTAGTTCTTGCAATGTGTAACTGCTTACATTTCCAGTACCGTTTGTCGTTCTATCTATAGTAGCATCATGCATCAAAACCAATTCGCCATCTTTGGTTTGCCTTACATCAATTTCAACCATCCCTATATTGTTATCAATCGCCTTTTGAATACCGGCTAATGAATTTTCTGGCGTATCAAGTTCAATTGCTCTATGCGCACAAACCAAAATCTTACCATTAAGGCTACTTAGTTTCTCTTTGAGCGTTGTTCTATTGCTTATATCATTTGATAATGAAACCACAATAGTTTTGGAAGCCTTTTTTTCTTGGGTATCATTTTTTACAGTAAGACTTACTACATAATCTCCGAGTTGAGAATAGGCATGCGATGGACTTTGCTGTGCTGAAGTTGTTCCGTCGCCAAAATCCCAAAGCACTTGATTAATTGTCCCAGTTGATGCATTAGTAAACGCAACAGATTCGCCTACCAATACATCTTCAATAGATACTGAAAATGAAGATTTTAAAGAATCCGTGTCAGTAGGTGCATCACTACCACTACATGAACTTAAAATAGCTAAAGCTAAAAAGCTTAAGATTATTTTATTGATAATATTCATAGTAAATAGTTTCATAGCTATTAAAGTATTACCAGTTTGGATTTTGATCTAAATTTGGGTTTAACTGCCTATCTCCAGAAGGTATTGGATACAAATAATCTCTAGCTTCATTAAAGCTTTTCGTTCTATCTGCAAAGGGCACTAAATTGCCACTAGTCCCGTTTGATAAGGTAATGACGCCACCAATTTCTAATTTTTGATAAGTCACGCCTGGTGCGGTTCCTTGATACAAAACAATATCAGATGAACTACCAATACCATCTAAATCGAATGTGCCAAGTCCAGAGAAATACATGCCTTTAAAATAAGTTTCTAAAAGTTTTCCATTTTTCCATCGCATTAAATCATCATATCGGAATCCTTCCATAACTAGTTCTACACGACGCTCTCTTCTTATCTCTAAAATAACCCCTTTATTGGCACCTGTTACATTGGCATATCTGGTTTGCAAAATAGGGTCTGGTGTTGTGTTTGCAACGCTTAAAATGAGTGCTGGCAGACCAGCTCGCGCTCTTAACAAGCCAATAGAAGCATCTAAATCTGCCTGTGTTAAAGTACCAAGTTCTGCTTTAGCTTCGGCAAAATTTAATAAGACTTCGCCAAATCTGAATATTGGGATATCTTGAAATCCAGCAGCATTTCCATCTTGACTTTCATCTACAACAAATTTAACTATTTGATACCCACTTATAGAGGCTGAAAAATCTGGTAGCAAAGGAGATGTTCCACCTATTCTGGTATAACCTGGTGTTCTAATAGTTTGACTTAATCGTTTATCTCTTCCTGTGGTCTCATCTTTAAAATTCTTCGTGTTATAACCTGCTTGATTAGTAAATGCTGAACCATCATTCATCAAATAAGTATCTACGATAGATTTTGTTAAACCTACATCTTCTTGTGTTGGAGATGTGAAATAATAGTTTATACTATTAGCAACGTTTAACACCGAACTATAGCGTCTTGCTAACATAATTTCTATTCCTTTTGCATCTGTTGAAGCAAATAAATCTCTATAATCCTTACTTGAGTCTCCTGTGGTATATAATCCATAAGGGCCTTCAACCATAACGCGTTGCGCTGCTTGGTAGGCTAAGGTTAATAAATCATCGGCTCCTGCTAAATTTCGATATTTTCTGTAGGTCCCTTCAAATAAGCAAACTCGAGATTTTAAAGCTAAGGCTGTCCAAAGATTTACTCTATCAGAGGATTGAGCTGTATTTAAGTTTGCTATGGCCCTATCTAAATCTTCAATAATTTTGTTGGTAATAAAAACTCTAGAATCTCTTGGTTTTAATAACAGATCTGTATCCTGACTTCCTATAACTTTATCATACCATGGTACATCACCAAAGCGTTTTAGTTTATTGTAGTAAAAATACGCTCTAAAAAATGAGGCTACCCCACTGTATTCTTTTCTAGCTGCCGCATCCTCACATTGTTCATAATACTCGAAAAATGTGTTTATTTTTCTTAAATCACCCCAACTCCAACCATCAGCTCCAGCGGTAGGAGATACTAGTCTTGTACCAGACTGTTCTAAAGGGACACCATTATACAATACATTATCTGATAGTTTATCTAATTCAATAATACCACCTCTTCCGGGTAAATCATTATAAAAACTATTGGTATATAATTTTAAATCTGTTGCGTTTTGAAACGAATTTTCGGGAGCAATTTCAGACAAAGGTGTTCTGTCTAAAAACTCATCATTACACGCAACCAGTAATACACTTATTATTAAAAGTTTTATTATATTTTTCATCTCTCTGTCTTTTTTAAAATTTAATATCTAATCCAAATGCGTACGTTTTTGTAAATGGATAATCATTACCATTTCCAAGTTGTTCAGGATCAACCGTTCTATCAGGATTGTTTTTATATAAAGGCGAAAATGTAAATAAATTAACACCAGTTGCATACAATCTCACATTATCTAAGTGTAATTTGCTTACCAATTTTTGAGGGATGGTATAGCCTAAAGTGATATTCTTAATTCTTAAATAGGCAGCATTTTGAAGATATTTATCTGAATTCACGCGCAATTGAGATCCTTCATAAACATTTCTTGAAAATGTATCATTACTAATATTTGATGTATCATAAACTCTACTTTCTTGTACGGCATAGACCGCCAAACGAGGAAAATAAGCATCTCGATTTTCAGGCGTCCACGAATTTGCTTCGATGCTTTTTGGATAAAAATTCTCATACTGTCTTGCAAAAGGCCCCCAGAAGAAACTATTATCTTGCCCAGGATTCCAATCGCGTTGCATGATGCCTTGTGCAAAAACATTTAAATCGAAGCCGGCAAAATCTGCCCCTAAAGTAATACCGTAGTTGTAGCGTGGATTGCTGTTTCCAATTTTCTTTAAATCGCCATGATTCGCCACAGTGTATTGGTCTCCAGATATTTGTCCATCACCATCCAAGTCCGCAAATTTAATATCACCAGCCACTGGATGATTTATTAAATAATTGTTTCTAATACGCTGATTTACCAATACTTGGTCGGCATGGTCTAAATATTCATCATCAGTTTGAAAAAAGCCCTCTACGGTATAACCCCAAACTTCGCCCATTTCACGGCCTACATAAAAATCTCGTATATCTCCAGTAGGGCTGTCCCATTTGGTAATAAACGTTCTACTATCACCTAAAGTAAACCCAACATTATATCTAAAAGGTTTTCCAGATATTTTAAATTCGTCTTTCCAAGTTAAAGACAGCTCAAAGCCTTTGGTTCTTAAATCGGCTGCATTTTCCTTTGGAGGGGTAGTACCAAAAACTGAGGGTAAAGCTACTCCAGGTGTTAGCATATCCTTAATATCTCTTTGATACCAATCATAGGTAACACTAAACCTGTTTTTAAACGCAGATAGATCTACTCCAAAATCTAAGGTTTCAGATTTTTCCCAAGTATAGTTTGAAGACACAGCGTTTGGTGTTGTAAAATAATTGGTTAAACTGCCATTTGAAATGTAGCTGCCCTGATTTACTTCCATTGTAGATATATAATCATACTCACCCACATTTTGATTACCTAAAGTCCCAAATGACCCTCTTAATTTTAATGTATTAACATAGGGTTTGATACTTTTGTAAAACGACTCATTATGTAATTTCCAAGCCACTGATGTAGAAGGAAAAATACCTAGTCTTTTTTCATAAGGAAACCTTGATGATAGGTCAAACCTTCCATTAAACTCTAGTAAATATCTATCCAGCAAATTGTACTTAATTCTATAAAAACCTGCTCGAATAGCCCATTCATTTTCAGTAGAAGTTAAAAAAATATTATCTCCTGTAGCTAGATTAAATGAATTTAAAGATTCAGATAAATTACCATTTCTACTAGCAATATTTCTTTTAAAAGAGTTCCATTCTTGGTTAAACCCTACTAAGGCTGAAAATGTATGATTTTCTAAAGGATGAAATTCATAATCGGCATAGGCATTAATAGCCTGATATAAGGTGTTTCTCTCAAGCTCTTTATATGTTTCGGTATTTGTTTTATACAAAGCAACTCCTGCTCCATTAGGCTGGTTGGTATATGGTGTTGCAATAATTCGGACCCATTCACTTTGCTGTCTTTTTCTAAAACTATAATCGCCATGCAATTTTAAACCATCGGTTACATTAATGGTAAATGTTGAAGTATTAAAAACCTCAAAATCTTTGTCTTCAGCTTTACTTTTTCCATAGATTAAATCAGCAAAAGTACCATCGGCAATATCCCTATTATTTGTGTATGCGCCTTTAATAATTAATGAGCCATCAGGGTTTCTTGGCAAATACAAAGGGGCTGCATGAAATGTGAATTTTCTCCAATCCTCACTATTTCTTGTACCATCTATATATCGAGCATTCGTGGCTGGTTCGGTATAGTTTTTTGTATATACGTTTATGGAATTGCCTATTTCAAGCCATTCATAAGGCTTCGCATTAATTTTTGCGCGTATGGTGTAGGTATCTAGAACGTCTTTGTTTATTTTATAAATACCATCTCTAGTATAAAATCTTCCAGATAAAAAAACATTTACTTTTTCGGTGCCTCCTGTCAGACTTAAATTATGCTCTGAAGATGCTTGAGCATCGCTGAATATGGTATTCCACCAGTCGGTATTGCCATAATGTACATATCGTTCAGCCCCATTTACGGTTTTAATTAAAACCGATGGCAATGTTGGGTCTTGGCGTCTGGCTTCTAAATAATCATAATCTTCCTGAGTATAACCCAAATAGGTACTTGAATTTTCCAGTAAGCTTAATTTATCACTTAACCGTGCCCAATCTAAACCATCCGTAATAAAATTATCCGTATTTATGGTTGGCGAACTCCAGCTATAGTTGGTATTATAATTAACTTTTAACTTACCTTCTTTCCCTTTTTTTGTGGTAACCAAAATAACCCCAAAAGCAGCTCGAGCTCCATAAATAGCCGAAGATGCAGCGTCCTTTAAAACCGATATGGATTCAATATCTCTAGGATTTATTCTGTTAAGATTCCCTTGAACTCCATCTATTAGAATTAAAGGATCAGACCCACCATTTATTGAACCTATACCCCTAATATTAATATTAGCTTCTTCATTAATACCTCCATTGTCTAAAGTTACGTTTAAGTTTGGGGCAATACCCTGTAACAATTGCCCTGTATTGGGTCCTAGATTATTTTCAATTTGGCGTGCTGTAATTTGATCAACTGCACCGGTTAGATTTTCTTTCTTTACAGATCCATAACCAACTACCACTACTTCTTCTAGGGCCGCAGCATTTTCTTGTAAATTAACAGTAATATTGGTTCGTCCGTTAAGGGCTATTTCTTGTGTTGTAAATCCAATATATGAAATAACCAAAGTGGCGTTTTTACTAGCTAACTGTAATGAAAAAGCCCCATCAAAATCGGTTTGTGTACCATTGCTCGTCCCTTTTTCTAAAATATTGGCTCCAGGCAATGGTTGACCTGATTGATCTATAACAACGCCTTTAATTTGATATTGCTGCGGTTTACTATTTGTTATTTTTTCTTTTACAACAACCGTATTATCATTTCCTACCGATACTACAAAATTACCATTGGACAAACTTTTTTCTAATAACTCATTTGCTTTTATAATTCCTTTATTAACTTCCACTTTAGGGAAATCTTTGAAAATTCCTTCTTGATATATAAACTTGTAATCTGTTTGCTGCATGATCAAATCAAAAACCTCATCTACTGTTAAGGTCTTATCCGATTCAATTTTAATTTTTGCATTTTGAGATAACACGTTACTTGGTGTAAAGCTAAAAGCTGCTGTAAAGCAAAAGAAAATAAAGGTTCTCATCATGTTAATTAGTAACTTCCTTCTTAAAATAAAAAGGACATAGTTTAGTTTAATTTTCATAAATTTGATTGTTATTAGTTAGTTAAACTTTAATTAATTAGTAATTGATAAAAAGGGGATTTAGTTTTATACTTTGCACGGTCTAAACTTTATTCCCTTTATTTTTTTATTTTAATATTATCTGATTGCCATCTATTTCATAGGTTTTAATGATACTTAAACTTTTTATTGTTTCAAGAATATCTTGAATATCTTGATTTTTACCTAATACGCCTTTAAAGGTTATATTTTCCAGTTGTTTATTTTCAAAAACAACATCCACATCGTACCATCTTGAAATCACTTTCATGATATCCTTTAGCGGTTTGCCTCTAAAACTAAAAATTCCGTTACGCCATGATGTTTCAGCATATACATCTACTTTAGCAATCAATATACTCTTGTTTTGTAAATTTAAGTTTGATTGTTGGCCGGGTATTAACTTATCGTATTGATTTCCGGAACTAATAGCCACTTTTCCCTCAACCAGCGTGGTATAAATATTTGTTTCATCCTTGTAGGCTTTAATATTAAACTCTGTACCTAATACCTCAACTTCTTGAGATTGATTAAATACTTTAAACTTAGACCCTTTATGTTCTGTACTAGGTGATACATCAAAGTAGGCTTCACCATAAACTAATTCTACTACACGCGCTTCTCCTTCAATAAAACTCACAGGATATTTTAACTGGGATTCGGAATTTAACCAAACTTGGGTGCCGTCTGATAGTTTAATAAAAAACTGACCTCCTCTTGGTATGGTAAGGTAATTGTATACAATCTCCAATGGCTTTTTATCTCCCACTTTATAAACAATTTGTTGGCCATTACTATTTGCATTTTGGGTTTTATAAGTATCTCCTTTTTCTAATATAACAACTGATCCATCTTCTAGTGTTAGAGTTGCTTTATCTGTTCCAGGCAAGATAGTATTTGTAGTCGCATTTACTATTATTGGAGCTGATTCGACTGGCGCATTGAATATAGTATCTTTAAATACATAAGTTGTAGTTAAGATTCCAATAATAACCGCCGCCGCAAAATAGCTTATTCTTCGACGAATTTTTTTAAGCTTGAAAACTTTCCTCTCATTTCCTATTTCCTTTAATAGCTGAGCTTTTATTTTCTCTGAATTGAATTTTTTCATATTATATTCGATAGCGTAGTTCGTTCTAATATAGGAACTGAACAATTTTTCGTTTTTAGGGTTTTGCATCCATTTCTCTAACGCTTCCAACTCTAAGAAAGTAGCTTGACGACTTAGAAATTTTACTATGATGTTATGTATTTGATTTGATTTCATTTATTTTAAATCTATTATTACTATAACGTTACAATTTTGCATAACCCTAACTTTTA
>Ga0102815_10001100_pt1 | contig 17132 bp, 17 predicted proteins | sample ColrivemetaGS759_FD_79113 | JGI IMG/M metagenome (GOLD analysis project Ga0102815, IMG submission 79113) | Estuarine microbial communities from the Columbia River estuary - Ebb tide ETM metaG S.759 | ecosystem: Environmental > Aquatic > Marine > Intertidal zone > Estuary | place: USA: Columbia...
CCGCTAACCTGCGGCCATGACAACGCCAGTCTCCTCTCTTCGCAACCTCGGCCCCGCATTTGAGCGCGATTGCACCCGTGCGGGCATCACCTCTGCCGAAGAGTTGCGCGCCATCGGCGCACACGCCGCCTACGCCCGGCTAATCGCAGCGGGCGTGCGTCCGCATTTCATCGGCTATTACGTGCTGCACATGGCCTTGCAAGGCCGTCCCTGGAACGATTGCCGGCGCGCGGAAAAGGTTGCGCTGCGGGAGGCGTTCGATGGGTTGAAGTCGACGGCGCCCGCGCCCTCGTCCGAGCTGGACCGCATACTCGACCAGATCGGCGTGGTGCCGCGCCGCTAAAAGCGCCGGACCACGGTCAGACTGGTTTCGAGCTTGTCGAAACGCTGGATCGTGGCGTTAGACCGATTGCGAACTGCCGTCACCGTCAGGCGCGGCTGAAACCCGCGCAGCGTCACCCGCTCGTGCCAGAGCGTGACCGACAGGTCGGCCCTGTGGTCGCGCCGTTCCGTCGCCAGACCGGGGTAAGGCGCGTGATGGCGGTCAAACCCCAGCCCGGCCTGCGCCGCCAGCCCCAGCCCTCCCATGCGCTGGTGTTCGACACCAAGCGCCAGACGGCACCGATCAAAGCCGGTGATGGGCTGGGCGGGCACGTCCTCGCGGGCCATCTCGACCTCGCCCCAAACCGTCAGACCCGGACGCAGCGCATGATCCAGACGCAGGCGCAGCGCAGCGCTGTGGCGCGTGCCGCCCGCGTTCAAGTCGTAGCGGCGGGTGCCGCCGCGCAGCTCGCCCGACAGGCGCCAATCAGGTGCCAGCGCATGGGCCCCATAAAGCCGCCACCCCAGCCCCCGGTCCAGCCCCGCATGGCCCAGCCACGACCGGTCCGCCCCGGCCTCGACCGCCCAAAAGCCCCGCTCCGTGCCGCTCCGGACCCCCAGCCGCAGGTCCAGCGCCTGCCTGTCAAAGGTGCGCCCGGCATAATCGTCCAGCGTGATCCGCCCCGCCGCATATAGGGTGCCGGGGCCCATGGGCCGTTCCCACACCGCCGTGCCGCCCAGCCGGATCCCCTGCCCCGATGTGCGGCGCTGGTTTGCGGGCACCGGAAAGGGCACGCCCAGGATCAGCACCGTTGCCGCATCGGTCCCGGAATTGATATTCGTATCCGACAAGAGCGCCCCGAAGCCGGAAAAACGCAATCCCGCGCCGGTTCCGACGCGGTCAAGCAGCCCCTCGAAGGCGCGGCGTTCGTCGGGGTTGGCCGCGCCCTGCGCCAGTGCGCGCAATTCGCCACGCGCCGCGCGCCCCCGCCCGGCCTCGGCCAGCACCCCAGCCAGTTCGGCGCGCACGGCGCGGAATTCGGGGCGTTCCCGCAGGATGGCCCGCAAGAGCGTCTCGGCCCCGGCCAGATCGCCCCGCGCCCGCAAGACCCGCGCCTGCAACAGCGCCGCCTGATAGCCAAGGTCGCCCTGATCAAAGCGCGACCCGGCCAGCAGCCGTTCCGCCAGAGCAATGTCGCCGCGTTCGACTGCGTCGAGGATGACGGCGATCTGTCGCGGCTGGGTCAAGCTGCCATAGGCCACCTGCTGCGCCGGGGCGGGCGTCGCCAGACCAAGCGCCAGCCCCAGCAAAAGGGCGCGGATCACTCGGCCCCGCCCATCACGCCTTGGAAGGTAAAGGCAGCATTTGCCCCTTCCAGCTGCATCGTCCCGGTGCTTTGCAGCGCCAACGCGGTGTTCTTGGCGCCCGCGCCAAAGAAGCCGCCAGTCATCTCGGATGTCTGGGTGCCGATGGTGGCGCCGGTGCCATCTTTGAACAGCGCGGTGCCGGAATAGGTGTTGCCGGTGATGGTGCCATCCACCTCGAGTGCCGCGATATTGCTGTTAAGGTTGATCTCGCCCCCGGAGGTGGAGCGGTTCAGGCTGGCATTGCTGACCCCGCCCGTGACCTTGCCGGTGGCCATGTTGGCCGAAAGCGCGGCATCGCCCTTCAGATACATCTGTTTTGGACCTGTGCCGTTGTCATAGACGGCGCTGCCCTGTTCAAAGAAGCTGCGATAGGTCACGCCCGTGCTGGGCATAGTCGCGGTCGGGTTTCCGACATATCCCACGCCAAAGACAGCGGCCCCCGATCCGGCCGCGCCTTCGCGGTAGCGGATCGTGGTGACGTCGGTCAGCACGATCTGGGTGCCGGTCGGCGGGTTGTAAACCGAGACGGTGGACACCGCCGCCGTCGCGGTTTCCACTTGCGGGTCCCCGAAGTTGCCATTCTCGAAATAGACGCGACCCTTGGCATTGGTCATGCCCGACAGGGTGGTGCCCCCCGCCAGCGTATCGGTGGTCGAGGCAGAGACCTCGGCCGCTCTCAGGGTGGCGGTGCCAAAGCTCTGATTGCCAAAATTGGGGGCGGGGTTGGCATCCGCCGTGCCGGTCACGGCAAAAGCCATGCCACCGGGGCTGGATTGATCGGAGGGCGTGGCGCCATTGATGCTGTCGATATTGTGCTGCGGCAGGCCGGTCTGGGCGTTGACCGAGGTCGAGACCGTGGCCGGCAGGCGCGCGGCCAGAAGTTTGCCGTTTCCGGTCAAGGGCAGGTTGATCGGCCCGGCACCGCCGCCACCCCCGCTGCCCGAACAGGCGGCCAAGCCAAAAAGAGCAAAAGAACACAGCACAACACGACGCATGACGAAATACCTCCGGGAACTTATTGTTGAATAATCCCCCAATGATAGCCTGCGCCTGCCCGCCCCCCCCTACCCCCCGTTCTGGGGTGATGAAACGCAAACGGGCGCCCGAAGGCGCCCGTCCGTAACCAAGTGTTCCGATGGATCAGCCGACCAGTTCGAGACCCGAGAAGAAGAAGGCGATCTCGCGCGCGGCGGACGCTTCGCTGTCCGAACCATGGACCGAGTTTTCGCCCTTCGACAGCGCGAATTCCTTACGGATGGTGCCCTCTGCGGCTTGGGCCGGATCGGTTGCGCCCATCACTTCACGGTTCTTCGCGATGGCGCCTGCGCCCTCGAGAACTTGAATAACAACAGGCTCGGACGCCATGAATTCGCAAAGCTCACCGTAGAAGGGGCGTTCTTTGTGCTCGGCATAGAATTCGCCCGCCTGCTTCATCGACAGGTGGACGCGCTTCGAGGCGACGACGCGCAGACCAGCATCCTCAAACTTGGCAACGATTTTGCCAGTCAGGTTACGCTTGGTTGCATCGGGCTTGATGATCGAAAGAGTGCGTTCGAGGGCCATGTGCTCGCTCCATGTTGAAAAGCCGGGCCCCTTGCCCGGCCGAAACCATTGCGCGGGGCGTTAGCATGGCCTGCCTAGATTGGAAAGCCCGCGCAGGGCGAATTTGCCTCAATCTTCCTCGGCGCGCCGGGCGTCTATCCGCACCGCCCAAGAAGCACAAAGCCATGACGCCGCCGAGGTTGCCACGATGACCAGCAAAAGCCCCTCACCGCCCCATGCTCCGCTCACCGCCCAGCCCGCGATCCCCGTCAAAACCGCGCCGCCCGCCACAGTCAACGCGCCCGACAGCCCGCTCGCCGACCCCGCCAAACGCGGCGTCACACTCATCACCCCGGCATTTGCCCCAGGCAGCGTCAGCCCATTGCCCAAGCCCACAAAAAGCACAGGCCCAAACAGCGTCAAGGGATGGGCGAACCCAAAGGCAAAGAGCCCAACCCCCGCCAAAGGCCCCAGCGTCGCCAAAATCCGCCCCGCGAGCATCACGCGCCCGCCCCCGATGCGCGGCGTATACCGGCTCGAAAGGAAATTCCCCAACATGAACCCCGCCGAAATCGACCCCATGCCTATCCCCAAAACCGCAGGCGTCAGCCCAAAGGCATCCTCCCCCACTTTCGGCGCACCACCTAAAAAGGCGTAAAATCCCCCCACCGAGAACACGATCGCACCACACCACGCCCAAAACTGCCCCGAGCGCACCAATTCAGGATAACTTCGGAACTGATCGGAAAATCGCGCCGCCCGCGTGAGGTTGGTTTCGCCCAGATCCGTGTAAACCATTGCAAACATGGCCATACCAGCCACAACGAAAAACAAGAATGTCGCCCGCCAGCCAAAGACTTCATCCAAGACACCGCCCAAGATCGGCGCCAGCAAGGGCGCCAAAGCCATCGCCATGCCAATCGCCCCCAAAAGCCGCGCCGCTTCCTTTTGCGGATGCATATCGCGCACGACGGCCCGGCTCAAAACCATCCCGCTGATCACCGCCGATTGTGCCATGCGAAACGCCAGAAAAATCTCGACGCTCGGCGCAAAAAGGCACCCCACCGAGGCCAGCACGAAAATCACCAAAGCCCCCAACAGCACTGGCCTGCGCCCATGGAGGTCTGAAAGCGGCCCCATGATCAATTGCAACACCGACGAAACCGCCAGATATCCGCCGATCGACAAGGCAACCAGCGCGTAATCGGCTTGGAAATCGCCCGCGATCCGGCTCAGCGAGGGCAGAAACATGTTGAGCGATAAAACCGAAAGCGACGTCAACAGGATCAACGTCAATAGCCGTGGCGGGGTGCGCTCTGTCATGAAAATCCTCTACTTTCCCGCCAGAGCTAGCCCGCACTTGGCAGAACAACAAGCACCTCTGGCGCGCGCCGCGCCCCTCTGCTACTGCGCCCCCATGCTCAGGATCTCAGATATCTCTTATTCGATTGACGGCCGCCCCCTGCTTGACGGGGCCTCCGCCAATATTCCCAATGGCCACAAAGTGGGCCTTATCGGTCGCAATGGCGCGGGCAAGACCACGCTCTTTCGCCTCATTCGCGGCGAACTCACTTTGGACGGCGGCGAAATATCCCTTCCCGCCCGCGCCCGCATCGGCGGCGTAGCCCAAGAAGTGCCCGGCAATGAAGTCTCGCTGATCGATACGGTGCTCGCCGCCGACACCGAACGCGCCGAGCTTTTCGCCGAAGCCGAAACCGCCACAGATCCCGGCCGTATCGCCGACATCCAGACCCGCCTCGCCGATATCGACGCTTGGGGCGCCGAGGCCCGCGCCTCCTCCATCTTGCGCGGCTTGGGCTTTGATGCCGACGAACAGCGGATGCCCTGCTCTGCCTTTTCCGGTGGATGGCGCATGCGCGTGGCACTCGCCGCTGTGCTTTTCGCTCAACCTGACCTTCTGCTTTTGGACGAACCCACCAACTACCTCGACCTCGAAGGCGCGCTCTGGCTCGAAAGCTATCTGCAAAAATATCCCCATACCGTCATTATCATCAGCCACGACCGTGGCCTGCTGAACCGTGCCGTCGGCACCATTCTGCATCTCGATGAACGCCGCCTGACGCTCTATTCCGGCGGCTACGATACATTCGCGCGCACCCGCGCCGAACAACGCGCCGTCCAAGCCGCACAAGCCAAAAAACAAGACGCCCGCCGCGCGCATCTGCAATCCTTCGTCGATCGCTTCAAAGCCAAGGCTTCCAAAGCGAAGCAAGCCCAAGCGCGCGTCAAGATGCTCGAAAAGATGGAAACCATCCGCGCCCCTGAAGAGGCCGCGCGCACCGTGTTCACCTTCCCGGAACCCGAAGAGCTTTCGCCCCCGATCCTCGCATGCGAAGGCACTTCGGTCGGCTATGGCGATACGGTCGTGCTGAAAAACCTCAACCTCCGGATCGACCAAGACGACCGGATCGCCCTCTTGGGCAAGAACGGTCAGGGCAAATCCACCCTCTCCAAACTGCTTTCGGGCCGCTTGGCCCCGCTGACTGGGTCGCTGACCCGGTCCTCCAAGCTGCGGATCGGCTTTTTTGCCCAACATCAAGTCGATGAATTGCACATCGACGAAACCCCGCTGCAACACCTGCAAAACGCCCGCCCCGGCGAGCACCAATCCAAACTCCGCGCGCGACTGGCGGGCTTTGGCCTCATGGCTGAACAGGCCGAAACCGTGGTCGGCCGCCTTTCGGGGGGGCAAAAAGCGCGCCTCTCGTTGCTTTTGGCCACGCTCGACGCCCCGCACCTGCTCATCCTCGACGAACCAACCAACCACCTCGACATCGAAAGCCGCGAAGCATTGGTCGAAGCGCTCACCGCCTATTCCGGCGCGGTGATCCTCGTCAGCCACGACATGCACCTTCTGTCGCTGGTGGCCGACCGCCTCTGGCTCGTCAAAGACGGCAGCGTAACCCCGTATGAAGACGATCTCGACAGCTACCGCACCTTGCTCCTCACCCAAGACGGCCCCCCCCGCGGCGACAAATCCAAAGGCGGCAAAGCCCCGAAACGTGCCAGCCGCGACGAAATCCTCGCCCTGCGCGCCGAGGTTCGCAAAGCCGAGGAGCGGCTGGAGAAACTCGCCACCATGCGGGCAAAACTCGCCGCCATCATGGCCGACCCCACCCTCTACGAGGACCGTCGCCGCACCGATCTCGAAAGCTACAACCGCAAATTCGCGGAACTGGAAGACGCCGAAGGCAAGGCCGAGGCCCTCTGGATTGCCGCACAAGACCGCCTCGAAGCCTCTGGCGGCGCCTGACACATCCACAGCAAAAGGGGGGCGCAGAACACACCTGTGCCCCCCACCTGTGCCTCCGCCCAAGATATTTCCAACCCTGAACGCCCAACTGCCGCTTGCGGGAGGGGGCGCTTGATTGTTAGGCAGTGACATGGACAGTGTCTTTCTCGCCACCGCTTTCGCCACGCTTTTCGTTGTGATCGATCCCATCGGATTGACGCCGCTGTTTGTGGCATTGACCCAAGGGATGGAAGCGCGCGCGCGGCGTGCCATCGGGTTCCGCGCCTGTTTGGTGGCTTTCGGCATCCTTGCGCTCTTTGGGCTTTTTGGCGAAGCGGTGTTGGGGTTTGTCGGCATTCGCATGCCGGCTTTTCGGATTGCCGGGGGTGTCTTGCTGTTTCTGACCGCGCTCGACATGCTCTTTGAACGCCGCACCAAACGTCGGGAAGACAGCGCAGAAGAGCGCTCCGATCCCTCGATATTTCCATTGGGCATGCCCTTGATTGCCGGGCCCGGTGCGATTGCCACGATGATCTTGCTGACTGGCCAGCAGCCGGGCGTTGCGGGCTACCTCTGGGCTGTGGCCGTGATGGCCTCAGTCCTGTGCATCGTGTTTGTCCTGTTCTTGCTGGCTGGACCGATCGAGCGCGCTCTGGGCCGCACTGGCACCAATATCGTGACCCGACTTTTGGGCATGCTTCTGGCGGCTTTGGCTGTGCAATTCGTGGTCGACGGGCTCTTGGCCTTCGGTTTTGGCACAGGTCTCTCCAACTAGGCCTCGATTTTTGCCGAACGCGCCCCTAGATCACTCAGATGGATAACGGATCTCTCGCATCACTGGCTTATCTCGCGCTGCTTTTGCTGGCTCTGGCCGGGTGGTTTATCGCGCAGGCACGCCGCAAACCGGGTCAAACCGCGCAACACGCGATGATCTGGGGCCTCATCTTTGTGGCGGTCATCGCCGGGGCCGGGCTCTGGGGCGATATCCGCCGCACGGTCTTGCCACAACAAAGCATTGCCGCAGACAGCGGACAGATCATCGTGCCACGCGGGCCGAACGGGCATTACCACCTCACCGCCATCGTCAACGGCACACCACTGCGCTTTGTCGTCGATACCGGGGCCACCGATGTCGTGCTCAGCACCTCAGATGCAGAACGCGTCGGCATTGACCTTGACACGCTGGTCTACTCAGGGCGCGCGCGCACAGCCAATGGCGAAGTCCGCATCGCCCCTGTCCGCATCGACATCACCCTTGGCGATACCCAAGCGCGCGGCCTGCGTGCCTCGGTCAACGAAGATGATCTCTTCCAATCGCTGCTTGGCATGTCCTATCTCTCGCGCTTCTCGCGCGTCGAAATTGCCCGAGGCGAATTGATCCTCACCCCCTGAGAGACCCCTCCATGACCGCAGATGAGCTCATCGCCACCCTAAACCTCGCCCCCCACCCCGAGGGTGGCTGGTATCGCCAAACCTGGATCGCCGAGGCGCCCTCAGGCGAGCGGCCGTCGGGCACCGCGATCTATTTCCTGCTCAAAGCGGGCGAGCGCAGCCATTGGCACCGCGTCGATGCCACGGAAATCTGGCTCTATCACGCGGGAGCGCCCCTGATGCTTTCGCTTGCCGCCTCCGAGCAAGGCCCGGCGCAGGATCTGGTCTTGGGTCCGGATTTCACCAAAGGCCACGCGCCACAGCGCCTTGTCCCGCCGCATCACTGGCAAGCGGCCCGCTCCACCGGGGATTGGACCCTTGTGTCATGCACCGTCTCGCCCGGATTTGACTTCGCAGGGTTTACCCTCGCGCCTCCCGGCTTCGACATTCCGCGCGCCGCCACAGCAAACTAAGCCGCTCCCCATAGCAAAAGGGCGCCCCGTTTCCGGAGCGCCCTCTCTTTTTGTGCAATCCTTACTTCGTCAGGATTTCCGGCCCCATCAAGGTCGTCGGCAACCATGTCGAGATGATGGGCACATAGGTCACAATGATCAGGAACACGAAGAGCACCGCAAGGAAGGGCAGCGCGGCTTGCACCACCCGCATCATCGGCATTCCAGCAACGCCAGAGGTCACGAACAGGTTAAGACCCACTGGCGGCGTGATCATCCCGATCTCCATGTTCACCACCATGATGATGCCCAGATGGATCGGATCGATCCCAAGCTCCATGGCGATCGGGAACACCAACGGCGCCACGATCACGATCAAGCCCGAGGGCTCCATGAACTGCCCACCAATCAACAAGATCACGTTGACAATGATCAGGAACATCACCGGACCAAAGCCTTGATCCAACATGAAACTCGCAATCTTTTGCGGAATTTGCTCGTCGGTCAGCACGTGCTTGAGGATCAATGCATTGGCGATGATGAACATCAGCATGATGGTCATTTTCGCCGCATCCAGCAGCGTGGCCCGGGTGTCGGCATGGAAGAAGGCCGTCAAGATCGCATGCGGTTTCCGCATCAATGATGTCGGGCGTCCGCCCTCTCTGCCCTTCAGTGGCCCCATGTCCCGATAGACAAAAAGCGCAATGATACAGGAATAGACCGCCGCCACAGCGGCCGCTTCGGTGGGGGTGAAAATCGCCCCTGTCACGCCGGGAATACCGTAGATCCCCACCATGATGATGACGATCAGCATCAGGCCCCAAAACGCCTCTCCAAAGCTTTCGCCAATCTCGCCCCAGCCCAGCCATTCTCCGGCGGGCATGTTACGAATGCGCGCCATGATATAGATGGTCACCATCAACATCAGACCCGCCAAGAGGCCAGGAATAACCCCCGCCAAGAACATCCGCCCCACAGAGACATCCGTCGCCGAGGCATAGACCACCATCACAATGGACGGCGGGATCAAGATGCCCAAGGTGCCCGCGTTACAAATCACACCTGCTGCGAATTCCTTGGAATAGCCCGCCTTGACCATCGCTCCGATGACAATCGAACCGATTGCCACCACTGTGGCCGGCGACGAGCCCGAGAGTGCGGCAAACAGCATGCAAGCGAAAACGCCCGCAATCGCCAGACCACCGCGCAAATGCCCCACACAAGCAATCGAGAACCGGATGATCCGCTTGGCCACCCCGCCCGTCGACATGAATGTCGAGGCCAGAATGAAGTAAGGGATCGCCAAAAGCGTGTAATGCCCCGCCATCGCATTATAAAGCTGTGCCGAGATCGACCCGAGCGACGTGTCTGAAAATGCCAGCAACACCACCATCGACGACAGACCCAGCGAGATGGCAATCGGCACACCAATCAGCAAAAGCCCAATGACGAGCGAGAAAAGGACAATGACTTCCATGGCTTATTGCCCTCCCTTTGCCGCAACTTCTGCCACGGCGTCTTCTGCCTCATGGCTCACGATCAGCGTTTGACGCTTGCCTTGTGCCAATTCAATCGTCGCCTGAACCAAGCGGAACAGGATCAACGCCGACGCCACAGGCAACATCGTATACGGCACCATGCGCGGCAGTTTTGAATAGGCCTCACCTTGGTTGATCAGATCCTCAAGGAACCGGAAAATGCCCAACATCGGCACCTGATCTGTCTCGAAAAACGCCTGATCGCGCGTGCGCTCATCAAACCCCGTCGGGAACCACCGCCCGGTTGTCTGCTCAAGCCCGGCAAAGGGTGCCCAGTAATCCCACGCGCCCTTCAGCAACAGACCCGCATAAAGCACACTGATCACCGCCGCCACCAGCACCATGACCCGCTTCACCCGCGGGTTGGCAAGGTTGGTGATCGCATCCACACCAAGATGCGCGGTGATCTTGAACCCGTAAGCAATGCCAAACAAAACCATCCAGGCAAAGAGGATCAACACCACCTCCAGCCCCCAAATAATCATCGAATTAAAGACGTAGCGCAGAATGACGTTGGTGAACGTCAATAGCGTCATAAGCCCGAGCATGGCAGCAATCGCATTTTCCTCAAAGGAATGCACGAATTGGCCCAAAGCGCTCTTGGGGCGATAGGCGGAATGCCCGGACATGGGTCCCCTCCCTCTCTGGCGATGTGATGAAACTGTGAAAGAGGCAGGCGCGCCCGATCCGGTCACGCGCCTGCCAATGAAATCTCGCGATTAGTGCTTCGCGTTGATCTCTTGTGCGGCGGCGATGTTTTCCGGGCCGACTTCTGCTTCGAACTGCGCCCAAACAGGCTTCATCGCGTCAACCCATGCCTGACGCTGATCTGCGGTCAATTCACGCACCGTGCCGCCAGCAGCGATGATCGCGGCCTTGGCTTCGTCGTTCACGCGCGACGACTCGGCGTTCCGCACTTCGGTCACTTCTTTCATGATCGTGTCGAGCTGCGTGCGAACGTCTTCGGGCAGACCATTCCACCAGTCAGCCGAGGTCACGACCATATAGTCGATGATGCCGTGGTTGGTTTCGGTGATGCCGTCCTGAACTTCAAAGAACTTCTGGCCATAGATGTTCGACCATGTGTTTTCCTGACCATCCACAACACCCGTCTGCAAGGCGCCGTAAACTTCCGCGAAGGCCATCGGCTGGGCGGTTGCGCCCAAGGCGTTCATCTGTGCCACGAGCACGTCGGAAGGCTGCACGCGGAACTTGAGGCCCGATGCGTCGGCTGGCAGGTTCAGCGCTTTATTAGCCGAAATCTGCTTCATGCCATTGTGCCAGAACGCCAGCGCCAGCACGCCGCGACGGGTCATCGACTCTTTCATCTTCGTGCCGATTTCCGAATTCTGGAACTCGTCCACAGCCGCCACGTTCTTGAACATGAAGGGCAAGTCGAACAGGCGGAATTGCTTGGTGATCGGCTCAAACAGCGACAGCGATGGCGCGGCCAGCTGAACGTCGCCCTGCAACATCGCTTCCAGCACTTTCTCGTCCGTGTAGAGCGTCGAGTTCGGGAACACTTCCATGCAGGCCTTGCCATTCATTTCGGTGTTCACACGCTCCGCCAGCAGCGACGCGGCGATGCCCTTGGGGTGCTTGTCGGTGTTGGTCACGTGGCTGAACTTGATGACGATCTCGCCAGCATCACAGCTTGCAAAAGCAGCTTGGCCAGTCACGGACAGAGCAAGCGCCATCGCGGCGCCAGTCAGAAACTTAGTCATTGGGGTCTCCTCCCGAAGTCTTCAATAAAAGTGCAGACATTCTCTCCCCGAGAATGCGGTGCCAAACCTTCTCGCCGAAAAGATCAGCAATCAAGTAAATGTGTCCCTCCGTGAGAATTTCAAATTTCGCCCGAGTTTTCAGCGATTTGTCTCAGGCCGCACAATAAACGACCGCCTCACATCAAATGTCTGTGCGATTTTTCGCACATCAAACCGCGCCGCTTGTGCGGAAAACCGCACAAGTGCCGGGGACTCAAATTACCCCCCCGCGAATCCACGGTTAGAAGAGTCTGACAATTTCACGACAATTTAAGTAAAAAATTTCCGGCTTTAGAGAATTTGAAATAGCGATTCAATTTTCGGCCCCAGAAAAAAGCGAAATACTTATCCTAAAGGATTAAACATACAGCATTAAGGATCATAACTTAGTCCTCTTACCCACTAAATGATCCATGCCATGACACGTCAATATGTCCTCATATGATTACGTTTGTTTTTCGTAATTCAGATTACGAACGATCGAGGAAATAAATGTTTATACGAACCATCAGCGGCCAGAAATCAGGCCGAGATGTAACGCGAAATGCGGAACCGATGTCAAACGGCATCGGCGCAGAAAGCATTGCGGATCGATTGTTCGAGAAATTGGAGCGGCGCAGATCCGACGACGGCCTGTCGGGTGCGAATGTGCTGGTGATCGCGCCCACCCCGGACCGGGCCCTCGAGGCCGCCATCGTGCATGAAGGCGCGGATTACTTCACCACCGCGACGATCGATGACGCTGTGATGGTGCTCAATCTCCAAGCGGCCAAATGGCAATTTATCTTCATCGTCAGCAATGACATCCATAACGTTTCGGAAAATATACCAGATTTCATGGCCCTGCGCCGCCTCTACCCTGCGCTGCCCATCGTCTGGCTGTCCCCGAAATTGGCGCATGACGCCTTTGGCTCTGAGATACCCACCTTCTGTGACGCGGCCGTCAGCCTGCCGGTCTCGGATACATCCCTACATCTTGCCGCGGTCGCCGCGCGCAAAAATCGATCCCGCGCACGGAGCGGCGATCCACGGAGGACCGCATGAATAAACCGTTTATCGCATCGAATACGAACATGTCGCTGCGCCAATATATCAATAGTCTGTCGCCAAATCCCTTTCCGCGTCAGGGCACAATCAATGATGAATTTTTCTCGCGGAAAATTCGTGACGTTTTGCAAATGACACCGCAACAGCTTGCCAAACAATTGGGATATGTTGTCGGAATGGGAACTGTTTCGCGTCAGCGCTTTTTGATTATTCTCGAAGATCTGCGCCATGTTTACGCCGAAGCCCTCCAAGATGACGAAGGCTGATCATGCGTCACCAGCGCCAGTCTGAACTCGACGCAGTCCTTCCCGCGCTGCAACAGGCCTATTTCCGGCCAATCTCCACGGACGGCCAAACGCTCTGGTCGGTGCATTTTTCCGAAGACAGCGCTGATTATGGCGGTGTGGAAGCCCTGCGCCGCTCAAGCGAAGACTTCGTGCGCTTCGCTACGCATCGCCGCCATGGGGGGCCTTGGATCGCCCCCTTGATGAAACTCCGCATCGAACGCGGCCATATGAATCAGGGCGCTACCCCCGCTGTCTTTTTGTGGCGCGGCGCGCTGTTTCTAAACGATCAGGCCTATTCTTGCCTCTCGGCGCTCCCGGAACTGGCAGGATGCGAGCTTCTGGCGATTGACGTCGTGGGCGGCAGCCGCTTGTGGTGGCTCATGCCTCCCGAATGCCCGGAAATCCTGCATTTCGAGGCCAGCGGGGTCACTGTCTTTGATGGCGAGCTTCTGCGCGTCGCGACACCCGTTCTCAAGCGCGAAAGCCTGCTCGATGCACCCGTGATTTGCCTTGCGCCCTGCGGTCGGTTCCCGATGGTTTCGGCCCGCCTGATCGAAGCACTGGAATCCGCAGGGCTCACAGGGGTCAGCTGGACACCCGTTCCACTCAAATAACCGCGCCGCGCCCCTAGCGAAAATCCTCCGGCTTAAGCCCATAGCGCGACAGCTTGTCGTAAAACGTCTTGCGTGGCAGCTGAAGCCGCTCAGCTGCTTCTGCGGCGCGCCCCCCCGCATGGCGCAGCGCCGCACCTAACAACGAGCGCTCCACCTGCGCCATTTGCGCCGCCAAGCCCGGCTCCGAAGTGGCCTCCTCTGCGCCCCCCAATCCCAAAGCGAATTGCATGGCCACCGACATCAGCGCGCGCGCATTGCCCGGCCAATCGCGCGCCATCAACCCCGCAACCACATCAGGTGTGATTTGCGGTGGCAGCAGCCCGGCCTGCTCGCTGGCCTGCGCGACATAATGTTCAAAGAGCACCGGAATATCTTCGGGTCGCTCCGACAAGGACGGCAGCCGGATCCGCATGACATCCAGCCGATAGAACAGATCCGCGTGAAACTGCCCCGCCGCCAGCTTTTCCGCCAGATCAAGGTTGCTGCCCGCAATCACCCGCACTGCGGTGCCAGCCTCCAGCGCTTCCATCATGGCAAACTGTGCTTCCGGCCCAAGATGTCCCACCTCGTCAAGAAACAGCGATCCCCCCCGCGCCGCATCCAGCGCCGCCATCACCGCAGCCGCATCCATGCCCGCTGCGGCGCGCTTGATAAACGGGCCCTTGGCATCCGGCCCCATCAAATGCACCACTTCGGCGATCTTGGAAATGCCCGTGCCGGGAGAGCCCGTTACCAAAACCTCGCCCCGCGTCGCGGCCACCGCACGCACCCGCGCGCGCACCCCCTCCGCCAAGGCCGAGATCCCATGCACCAACCGCGCCGCTGGATCACCCGCAGTCAACTGCGCCTTCAGCACCCGGTTTTCGAGCACCAAAGCCCGCGTTTTCAGCGCGCGCTCCAATTCCTTGAGCAAATCCGCCCCCGCACAAGGCTTTTCAAGAAACCCGAATGCCCCCTGCCCCATGGCCTTCACCGCCATCGGGATATCCCCCTCGCCTGTGAGCAAGATGACTGGCAAATCAGGGTCAGCCGCGCGTGCATAATCCAGCAGATGAAATCCATCCCGCCCCGGCATGCGGATATCCGACAAGATCACTCCCGGAAATCCCGGCCCGATCTGGTCCTTCGCCTCCACGAAACTTCCCGCCACCCGCGGCACAAGCCCGCCCAACTCCAGCGTCTGCGCCAAGGCATCGCGCACCGCCGCGTCGTCATCCACCACCAGAACCGTCCTGACCACCATCGTCCCCGTCACCCCTCTGCGCCCTGCAAATCCACGACAAACACCGCCCCCCCCTCGGGTCGATTGCGCCCCCGGATCGCGCCGCCAAAACTTTGCACCAAGCCATAGCTGATCGACAGCCCCAACCCCATGCCTTCCCCGGCACCAACCTCTTTCGTCGAATAAAACGGGTCAAAAATCCGCTCTGGCTCGCGGATGCCCGGCCCGCTATCGGCCACCTCCATCTCCACGCGCGCGCCCACATGGCGCAGCGAAATCGCCACCTCGCGCCGCGCCAATCCGGTCATTGCATCCGCCGCATTGGTCAAGAGGTTCACCACCACCTGCCCCAGACGCACCTCGCCCCCCATCACCCAGACAGGCTCCGACGGCGCATGCCATTGCACCTTGACCTCCCCCGCCCGCAGCCGCGCCTCTGCCAATTCCAGCGCGGCCTCAATCACCCCCACCAGATCAACCCGCTTCACAGGCTCGCTCTCTTGCCGCGCGAATGCCCGCAAATTCTTGATAATCCGCCCCATCCGCCGCGCCATATCGCCAATCCGCACAAGGTTCTCGCCCGCCACCTCGCCCTGCCCCCGCGTCAGATAAGCGGCCGCGTTTTCAGCGTATTGCTGAATGGCCATCAAAGGCTGGTTCAACTCATGGCTGATCCCCGCCGACATCTGACCCAAAGCCGACAACTTCCCCGCCTGCACCAATTCCGCCTGCGCCCGCGTCAATGCCGCCTCCGCCGTGCGCCGCTCTGCCACTTCGCCCGACAGCCGCAGGTTCGCCGCGCTCAATTCCAGCGTGCGCTCCTCCACACGCGCCTCCAGCCGTTCATTCAACTCAAGCAAACCGCGCCGCCGCTCCAAAACCAAAAACAACACCGCCCCAAAAGCCAAGAACAACGCCGCCACCGACGCCGCCTGCAATCCCGCCAAGCGCCGCGCAGGCTCCACATCCAAAAGCGTCTCCGCTTGCATGCCAATCACGGGCAACTCTTGCACCAGATAAAGCCCCCGCTCCGGAACATAAGGCGACCACCGCTCCTCCCAAATCACATGCCCCGCAACGATTTTCTGGCGCAGCCCAGCCTGCGCCTCTGCCAGCTCCGCGCCCGGCGGGGCTATGCCCACCCCGGCCCGCCGCCACCCCAATAATTCCGTGCGGTTAGAGATAAACACCTCCCCCCCCGCATCGGTAAACCAAATCGCCGGACGCGCGCCGCGCCACTCTGCCTCCACCCGCTCAATATCCACCACCACCAGCAATGCCCCCAGCACACCGCCCGCGTCATGAAAAACAGGTGCCGCAAAGAAATAGGCACGCCCTTCGCCTGCGCGCTCTCTGGTCGCCCGCTCGTCTGCGGCAAGCTGGCCAATATCCCAGCCCTCAAAACTTCCCCGCAGCCCAGCATCGCTCTGGTCTCGGCCGCCGGGAGCAGGCCCATGGCCCTCCCCCAATGATCCCTGCAAGCCGCGCTCCAAATAGCGCGCACCTTCAATCCGAGGGGGCAACCGCCCGGATGACGCCGCCAGCACAAAGCCCGCAGGCGAGACAATCGCAATTTCCAGCGCGCCAGTCTTATCCGCCAAACGGCGCATCATCTCGGATGCCCCATTGTCTTGACCCGCACTCAACAAGCCTGTCACCGTCGGATGATCCGCCGTAACCACGGCAAGCGTTTGATATAGCTGCAATTGCCCGGTCAACCGATCCGTGGCCAACAGCAAATCCGCTTCGCCCCGGTCCGCAATCTGATGCAAAGCCTGCACATAGCCATAGCGCCACACCCCTGCCGCCACACAGGCGACAGCTGCCAAAAACGCAAGGATAAGCCGTAGTCGGCGGGCAAAAGATCGATCCATGCGTCTAGTTAGCGCGCGAGGGCTTGCCTTGACCAGTGGCTCAGGCTTCTGTCGTGTCATGCAGCACTTTTCTCAGTCCCCCCAAGATCCCGCCTTCATCGCAAACCCCTACGCGTTCTACGACCGCGTTCGGGCGTCTGGCCCATTGTTCTTTTGGTCAGACTACGGCCTGCCCTCTGCGGCGGGCCATGAAACGGTGCATGCCTTTCTGCGGGATCGTCGGTTTGGGCGGGAATGGCCCAAAGGAATGGCGCCCAAGACCCCGGCGCATCTCGCCGCCTTTTACGAGGTCGAGGCGCATTCCATGCTGGAATTGGAACCGCCCCGCCACACCCGCTTGCGCGGTCTCGTGCTGCGGGCCTTCACCTCGCGCCGTATTCTGGCCCTTGGCCCTGAAATCATCGCGCTGACCCATCGCTTGATCGATGCCATGCCCGAAGGCCCGCATGACCTCCTAGAGAGTTTTGCCCGCCCCCTGCC
>Ga0102815_10001106_pt1 | contig 17091 bp, 11 predicted proteins | sample ColrivemetaGS759_FD_79113 | JGI IMG/M metagenome (GOLD analysis project Ga0102815, IMG submission 79113) | Estuarine microbial communities from the Columbia River estuary - Ebb tide ETM metaG S.759 | ecosystem: Environmental > Aquatic > Marine > Intertidal zone > Estuary | place: USA: Columbia...
ACGCTCGGCATGGTGGACGAGGCCAACGGCGCGCGGCTGGCGGACGCCGGGCTGGACTACTACAACCACAACCTCGACACGAGCCGTGAGCACTACGAGAAGGTCATCGGGACGCGCACCTACGACGACCGCCTCGAGACCCTCGAGAACGTGCGGTCGGCGGGCATGAAGGTCTGCTCCGGCGGGATCCTCGGCATGGGGGAGACGCGCGCGGATCGCGCCGCCTTCCTCTCCGAGCTCGCGGTGCTCGAGCCGCCCCCCGAGAGCGTCCCCATCAACGCCCTCGTGCCCGTGAAGGGCACGCCGCTCGAGGGCGCGGAGCCGCTCCCGTGGGACGAGATCGTGCGCGTCTGCGCCGCCGCCCGGATCCTCATGCCGCACGCCGCCGTGCGCCTCTCGGCGGGCCGGCAGGAGATGACGGAGGAGGCCCAGGCCCTGTGCTTCATGGGGGGCGTGAACTCGATCTTCGTCGGCGACGCGCTCCTGACGACGCCGAACCCCGAGCCGACCTCGGACGCCGCGCTCCTGGCTCGCGTGGGCCTGCGGCCGCTCGCCGATGGGTCGCGGTGAGGTGAACAAGCTCGATCAGGCGCTCGCGGCCGAGGTCGAGGACTGGCGGCGGCAGGGGCTCGGGCGCTCCCTCGGGGGGGAGGAGATCGGGGGGAGCGGCGGCGTGGACTTCACGAGCAACGACTACCTCGGCATGGCTCGACACCCCGCGGTTTGCGCCGCTGCGTCGGAGGCGGCGACCGCCCATGGCGCAGGGGGGCGCGCGGCGCGCCTGCTCGGCGGCGGGTCCCCGGAGACCGCCGCGGTGGAGCGGCAGCTGGCGAGCTGGATCGGTGCGGGGGGGTCGTTGCTGCTCCCCTCGGGTTACCAGGCAAACCTGACCCTGATGGTGGCCATCGCTGGCCCCGGGGACGTGGTGGTGTCCGACGAGGACAATCACGCGTCCCTCATCGACGGCCTCCGTCTGTCCCGGGCCAGGGTGAAGATCTACCGCCACGGCGACACCGAGCACGCGGCGGCGCTGCTCGAGCAGAGCCGAGGCGCACGCCGGGTCTTCTGCGTCACGGAGTCGATCTTCAGCATGGGGGGAGACCTGGCGCCTCTCGCGGCCCTCTCGGAGGCGTGCCTTCAGCACGGAGCGGGGCTGATCGTGGACGAGGCCCATGCCTTGGGAGTCGTGGGCCCCGCTGGCCGGGGAGGCTTCGCGGCCTCAGGCGCGGCGCCCGAGCCGCTCGTGGCGCAGGTCGTCACCGCGGGCAAGTCCCTCGGCGCCGCGGGGGCCTTCATCGCGGGCTCGCGGGCGCTGCTGGACGCGGTCGTGCACAAGGGGCGCGGCTTCATGTTCTCGACGGCGGTCGCGCCTGCGGTGGTGGGGGCTCTCGAGGCGTCCATTGGCCTGGTGGCGGACGCCGACGAGGCGCGGCGCCGGCTCGCGGGTCACGCGGCGCGCATTGCGGCCGCCGTGGGCTCGCCCGAGCCGGACGCCGCCATCTTGCCCATCCTCCTCGGAGACGAGGGGCGCGCCGTCGAGGCTGCGGCGGCCCTGCAGGCGCGCGGGCTCAGCGTTCGCGCGGTCCGGCACCCCACCGTCCGGCCTGGTGCGGCTCAGCTCCGGGTGGCCTGCCATGCAGGGCATCGGACCGAGGACGTGGACGCGCTCCTTGACGGCCTCGCGCCCATCCTGGCGGAGGCTCCCGCAGGTCGCCACTCCGGGAGCGCAGCCCGGGAGTCTGGCTCGCCCGTGGCGCAGGCGGAGGGCTCGGCGACGTCCGGCTCCATCACCGCGCCCTCTCCCATCACCACAGCATCCACCGGCTCGACGGACGCGGTCTTCATCGTGGGGACCGACACCGACATCGGCAAGACGGTCGCCGCGGCGGCGGTGGCGCGGGCGCTGGGCGCGCGGTACTGGAAGCCGGTTCAAACCGGCGAAGACAGCGACTCCGAGACGGTAGAGCGCCTCGCAGGACCCCACCGGGGACCCCTCGGCGAGGGGACTCGCGTGGTCGCGCCCCCTGCCTACGAGTTCCCGCTGCCCGCCTCGCCCCACACCGCGGCCGCGGCGGCGGGGGAGGTGATCGATCCCGAGGCGCTGCACGTGGCGCTCTGTGACCGCGTGCGCGACGCGGCCCCGTCGCGGCTGGTAGTCGAGCTCGCTGGCGGGCTGCATGTCCCCCTGACCGCCCCCTTCACCCAGGCGGACTGGCTGGCCCGCGAGCGGCCCGAGGTCGTGCTGATCGCGCGCTCGGGTCTCGGGACCCTGAACCACACCCTGCTCACCCTTGAGGCGTTGCGCGCCCGGCGGATCACCCCCGCCGTGCTCATCCTCGTGGGCGAACCTCACGCAGAGAACGCGGCCACCCTCGCCGCCCACGTCTCGCACCTCTTCGAGCTGCCCATGCTGGCGCCCCTGGACCGGGACGCCATCGACGGCTGGCTCGCCAAGAACCCGATCGCGGACGCGATCCGGGGGCATTGAACCATGGCCGATGACCTGATCACGCGGGACGCTCGACACGTCTGGCACCCCTACACCCAGGCTGCCACTGAGCCGGCTCCCATCCCTGTCCGCGCCGCGAGCGGTGCGCGCCTCGTGCTCGAAGACGGCACCGAGCTGGTGGATGGGATCTCATCCTGGTGGGCGACCCTGCACGGTCACGGGGAGCCGCGGCTCGTGGAGGCTGCACGGGCGCAGATGGAGCGTCTCGACCACGTGCTCTTCGCCGGGGCCACCCATGAGCCTGGCGTCGCGCTCGCCGAGGAGCTGTCCCGCGTCGCCCCGGATGGGCTGACCAGGACCTTCTTCAGCGATGACGGCTCGACCGCGGTGGAGGTCGCGCTGAAGATCGCGCTCCAGGCCCACGCTCAGCGCGACGAGCCCGAGCGCAGGGTCTTCGTGGCGCTCGAGGGGGGGTACCACGGCGACACCTTCGGGGCGATGGCGGTGGGTGATCCGGATCCCTTCTTCATGCCCTTCGCGCCGTTCCTGTTCGAGGTCCAGCGCGTCCCGGCGGAGTCGGCGGCCATTGTTGGAGCGCTGGACGAGCTCGGTGAGCGGGCGGCGGGGGTGATCCTCGAGCCGCGCCTGCAGGGGGCCGCGGGCATGCGGATCCATGACGTCGAGGTCGTGCGGGCGGTCCGGGCGGCCTGCGATGAGCGGGGGGTCTTCCTCATCGCGGACGAGGTCATGACCGGCTTTGGTCGGACGGGCGCGCTCTTCTCCTGTCTCGCCTGCGGGGTGACTCCGGACCTGCTGTGCCTCGCCAAGGGCCTGACCGGCGGCATGTACCCGCTCTCGGCGACCATGGCCACGGAGGCGCTCTACGAGACCTTCTTGAGCGACGTCCGAACGCGGGCGCTCTTCCACGGCCACACCTTCACCGGGAACCCGACGGGGTGTGCCGTCGCGCTGGAGTCGCTGCGGGTCAACGAGGAGCGGGACACCCCAGGGCAACTCCAGCGAGTGGGCGCGTCGATCCTCGGCGGACTCGCGTCCCTCGAAGGAGACGATCGGATCGCGGACCTCCGGCACCTTGGCGGCATGGTCGCGTTCGACCTGACGGGGGGGGACTCGGGCTATCTCAGCGAGCGAGGGCCGCGGCTCCGCAGCGTGGCGCGCCAGCACGGCGCGCTGCTCCGCCCCCTCGGTAACGTGGTCTACGCGCTGCCGCCGGCGTGCACGACCGAGGAGGAGTGCGCGACGATCTCCAGGGCCATGCTGGCCATGGTGGATGCCTGGTCGAGCTGAGCTCTGTGTGAACCGGAGCGGCCCGCCGGCCGGCGCTGTGCGCCGGCCGGCGGGCCGCCTTCCGTTGGGGGGCTGACCCCGCCTCGGGATCACTCGAAGGTGATCGTGTACCCGTCCGTGAAGTTGGAGATCGGGAAGCCGAAGATCGAGTCGCGGTACCAGCACTGGAAGTTCCAGGTCTCGCCCGGCTGGACGACAACGTTGCCGGTGGGCTGGGGAATGGCCGTGAGGTCCACGTTCAGCGGGATGATCCCGAAGATGCCGGCGTTACCGACCTGGCTCAGGTAGCGCCCCGTGGAGCTGCCCACGCAGAGCGTCCCCTGGGAGCCGCCGGGACCGGGCACCTGGGCCTGGTTGGGGCTGCAGATGAAGTAGCCCGGCGAGTTGATGGGGAGGCCCTGGGCGTAGACGCCAAAGTCGTTGTTGGCGATCAGCTTCGTCCCTGTCCCGACGAGGGTCGCGGGCAGGCCCGTGCTGTTGGGGGTCTCGACGCAGTAGTTGGCGCCGAGGATCGGACCCACCGGAGTGCCCAGTGTCGGGCGGTAGAACTCGAGCGTGCAGCGCATCCTGCGCGCCTGCTCCTCGGTGAAGTTCGTCATGCACGTGTCCGTGCTGTAGTTCATGTAGTTGCGAACCGGGTCCGTACTGCCGCAGCTCGTCGAGTTCGCCGCGCAGTTGAACTCGGGGTTCGACTCGGCGTTCGTGTCGCAGATCCGGTCGCCGGAGGTGTAGCAGTTGGAGCCGCCGCATCCGCTCTGGAACGTGTGGTAGAGGCCGAGGTAGTGCCCGACCTCATGCGTCCCGGTACGGCCCTGGTTGTACGGAGCGAAGGGCGCGTTACGACCGACCGTGCCGTTCAGGAGGACCACCCGGTCGGAGGCGCTACCGGGGCTTCCGTTCTGGGGGAAGTAGGGGACATAGCCGAGGACGTTCGAGCTGCCGCTCGGGGCGCCGAGCGTGTAGATGTTGAGGTAGACGTTCGGGTCCCACGCGATGCTGTTCCAGTAGCTCCCGTTGTCGTTGAACCAGCTCGAGTTGTCGTACCTGAGGATCCCGGTCGAGGACTGCCCCTGGGGGTCGCTGGTCGCGAGCTCGAAGCGGACCTTGGTGTCCACGCCCGGCGCGCCGGGCGTGCCGGCGAGGGCGCCAAAGTCCTCGTTGAAGATCTCCACCTGGCTGATGACGCGGGCGTTGGGGACGTTGCCACTGCCGTTGTTGTCCCGGATCACGTGGAAGACCACGGGGATGACCAGCTCGTCCAGGTTCGCCGGGTCGTAGGCGCTGGTCGGGTTCGTGCTGTTGGCGCTGCAGTCCGACGGCGGCAGGAACATCGACTGGTTGGGGTCGAGGTCCGGCGTCAGGCACCGGACGAATCCGAAGGGGCCAGGGACAGCGTTGGCGGCGCTGGGCGTCGCGGGCATCGAAGAGCCAGGACCCTGGGCCAACGTGGGAGAGATGAGCGTCAGAAACGCAGCGGTGGAGAGGGCGCGCGAGATCATGGGGCGAACTGTGGAGGAGGAGATGGGGAGGCCGCCGGGCACCTCGCGGTTCGCTCCGACCACTACTCTTGATCATGGGATGTCCGGATTTGTTCGCGCGACCCGGGGATAAACCTTCAGGACGGCCATCCAGACGCCGTTGCCCAATTCTGACGGCCCCAGCGTGTCCGGGCGCCTTACGGCGGCGGAAGTTGCCAGCGAGCCTGCAATGAGGCTCTCTGCCTCTCAGGCTGAACCTCAAGGCCCGCGGCTGGGGTCTGCCGCGTTCCCTCTGAGGCGGGACGGTGGCCTGACCGCCGTGAAGATGAGAGGAGTCTGAGAAGCGCCCAGGTGATGAGACCGGCGCCTCTTCATATCACCGCGAGGTCGGACCTCAGCCCGAGCTTGAGGCCCTGCGGGTGATCAAGCGGCTCTGGCTCTCGCCACCGTCGCTCACGAGGCGCGAGGCGCCCAGTGGCTGCCAAGGAGGAGCGGCGGCGAGCGTGAGGTGAGGAGCTGGACCACTTGCTGGAGCGACTCGCCCTGCAGGTCGCCGGGCGCGAGGACGGTCTCGTCCTTCAGCCCACCCTCGCCCGAGTTGGCGGCGTCGAGCGCGAAGAGGGCCGGGGCCGGGGCGAAGGGGCTGATGGCGGGCAGGGAGGTGCATGGATGGGAGACGAACCCCACGTGGTGATGGGCGAGGCGAGGGCGATTGCAGCGAGTTGGGGGGGCAGCCGTCTTCGCTTCGGAATGCAGGTCAAAGGCCTCAAGGGAAGAGGCGATCGGTTCGATCCTTCCCGAACTGGGGCACCGGGCCTCGCGTGCATCGTTGCACCAGCCCGTGATGACTCTGACGGATTTGCCAAAGGGAGCCATGTGATGAAAGGAATCGTGTTCACCGAGTTCTTCGAGATGATCGAGCAGCAGAACGGGCTCGATGAGGTCGACGCGCTGGTCGACGGCTGTGAGCTGTCGACGGATGGGGCCTACACCTCGGTCGGGACCTACGACTTCCGAGAGCTCGTTGTCCTTGTGCAGAAGCTCGGAGAGCGGTCTGGGATTCCTGTGCCCCTTCTCATCAAGGCCTTCGGCGAGCACCTCTTCGGCCGCTTCCATCAGAAGTTCCCTGAGTTCTTTGACGGGGTCGAGGATGCGCCGACCTTCCTCGCCGGGATCGAAGACACCATCCACACCGCTGTCCGAAAGCTCTACCCGGACGCCGAGTTGCCTTCGTTTGACGTGAAGGTGATGGAGTGCGGGGGCGTCGACCTGAACTATTCGTCGCCGCGGCCCTTTGCGGACTTTGCAGAGGGTCTGATCGAAGGGTGTCTCAAGCACTTCGGCGAGTCACGCACGGTGCGTCGAGACGAGGCCGATGGTGCGGACGGCACGTCTTGCCGCTTTGTCATCAGCTGAGCCAGATGGCTACGAGCGACGATGTCTGGATCTCGCGCCTCGGAAGAGAGCGGCGAGCGCGCCAAGAGGCTGAGAGCCTGCTGGAGTCGAAGGCGTCGGAGCTCTGGTTGGCGAACCAGTCGCTGGCCAGTGCTCGTGATGAGTTGGAAGAGAAAGTGCTCCAGCGGACGGAAGCCCTGCGGACGGCGGTCGGGCAGGCCGAGGAGGCGTCTCGCTCAAAGTCGGAGTTCCTCGCCAACATGAGCCATGAGCTCCGGACGCCGATGAACGGCGTCCTTGGGATGGTCAGCCTGCTTCGCGAGACCCTTCTGGACCCGGAGCAGGGTGAGTGCGTCGGCGTCATCGAGGAGTCGGCGAAGCTCTTGATGAGAATCATCAACGACATCCTGGATCTGTCGAAGATCGAGTCGGGTCAGATGGATCTCGAGGATGCGCCGACTGACCTCGAGGATCTGATTCAGCGGGTGGTCACCCTGCTCTCAAGTCGCGCCCACGAGCGGGGTCTGTCCCTCCGCGTCCTCATCGACCCCGCTGCTCGTGGCCTGTTCCTCGCTGACGGCCTCCGGGTTCGGCAAGTGATCATGAACATGTTGGGGAACGCGCTGAAGTTCACCACCGATGGATCGGTAACGATCCAGCTCAGCGCCGAGGGAGAGGGGGTCCTGATCCAGGTCGAAGACACCGGTGTCGGGATCCGATCGGACCGGCTCGAGAGCATCTTCGAACGGTTCACACAGGCGGACCAATCCACGACACGGCGCTTCGGCGGGTCGGGGCTTGGGCTCACTATCTGCCGGCTGCTGGTCGAGCAGATGGGGGGGCGGATGGAGGCCCAGAGCACCGAGGGAAGGGGCTCGATCTTCATGGTTCGACTGCCCCTCGCTCGCGCGGACCGGAGCCAGCCTGGGCCCGTGGAGGCGCCCGTTGCGCCGCAGGCTGGGGGGAGGCAACCCCTCACGGGGCGAGTTCTGCTCGCGGAGGACAACCTCACCAATGCCAAGGTCGCCAGGAAGATGCTGGAGCGCTTCGGGCTGCAGGTCTCTTGGGTCGAGAACGGACACGAGGCGGTCCGCGAGGCGCTCGATTCAGAGTTCGACCTCGTGTTGATGGACTGGCAAATGCCCGAGTGCTCAGGGCTCGAGGCGACCCAGATGCTCAGGGTGTCTGGAGCGCCGCTGCCTCCCATCGTCGCCATGACGGCGAACGCCATGCGGGGTGATCGGCAGACCTGCCTCGACGCTGGCATGGACGACTTCATCTCAAAGCCGGTCGAGATCGACGACCTGTACGACATCGTCAATCACTGGATAGGCGGGGCGGGCCGCGGTCGTCGCTCTGCTTGACGCATGGCCTCGGGCTCAATTCGAAGAGATGATCATCTGCTGATCATGACGCGCTGAGATTCACCGGCCCCTATCATGCTCAGCGGCCGACCGAAGTCCGGCCATCTCTGTGAATGGAGACCCCTTGAAGCCGATCACCGAAGCGAGTTCAGAGCTGCCGGCCACCGGGGAGGACCGGCCGCGCCAAGGGCAGTGGCTCTTGTTGATCTTCGTCGGGGTCTTGGTCGTCCATCGAGTCCCGCTGCTGCTCACAAGGGGCGTTGACGCCGATGAGATGCAGCACCTCCACGGCGCCTACAGCATCAGCCGTGGCCTCACGCCGCATGTGGACTACTTCGAGCATCACTCGTCGTGGTTCGCGTGGCTGCTCTCGTGGCCGCTGGAGGTGATGGGCGCTAACTGGTCCGCGATCATGTTCTCGCGCGGCCTGATGGCGTTCACGGCAGCGGTGGGCCTTTGCTTCACCTACGCGTTGGCCCGTCGATTGAGCAGCGGCTTGGTCCCGGCCATCGCGGTGGCTCTACACGCCACCACTCTGCTCTTCGTGGAGAAGTCGCTGGAGGTGCGTCCGGACGTGCCAGCAGCGGCGCTCTGGACCCTCGCTGTGATCTGCACGATCGACGGACTTCGAGGTGGGCCACGGCGTTGCTTCGCAGCCGCCGGGGCCGCCCTTGGGTTTGGCCTTCTCTTCACGTTCAAGCTGGCGTTCGGCGCGATCGGGCTGGGCCTGACGGTGCTGTTCCTTCAGCTCCGCGCAGGCGGTTGGCGGCGCGTGCGCGAGGGGGTCCCCGACCTCCTCACCCTCGTGGGGTGGAGCGCGCTGCCCGTGGTGCTCATGTTCCTCTCTCTGGCCCACCAGGACCAGCTGGCAGGGTTCGTGGAGGAGGTCATCCTGGGGCCGTTGGCGTGGCAGCAGGAGGTGAGCCCGTGGACCTACGTTCGGGTCCTGATCCAGGGCAACCCGCTCCTGCTCGCCTTCGGTGGGCTCGGGCTGGTGCAGCTGCTCGCGGTCGCCTGGGGTAGAGGCGATCGCTGCGCCGCTGCGGCGGCGCTCGTTCTCGCGAGCGCGTCCATTCTGGTCGGCTGGTTCACGATTCCCGTGCCGTGGCCTCAGTTCCTGATGCCCCTCTGGCCGCTCTTGGCGTGTGCCGCAGCGGCCTCGCTGGGCCAGTTGACGTCCATCAAGGCTTGGCCGTCGCTGATCGGCGCCGCCGCGGGGCTCTCGCTGGTTGGGGGAGCCGCAGCGTGGCTGGGAATTCACCCCGGTGCCCTGTTCGATCCGCTCCTTGTGGCTGCGGTGGCCGCGATCGTGGGGCTTCTCGTGGCGTTGATCGCAGCTCACCTCGGTTCGACAGCGGGCCTCCTGGTGGCCGGTCTGGTCGCTTGTGGCGCCGGTGTCGTGAGCGCCCGTCAGTTTCCTGGCGAGCCGGTCGGAACGGCGCTGGTGTCGCTCGGGAGCCTCTGCCTCCTCGGCGCGGCTGCCCGCGCTCGTCGCGAAGACTCGCTCTCAGTGGTGGCGACGTGCGCGCTCTGTAGCTGGCCTCTGGTCGAGACCGCGCGCATGGCTGCCGTCAGGCCGATTGACGGCTTTCGGCAGCAGTTCGACTTCGTGGCGTCCACGCTCGGGGACGAGGATGTTGTCCTGACCGGATGGACGGGGTGCGCGGTCTTCCAGCCGCACGCCTACCGGTACTTCTTCCTTCACAGCGGGATGCTGGGCAACCTGGACGAAGAGGAGAAGGGGAGCGCAGTCCTGCGAGTGCTCGAGTCCGATCCTCCCGCGGCGGTGATCCGCGATGCCGGTACGAGAGGGCTCGGGGTCGAGGTTCAGACGTTCCTTGATGCCCACTACGTCCCGAGCGGTGTGGGCGAGATCTGGACCGAGCGCTAGCTGCGACCCCGGAGGGTCTCGAAGAACCTCTTCCTGTCGTCCGTCGGGATCGATGCGAGGAGCAGCAAGAGGAGGGCGATCGAGACCCCGGCCTTGGCCGCGAGACCGCCGGCGGCCCACGGCTCGCTGGCCCGATCAATAGCCGCCCCTGCAGCTGCCGCTCCGGCGACGAGCAGGAGCCCCGCAGACACGGACGCGGAGGAGAACGGCGGGACCCCCTCACGCCCCGAGAGCCAAGCCGCACTCAGGGCCAGGACGCTGAAGGCGACGGTGGTCGCCGCGGCGGCACCGACGGAGCCATGGTCGGGGATCCAGAGGAAGTTGAGCAGCAGGTTGACCCCGAGGGCCAAGGCGTTGAGCGCTGCCAGCGCCCGGACGGCGAAGACCTTCATGAGGACGATCTGGCTCAGGCCGTAGAGGGCGTACGCGACGTAGCCCAGGGCGACCCAGGGGACGACTTCGCTGGCGGCTTGATAGGCGTCCTGGCGCCCGATGAGCTGGACAGCTTCGCGGCCGAAGAGCGCGACCTGGGCGTAAAGGCCGCCGATGCAGAGCGCCACGAGGGTTCCGATCCGCCGCATGTTCTCTCGGCTGGCTCCCTCGTCATTCAGGGCGAAGACATTGGGCGCCCAGATGCGCATGAACGAACCCATGACCGCGGCATGGAAGAGGAACGGGATCTGGTATCCGAGGAAGTAGACGCCGAGCCACTGGTTCGCGACGGTCAGCGGCACGCCGTCGGAGCCCATGCCGATCACGTCTTGCGGGCCGAGGCGCTGGATGAGGAGCGTGTCTGCCTGATGCAGGCAGAGCTGGAAGATCCCCATGGGAATCAGGGGGAGGGTGTAGAGCACGAGGGGCTTGAAGGTCCTCGACACCAGCCTCTTCCCGTGCACCCTCGCGATGTAGACCGCGAAGGCCGTCCCTGCCAGCATCTCCCCGATCAGCATGGCGTAGAGGAACCCGAGCACTCCCATCTTCGGAACGAAGAGGAAGTAGAGCTTCAAGGCGGTCTCCAGCAGCGTCTTGGCCAGGGAGATCGCGACGACGGCCTTCGAGCGCTTCTGAACCTGCAGCGCCTCGATGCCGGTCTTCGTGAGCAGAGAGAAGGGCACGAGCAGGGCGCAGATGGAGATGTACTCCACGAACGCAGCGTTTGGCGTCTTCCCCTGCACCGCGAAGAGGAACCCCGCGATCGGCTCACGGAAGATGAGGACGAGCGCGGCCCCCGCAGTGGAGGAAGCGGTGAGGGCGATGGCTGCCCCTGAAATGACGCTCGAGCGGTCCTCCGAGTCGTCGTAGAGGAAGTAGTGCCGCGAGACCCCGGCGGTGATGCTGGTGCCGATGAGCAGCGGAAAGAGGGCGAGGAAGAGAGCGATGAGCCCAAGGAGCCCGTACTCACCCGCGGGGAGAACCGCGGTGTAGACGCCGACCAAGACGAGCCCGAGGAGCCGCTGGAAGATGGGCGTGATCGCGTAGATCGACGTATGCCGCAGCAGGCTCGGGATGGAGTCGGTCCGCTCCCCAACGGACTTCGAGGTGGGGCTGCTCTTGCTCGGCATGGGGAGGGCAGCGGTTCGCGGCCCATTGTCGGGGTGAAAGGTGCAGGCCTAACGGCAGCTTCCTCAGGGGCATGACGACCGCCTTCGACAGGAGAGGTCTTCGGCCATGGAGAGCCACGGTCCAGACCCAATTCCAGAGTCTCTACTCCAGAGCCGCGGCTTGGTTGTGCCCCGCCCCAGAAGTCGCCGGCCCGCCAGCAACCGACGTCTCGCGGCACGTGGGCCCCTGGGCGGGGATGAGTCTTCCTATGAGCCACCGAGTGCCCAGAGCCTGGAAGGTCGCTTCGCTCGGCCCTGTCCCCCGCTGACGCGCGCGGAGGGATCGTTCACCGGGCTGGATCGCCGGACGAAGGCGGGCACCGGTCCCAGGCGACAGCGCAGCAACCCGAGCGAGGATGACGTGCAACCGGACTCACTGCGACTTCACGCGACTCGCGAGCTCGGCGGCTCTCGGTGCCTAGTAGATGCCCCGGGTATCCACGACGACCTTGCTGTTCAGGAGGTCGCGGTCGACGGTTCGGAACTGATCGTGGTCGACCAGTACGACGATCACGTTGGCTCGCTGGAGGGCGTCTGGGAGAGAGGTCAGCTCATAGCCAGCGTCCTGCTCCGACGCGGGCAGGGCCGAGAGGTTCGGTTCCACCGCCAGGACCTCGCCGATCCCCCGAGCGCACAGGTCTCGGCAGATCGCGAGAGCGGGGCTCTCGCGGAGGTCGTCAATATTCGCCTTGAAGGCCAGCCCAAGGCACGCGATCACCGGCTCCTTGAACTTGTCGGCGGCCTCGGCGACCTTCTCGAGGACGAAGACGGGTTTGCTGTCGTTCACCGTCCGCGCCATCTTGATCAGGCGGGCCTTCTCCGGGTTGGAGCTGACGATGAACCAGGGATCCACCGCGATGCAGTGGCCGCCGACGCCGGGACCCGGGTTGAGGATGTGAACCCTGGGGTGGAGGTTCGCGAGCCGGATGAGCTCCCACACGTCGATGTCACTGTCGTCGCAGATCAGCGAGAGCTCGTTCGCGAAGGCGATGTTGACGTCTCTGAAGGCGTTCTCCGAGAGCTTCGCCATCTCGGCGGTGCGCGCCGTGGTGAGGATGCAGTCTCCCTTGACGAAGATCTCGTACAGGTCGCGCGCCCGCTCTGCGCATCGGCGGGTGATGCCGCCGATGATGCGGTCGTTGTCGACGAGCTCCTTGAGGATGTTGCCGGGGAGGACACGCTCCGGGCAGTGGGCGACGGAAACGTCGGCTTCCTCTCCGTGAACATGGGGGAGCCGGAGGTCGGCTCGGGCATCCGCGATCCACTCGCAGAGCTTCTCCGTCGCGCCGACAGGTGAGGTCGACTCCAGGATTACCAGGTCGCCCTTCTTCACGACCTGGGCAATCGCGCGCGCGGCGTGCTGAATATGCGAGAGGTCAGGCTGGTGGTCCGCGGCGAACGGGGTGGGAACCGCGACGATGAACACGTCGGAGGGTTCAGGGGCCAGGGTCGCGCGTAGGGCCTGGGTCATGACCGTGCTGCGGACCACGATGTCGAGGTCTGGTTCCACGATGTGGACCTCCCCTCGATTGATGGTGTCCACCGTTTCGCTCGACACATCGACCCCGCAGACCTTGATGCCGCGCGAGGCGATCACGGCCGCGGTGGGGAGCCCGATGTACCCGAGGCCGATCACTGAAACCTTGGTGGTTAGCATGCCGCCATTCTCCTTTGACCGGGCCAGACGGGTCAAAGGGTCGACCTTCGCTTTCTCATCACGGGCGGCCCCCCGTCTCTCTATGCGTCGCTCGTCGTGCTTCCGGCGGCGCTGTGGGCGAGGAGCGCCTCTGCGATCCGCTGGCTGGCGGCGCCGTCCCCGTATGGGTTGTGGGCGAAGCTCATGGCTCGATACCGCTCCTCGTCCTCGAGGAGTTCTCTCGCGGCTTCCACAATGGTGCGGGTATCCGTTCCCACCAGGCGCACGGTTCCCGCCTCCACAGCCTCGGGTCGCTCTGTGGTCTCTCGCATCACGAGCACGGGCTTGCCGAGGGACGGAGCCTCCTCCTGGATGCCCCCAGAGTCGGTGATGACGAGGTGCGCTCGGTCCATCAGGAACAGGAACGGGAGGTACTCCTGCGGGTCGAGGAGGTGGACATTGGGGAGCGCTCCGAGCACTCGCTGAACCGGCTCCTGGACGTTGGGGTTCAGGTGCACAGGATAGATGAGCTCCACCCCCGGCGTCCTCGAGAGCTCCGCGAGAGCTTCGCAGATCCTCTCGAAGCCGTCGCCGAAGCTCTCGCGTCGGTGCCCGGTGACCAGGACGAGGCGCCGGCTGAAGTCGATCCCCTCGAAGCGCTGCAGGAAGACCGCCTCATCCGTCGCCCGGACCTGCTCGATCACGGTCAGGAGCGCGTCGATCACCGTGTTGCCCGTGACCACGATTCGGTCCTCGGCGATCCCCTCTCGCAGCAGGTTGGACCGTGCGCCCTTGGTCGGAGCAAAGTGGAGTGCTGCGATGGAGGTCGTCAGTCGCCGGTTCATCTCCTCGGGCCACGGCGAGTAGATGTCGCCGGTTCGCAAGCCAGCCTCGACGTGCCCGACCGGGATGCGGGCGTAGTAGGCCGCCAGCGAGGCGGCCATGGTCGTCGTCGTGTCGCCGTGGACGAGGACGAAGTCCGGAGCAGCCTCTTCCAGGACTCCCTTCAGCCCTTCGAGGACACAGGTGGTGATCGAGGTCAGGTCCTGGCCAGGGCGCATCAGGTCGAGGTCATACGCCGGCTCGATCGAGAAGAGGTCGAGGACCTGGTCGAGCATCTCCCGATGCTGAGCGGTGACACAGACCTTGACCCGGAACCGGCTATCGCGAGCCAACGCGCGATGGACGGGCGCCATCTTGATCGCCTCGGGCCGGGTCCCGAAGACAAGGAGGACGTCGATAGGGGTCATATGGCCTCTCGCGCTCAAGCGCTGTGACTGCCTGCTGCGGGCCTGAACTGCTCGAGGACGGAGGCGAGCTCCACCGTGCGCTCCAGCCGGCTCAAGCCTGTGATGTCGCGTCGTGTCGGCTTCAGGTCAATGAGTTCACGGAGCGCAGCCACGATGCTTGTCGGGTGGTCGCAGTCTCCCACTACGCTGCTCTCCATGCTCGTCATCAGCTCGGCTGTGGCGCCGTTTGGGCCGCCCAGGGTGATGATCGGGCGGTCGGTCGCGGCATAATCGTAGGCCTTGCCGGGGATCTGAAAGTCGAAGAGCCGGCCCTGGACGATCATCAGGGCGTCTGCGTTGCGCATCTCCTCCAGCGCCTGGACGTAGTCGCAAGGCGGCAAGAGGAGGACGCGGTCCTGGAGGCGCAGGTGGGCGATCCGTTCGTCCAGGGGCTTCTCGTGATCCTCGCCCCTCCGGGTGCCCCTCAGCAGGAGCCTGATCAACCGGCCATCCGGAGTGTGAGACGGCCCGTGCGCCCACGCCTCGAGCAGCGCCGTGATGTCCCGGCCGCGTGGGTAGATCTGTCCGCTGTGCAGAATGTCGAAGTTGGCGCCGGGCGATCGGCCGGCCCGAGAGATGTCGAGGAGTCGATCCTCGTCGTAACCGTTCTCGATGACCACGGCCTTGCTCGGGTCACAGCTTGGGTAGCGGTCGAGGTACAGGGCGCGCATGCGCTTGGTGGCGAAGATCAGGACGTTGGCCTGCTCGACGGTCATGCGATCCACTCGGCTCGCGAGCCGAAGCTCCTTGAAGCCGGGCTCGTAGTGCTCCGGGGCGGGATCCCGAAAGTCCGCAATCCAGGGCAGCCCGAATTGCCGCGCCAGCGAGCCGGCAACCATGTGCGCGGTGAAGATCGGGAAGCTCGAGTAGATGGCGGCTGGAGTGCGCTTCCGGATGGCGGCGCGGCCCGCCCTGACGGCGAACGGATACCAGCTGCTGTACCGATCCGGCGTGCAGGTGATCCTGAGGTAGCGCCCCGCGATGGCGAGCCGCCGCGAGGCGTCGAAGCTCCTGGCTCGGTGGACCTCGATCTCAGCAGGAGGCGAAATGGAGTCGTCCCGCCGTTCATAAGCGCTGGCAGTCGTGGTGATCACGACCGGATCCCACCCGTGGGCCGGGAGGTGCTGAGCGAACTTGAGGGTGCGGTGGACCCCAGCGCTCAGGCACGGCGGGAAGTCGTACGCCACCATCAGGAGCTTGGAGCGGTCCGTCACCTCTCCACCTCCTGAAAGGAACTCCAGGGGGAACTGGCCCTGTCTCGCGATGGCCCGGCGAAGGGCTGGTTCAACGGGAGGGACGTCATGGAGGACTTGATGGCGAGGCGGGACCGGCCGCGGCGCCCGGAGCTGACTTGCTCCGGGCCACCGTAGCACGGAGGCAGGGACTGATGATCAGCGCCGGGGGTGCGATCCTAGACGTAGTGCAGGCGCCCGAGCCGCTCCTCGCGATCTCCGGCGAAGCGCTTGATGCCCTCGAGCAGGCTGGCGGCGTCGATCTTGGCCTCGGCCTTGACCTCGGGAATCGAGCCACCCGTTCGCCAGCGGTCGTCGTGATCGCTGGTCATGGCGTACTGCTCGGCGACCTTGGTCGAGAGCCAGGGGTGCATCCCGATCCGGCTGCCGTTGGAAATGACCGTGCTGTCGAGCCAGTCCGACTTGTGCAGGACGGTGTCGCGGTACTCCTTGGGCTGCGCCATGAAGAGCTCGTAGCTCGACGTCGCCACGACCTTGCAGTTCGGCGCGGTGCCGTCGTGGAAGCTCGGGAGGAGCTCGATCACCGACTCCATGGTCGACGTCCCCTCGACGATGAGCGTGCCCTCTTTGGGGCGGCTCTTGTCGTAGTCGCGGAGCACGTAGGCGCCCTTGGCGGCCTCCATATGGCTGGGGATGCCGAGGGCCTTACGGTCAGGGATCACGACGCCGGGCCGGGTGAGGTGTAGCGCGATGATCGGGACGTCCGTCTTGAGCGCGGCGGCGAGGGCGGGGGCGACCTCGTTGTGTTCCCAGGGGCGCAGGTTGATGACGTGGCCCTCGGGGAAGAGCTGCGTCACCACAGGCGAGAAGATGCCGAAGTGCGTGCGGCTGTCCTCGGCGGTCTCCGGTCCGGAGTGGCCCGCGACCCAGATGACCTTGCCCACCTTGAGCTCGCAGTCCTGGGCGAGCTGGCTGAAGAGCCGCATCATCCCGTACTTGAGGTAGGAGAAGCTCCCGTAGGTCGAGCAGGCGCCCCAGTAGCCCATGAAGGCGTCCTCGGGAGTCGCGCTCATGTTCACCGTCGCGGCGCCCACCACGAGGCCGGCGTTTGTGAACTCGGTGATCTGCTGGGGCAGGAGCGAGCCCTCGGTGTTCGAGTTGCGCTCGTACCAGCCGAAGCTCTTCTTGTCCCCGAAGTCCTTGGCGAAGCCGCTGATGGCGGTGGAGTCGGCGAGGTCCGCGGAGCAGGCGAGCACGAGCGGGCGGCCCATGCGCTCCTTGGCGAGGCTGTTGACCCAGGAGCCGAACTTGGCGAAGCCGTCCTTGTTGGCAGCCTTGGCGCCCACGGGGAGGAACAGCTCCTCGGGCAGCTGGTCGAGCCAGCTGCGGTCCTCGTGCATGTTCTCGGCGGGCTCGAGGCGCAGTCCCTCGAGGTTCGCCGGGCTGGACTCCCCGAGGCCGAGCAGCGTGTTGGCCACGTACTCCGC
>Ga0102815_10001108_pt1 | contig 17068 bp, 15 predicted proteins | sample ColrivemetaGS759_FD_79113 | JGI IMG/M metagenome (GOLD analysis project Ga0102815, IMG submission 79113) | Estuarine microbial communities from the Columbia River estuary - Ebb tide ETM metaG S.759 | ecosystem: Environmental > Aquatic > Marine > Intertidal zone > Estuary | place: USA: Columbia...
GGAAATCGATTTGTTGCTGAAGCCAAGCGTTTGTTGTTTGGTCGCGTCGGTATCGACTTGTTTGCCGGACCGACTGAAATCGCCATCATTGCCGATGAAACTGCAGACCCCGAAATCGTCGCCAGCGACCTGGCAGGGCAAGCAGAACACGGCCCGGATTCCCCCGCATGGCTGTTTACCGAGTCCCGCGAACTGGCGCAGAAAGTTATCGATATCATGCCGAAGCACATCGATTCGCTGCCCCAGGTTCAACGCGAGGCCGCGACCGCTGCCTGGCGTGATTACGGTGAAGTTGTTTTGTGTGATACCCGGGAAGAAGTCGCTGTCATCAGCGATCAATATGCTGGTGAGCACCTGGAAGTTCAGGCCAAAGACCTGGATTGGTGGCTCGGTCGGCTGAAGAACTACGGCTCCCTGTTTGTTGGAGAAGAGGCGACAGTTTCATTTGGTGACAAGTGTTCGGGCACCAACCATATTCTGCCGACAAAAGGCGCTGGTCGTTATACCGGCGGTCTGAATGCTGGCAAATTCATCAAGGTAGTCACTTACCAGCGCCAAACCCGCGAAGCGACTCGTGAAGTGGGCGCGGCCTGCGCGCGCATTTCACGTAGCGAAGGCATGGAAGGTCACGCCCGCGCCGGCGATGTTCGCCTGGCGAAATACTTCCCCGACGAAACTTTCGATCTGGGCGAACTGCGCTAGGACCGGACTTTCAGGGCTGGTGAGTCAGGCAGGCTGATGCTGGAAAACATCCAACAACTGTTCGATCTGAGCGGCAGGGTTGCGCTGTGCACCGGGGGCAGCTCCGGGATTGGCCGGCGCATGGCGCAGGCGCTTTCGCAAGCGGGTGCCGAGGTTGTACTGGTTGGTCGAAACGAGGCTGCACTGGCCGAGGCAGTAGAGCAGATAAACGCCGAGGGTGGCGGCCGCGCTGCCTCACTTGCAGCTGATCTGCTCGATCGTTCTACGCTCGCCGATGTCGTTGCCGAGGCTTCGCAGGCGTTCGGTGCGCCGGATATACTGATCAATGCGGCCGGGATCAACCTGCGTGAACCCTGGGATGAAATCAGCGAAAACAGCTGGCAGCAGACACTGGATATCAATTTATCGACACCGTTCTTTCTGGCACGGCATTGTGTTCCTGGAATGAAAAGCAGGGGTCAGGGCAATATCATTAACGTTGCCTCGCTGCAATCTTATCGCGCCTTCGCCAATAGCATTGCCTACGGCGCATCCAAGGGCGGGATCACGCAATTGACACGCGCCATGGCGGAAGCCTGGTCCTCTTCCGGCATCGTCAGTAATGCCATCGCGCCGGGCTTTTTCCCGACCGAGCTAACCCGCAAGGTCTACGAAAATCCCGAGCTACTGGCGCACAACGCCGGCATGACCGCAATCGGTCGAAATGGTGAGTTATCCGATCTGGACGGCGTCACTGTTTTTCTGGCATCGGCGGCTGCCAACTATATCACCGGACAGATTATCGCTGTCGACGGTGGATTTACCGCAAAGTAGATAGAGATTTGATATGAAGGCTTTGGTTTATACCTCACCCATGGAGCTCGAGTATCGGGACGAACCCGACCCGCAGCCGGAAGCCGGCGAAGCGCTCATCCGCATTGAAGCGAGCGGCATCTGCGGTTCCGATATGCACGCCTATTACGGCCATGATGAGCGGCGTCCGGCGCCGCTCATCCTCGGTCACGAAGTGAGTGGCGAAGTCATTAGTGGCAGCCGTAAGGGACAGCGTGTAGTGGTAAATCCGCTGGTCACCTGTGGTCAGTGCGACGACTGTCTTAGCGGTCGGGCAAATCTGTGTCGCTCGCGCCAGATAATCAGCATGCAACCGCGGCAGGGCGCGTTTTCCGAACTGCTGAGGATGCCCGAACGTAACCTGGTCAGCATTCCCGATGACATGAGCTATGCCCACGCCGCGCTGACCGAACCGGTGGCTACGGCGATGCACGCGGTACTCGAAGGCGAGAGACTGGGTCGGAAACCCATGGCGGATTCTAAAGTACTGGTCCTCGGTGGTGGCGCAATCGGCATTTCGGTGGCGTTGATCCTCTACAGTCACGGCTGTCGGAATATTCGTCTCGGCGAAACCAATCAACTGCGCCGCCAGACGGTCGAACGAACCGGCTCCTGCGAAGTTTATGATCCGCTGAGCGATGCGGCGCCCGAGGCCGATAGCTGGGACGTCGTCATCGATGCTGTGGGTGGCGCCGCCACGCGCGAAGCGGCGTCGAAGGCAGTCAAACCCGGTGGAGTCGTGGTGCATATCGGCTTGATGGATAACAACGGCGGGCTCGACGTGCGTAAGTTCACCTTGCAGGAAGTCACCTTCATCGGTTGTTACACCTACACCATGGTGGACGTCAGGGCCACGGTAAACGCACTGTACTCGGGTGCGTTGGGTTCACTGGACTGGATAGAACAGCGCCCGCTCAGCGAAGGTGCAGCAGCGTTTTCCGATCTGGCTGCGGGTAATACGCCCGCTGCCAAGATTGTATTGATACCGAACCGAAACTGAACCCCAACCAACTCGAATCAACAAGCAAAAGGTAATCCATGGCAACAATCGAAGACAGAATTCTGGCGGACTTTGTAAACAACGATATCGAATTCGTCACTACGGTCCCCTGCAAGCAACTGGCCGGCGTTATCGCTAAACTGGACAGCTGCGACAGTATTTATCACATCCCGTCGAACAAGGAAGACGAGGGTATGGGCCTGTGCGCCGGCGCTTTCATGGGTGGAAAACGGCCCGCGATTATCATGCAGAATACCGCGATCGGCGTCACCATCAATACGCTGGTAACACTGACGCAGTATTATCGTATGCCGCTGCCGATGCTCATCAGTTACCGCGGCGAGCTGGGTGAGCCGGTGGCTTGTCAGGCTGAAATGGCCGTACATACCAAAGCTCTGCTGGCGCAGTTGCATATACCGACCTACCATTTTCACCAGGAAGAAGACGCCGAGGAGCTGGACGCTATTCTGAAGTACACGTTCATGTGTAATAAACCGGTCGCGATACTAACCGACGCTACATTCTGGAAGGGGTATTAATCATGATTCGCTCTGAAGTCATAAAACAATTGATCCCTGTTATTTCTGATCATTTCGTGGTTTGTAATATTGGATTGCCCAGCCAGGAACTACACCTGATGGATGACCAGGCGACCAATTTTTACATGCTCGGCACCATGGGGCTGTCGTCCTCGATCGGGTTGGGACTGGCGCTGGCGCAAAAGCAGAAAGTCATTGCCATCGATGGCGATGGCTCGGTGCTGACGAACTTTGGAACCCTGCCGACTATCGCCAATAATGTTGCCGATAATTTCGTGCTGCTCATCATCGATAACGGCAGTTATGGGTCGACCGGAGACCAGCCCACCTATGCCGGCCAGAAGACCTCGCTGACCGCGGTTGCCCGGGCCTGTGGTTGTGAAAATGTTATCGAATGCCAGGCCGAAGAAGCCGCACAGACTGTGCAGCAGGCGCTCGACAGCAACCAGATGACCATCATCGTTTGCAAGTGCGAGTCGGGTAATATCAAGGTGCCGGTCATCGAAATGGATCCCGTGGTCATCCGCGACCGTTTCATGAAGAAGCTCGAGCAAAGAAACGCCTGAAGCCCTGAGTGCCGATCGATACCGATTTCGATCCGGCAGCTCCATTCCAGTGAAGATGCCCGCTTCCCCGTCCGTAAGCGCTCGCCACGGTTGGTGTTATGCACTCGATACTGCGGATCGATTTATAGGGTTTAAGCCCGCGAACTATTTTCTATAGGACGCGGGAATGCTTCTCAATCACACTGCTGCAGGCTGAGACTGAAGAGAAAGGCACAATCGAATCACTCGATCGATTTATATGAGAATGCAAAAGAGCTTTTAGATGTTATAAACTAGCCAGGTTTGGGTGTTCTGTGATTATCCTGCGACTAAAAAAATACCACTGACTAAGGGGGGGTTAAATCATGTCAAAAAGCACATTCGCAACAGGCCATTGTTTATGCGGAAAGGTCCAGTACAGCATCAGTTCCGAGCCGCTACGCATGGCTCAATGTCATTGTGAACATTGCCAGCGTTCAACGGGAACAGGACATATGTCCCTGGCATTCTTTAATAAAGATGACGTAAAAATTGAAGGAGAAACCAGTTCTTTCACCACCACTGCCGACGATGGAGCGCAGTTAACGCGACATTTTTGTCCTGAATGCGGGAGCCGTCTATTCGCGACCAATAGTGTGAAGACCACAATGATGAGTATCGCAGTCGGTTGCGTCGATGATAATTCCTGGTTCAAGCCAGGGGCGATTGTTTACAACAAAAGAAAACCGGTGTGGGATTGTATGGACACAAACTTGCCCACCTTTGAAGAAATGCCACCAGCTTAGTGAAGAAATAAATGGCCTAAATTGACAGGGTCCACTGTTCAGTAGGGGGTTGCCACTATTTTTTGACGCCGTGAGCATACCGATCGCGGTGATGAAAGTTTTAGTAAGGCCCTCGTTCACCCAGGTCCAGATAATGATCAATTCCGTTGATTTTGTCCTCAGCGTGATGGTTAACATAAAGCACGGTAGATTCACTGCTGGCACAGATAATTTCAATCAATGACAAAACGCGTTGACGATTCATGTCGTCGAGCCCGAGGCAGGGTTCGTCGAGAATTAACAGGGGCGGATGTTTAACCATGGCTCGTGCAATTAACAGCAGTCGCTGGTCGCCGTAGGACTGGCGGTTAAACGGATCGTCAGCACGGTCTTTCATGCCCAACAGGACTAACCATTGATTGGCAATGTCACGCTCTGCATCGGTGTACTTGCTGTAGAGGCCGATGCTGTCATAAAAGCCGGAAATAATAACGTTGCGCAAACTGGTGCCGACCGTGTATTCCCATTGCAATGCGGTCGACACATAGCCGATGAATTGTTTGATTTGCCAGATACTCTCACCGCTGCCGCGCTGGAAACCAAAGACATAGATGTCATTGACATAACACTGCGGATGATCACCGATAATCAACGACAGTAAAGCTGTTTTACCGCTTCCATTCGGCCCGGTCAGTTGCCAGTGTTCACCGCGATTAATGGTCCAGTCCAGCTGATCAAAAATAATGGTGTCGGTGTATTTGATCTGCGTATTGGTTAACCGGACCAGTGGCTGGGTTCGATCGAGTTCGGGTAAAGTGGATTGTGGGTCGGCGGGCGGTACGGTTAAATCATCCTGCTTCAGGTGCAGCAATTGCATTAGCTGATCGTAGTCCGCGGAATTTTCACGCGCCACCTGGTGAGCTAGCTCGCCTGTTTCCATGTAGGCGACGTGCGAAACGAATTGAGGGCACTGATCGATTCGATTCAATACCAGGATGACTGGAATTTTTGCTGAGATTTCGGTCAAATGTTCTTGTAGAGCAGCCAGACTATTAACATCGAGCCCCTCAAAGGGTTCGTCGAGAATCAGTAATTCCGGGTTGCTGGTCAGCGCTCGAATCAACATGACCTTTCTTGACTCGCCGGTAGAGAGTTTCCTGAAGGCGCGATCCGTCAGATGATCGATACCAAATAATTGGCTGAGCCGCTTGGCCAGGGGTTGATCGCAGCAAACGTCGTCGATTATTTCGGATACGGGAGTACCTTCTGAAATAACATCGAGAATATCGGCGTCGTCCTTGCGACGCTCGGCTTCAATCAATTCAGCTTGTGCTTCGAAGGAAACAATACCAACCCGATCCGGCAAATTGGAAGTTTCCCCACTCAAAATCGATCCGGTGCTGCTCAAAATTGCCGCAAGGGCCGATTTTCCGGATCCATTGCTGCCACAGATTAACCAGTGCTGACCGGGTTCGACTTTCCAGTTTATGTTTTTACAGATAAACCCCTGGTCAAACTCGACGGTAAGATTGATCAGCTCGATTGGATTGGTAAGCATGGTAGAATTTTATTCAGTACTCAAATCTGCAGACATAAAAAAGGCCGGGTTGCTTCCCAGCCTCTCTATGCGTTTCAGTTGTTACGCTTAAACGATTTTTTTCATGTCAGACATGTAACCGCGCAAGGTCGCACCGATGGCCTCAACCGGATGGTTACGAATCGCTTCATTGACTTCGATCAGGCGCGCGTTATCGACACCATTATCGTCTAGCTGCAAGCCCTTGCCGATCACATCGCTGTGGACTTTTTTCATGAAGTCACCGAGCAAGGGTACGCAGGCATGGTTGTAGAGATAACATCCATATTCTGCAGTATCTGAAATGGTCGAATTCATTTCATATAGCTTTTTACGCGCTATCGTATTGGCGATAAGTGGTGTTTCATGCAGAGACTCGTAATAGGCAGAATCAGCAATAATGCCGGCAGAGGTCATTGTTTCGAACGCCAGTTCAACACCGGCTTTAACCATCGCAACCATTAAGATGCCATTATCAAAATATTCCTGTTCCGAAATTTCGACGTCACCGGCAGGGGTTTTTTCGTAAGCCGTTTCAGCCGTATCTGCACGCCAGCCGAGCAGTTCTTTATCGTCGTTGGCCCAGTCTGCCATCATGGTTGCGGAAAAGGTTCCGGTCATGATGTCGTCCTGATGCTTGTGATAAAGCGTGCGCATAATGTCTTTCATTTCTTCACACAAATCGAAAGCCTTGATCTTTGCGGGATTTGACAGTCGATCCATCATGTTGGTAACGCCGCCATACTTAAGCGCCTCGGTCACGGTTTCCCATCCATATTGAATCAGCTTTGACGCATAGCCGGCGTCCACGCCTTCTTCGATCATCTTATCGAAACAAAGTAGAGACCCCGTCTGCAACATACCGCAAAGAATGGTTTGCTCGCCCATCAGATCAGATTTGACCTCGGCAATGAATGAAGACATCAGAACACCAGCTTTATGACCGCCGGTACCGACGGCATAGGCCTTGGCCAATGCCAGTCCTTCACCATTTGGATCGTTGTTTTCATGCACTGCGATAAGGGTTGGAACACCGAATCCACGCACATATTCTGCGCGTACTTCAGAACCCGGGCACTTGGGAGCCACCATGATGACCGTCAAATCATCACGAATTTTCATGCCTTCCTCGACAATATTGAAGCCATGTGAGTAAGACAGGCAGGCACCCTTTTTCATCAATGGCATAACTGTATTGACCACGGCGGTGTGTTGCTTGTCCGGCGTCAGGTTGAGTACCACATCGGCAGTCGGAATCAGTTCTTCATAAGTGCCAACGGTGAAGCCATTCTCGGTTGCGTTTTTCCAGGATTGGCGTTTTTCGGCGATGGCTTGCGCGCGCAATGTGTAGGAAACATCGAGACCACTATCACGTAAATTCAAGCCCTGGTTCAGCCCCTGAGCTCCGCAGCCGATCACCACCATCTTCTTGCCCTTCAGTGCCGATGTGCCATCGGTGAATTCATCGAGGTGCATGAATCGACATTTACCGAGTTGTTCGAGTTGTTCGCGCAGGGATAAGGTATTGAAATAGTTATTAGACATGCTGATAGCGTCCGTGGTGACGTTAATTAAAGAGAGATCCGACAGGGCCGGTCTGAAGGTTGGCGGACTGTATCTCATACGCCTTATTCAGTAAATTGATATATATGAAACAATACGTCCCTGATAATGCAACATGAGTTAGTATGGTGACATGAACATCCGCGTTTTACATCAATTTCTGACACTGGCTGAACACCTGCATTTTGGTCGCGCCAGCATCGCCAGCAATATCAGTATTTCAGCCCTGTCTCGAAACATTCGGCAACTGGAGCAGGAAACCGGCGCCGAACTGTTTCATCGCGACAACCGCTCGGTCAGCCTCACGCCAAATGGGCTCATATTTCAACAGTATGCGAAGGGAGCGACACGCCAGTGGCGTCAGGTCTGTCTTGATATGAGCAAGACGGGCGACCAGCTGCAAGGTGAGATTAGTTTGTATTGTTCGGTGACCGCGAGCCAGAGTATTCTGTTTGATCGCCTGAATCGGTTTCGCCAAAGTCATCCGGGCATCGATATAAAGCTGCATACCGGGGATCCCGAACATTCGATAAGCCGAGTTGCTGCTGGTGAAGAAGAGGTTGCGATTGCCGCCTTACCGCCATCCATGCCCAGAGGAGTGGTTTTTAAATCCATCGCCATTTCTCCACTGTTGTTCATCGCGCCAAAGAGTCAGCACGAGATGGATATCCCGAAGGATAATAATCCCGAACAATGGTCTAAATTGCCGATGATTCTTGCTGAGAAAGGTTTGGCGAGAAATCGAGTGGATCAATGGTTCCGAACGCTCGGCGTCAATCCAAGAATTTATGCGCAGGTTGCGGGCAACGAAGCCATTGTGAGTATGGTCAGCCTGGGATTTGGAATTGGCGTCGTCCCTGAAATCGTTATCGAAAATAGCTCGCTGGCAGAGCAGATAAGAATCCTCGATATTGAACCTGAACTCGAGTCATATAATTTGGGCTTGTTCGCATTAAAACGAAGTTTGAACAATCCGCTGGTTCGGGCGTTTTGGGGTTTGACGGATCACTAATCTATCCAATGTTTCACTGGCTACGTGATCGATAGGCTAACGGCCATTTTAGCATTCTGTGGCTAGCAGTTGTGCTTATTACAGCGGAAAAACCAACCTTCGTGTACAATTCTCCGCTGAATTCAACTTGCGAACACGGTTATGAGCCAACTCAAATTGTCGACACAACTCGTCGACCAGATGCACCAATTTTTGATACAACACGATGAGAATGCAGAAGATCCTGGTGTGGCCACTCAGTATATGTGTGCGGTGGTTGGATGCCTGCTCGGAAAGCAGGAAATGCCGGAATCGCAAAAAGAGGAAATCCTCGAGCAACTGTTTGCGTTTACTCGCCATGTGGCCCAGGACATTGCTCAACAAATGCAAGCACCACCGCCGCCAGCGGAGGTCGGGATATGGAAGCCCGGCATGAGTTAGACAATCTGACAACACCCTGCACGCGAGTCTGCCTTGCGTGCTTATCTCCACCCACTATTAGAGGAAGTACAACATGGCCAAAGCCAATGCGCGCCACATTCTGGTTAGTTCTGAAGAAGAATGTAATAACCTGAAACAGGAAATCATCGACGGTGCTGATTTTGCTGAAATTGCTTCAACGCATTCACAATGTCCCTCGGGAAAGCAGGGCGGTGACCTTGGCTCATTTTCACCGGGACAAATGGTACCCGAGTTCGATACGGTGGTTTTCAACGAGACAGTCGGTGACGTTCACGGTCCGGTAAAAACCCAGTTTGGTTATCACCTGATCGAGATCACATCGCGAGATAGCTAACACGCGCCCGCGATGAGGTGATTCAAAGGGGCAGACGCTCTGCTGGGCACTAGAATTAGCAAATCCGATTGACCCGGATTATTCAATATTAAATTGTCATTCGGTAACCAATACCGCGGATGTAGCAGCCGCTAGACAATTTTCTCAGCAGTGACGATCACGCCATCGGTGTCGGCATACAGGTAGTCACCGTTATTGAATTCAGCGCCGCCAAAACTCAGTGTCACACCCTGTTCACCGGAGGTGGAGGGGATGTATTTCCGTGAGCAGGTGCCCAGTGCATACAGGGCGACGGGGATGTCGCTGATCAGGGATACGTCCCTGACGTAACCATTGACTATGATGCCCGCATAGTTGTTCTTCTGAGCGAATCCCATCAGAGTCTCACCTACAACGGCATAGTAAGCCCGGTCGACGTCGACGACGACGACTTTCCCCGAGCCATCGACATCTCGCAGCAGGGGAATCAGATCTGAAATGTTCCTGTCCAGTTTTATGGTGACGACTTCGCCCTGGCACTTTTGCGCACCACCGTAGTTGCTGTACCCGGGCCCGAGTACAACGACCTTTTCACTGTGCTCGTCGCAGATATCCGCGGTAAAAAATGTCATCGATGAGTCCCCTTTATTCGTTTCGGCCGGCATTCTAGCATCATCGTTTCGATTTTTGTAAGCATCTGATATTATTACGCTTTCGTGTCTATGAGCTCGATAAGTAGAGACGACATTGAGGCCTGAAACCGGAAAGCAGGAATTCCCGAGCCAACCCTGTATCATAGGCGACCGCGTAGCCGTTCGGACAGGCCGCTGCGGAGAATGGCAGGCGTTCTGACGCCGGCCCCTGGGTAGCCGGGTGGCTCTATTAATATTCAGAATTTGAAGGTGATATGAAGGTCGTAACAGGCGTAGTGGGCAACGACATCCACGTGGTGGCGAACAGGCTCATTGATCTTTCTCTGCAGGCCAGGGGATACAAAGTGTTTAACCTGGGGGTGAATACGCATCTCGAGGAGTTTTTTGATGCGGCAGTAGAAACCGGCGCAGATGTACTGGTCATTTCTTCCTTGAACGGCGAAGCCGAGGGTTGGGGCCGCGAGGTCAAACTGCTCAAGGCCAGTTACAAAACCCTGGATGATTTGATCATGATGATTGGTGGAAACCTGGTGGTCGGCAGCGGCAATACCGAGGAAATTGTGGCGAGATATAAAAATTATGGTTTCGACCTGGTATGTCACCAGGTGGACCTGAATACCGGGTTTGATTTGCTGGCCGCTTTTCTTGAAGAGAGAGACCGCTCATGAGCCTGCTGCAGGAAGAAAGGGAAATCATTCTTAGTAATGAGTACGTGGATGCTTTTGACTTTGCCGAGGTTAAGGAATTTGTCGCTGGAGCCAGCGAAGAGCTCTTCATATCCCATCACTTTAAGAAGAAAAGCAAAATGCTGGTGCAGCCCAGGGGTGGTTTTCCGACCTATGCGCAGCAATACGCCCTGTACGAGTATTTTGTCGAGGCCAATGTCGATGTTCTGCCGCTGACGGTGGATTCCAATACCCGGCTGAACGATTACGCTACGGCAAAGAAAATGCTGCGCCTCAGCGAAGAAAATGACATGGACATGCTTAATGGCTATCCGCTAGTGACCCATGGCTATCGAACTACCCGCAAGATGATCACCCACTTCAATAAACCGGTGAGCCTGAGACACGGCACTCCCGACGCCAGATTGCTGATCGAAACGGCCATTGCCTCCGGAATTTTTGAAATAGAAGGGGGGCCGATTACCTATCTCTTGCCTTATTCAAAGAATTTCCCCCTGGATAAGGCCTTTTTGTACTGGAAGTATGTCGAGCGGGTCTGCGCCAACTATTCCAAACTGAACAAGCCGATAAATCGCGAGTCATTCGGGCCGCTCACGGCCACCCTCGTGCCACCTTCCATTACCATTGTTATCCAGCTGTTGGAGATGCTGCTTTCGCTCGAAGAGGGGGTTGAATCTTTCTCGGTTTCCTTCGCCCAGCAGGGGTCTATGAACCAGGATATCGTTACCGGCGCGGTGTTGAGGAAATTGGCAAAACACTATGCAGCCGAGATCGACTGCGCCGATGCCGCGATCCATCTGGTGTACCACCAGTGGATGGGTGCTTTTCCAAACAAACAGGATTTTGCCGAGCAGTTGATCAATCTGTCCACGGTGATTGCCTCAATGGTTGGCGCGGATAAAATTATTACCAAAACCCGGGAGGAAGCCACGGGTATTCCCACTAAAGAGGCGAATGCCAAAACTGTCGCTGATACCCAGTACTGCCTGGGAATTCTCAACGGCCTGCCGACTATCGTTGACGAGCAGGAAGAAGAGATATTGACACTCGAGGTTCAGGCCATTATGGAGGCAGTGTTCAATGATCCGGCCGATACCCTGTGGCGCAAGGTTTTCAACTCGATCAAGAACGGCACGATCGACGTCCCTTTTTCACCCCATATCATTAACCAGAATGCGATGATTACCATCAGGGATGCCAACAAGAATATAAGGATCATAGAGCGGGGTAATGTTCCGATACCCGATCGTAGTTATGATTATGAACGGGCTCAATGTGATCTGAGCAAGGATACCACCGGTATCGTCAATGACATCATTCGCGACATCGGAATTATGCAATGACAGATGGGAACAACAAATTGCTGATCGATGTGGGTAGCACCTATTTCAAGATCAGCACCGTCGATGCCATTGAGCAGCATTTCAGGGATTTCAATAAAGACATTCTGGATGACCTGATGGCCAAGTGCGGTGAAACCATCAGCCGTTTTGACAGCGAAAATATCCACATCTGTTCCTCGGCCAACGGGGGTTTGAGCACACTGATTATCGGCGTCACTAATTCGTTCTCGTTAAAGTATGCCACCAATATCGCTTTTAACTCCGGCATCAATATCATCGACACCATTCTCTACCAGAATATCGAGGACAATTCGCTGCCCAGTGATCTCATTGATGTAGTTATCATTGTAGGTGGAGCCGATATCCATAGCGGCCTGTTCTCGGATAGCCTGTATAGCTACCTCGAACAACTTAACTATTCAAATATCGTCTATGCCGGGACAGCGCAGGATGCCCCCGGGATAAGCGAAAAAATCGCAGACGTAGTGATTTTACCCAGTATCGTAGACGACAGACTGCACATCGTAGAAGAACATCTGAAAGAGTATTTGACGAACCTTTATCAACAGGATATTGAAGGCAAGGAAGATATCAAACACCTCTATGACATTACCGACAACCAGATATTTCCCACGCCATACATTGTTAACAGGGCTTTGCCACTGATCGACGCGAAGTTCTCGGTGAGCAACCCCTTTATCCTGCTTGACGTCGGTGGTGCCACGACCGATATCCACTACTCCAAGGACCTGGTTGACGACAATGTCGTGACCGAGAATGAATATGACAGGCTTGTATTCAAACGACTGGGTGTCTACAAATCAAAACAGTCATTGATCTTAGCGGCGCAGAGCAACGAATTTGTTTACGAACTTCTCACCCATCTGAAAGTGACGGAGAACATTTTTCACGAACAGAGTGAAAAAGCGACAAAAGTGTTGATGCAACTCGCCATTTTTCTGGTGTTATGCAAAATGTCACATTATGTGAAGTCTTACATAAACCTCAGGCTACTCGCCATTAACTCTATTGTGCTGACCGGCGGAATCACCAAGGTTTTATCGATTGAAGAGATTGAGATGATCATCGCCTTTTTCTATAAAAAAATTCTTACATCAAACCATAAGCCCGTGACCGTGTTGGACAGCAGTTACGACATTTGGACACTTGGGGCCAGGGAGAATCAGTGATGTCTATTAACTGTATGCGAGCAGTGTTCGAAGATGCCGTGCAAAGTCACAGCGCCAAAACTGCCATCGTTTTTAACGAAAAGAGCATGACCTATGCTGAACTATTCAAGCGGGTCAATCAGGTTGCCTTTTACCTGAATGAACTGGAATTACCGAGAAACTCGAGAATTGGCGTTTACTCAAACAAAGGCATCGAACAGGTGATTGCCGTGCTCAGCATCTTGTCGACTGATTATGTGCTGGTACCACTGACAAAGTTGCTTAAGCCGGAGCAGGTCGAATACATCATCAACGACTGTGATATCAAGTGTATTATCACCGACAAGTTGAAACTCGAAAGTATCGAGGAAATTGATTTCAGTGGTCATGTTATTTCCTATGAAACCACCGCAAAGGATGTAGCGTCCTTTGAAGAGATTTATAAGTATTATAACAAGTCATATAGCTGTGATATTAACGGCCATGATAACGCGGTTATCACCTATTCATTCGGCTTGACGGGTAAGCCCAAGGGCATAGTGATATCGCATCGAAACCTGATCGAATCCGCGCGCGTGGTTTCTCAATACTTGAATTTGCAGCAGGACGACATTATTTCCGGCTTGCTGATTTTCAACCTCGACTATGGCCTCAACCAGATCTTTTGTTCGCTATACAAGAAAGCCACTCTGGCCCTGCATCGATTGATTCTTCCAGAAGAGTTTTATAATCATCTGATCAATGACAAGGTCACGGTGTTACCGCTGATGCCAGTCAATATCTCACAGATATTTGACGAAGACTTACAGCGGATTCCCAGTGCCGAGCTCTTTGATAAGCTCAGGATCATCACCTCCTCGGGTGGCAATGTAACCACCAAGATGATCAAGGACTGTAAGGAAACCTTTCGCAAAGCTGATTTTTACTCGATGCATGGGCTTACCGAGGCTTTCCGCTCGACCTACCTTGATCCTTCCCAGGTGGAAATAAGGCCCAATTCCATCGGCAAGCCAATCCCCGATGTTGAGCTCTATGTCCTAAATGAGAAGGGCGGGGAGTGTGCGCCGCGTGAAGTGGGCGAGTTGATCCACCGGGGTGGTTACATATACCGGGGTTTCTGGAATGCACCGGAGGAGAATGAACAGCGCTTCAAGTCAGTGGAGATCCTGAAAGATGTGATTAACCTGGAAGGACAGTTAACCGACGAAATCGTCGTCGCTTCCGGTGACTATGTCTACAGGGACGAGGAGGGCTATTTCTACTTCGTCTCGCGCCACGATGACATGATTAAGACCCGGGGCTTTCGAGTGTCGCCCTACGAAGTCGAATCAGTCGTAAGGGAGAACATTCCACAGATCGATCAATGTGCCGTCTTTGCGATCGAAAATGAGCTCATTGAGGAGGAAATTGTGCTCGCTTACTCAGCCGCCAGTGAGATAAGCGAGAAAGAGATAGTCTTTGAGCTTAAAAAACACCTGGCCTCCTACATGCTTCCCAGCAGAGTTGTTTACAGGAAGTCTCTACCATTGGTACAGAGTGACAGGAATCAGGTCAACAAAGAGGAGTTGAAACGAGAATTGGCCGGCTAGTTTTCGTTTGGCCTGCTGTGCACGCCGATTGCTGCGTTGAAAGTTCTGGCGAGGTGCGCACCTGCAAGTCTGTACTGTTCCCGGCATCACTAGAATTTTCGGCTTGCCCTGGACGCGCTCGCAACGGCCAAAAAATCATGACCAAAGGAATAATTAAAGGGTATTGGTAACAAATGCCGTGGATTGTTCCATTTGAGTTAAACGGCGTCCCTTCCTGTCTTACCAGGGTAAGGTATCTTGAATCGACAAAATTCACAGACAGCAGCAGGGGCACACACTCTTACATGCCTGGTCTAATAGTCCGATTGGAGCTGGAATAGTGCTTGTGTCTCACCGTTACTTTGTCGGCCCAGAATCCGCGGAGATGACAGCCTGTCCAGAATTGGCCTGACTCAAAACCTGGTATTGTCGGCTTCGGGAAAAAATAGATGCCTGCCGCTGATCTGAGCCAGGCAGCATCGTCCCAATCAGGCGCAAATCACTAGTCCATGAAGGGAACAGGGTGTTGTCGACAGATACGTTATAATTGCTTTGTTTTTGCCATAACAAATCGATGGTAGTTATTAATGACGAACCAATCCCTCAGAAAGCGTTTCCCGATCCATATTCATATTGCGTCGTTGTTCACGCTGCTGATTTTGACTGTTGGCATCACCCTTGCCTGGTTTGGCTACAGACAGATTTCGAATCTGGCCTTCGATAATACTGAAATTCTGTTTACCAGGACCGCCAACGAGCTGGCGCTTCAGTTTCAAAGAGACTACCGTCCGGTTTCGACCTCAGTGCGCCTGTTGGCAAATGACGCCATAAGCGAGGCTCGCGATCTGGAAACGAGAATGGAGCACTTGCCTTTGCTGGCCGAGATCATCAAGGCTGAGCCGCAGATTTCCGGGTTTCACGTCGCTTATGCGGATGGTGATTTTTTCATGTTGCTGCCATTAAAAAACGACCATATCCGGACTGTTTTTTCCGCACCCGATGAAGCCCTCTATGTGGTCAATCACATCAGTCACAGCGAAAATGGTAAAAACAGGCGAGTGCGTATTTTTCTGGCCGAGCAGCTCGAGCCCGTCGGCGAAGCTGCTTTCGACGACACCGACTTCGATCCGAGACTGCGCCCCTGGTACCAGAATGCGGAATCGTCGTCGATAGTTCACATCACATCGCCTTACCTGTTTCATTCACTGCAGCAAACTGGTATTACCATTTCGAAATTTTCGCCCAGGGGTAACAGTACGGTTTCCGCCGATGTCACCCTGGAAAGTCTGGCTGAAACTTTACAAAGAAATAAGATTACGCCGTCGACTTTCAGCCTGCTGTTCAATGGCAACGAAGAAGTCCTCGCGCACGACACCAACGGCATCGGTTTCCCGTTTGACAGTATTGAGAAAAAGCGCAGCCCGGTAATCTCCGATCTATCCGAGTCTCTGGCCGATATAACGCATCAATTGGTCGAAAAGTCAGACCAGGTTGTTCCATTCACGCATAACAATGAACGCTGGTTCGGAAGTGTTCGAGAACTGGCTGTGCGCAATCGATTGCAAATCAGGGTCCTGATTGCCGCACCCGAGCGGGAGTTACTGGCATCGGCATTCGCCGCGCGCAGGACCAGTATTTTGATCACCCTGCTGGTGGTGCTGCTGGCCTTGCCGATCGCCTGGTTTATCGCCAATCAAGTTGCGCGACCGATGCGTATCCTGGCCCGGGAAGCCCAGGATATAGCCGGATTTAACTTTGATACGAAAGCAAACGTTGATTCCATCATTCTCGAGGTTGATCAACTCTCTACCTCCATGGACAGGATGCGAATCACCATCGGTAATTTTTTCAGTCTGATCACCTCTTTATCGGGCGAATCCAATATTGATAAATTGCTGGACCGGGTTACCGATGAAACCATGCAGGCCAGTAATGCCGATGCGGCTGTGATTTACCTGCTGTCCGATAGCGAGAAGGAGTTGATCGCACAGCCCCTGCGGCTTGCTACGGGAGAGGTAATGAAAGACCTGTCGCTGCCGGCGTTAATGCTGGACGGAAGCAGCAGTCGACTGCTTGACAGTTTTCTCAAGCAGGAAGTTGTGGTCGAAAAACTGGACAGGGATCAACTTCGAGATTTATCAGTATTGGCGCTGGCGCAAACCCTGGGTTCCGAATCTCCCACGGTCATCGTGTTACCACTCACTGACCGCAATAACGCAGGTAGCGGCCTGTTATGTCTGCTCTATAGCGAACACAGTCCGAACCTGAAAAACTCCCTCAGCCCTGAACACATCGGCTTTGCCCAGGCATTGTCCGGTTTTGCCGCGGTGTCGATGGAAAGCCGTCAATTACTGAAAATGCAA
>Ga0102815_10001109_pt1 | contig 17068 bp, 10 predicted proteins | sample ColrivemetaGS759_FD_79113 | JGI IMG/M metagenome (GOLD analysis project Ga0102815, IMG submission 79113) | Estuarine microbial communities from the Columbia River estuary - Ebb tide ETM metaG S.759 | ecosystem: Environmental > Aquatic > Marine > Intertidal zone > Estuary | place: USA: Columbia...
CGAGAGCGAGGAGGAGCCGGGCGTTCCCGGGCTCGGCGTCGCGCCGACGCGCACCCGCAGGCTCACCGGCGCCCCCCGTCTCCCCCACTTTGGATGGAACCAGGTGGAACCAGATCCCGGCTGCACCATGCTCACCGCAGGCGAGGCTTACTTCGCGCACAGCTTCCGCCTGGACGACTCCCCCGCCCTCGCGGCGGAGGGCTGGTCCGTGGCCCGCTCACTGGAGGGCGAGCCCTTCGTGGCCGCCATCGAGCGCGGGGCCGTGCTCGGGTGTCAGTTCCACCCCGAGCTCTCCGGGACCTATGGCGCGGCGCTGCTGGAGCGCTGGCTCGAGCGCGCGGCGCTCACCTTGTCCGGGGGGGCCGCCTGATGGTCCGCCTCAGAGTCATTCCCTGCCTCGACGTGAAGGACGGCCGGGTCGTGAAGGGTGTCCGCTTCCAGGGCCTCCGCGACGCGGGCGACCCCGTGGAGCGTGCGGTCGCCTACGCCGAGTCCGGCGCCGACGAGCTCTGCCTCCTCGATGTCTCAGCCACCCGAGAGGGGCGGGCGAGCGCCGTTGAGACGGTCCGCGCCGTGCGCGCCGCCATCGGCATCCCCCTGACGGTGGGCGGCGGTGTGCGACGTATCGAGGACGCCGCGCGGCTGCTCGACGCGGGCGCAGACAAGGTGGCGGTGAACACCGCGGCCCTCGAGCGCCCCGAGCTCATCGCAGAGATCAAGGCGCGCCTCGGCGCCCAGTGCACGGTCCTCTCCCTGGACGCCGCGCGCCGCGAAGACGCCGAACGCCCGGACAGCCCTCCGAGCTGGGAAGTGGTCGTCGCAGGCGGCACCCGCCGCACCGGGACCGACGCCATCGAGTGGGCCCGCCGGGCGGTCAGCCTCGGCGCTGGAGAGATCCTCGCCACCAGCTGGGACCGCGACGGGACGGGCGACGGGTACGACGCCGAGCTGCTCCGCGCCCTCGCCGGCGCCGTCTCTGTCCCCCTCATCGCCAGCGGCGGCGCCCGCACCGCGGGCCACATGGAGACCGCCCTGGACGCCGGCGCGAGCGCAGTGCTCGCCGCCTCCATCTTCCATGACGGCGTGACCACCGTCCGCCAGATCAAGCTCGAACTCGCCCGGTCAGGGCGCGACGTCCGCCTCCCTCTCTGCCCCCCCAGCGTCCAATGATCATCCCCAGCATCGACCTCATGCGAGGCTCCACGGTTCAGCTCGTCGGCGGCGAGGAGCTCGCCATCGAGGCCGGCGACCCCCGCCCGCTCCTTGACCGCTTTAGCCGCGTCGGCGAGACCGCCGTGATCGACCTCGACGCCGCCACGGGCGAGGGCTCCAACGAGGCGCTCATCACCGAGCTCTGCCGCCGCGGCCCCGTCCGCGTCGGCGGCGGTATCCGCGACCTCGAGACCGCCCGGCGCTGGCTGGACCGCGGCGCGGCCAAGATCATCATCGGCACCGCCGCCAGCCCTGAGCTCCTGCGCGAACTCCCGAAGGAGCGCGTCATCGTCGCCCTCGATTGCCGCGACGGCGAGGTCGTCGTGGAGGGGTGGCGCAAGCGGACGGGCCGCGGCGTGGCGGAGCGTATGGCCGAGCTCGCGCCGTTCACGTCGGGCTTCCTTGTCACCTTCGTGGAGCTCGAGGGCCGCCTCGGAGGCACCGCCCTCGACCGCGTCCGCGGGCTGGTCGAGGCCGCCGGGGACGCGCGCGTCACGATCGCCGGTGGCGTGACCCGGAGCGAGGAGGTCGCCGCGCTGGATGCCATGGGCGCGGACGCCCAGATCGGCATGGCGCTCTACACGGGCGACCTGCCGCTGGTGGACGCGTTCTCTGCCCCGCTGACCTCCGAACGATCCGATGGGCTCATCGCGACGGTCGTCACGGACGAGGCGGGGCGCGCCCTCGGGATGTGCTGGTCCAGCCGCCGGAGCCTGGAGTACGCGCTCGAGAACGGGGTCGGCGCCTACGAGAGCCGCCGCCGAGGCCTCTGGGTGAAGGGCGCCACCTCGGGCGCCACCCAGGAGCTGATCCGGATCGAACCCGACTGCGACCGAGATGCGCTGCGCTTCGTCGTCCGGCAGGCGGGCGCCGGCTTCTGCCACCTCGACACGGAGAGCTGTTGGGGCCCGGCCACGGGCCTGCGTGCCCTGGAGCAGACCCTGGCCCGGCGCCGCAGCACCGCCGAGGAGGGCTCGTACAGCCAGCGGCTCTTCGGAGACGCCGAGCTCCTCGGCGCCAAGCTTCGCGAGGAGGCCGCCGAGCTCTCGGAGGCCTCGGGCCCCGAAGAGGTGGTGCACGAGGCCGCGGACGTCCTCTACTTCGCTTCCGTCGCGATGGCCCGCGCGGGCGTCACCCTCTCTGACGTTGAGCGTGAGCTCGACCGCAGGGCGGCCTCGGTCACCCGCCGGCCCGGGAACGCCAAGCCGGAGGTCGAGCGATCATGAGCGACGCCATCCGCGAGGCTCCCCTGCTGCGGGAGATCACCCTTGGTCAGATCGAAGCCTCCGCGCCGAGCGCGGTGGACGAGGTCACCCGGGTCACGGCACGGTCCATCGTCGACTCCGTCCGCGCCGGCGGGGAGCCGGTACTCCGTGAGTACTCCATCGGGCTGGACGGCCTCCCGCCGTCCGCCCCCCTCGTGCTCGACCGGGCGGCGCTGGAGCGGGCCGCCGAGCAACTCGACGTCCCCACGAGGCAGCTCCTCGAGCGGACGGCGGAGCGGATCCGCGCCTTCGCTGTCGCCCAGCGGGGTGCCCTCTCGGCGCTCGACGTCGCGGTCCCCGGCGGGCGTGCGGGGCACGAGGTCGTGCCAATCGAGGCGGCGGGCTGCTACGCGCCCGGGGGGCGCTATCCGCTCCCCTCGTCCGTGCTCATGACCGCGGTGACAGCGCGGGCCGCCGGGGTTCAGCGGGTCGTCGTGGCCTCGCCCAACCCGAAGCCGATCGTGGTCGCTGCGGCTGCGATCGCGGGCGCCGACTGCCTCTTGGCGGTGGGCGGAGCGCAGGCCATCGCGGCCCTCGCCCACGGCGTTCCCGGGCTCCTCGACCCCGTCGACGTCATCGTTGGGCCAGGGAACCGCTGGGTCACGGCGGCCAAACAGTATGTCTTCGGGGACGTGGGCATCGACCTCCCTGCAGGCCCCTCCGAGCTGGTGGTCCTCGCCGACGCCTCGGCTGACCCCGAGCTGATCGCCGCGGACCTCCTGGCCCAGGCGGAGCACGACCCCGATGCGAGGCCGGCCCTCATCACCACAGAGTCGAGCCTGCTGCCGAAGGTCGAGGAGGCCCTCGTCCGCCAGCTCGCTTCGCTGGACACAAAGGAAGTCGCCTCGCAGGCTCTCGCCGCAGGATTTGCCGCGGTGGCTCCGTCCATGGAGGCGGCCCTCGAGGCCGTGGACCGGCTCGCGCCCGAACACCTCCAGCTTTGCGTCGAGGATCCCGACGGTGCGCGGCTCCAACTCAAGCACCACGGCGCCTCGTTCCTCGGCGAGGGCTCGGCGGAGGTGTTCGGCGACTACGGCGTCGGCCCGAACCACGTGCTCCCCACCGGCGGGGCGGCCCGCTACTCGGGGGGCCTCTCGGTCTTCAACTTCCTGCGGATCAGGACCTGGCTGCGCCTCGATGACCCCTCGCTCGTCGCGGGAGACGTCGAGGCGCTGGCCCGGGAGGAGCGGCTGACGGCCCACGCACGAGCCGCTGCCGCGCGGGTCAAGGCACCAGGCTGACCTCGGCCACATTGGCCCAGCTGATCTCGCTACGAGGGCTGGGCACGTCGCTTTAGACCGCCTGGAACATCCACGCTTCCCCTGCCTGGGCGCCTGCATACCTCTGGGGTCCGGGACGGAGGTCCTGGGCTCCAGAGGCTCCCAGGGCGAGGCACCGGGTACGCGCGCCGACGCTGGCCAGGCCGCCGAAGCTGATGCCGGCCTGGGCACTCCCCAGAGCACCACGGCCATCGACGGCACCTTGCCGTTGAGGATGAGGCGTAGGTCGTCGCTCAGGACGCTCGAGCAGCCGCCGGCCCCCAGCATCGAGCCGAAGCCGGGGGAGCTCCGGCAGCCGTAGGGGACCCCTGCGCCGGGGTCGTTGCCGCAGGGGCAGGGCATGCTCGCACCAGGGAGACAGACAACGCTCCCGGTGGACTGATCTGGCTCACCCTAGATCCGAACCATGCCCGCGCTTGGCGCGATCAGGTGGCTCTCCACGGATGCGGACTGGGCCGTGACTGATCCAGAGGGGATCAAACCGGTCACCGTCATGAGGGAGAGGGCAGGGACACCGCGTTAGCTGCGTGTGCTCAAGCAAGGCCTCTGGGGCGTGGCCTGAGGCTGACGATTCGGGTGGGCCCCGATCCCAGGGAGACAGCGCCCCGAGTCGAATCTGGCTTCGAAGTCCCGCTCACGACCTTGGGCCGAGCAGTTCTCCTTGGGATCCGCGACACCGGCAGGCCAGCATGGACCTGGGTGCGGAGAGACCGCCCCCCCCTTCTCAGCCATGACCACCCTGCCCCTCGACTCCGCGCTCAACTCCGAGCAGCTCCACGCCTTCTGGAAACCCACGCGGGACCGACTCGTGCGGGAGGGCCGCGAGGAGGAGCTGCGGATCCGGATCCATCGCGCCTGCGCGGCCCTGAGACAGGCAGAGCGCGTGGAGGCCGACGCGAGCCGAGCGGGGCAGGACGCCGCGCTCGTCTTCCGCTGGGTCTCGCTCAACGCTCTGTACGGCGACTGGGACTACGACAGGGGGATGCCCACGGGCGACCGGCGGGCCCTGGACCTGTTCACCAGCGCGATCTGCGGCGCCGACGCTGCCGGCCGGATCGCCCGCGCCCTGACCGCGCACGCCGAAGACGCGAGGGCTCTGGTGGAGAGCCCCTTCCTGATCGAGCGCTTCTGGAGCGACGGCGAGTGGGATCAGGTTCGCCCTCGGCGCGGCCGCGCCCGCAGGCTGCAGGAGGACCTCGACGGCCAGCGGCCCAGCGCGGCCCTCCAGCAGGTGCTCATCGCGGTCTACTTCCTGCGGTGCCAGATCATCCACGGCGGCGCGACCCTGGGGAGCGGGATGAACCGCGTCACGGTGGACCCCGCTTCTAAGCTCCTGCGCGCCCTGTGCGGACCGATCATCGCCGTCAGCATGGAACACGGGCTCGAGATGTCCTGGGGTGAGCTCTGCTACCCCCCGGTCCGCAGCGCGGACCCCTCCTGAGACGCCCCGCACCCGAGGCCCCCTCGCCGAGCCGCTGCGGGCATGGAACGCGGCTCCTCGCCGCCTCGTTCTCACGCAGGAGGGGTATCTTGGGGGCATCCATGCGCTCCAGTGAACGACCCCGACCCGCCCGCCTCTCGCCCAGCACCATCCTCGCCGCGGGGGCCGCACTCACGACCGTCACGCTCGGGTGGGCTCGACCCACTGTCGTACACGCACCCGCAGCACCGACGCACGACGAGGTCTATGAGCAGACCATCGCCCCCATCTTCGAGGCCACCTGCGTCCAGTGCCACGGCCCCCTGAAGCAGAAGGGTGCCTTCCGCCTGGACGAGCTCGACCGGGACTTCGTGGCCGGCGAGGACGCGGAGGAGTGGGACTACATCCTCGATGTCATCCGCAACGGTGACATGCCGCCGTCGAGCTTCGAGCGCCAGCTCTCCAGCGAGGAGCGGGCGGCAGTCACGGGCTGGATCGAGGCTGGCCTCGAAGCCGCCGCGCGGGCCAAGGAGGACGACGTGCGCCCGGTGCTCCGCCGCCTGAACCGGGCTCAGTACCGCCACACCCTCCAGGAGCTGCTCCAGCTCCCCGTCGACTTCGGCCAGGACCTCCCCGGGGACGCCAAGTCGAAGATGGGGTTCACGAACAACGGCGCGACCCTGCAGGCGTCCACGCTGCACCTGGAGACGTACCAGGCCATCGCCCGTCGGGCGCTGGACGAGGCTATCGCCCCCGGGCCACGGCCCGAGTCCACCATCTATCGCGTGCGCTTCGGCGAGGGGATCGGCAGGGGCAAGGTGGGCGGCCGGACCGGCGGCTACCAGTCGGTGATCCTGAACCCCGACCAGTTCACGGTCGAGATCATCGGCGCCAACGGCGAGCCCAAGGGAGAGGCCGCGTCCAGCGACGAGCGCAAGGCGCTCGACGCGATCCGCAAGAAGATCAGCGTGGGCCTCCGGGGGTCCCAGCAGAACCGCTTCCACATCGCCGCGGACGGGCTCGTGCTCTACGGCGCGGTCCCTCACAAGGAGAAGGCCCCCGGCGCGTGGCAGGGCCCCTCCCCCAACGCGAAGCTGGAACTCCAACGCGTCTTCCCCGAGCGGGGCGACCTGGTCATGCGTGTGAGCGCGGCGCGCGGCGGGGTCAAGCGCACCAGGGACCCGGTGCTGCTCAAGCTCGAGGACGAGGTGAACCACGTGCAGGTCTCCCTCTCGGAGGCCGAGCAGGAAAGCGAGACGATCGACGGCGAGGAGGTCGAGGTGCGCGAGCGCGCCCTCTCGATCGCGTCCGCCATGGAGACGATCACCGCGGAGGCCGCGAAGAGCGACCAGCGTAAGAACGTCCGGCTCGAGGGAGACGTCCTCGTCGCGGAGGACGTGACCCAGCCCGCGGACTCCCGCGTCGCCGTCCAGATCCCAGCGGAGGGCTTCTACCGCGTCCACCTCGTCCACCCGCCGGTGCCGGTGGAGCAGATGCCCTCGGTGCGCCTCTCCTACGCCGGCAAGACCCTCGACTCGCGCCCGGAGATGACGCCCGAAGAGCTCGCCCAGGAGCGTGTCTCCACGGTCATCGGCGCGGCGTACATGCGCGCCGGCCGCCAGCACCTCAAGCTGGGCGGCCCCTTCTTCATCGGCTACTCCCACGTGGTCCTCACCCCCCTCGCGGAGACGCACCCCCTGGCGGCGGCCCTGGGTCAGGCGACCGCCGACCTGGAGGCGCGCTTCGACGGGGTGGACCCGGTGCTACGGGCCTACGCCGGGACCCGCACCGACGATGGGATGGACTACTCCACCTTCGACGGCGCCGCCGTCGTCACCGCGCCCCGCGGGGCGCCCGAGACCTACACCTTCGTCGGGCGGCTCGAGAACCTCCCCATCCCCGAGCCCGAGTCCGGGGACAACGAGATCCTCTCCGGCATCCTGCTGCTCGGCGTCTGGAATGACCACCTCATCAAGGACCGGCGCAGCCCCGGCCCGCCCCTGCTCGTCGAGCAGATCGAGGTCGAGGCGCCGTTCCATCCGGTGTGGCCGCCCGCGTCCCACACCGCCATCTTCCCCGAACGCGGAGACCGCGAGAGTGACGAGGCCTACGCCGAGCGAGTCCTGGTCCGCTTCATGTCGCGCGCCTTCCGGCGGGCGGCGGTGGCCGGCGACGCCGCCCCGTACCTCGCGTTCTTCCGCGAGGTGCGTCCGGAGGTCGACACCTTCGAGGACGCCATCAAGGAGACGCTGATCGCGGTGCTCTGCTCACCGCGCTTCCTCTTCCTCGTGGAGGGTCCCGGCGAAAGAGCGGACGAGCTGCTCTCCCCCTTCGCCCTCGCGAACCGGCTCAGCTACTTCCTCTGGAACGGGCCGCCGGACGAGGCCCTGCGGAACGCGGCGCTGTTCGGGACCCTCGACGGAGCTCTCGAGGCCCACGTGGACCGCATGCTCGACGACCCGCGGGCGCGGCGCTTCGTGGACGCGTTCGCCACCGAGTGGCTGCGCCTCGACCGGCTCGAGGACATGACCATCGACGCGGATCGGTTCCCGAAGTTCACGCGCTTCGTCAAGCGCGACATGCGCGAGGAGACCCTGCGCTTCGTCCACAGGGTGTTCGCCGAGGACCTCGACGTCATGACGCTCGTGGACTCGGACTTCGCGATGCTGAACCAGAACCTGGCCGAGTTCTACGGCGTGGCGGACGTGGTCGGCCCCCACTTCCGGCCGGTGGTCCTGCCCCGCTCCGAAGGTCGCGGCGGGCTCATGAGCCAGGGGGCCTTCCTCGCGGGACACTCCGACGGCCTCGAGCCGCACCCCATCAAGCGCGCCGTATGGGTGAAGGAGAAGCTGCTCGGCAGCCCCCCGCCCCCGCCGCCGCCCAACGTCCCCGACCTCGACGCCGAGGCGCCGGAGATGAAGGGCTTGACCCTGAAGGAGCAGCTGGAGCTGCACCGGGACAACCCCTCCTGCCATGACTGTCACGCGAGCTTCGACCCCTTCGGCGTGGCGCTGGAGCGCTACAACGCGGTGGGCCTCCTGGAGACCCAGCGCAAGGGCCGCCCGATCGACGCCAGCGTCGCGCTCCCCGACGGCACGGAGATCGACGGTGCCCCTGAGCTGAAGGCGTACCTCGCCGGACCCGCGCGAGAGCGCTTCATGGGCTCGGTCGTTGAGCACCTCTTCGCCTACGCCCTCGGCCGAGACTTGGTGTTCAGCGACGACCAGGAGCTCGAGGCCATCGCCCGCGAGACCGAGGCCAGGGGAGGTACGGGGCGCGCGCTGCTGCGGGCCATCGTCACCTCGCCCTCCTTTCGCCAGTGACCGGTCCGGGGCCCCTCCCGGGTCCCGCGATGAACCTCGGCAAGAACTTCGCCGTCCGTGCCGTAGGGCCGCGGCCGCCCCGCACCCCTCTTGGCGGGCCGCTCAGCTGGCCTCACGGGGAGGGACGACCTGTCTCGCATTGCCGACCGGGTCACGGCGCGCAGGTCTTGGGAAACGACCCCCCTCCGAATCCGAGGTTCGCCAGCTAGGATCAAGGGGCGCCCTCACGGGCGAGCCACCATGAGCCGCAAGTCCTGGCACCTCTCTCGACGCACCTTCCTCCGGGGAGCCGGCGTGGCCGTCACCATGCCCTACCTCCACGGCATGGAGCGGGCCGTGAAGGATTCGGTGAAGCTCGGCACCATCGCTCCGCCGCGGCGCCTGGCCTACGTGTACTTCCCGAACGGCGCGAGCTCGCCCCCGATGGACAACGCGGAGGCCATGGAGTGGAGCTGGCTGCCCATCGGCCCGGGCGCCGACTACCGCTTCAGCAACGTCTCCAAGCCCCTCGAGAAGCACCGTGAGAACGTGAGCTTCCTGGGCGGCCTCTCCCACCCCCGCAGCCGTCAGCTGCTCGGGCACCTCGCTGGCGACACCTGGCTCACCGCCGGGGACCTGCGCGGCGACCGGTACCTCAACAACGAGTCCGTGGACCAGGTGGCCGCGCGCTCGCTGAAGAAGCACACCCGCATCCCGAGCCTGGTGCTCTCGACCGACGGCGGCGTCGGCTACAAGTCACGCCTCTCGACCCTGTCCTTCGACCCGACCGGCAGGCCGATCCCCTCGGAGCACCGGCAGCGCGCGATCTTCGAGCGCTACTTCTCGGAGGGCGCGGGCACCACCGCCGAGCGGCGCGAGAGCCTCGCCCGCGGACGCAAGATCGTGGACCTCGTGCTTGAGGACAGCAAGCGCCTGCGGCGCCAGCTGGGCGGCGAGGACCAGGAGAAGATGGACGAGTACCTCTCGTCCCTGAACCGGGTCGAGGAGCAGGTGCGGCGCAACGAGGCGTGGCTCAACGTGCCCCTCAAGCCTTTCAGCGCCGAGAACATCCAGCTCGACCCCAACCCCCGCACCGTCCCACAGGACTACCTGCGGGCGACCTTCGACCTGATGGTGCTGGCCTTCCAGACCGACCTGACCCGCGTCGCCAGCTACATGATGGCGCGCGAGGACGGCATGGGCTTCGGGGACAGCTTCCCGAAGATCGCCCTGGGCATGAAGAAGAGCCACCACACCATCAGCCACGAGACCAACTGGAAGGAGTGGGGCACGTTCGACCGCTGGTACATGGAGCAGTTCACCTACTTCATCGACCGGCTGAAGGAGGTCACCGACGAGCACGGCTCAGTCCTCGATCGCACCCTGGTCATGTACGGCAGCTGCTGCAGCACCACCCACAACGCCCGCAACCTGCCCCTGGCCCTGGTCGGCGGCAAGGACATGGGCGTGAAGCACGGCCGCTACGAGCGCTACGGCGAGGAGGTCCCCATGTCGAACCTCCTCCTCTCCACGCTCCACGCCGCCGGCGTCCGCGACGAGGCCTTCAGCGACAGCACGGGCCCCATCCCGGGCCTGGTGAGCTGAGCCCGCAGGGGGTCCGGGCCAGCCTCAGCTGCTGACCGCGCGTCCCGCTTCCACGTCCGCGCGGTACTCCGCGAGGACCTTGCCGAGGAGCGCAACATCGGCCTCGAAGGTCTCGGGCGGCAGGGCTCCGAAGGAGAAGCGGAACCACCCGTGATAGGGCGAGACGTACGCGGGGTCCTTCTCGTGAGGTCGCGCCATGTCGCAGTCCATCCCCTCAAGGATCGCCGCGCCGTGCTTGAAGAGGCGCCGGTTCAGCTCCTCGGCCTCGAGCCCCTCGGGCAGCTTCAGCCAGTGGTAGAAGCCGCCGTCTCCGGTGAAGACCCCGAGTCCCATCTCGCGGAAGGCCGCGCCGTAGCGCTCGCGCTGCCGGCCGTAGTGACCTGAGACCGCCTCGCGCGCCAGCGCGACGCGCCCCGGCTCCAGGAGCTGGGCGGCGTAGAGCTGGGAGGGGTGACTCACGCCCCCCATGCCGAAGCTCGAGAAGTTGGAGAGGGTCTCGACGTTCGAGCGGCTCGCGATGACCCAGCCGATGCGGATCCCAGGACTCTGGAGCCCCTTGGTGCAGGCGCCGAGCAGGAACACGTTGCTGCTGTCGAGGTCCTTGACCCAGCGGATCCCGCTCACGCCCTTGGACGGGTGGAACATCTCGTAGGCCTCGTCGAGCAGGATGCCGTTCCCAGGCCGCTCGGCGAGCTCCATGAGGTCCTCAAGCTCGGCGCCGCTCCGGGTGTGCCCCGTCGGGTTCCCCGGGTTGCTGATGATCGGAAACACCCGGCCATCGGGGGCCGCCGCGGACCGCTCGAAGTACTCCCTGTTCGACGGATGAAAGCCGTTCTCCTCGGTGAACGGCACGACCCGCCAGTCCGTGCCGGCACGGGTCATGATGTCGAGGTACGCCGGCCACTCGGCGTTGCCGATGCTCACCTGGACGTCCCGCTTCAGCAGAGAGAGCACCGCGAGGATGCCCGGCCGACCGCCGGCGAAGACCATCACGTTCTCCGGCGCGATGCTCGATCCATAGAACCCGTTGTAGTGGGCCGCGATCGCCTCTCGCAGGGCGGGGTGCCCCCACGCTTTGGGATAGAAGCGATCCTCTGCGGTCACGTCCACATGACTCGGCAGCGGAGGCCCGCCCTCGAGCTGCGTGGTCAGCGGGAAGCCCTGCGACCAGGGGTGAGTGCCCTCGGTCCCCATGAACTGCCCGAAGCTGTCACGGAACGCGTAGAGGGTCTCGTAGATGCCCATGGGCGGGCAGTCATCGGAGAGGAAGGAGTCGTACGGCATACGAAACGGCTTGGAGGAAGGCGAGAGGGAGCGGAACCGTGAACCGAGTCCACCCGCAAGGCTAGCTTGCCTGCCGCGCAGCGGCGATGCGAGGCCCTGATCTGGGCCCTGATCCTGCTCCACCACCACCGGCCGGCGCCACCCCCGTCCCGCGCCATGCCCCCTCGGACCGTGCGTCTCTCTCTGGCCGACCTCGCTCCAACCGGTCCCATCCCCCGGCCCTCGCCTCCCCGCCCGATCTCTCGCCTGCACCTCCAGTCGGCAGCGGCAAGCGGCGGCGGCAGGCGAGCCGGCCGTCCCCTTGTGCCCCAAGGGAAGAGAGCCGGAGAGGAGACGGGCCGAAGAGCAAAAGCGCCTGTCGGCACCCTCCCTGGCATGGATTAGATTCGGGAGATGCTGACCACTCTCCGCCTTGCCACCGCTGGCCTGCTCCTCGGGCTGTCCGTCCTCGCCCCGTCACTGGCGTACATCCAGTCCCCGGAGGCCCAGCCCCAAGAGAGCCGGCCCCAAGAGAGCCGGCCCCAAGAGAGCCGGCCCCAAGAGAGCCAGCCGCTCGCCTCCCTGGCCGGCGAGTACCGAAGGGAGCCCGTCGATAACGGGTACCACAGCGGGGTGCTCACCGCCAAGCAGGAGAAGGGCGCGGAGATCCTGGAGTGGACCAACGCCGCCGGCATCTCGTTCAACCTCTACCCCACCGGCCGCCGCGACATCCTGAAGACCGGACCGCGGGAGCCGTACGGCGACGAGAACCACGCGCGGCTCTTCATTCAGCGCGACGGTGAGCGTGTCTTCGGCTTCACCCTGGCCGACGAGCTCTTCCTGCGCGACGGGGAGCGCCCGCCCGAGCCGCCCGCCGACCTCGCCATCCCGAAGACCGACGAGGGGCTGCCGGGGAAGGGCACGATCCGCCGCTACGACTGGTTCCGCAAGCTGTGGTTGGAGAAGCGGAGCCGATGGTTCCGCCACACGGCGCGGGACCAGGGCGCGGTCGTGTTCCTGGGGGACTCCATCACGCAGGGGTGGGGCGACGACCTGGGCGGCAGCTTCGGCCCGCTCAAGGTCGCCAACCGAGGCATCAGCGGTGACACCACCCGCGGCATGCTGCTGCGGCTCGAGCGGGACGTGCTCGCCCTCCACCCGCGCGCCGTCGTGATGCTGATGGGCACGAACGACCTCGAGGAGGGCGACAGCGCCCGGGAGATCGCCTCCAACGTCCGAGCCATCGTCCGGCGCCTGGTCCGCCAGGACCCGAAGATGCCCATCCTGCTCTGCAAGGTCTTCCCCAGCTCCGAGACGATGCGGCGGTCGGCGAAGGACATCCGGCGCATCAACCGGCTCTGCGCCAACTATGTCGAGCGCATCCCGCAGGTCACCGTGCTCGACACGTGGTCCATCTTCGCGAACGAGGACGGAGACGCCACGCGGGCGGAGTTCCCCGACCTGCTCCACCCGAACGAGCAGGGCTACAAGAAGTGGGCGGACGCCCTGCGCCCGGCGCTGGCGAAGCTCACCGCGACCCCGTCCTCCCCCGCCGAGGCGGGGGCGCATGCCGAGGGCGCTGGCGACGGCGAGCAGGACGGCCTCGAGCCCTAGCGCGCCGATGAGCTCGGCGCCGTGGCGAGACGACGCCGCGGTCGGATCCCGGGAGCGCGCCTCCGCCAGATGCCATTCGCCGCCCTTCACCCGCCGCCCTCCAATCGCCGCGGTCTCTCCGCAGCCCACTCCGCAGCCCACTCCAGCCGGGCGCCCTTCGGGAGCCCGGCTTGTGGAGCCCGCCCACACCGCGACCTGCGACACGAACCGTCCCCTGTCCTCCAGCCAGACGAGGTGTGCTCCACCACGAGAGGACCCCGTCGATCTCCCGGCCCCGGCCGACCGGCCTGTCCTTCCTTTCCTGCGCGCGATACCCTCCGGAGGAGCGCCGAGGAGGGAGCCTCATCGCCCCCGGTCGCGTGGCCCGTTGCTGCGAATCTCCCCGTGCCAACCAGCACTTGAAACGAGCGGTTCCCATGTCCCTCTTCAACGAGCTAAAGCGACGCAACGTGATCCGGGTCGCCTCGGCCTACCTGGTGGTGAGCTGGCTCGCCATCCAGCTGGCCGAGATGCTCTTCCCGGTCTACGGCCTCTCGGACGCGGCCATCCGGATCGTGGTCGGCTCGCTGGTGCTCGGCTTCATTCCCGTGGTCGTGCTGAGCTGGACGTTCCAGTTCACCTCAGAGGGGCTCGTGCGCGACGAGGACGTGGACCCCACGAGCCCGACGCTCCATGCCTCCACCCGGCGACTCGATCGGTTCCTGATCGCCTCGCTGCTGCTGGCCACCGCTTACTTCGCGCTCGACAAGTTCGTGCTCGATCCCTCTCGCGACGCGGCGCGCCAGGAGAGCGCCAAGCAGTCGGGCCGGCTTGACGCGCTCGCGGAGCTCTCCGCCCACGAGGCCGGACAACGCCTGCCCCACTCGGTGGCCATCCTGCCCTTCGACAACTTCAGCCCCGACCCCGAGGACGCCTACTTCGCGGACGGTATCCACGAGGCGGTGATCAATGACCTCGCGAAGGTCCGGGCGATGAACGTCATCGCACGCTCCACGGTGGCGCGCTTCACCGGTACGGCGCTGAACCTCCGCGAGATCGCCGAGAGCCTCAACGTCGGGAGCGTCCTGGAAGGGACAGTCCGCTACGCCGGCGACAAGGTCCGGATCGGCGTCCAGTTGGTGAACCCGGAGACCCAGCTGAGCCTCTGGGCAGAGCAATACGACCGCGACCTCGCGGACGTGTTCGCCATCCAGTCCGACATCGCCCGCCGCATCGCGCAGGCCCTTGAGGCGCGGCTCCTGCCCGGCGAGCGGGAAGAGCTGGACACGGTGGCGACGTCGTCGGGCGAGGCCTCCGCGGCCTTCTTCAAGGCCATGAGGGGCGTCCGAGGCGGGTTCCGCGTAGCAGCGTCGCCCAGCACCAGGGAGTCCATCCAGGCCTACCTGGACCTCGCCCTCGAGGCCGATCCAGACTTCGCCCTCGCCCATGCCTGGAAGGCGCGTGTCTACGTGGCCTCCCGGCTCTACGACCCCGTCGCTCCCGGCGACTGGCCCGCCTTCAGAGACGAGGTGGAGGGCCTCGTCGAACTCCACGCCGCCAGGGCGCTGGAGCTCGACCCGAACATGGGCCTCGCCTACTCCGCCCTGGCCGACCTGTACGCGCACAACTGGCGATCCGAGGACGCAGAGGTCGCTGCGGAGGAGGCGCTGCGGCTCAACCCCAACGACCCTGAGGTGCTCGTCCGCCAGGCTGGCTTCGACATCCACCGCGAGCGATTCGAGGATGCGATCCGTCACCTGACGCACGCCAGGGAGTTGGACCCGAGCAGCGGCCGGGTCTTGCACGAGCTGGGCTACGCCTTGCACGCTTCAGGGCAGGACGAGGCAGCCTGCCAGGTGCTGGAGCGAGCCCTCGAGCTGAACCCGCGCGACGCGCTGTGCGCGGTGATGCTCGCGCGCGCGCGCTTCGCTCTTGGTGACAGGAAGGGAGCGCTGGAGTCCCTCGAGTTGACCCAGCGACTGCTCCCCTCGGACGCGGCACCCGGCATCCGCGGTGAGATCGCCTGGGGCTTCGGCCTGCTCGGTCGGCCCCGGGAGGCGAAGCGCGCCCTGGACCGGGTCATGGAGATCGCCACCCGACGATATGTGGACCCTGCCGTGCTCGCCTGGACCTACCTGGGGGTGGGCGACGAGGAGGAGGCCGCGCGACAGCTGCAGCTCGCGGCAGAGGACCTCTCGCGGGTGCAGGACTCCTACCCCGCGCACTTCATCCGAGAGAACAGCTGGTCGGACCCGGTGCTCGAGCAGGAGCGCTTCCTCCAGCTGAGAGAGCGCCTCGCGCTGCCCTGAAGGGCCGCCGACCAGCTCCACCACCTTGGACCCCTCCTGGCCGCGCCGCAGCCAGGCCGCGGCGCGCCGTGAATGCGCCCCGCGGGTCGCCGGCGATCTCGCTTACCCCCAACCTCGATCGCCAACGCCTCCCGCGCCCGATCCCCCGGGCCCCCCGCCTCGGGGAGGAGGAGCCGCGGCCGCGAGCCAAGCGCCGCTGCCGCGGGTGAGGCGGGCGCGACGATCCAGGACGAGCGCCGGTGAACCCAAGGGGCTCGCTCGCGCCCGGCAGGCGCCGGCGGCGCGAGCCGTCGCCCCTGGAGCCCCACCCGCAGCCCCGCACCCGCATCCCCGCACCCGCATCCCCGCACACGGAGCCCCGCGCACGGAGCACTCGCGTGCCCTTGAATCACCGGACGGGAGAGGCCCGCCGCTCCGACCGGGGAGGCCAACAGGCGCGAATGTGGATAACTCCAGAGGGGTCCTAGGTCCGTACCACGAACCACTGAATTTCCATCTGAGGGGTGCGACGCCGCGTCCGGGGCCGCCTCAGCGTCAATTTCAGGGGCGGGCGCGGCCCCAACGGGGCCACGGACACTTCTCTGCTATGGTCTCGGCAATGACGTCCGAGGAGGCCCAAGCGCTGAGAAGCACGAGTGTCACGTGGGGTCCCCCTGGGTCCGACGATGAAGCCGTGCTCGCGTGGGCGGCGCTCAAGGAGAGCGTCGAGCGCGTGCTCTTCGACGCCGCGGCCCTGGGGCCGATCCCCTGCCTCGCCCGGCTGGCCCTCGAGGACCTGGGCGACGCGAGGGAGCTCTGCTCCCTGGACGACGAGCCCCTCCATGGCCGCTGGGAGCGAGCCATCCGCCGCCAGATCCTCCGCTTCTCCACCCAGCCCCTCGCCCTCCAGGACCCCACCGTCGAGCCCTTCCTCACGAGCTGCACCACGGCCTTCGACCTGGAGCCGGACCGCGGCGAGGAGCTCATCCAGCGCTTCCACGGCCTCGGCGAGGCCCACCGCTTCGGCCTCTTCCTCCACCTCGAGGCCCGCGAGCCCTTCCGCTACCTCGCCCGACAGATCGAGACCAACCAGACCCCCCGTCCCCTCACGCCCCCCGACGAGGCCCTGAGCGATCTCATGGCCCAGATGAGGTGAACGAGATGAAGTACGACTCCGGCCCCCCCACGGCGACCCTCGCCAACACGACCCACCGGCTGCGGCAGCTCCTCGAGACGCGCCCCGCCCGCGGCGCGAAGGACGAGCGCATCCTCGAACTCCGCCGCGGTCTGCGCGCGTACGCCGAAGGCCATCCGAGGGCGTCGCAATTCATATTGGACCCCTCCTCTGACCACGCCGCAGTCTGGCAGTGTGGAACGATCTTCAGTCCAGGGGTGGAGCCTTCACCCATGACCACGAAGGAAGCGTCCCACCGGGGGGCCCAAGAGCTGATCGAGTTGAGGGGTGATGTCGACTCCTACCTGATGGCCAGCCTCATCGCGATCCTCAACGGGGACCTGAAGCGCAACCGCGACTGGGTCAGAGAAGGGCTCTCGACCCACGGACCGCATGGCTACGCCGCGTGTCTCTTCCTTCAGGAAGGACTCAGCGAGCAACTGGACGGTCGACTGGACCGCTCCCTCGAGTCGTACCGCACCGCGGCCGCAACCCCGGTGGCCGCTCCGCGGCGATCTGCGCTCGCGGCGGGGGCGTTCGCCGCAGCCGCCAGCGGCCGAGAAGGTGATCTCGACTGGTTCCTCCAGCGAATGCCGGATGAGGATCAGGAGCACCAGCGGGCCGTACTGATGCGCGTTGCCAGGCTCCGGCAGCGTCGACTTGGCC
>Ga0102815_10001111_pt1 | contig 17059 bp, 14 predicted proteins | sample ColrivemetaGS759_FD_79113 | JGI IMG/M metagenome (GOLD analysis project Ga0102815, IMG submission 79113) | Estuarine microbial communities from the Columbia River estuary - Ebb tide ETM metaG S.759 | ecosystem: Environmental > Aquatic > Marine > Intertidal zone > Estuary | place: USA: Columbia...
CCAACTGCTCTCATTCCTGGATTGTCAATTAGAATTCCATTTTCTAAAACAATTAATTCTCTATGGCTTGTGACATGTTTACCGCGATCTATGCTCTTGCTAATCTCTCCTGTATCCATCAAATCAGTACCGGTTAATGTGTTAATAAGTGTAGACTTCCCAACACCTGACGAACCTAATAAACAATAGGTGCAACCCTTAATTAATTTCGATTTTAGTGTATCAATTCCAAATTGAGATTGATTACTAATCGCAAATAAAGGGATGTTTTTAAGTCTTTCCTTTACTTGATTTAATAATTCCTCTAACTTCTGTTTCTCTATTAAATCTATTTTGCTTAAAACAATAATTGGTTTTATTCTGGAAGCATTGCAAATTGTTAAGTAGCGTTCTAAACGATTGATATTAAAATCTCTATTTACAGACTGAACAATTAACCCAAAATCAATATTTGTAGCTATAATTTGAGTCTGACCGAATTTACCAACGGCTTTCCTTTTTAAAATGGATTTTCTTAGTAAAACAGCATGAATTAGAGCTTTCTTTTCGTCGTATTCTGAAATCGACACCCAATCACCAACAGCAGGTAAATCAGTTCTATTTGATGCTGTAAATCTTAAATTCCCTATGAGTTCACAATCAAATTCATCAACATCAGTTTTTACAGTATAGCGATCTTTATGTTCTGAAATGACTCTTCCAATTCCAAAAGAATCAAGATTATGTTCTTTTCGATATTTTTCTAATTCTTTATTGTATCCTAACTCTTCAAATGTCATTTGTTTTCATACTTTAAAACTAATCGGATTTATAAATTTCAGTTTTAAGTGCTTGTATAATGAGTTATAAACAAAGTTACAGGTTTATTGTTTGAATAAAAAATATTCTAATGTTCTGTTGTTTACCATGGAAGATTGCATTTTTTTACTTCGTTTAAATAAAATTCCTCCAACTTTTTAATAAGTTTCTTTGAAAGTGGGTTGTTTATACTTTCTACATTGTTTGTTAACTGAGCCATATTAACATTTCCAGGTATAACTGTAGAAACAGCATCATAATTCAAACAAAACGAAATTGCTTTTTGTGCAAGATTATCTTTTACATTTAATATATTTTTCACTCTATTAACAAGATGTGCTCTGGTTTGAATATCCTCTCTTGACCAACGACTCCTTATGTCGTTAAAGACGCTTTCAGAATTGTATTTTCCTGATAACCAACCTGAATCGAGAGGTATTTTAATTATTATGCCTACATCTTTCTTTATTGCCATATCAAAAGCTATTGAAGTATCTTGATGTAAAATATTAAAAAAAGCTTCTATTACTTTTGCATTAGTAGTATCCATAAACAACTTCATCTCTTCATAAGTGTCTAATGATGCTCCATATGCTTTTATTTTGCCTTCTTCTATTAAGCGTTCTAGTATCTCATAATGGTCGTTTTTGTTACCATCCAGATATTCTAGAGGAGGATTATGAATAATGAGAGAATCAACATAATCAACTTGTAATCTTTTGAGGCTGCCCTCTAAAGATTCTCTAATATAATCTGATTGAAAATTAGTAATGCCCGAATTAGTATGTCCAAATTTTGTGTTGATTACAATTTTACTTCTTTCAACATCCTTTAGTGCTTTACCAAGCCTTTCTTCTCCCGATCCATATCCATAATTTGGAGCCGTATCAAAAAAATTGATTCCGTAATCCAATGCTTCTTTTACTATACTTATTGCATCCTTTTCTAATATACTCTGCCATCCAGAAGCATTTCCTAACTGCCATGCACCAAGTCCAATTTCAGATACTAGAGGAGCTTCTTTAATGAATCTATTATATTTCATAGTTATGATTTAATTTTCAAAGTTAGTTCTTGTTATGTATATTAATAGAAAATATAATTAAATAAAATATTGCATAACAGCCATTTATTGTTCTTTTTTTGTTTTTACATAAAACAAGTTATTTTAGTAAATCGTTTATATAAAATACGTTCTGGAAAAATTCTTCGTAAATTGTTAAGAAGTATAGCAGATTAAGATGTTTTTAAAATACCATCAACTATAGATGATACTAAAATTATGGACGAAATCACATCAGCATTTAAATTACATAAAGCAGAAAAAAATTAAAATTTAAGACTATGAGTAATTATCACATAAAACACTTAGAAGAGTACTTTCAAGTTTATAGAAAATCGGTTAGAAACCCAGAGGTGTTTTGGGATGAAGTTGCAAGTGAGCATTTTCTTTGGCGTAAAAAATGGGACAATGTATTAAGTTGGGATTTTAAAAAACCAGAAGTAAAATGGTTTGAAGGTGCTAAACTTAATATAACAGAAAACTGTATAGATAGACATTTATTAACTAAAGGTAATAAAACTGCAATCTTATTTGAACCTAACAATCCAAATGAGGCAGCACAGCATATTACGTATAACAAACTCCACGAACGTGTTTGTAAATTCGCCAACGTATTAAAAGATAATGGTATAACCAAAGGCGATCGTGTTTGTATTTACTTACCAATGATTCCAGAATTGGCAGTTTCTGTACTCGCTTGTGCACGAATAGGAGCCATACATTCTGTGGTATTTGCAGGATTCTCTTCTACAGCATTATCAACTCGAATTAACGATAGCGATTGTAAAATGGTTATCACTTCCGATGGTTCGTATCGTGGTGCAAAAACTATAGATTTAAAAAGTATTGTAGACGATGCTTTAGAAGAAGCACCATGTGTAGATACGGTTTTGGTTGCAAAACGAATTAATACAGAAATTAATATGAAAGCAGGTCGTGATAAATGGCTACAACCTTTATTGGATGATGCTTCTGCAAGTTGTGAAGTAGAACTAATGGATGCAGAAGATCCTTTATTTATATTGTATACTTCTGGTTCTACAGGAAAACCAAAAGGTATGGTACACACTACAGCTGGATATATGGTTTATACAGCTTATACATTTAAAAATATTTTCCAATACAAAGAAAACGATGTGTATTGGTGCACTGCAGATATTGGCTGGATTACAGGCCATAGTTATATAGTTTATGGACCTTTAGCTAATGGTGCAACTACAGTTATGTTTGAAGGCGTTCCAAGTTATCCAGATTTTGGACGTTTCTGGGAAATTGTAGAAAAACATAAAATTAACCAGTTCTATACAGCACCAACAGCAATACGTGCTTTAGCAAAAGAAAATATGGAGTTTGTAGAAAAGTACGACTTGTCATCGCTGCGTGTTTTAGGCTCTGTTGGAGAGCCTATAAATGAAGAAGCATGGCATTGGTACAACGATAATGTAGGTAAGAAAAAATCACCAATTGTAGATACCTGGTGGCAAACAGAAACAGGAGGTATATTAATTTCTCCAATTCCTTATGCAACACCAACAAAACCAACTTATGCAACCTTACCATTTATAGGGATTCAACCCGCTATAATGGACGAAAATGGTGAAGAAATTATAGGTAACCAAGTAGATGGACGTTTATGTATAAAATTCCCTTGGCCTTCAATAGCGCGTACAATTTGGGGAGACCATAAGCGTTATAGAGATACGTACTTTACTGCGTTTGAGAATAAATACTTTACTGGAGATGGCGCTTTACGTGACGAAGTAGGGTATTACAGAATTACAGGACGTGTAGACGATGTAATTATAGTATCTGGACATAATCTTGGTACTGCACCAATAGAAGATGCTATTAATGAGCATCAAGCAGTAGCAGAATCTGCAATTGTAGGTTTCCCTCACGATATAAAAGGTAATGCACTATATGGTTATGTAATTTTAAAGGAAACTGGAGAAGGTCGTAAGCATGATAATTTAAGAAAAGAGATAAACCAGATTATAACAGAGCATATTGGACCAATTGCAAAACTGGATAAAATACAGTTCGTACCTGGATTACCAAAAACACGATCTGGTAAGATTATGAGGCGTATTTTACGTAAAATAGCATGTAAAGACACGTCTAATTTAGGAGATACTAGTACTTTGTTAAATCCTGAAGTGGTACAAGATATTATGGATAATGCACTATAGTTTCTGCGAAGGCAGGAATCTTATGATTAAGATTACTCTGTCGAATTAAAACTTCCCTTATATTAAAATAAAAAACATCTCGATTGAGATGCTTTTTTTATTAAATTTTAAATCGTATTATAGTTTAATAAGATTTTTGTCAAGGTTTATATCACTTAAAATTTCGTTAGTGAATTTGTAATGTCCTTTTTTGGTTATTATTTTAAAATTATTTCCACTCATTCTACTCAATACATCTAAGAATCGCCATTTCGATTTTAAGAGTTTTGGTTTTTCACTTTTAAGACCAATCTCAAAGTAGTATTTTATTGAGCGTCTTGTACATGTAATGTCTGGTGTAATTACAACGTCTGTTCCTTTTTTGTGAAAGGATTTTGGGGTCTCGTAACCGTCCAAATCTGCTTTAATATTCTCGTAACCAAGGTTTTTTAAATATGTAACTGATTCTGTAAAAAATGTTTTGTTTTCTTTTTTGTCTTGTGCTATCATATATATAATATAAGAATATATAGCAGAAAGCATGTTAAAGCGTTGTTAATACTTCAGTTAATAGCTTTTAATATATAATTTTTAAAGAAGCTTAATAGAAATTCCTTTACTGATACTATATTATTACTTTGGAAAATTCATTTTTTTAATAAGATTATTAAATCGATCCATAGTTCTCAATTCTTTAAAAATAGGTTCCACATTTACATAGACAAGCTCTTTATCTTTCGTATAATATGATTTCTCAAGCCAATCCATTGCCTTTATTTTATTACCAATTCCTGCAAAAGATAGTGCAATCATATATGGATTATCGCTATAGTTTTTAATCATTTGAGAAATTAATTCTCTTTCAGCTTGTTTATTTTTCATTTTTTCAGATTGTAGGACTTTTGCGTATAATTCTGTCAATTTATAATTTGCTTTTATAGCATCTTCAATTGACGGACCAAGGTCGCTTTCTAATGCTAAAACATTAATGGGTATTATATTTCTTATTAGTTGAGGATATTTATCAATAAACTCCTCGATTTTCATTTTTACATTATCATATTGCTTTGCATAATAAAATGCGGCTATCAAATAATTCAAAGCTGTCCTTTGAATGGGATCATTTTTTAATGCGCTTTTGCAAAAGGCAATACTTTCATCCTTTCGTCCTAGAATGGTATAAAATCTACCTGCATTCCTTAAAACATAAGGATTATTTGGTTCTAATTTTATAGCTAGATCTATCTTGTTTAAAGCACCGTAAAAATCATATTCATTATCTAAAATTTCGGCAACGTTAACTGCCGCGATTCCAGAAGTAGGATCGAGCTCAAATGCTTTAAATGCACCAATTTTAGCCTCTTTAAACCAATCATCATCCGAACTGGTAGATTTTCTCCAGTAACACATAGATTTGTAGGTCCATGCTAAAGAAAATGAAGGATCTGAGTTGATAGCCTCGTTAAACCATTTGATAGCCTCATCTGTATCTGATTTGCCACTATCGATTTCATAATAATATTTTCCTCTAAGAAAAAAATTATATGCCACCGAGTTTTTTGTTTCACTTTTTGAAATTAATTGATCCTTTGATAAGGTTATACTTAATGCATTTACAACGGAAGAACTTATTTCATCTTGAATTTCAAAAATATTATCCAAACTACGGTCGAATGTCTTACTCCAAAGATGTGATCCATCTATTGTATTGATTAATTGAGCGGTTATTCTAATCTTGTTTCCAGATTTACGCACACTTCCTTCCAATAAATATGTTACATCCAATGACCTTCCAATTTCTCTTAAATCTTCGTTTTTACCTTTATAAGCAAAAGATGATGTACGTCCTATTACTTTTAAACTTGGTAATCTTGTAAGCATATTAATTAATTCTTCACTTAATCCATCTGCAAAATATTCTTGCTCGATATCGTCACTCATATTTACAAATGGAAGTACAGCAATAGAATTTTCTATTGTCAATTTATTAGTAATAGATCTTAATGAAGAATTAGTCTTTGGTTTATTGATAAAAGACACACCAATCGCAATAATGAGCGTAATTATAATTGTAATATTTAAACGTTTATTAGTTGTAGCAGTAATCGATTGTTCTTCTGAAACTTTAGATGTTTTTTTTATACCTTCTGGGGTTACTTCATAAATCCACGAAAAAATAATCCAAATAGGCAATCCAATTGTTATCACAAATGTTAAGGTTTTAAAAACCCATTCAGGTGCTCCAAAGTTTGGAAGAACAATTGCTATAACTTGTAATAAAACCCAGGCTACTACAATATAAGCTATGGTTGCTTTGATAACATTTCTACGCTTCAGTTCATCTATAAATTTCATTTTAGATGGAATTTACTTTAAATATAATGCATAAAAGTGATATTTCATAAAGATTGTTATAATGCTAAATGAGTTTTACTTTGTGATTATAAAAAAGCTAAAAATATTAGTTGATATTTTCACAAACCCCTTTTTAAGACCTTTTTCTTCATATTGTATAGTATAATCTCAAGTAAAATATATATTCAAATTTGAGGTGTATATATAATTTTTAAAAAGTTAAATTTTTAGATTCTTAAAACAACTAAATTCCATTGTTAAATTCACAAAAAACGAATGCATTTTTTAAGATTTTCATAACTGTTTTTTTACAATACGAAAAGTGTGTTTTTTGCTTTTAGTCATAGGCTTAGGGTCATGTTTAAGATATTGATATATAGTAATATAGATATAGTGAAGACATTTTAAACATCGTAAAAGAAAAAATACAAATACACATTAGAGTCAATCAAAATTTAACTTCGCTTTCTTATAGTGTTTTCATTTTAAAAATAGGAAATAAAACACAGTTTTAAAAAAGAGAAATATACACACAATGAAGAATACATTATTTGATAAAGTTTGGGATGCTCACGTTGTTCGAAAAATTGAGGATGGTCCACATGTCCTTTTTATAGATAGACATTTAATTCATGAAGTAACAAGTCCTGTTGCTTTTTTAGGTTTAAAGAGTAGAGGAATTGGCGTTTTACATCCAGAGCTTACGTTTGCAACTGCAGACCATAACACTCCAACAATAAACCAACATCTACCAGTAGAGGATCCTTTATCTGCAAATCAGTTAAAAGCATTAGAAGAAAATTCTAAAGAGTATGGAATTAGTCATTGGGGACTTGGACACAAGAAAAACGGAATTGTACATGTTATAGGTCCAGAAAACGGAATTACACTTCCTGGAGCAACAATTGTTTGTGGTGATTCCCATACATCAACCCATGGTGCATTTGGTGCTATAGCATTTGGTATTGGTACTTCGGAAGTAGAAATGGTATTGGCAACACAATGTATTATGCAGCCAAAACCTAAAAAAATGATAATTAATGTTAATGGCGAGTTAGGTAAAGGTGTAACTCCAAAAGACGTGGCATTATATATTATTTCTAAATTAACAACTTCTGGAGCAACGGGTTATTTTGTGGAATATGCTGGGAATGTGTTTAGAGACATGACAATGGAAGGTCGTATGACTGTGTGTAACCTAAGTATAGAAATGGGAGCACGTGGAGGAATGATTGCACCAGACGAAAAAACATTCGAGTACATTAAAGGTCGTTTACATACACCAAAAGGAAACGATTGGGATTCTGCCATGGAATATTGGAAAACCTTAAAAACTGATGAAGGTGCACAGTTCGATAAGATTTATGATTTTGATGCAGCAGATATTGAACCAATGATTACTTATGGTACAAATCCAGGAATGGGAATTGGTATTTCAAAATGTATTCCTAGCTCAAATGAAGTTGAAGGCGGAGAAGTAACGTATAAGAAATCTCTTGGTTACATGAACTTTAGTGAAAACGATAGCATGATTGGCAAACAAGTAGATTATGTCTTTTTAGGGTCTTGTACAAATGGTAGAATAGAAGATTTTAGAGCATTCGCATCGATTGTAAAAGGTAAACAAAAGGCAGAGCATGTAACCGCTTGGTTAGTTCCAGGTTCTCATGTTGTAGAAGATAGAATTAAGGAAGAAGGCTTACTGGATATATTTACAGATGCAGGTTTTGTGTTAAGAGAACCTGGTTGTTCGGCTTGTTTAGCTATGAACGACGATAAAGTACCAGCTGGAAAATATGCGGTAAGTACATCAAATAGAAATTTTGAAGGAAGACAAGGTCCTGGTTCTAGAACACTATTGGCTAGTCCATTAGTAGCTGCTGCAGCTGCAGTAACTGGAGTAGTAACAGATCCTAGAGAGCTATTAGCAGACTAGCCTTTAATAACAAAAAAACAATTTAACAACTCAACGAATAAACATACCATAATGGCATACGATAAATTCAATATTTTAAAAAGTACAGCATATCCTTTACCAATTGAGAATGTAGATACAGACCAGATTATTCCAGCACGTTTCTTAAAAGCAACAGAACGTAAAGGGTTTGGTGATAACTTGTTTAGAGACTGGAGATACAATTCAGATGGTTCACCAAAAACAGATTTTGTTTTAAACAACCCAAAATACTCAGGAAAAATTCTTGTAGGCGGAAAAAACTTTGGATCAGGTTCATCAAGAGAGCATGCAGCTTGGTCTGTTTACGACTTTGGTTTTAGATGTGTAATTTCATCTTTCTTTGCAGATATATTTAAGAATAACTGTTTAAACGTTGGAGTATTACCAGTACAGGTTAGTGCAAAATTTGCTCAAAAGATATTTGATGCAATTGATGCTGATGCAAATACTGAAATTGAAGTTAACCTTCAGGAACAATCGGTAACGTTAGTTGCAACTCGCGAATCAGAATCTTTTGATATTAGTGTTTATAAAAAAGATAATATGCTTAATGGTTTTGATGATATCGACTATTTACAAAATATAAAAAGCGAAATTAAAGCGTTTGCAACAACTAGACCTTTCTAATTTATAATGGAGCACAATGAGTAAGAGAAAAATAGAGATAATGGATACGACGCTTCGTGATGGAGAACAAACCTCAGGTGTATCGTTTTCAGTATCTGAAAAACTAACAATTGCAAAATTATTACTAGAAGAATTAAAAGTAGATCGTATAGAGATTGCATCTGCTCGTGTTTCTGAAGGGGAATTAAAAGCAGTTCAAAAAATTACAAATTGGGCTTCTAATAATGGTTATCTTGATAAAGTTGAAGTTTTAACTTTTGTTGATGGTGGAGCCTCTATTAAATGGATGGAAGAGTCAGGTGCAAAGGTTCAGAATTTATTAACTAAAGGTTCTTTAAATCATTTAACACATCAGTTAAAGAAAACACCAGAACAACATTTCTCTGAAATTAAAGAAGTTATAGAATTGGCTACTTCAAAAGGCATTCAAACAAATGTGTACTTAGAAGATTGGAGTAATGGCATGCGTAATGCTCCAGAATATGTATTTCAATTTTTAGATTTCTTAGCAACACAAAATATAGAACGCCTTTTATTACCTGATACTTTAGGCGTATTAACTCCTGAAGAATCGTATAGGTTTATAAAAGAAACACGAACTAGATATCCAGAAGCACATATAGACTTTCATGCGCATAACGATTACGACTTAGGTGTCTCTAATGCTATGGAAGGTGTTAAAGCTGGTGCAAATGGATTGCACTTAACCATTAACGGAATGGGAGAGCGTGCAGGAAACGCTCCTATGGCGAGTACTATAGCAGTTATTAAGGATTTTCTAGATGATGTTGAAGTAACAGTAAATGAAACTGCCTTAAATAAAGTTAGTAAACTGGTTGAAACCTTTTCAGGATTTAGAATTCCTGTAAATAAACCTGTAGTTGGTGCTAATGTGTTCACGCAAACAGCAGGAATTCATGCAGATGGCGATAATAAAAAGAATTTATATTTTAACGATTTATTGCCTGAACGTTTTGGAAGAAAACGAAAATACGCACTAGGTAAAACTTCAGGAAAAGCTAATATTCAAAAGAATTTACAGGATTTAGGTATTAGTTTAAATGATGACGAATTAAAGAAAGTTACCCAGCGTATAATAGAATTAGGAGACAAAAAAGAACATGTTTCACAAGAGGATTTACCTTATATCATATCAGACGTTTTAGACAGTGCATCTTATGAGCATCGTGTTATAGTTGAAAATTATGTTTTAACGCATTCAAAAGGATTAAAGCCATCAACTACTTTACAATTACGTGTAGACGGAAAAATTTACGAATCTCATGCACAAGGAGATGGTCAGTTTGATGCATTCATGAATGCCTTAAGAAAACTTTATGCAGAACATAGTGATAAGAAACTACCAGAATTAATCGATTATGCGGTTAGAATTCCTCCTGGAAGTCATTCGGATGCCTTATGCGAAACGATTATTACATGGAGAAGAGATAAACATGAATTTATTACAAGAGGATTAGATTCAGATCAAACTGTTTCAGCAATTAAAGCAACAGAAAAGATGTTGAATATATTATAGATATTAGAAGTTAGACATTAGATATTAGACGTTTGCTAATGCTAACACCATTTATTTTTTTGAGTTTATCGTCTTAATTCTCAAATCTATCAATCTAAAATAATAATGAAATTAAAAATAGCACTTTTAGCAGGAGACGGAATAGGTCCTGAAATTATAGAACAAGCAGTAAAAGTATCTGATGCAGTAGCCAAAAAATTTAACCATGAAATTACTTGGACACCAGCATTAACAGGAGCTGCGGCAATTGATGCAGTAGGAGAACCTTATCCAGACGAAACGCATGACATATGTATGGCATCTGATGCGGTATTGTTTGGCGCTATTGGTCATCCAAAATACGATAACGATCCTTCTGCTCCAGTAAGACCAGAACAAGGTTTATTGAAGATGCGTAAGAAGTTAGGCTTATTTGCTAATGTAAGACCAACATTTACATTTCCATCCTTATTAGATAAGTCGCCATTAAAAAGAGAACGTATAGAAGGCACAGACTTAGTTTTTTTACGCGAGTTAACTGGTGGAATTTACTTTGGAGAAAAGGGTAGAAGAGATGGTGGTGAAACAGCTTTTGATAATTGCGTGTACACACGAGCAGAAGTACAACGTTTAGCAAAACGCGGTTTTGAATTGGCAATGACAAGAGGAAAAAGACTATGTTGTGTAGATAAAGCAAACGTCTTGGAAACCTCACGTTTATGGCGTGAAACTGTGCAAGCTATGGAAAAAGACTATCCAGAAGTTGAGGTATCTTATGAGTTTGTTGATGCAGTAGCTATGCGTTTGGTACAATGGCCAAATGAATACGATGTTTTAATTACAGAAAACTTATTTGGAGATATATTAACAGATGAGGCATCTGTAATTTCAGGATCTATGGGATTAATGCCATCTGCATCAATGGGAGAAGCTATTTCTTTATACGAACCTATTCATGGTTCTTATCCTCAGGCAACTGGCTTAGATATAGCAAATCCATTGGCTACAATATTATCTGCAGCAATGATGTTTGAAACTTCTTTTGGTTTACAGGAAGAAGCAGATGTTATTAGAGATGTGGTTAATAAATCTTTAGCAGAAGGAATTGTAACTGAAGATTTATCTGATGGAGGAAAAGCTTATAAAACTTCTGAAGTAGGAGATTGGTTAGCAAAAAATATTTAGAATTTTATTTTTAATTGTTATTGAAAACCATACTAAGAAGGATGCTTTTTGTTTTAACGATTTAGGTTTTCTATATAATAAGGCAGCAGTTTATTTACAGCATGATTAAATCTGTTTTCACAATTATTAATAGCACCTTCAAATCTAAGTGCTTTGGGTATACCTAGTTTAAAGATACCTTTTCCTTTAGCCATTTTGCTTAGCCTGAATAGGGCTTTATCACTCAATTTATTATATAAGGGTTCCAATATTTCACATTGTTCTTGTAAACCAGTTTTTAAACTCCAGTTTTTAGCTTCTTCTCCCTTTAATAAGTCATCAGAATTATATAAATCTTGTAATAGAGGAAAAGAAAATTCAAAAACAACAAAAGAACCATCATTAATAAAATCTACAATTTCTTTGTTTCTAACTATAAAAAACCTAATAAAACCGTTATCTAGCTTAGATAATTGACTCGCTGCAACTGCTGCTACACCAACACCATTAACTTCATGTCCTTGCTTTCTAATTTCAGTATCAAACCATGAATAAAAATCTCTAATCTCACTTATGCTTTTATACTTTAGGTTACCCTTTTCCAAATTTAAATTGTAGCTGTTAGCATTCTGCCAAATTAGAGTATTCTGTTTTCTGTCTTTCTTTAACCAATTCCCTTCTTTTAAGTTTAGATTTCCGCTTTCTTTTTGATAGGCTTTAAGATTTTTCCATTCTTGAGTAGTTCCCAGGTTGAAACCAAAGGAAAAGAGAAATAAAAATAAAACAGCTTTGAATTGTTTTGGTTTGATTTTAAATGATTTAGTATGTTCTAAGGTATTAAAAAGCATCCTAATTAGGATGCTTTTTTTATTGAATTTTTCGGATTGCTTAACTCTTGTAGTAAGGTAAATTTACCAAAATCTTGACTACAGATATAGTTTAATGAGGCCTTTTTTTATTTCCAAAAGTATATCCAATACCTAGTCCAATAGTTAGTGTATTATAAGCGCCATCACGTATATCGTAAAAAACAAGTGGACAAACATCCCAATTATTTGAGAAAGGGATTTCATATTCAGCTCCAGCTCTAAATACAAAATAGTTTTTATTAGATTCCAGTTCTATACCAGGTCCAGCAAAGAGTACCAGATTTTTATTTGGTTTCCATAATGCATCAAGTGTTAATAACACAGGAAACTCACGTTCTATAAATACATTATGATGTGCGTCTTCCACCTCAAAATTTAATAACTCTAAATCGTTGTGTAAACCTATTCCCCAATTATGATTCATCCAATATTCAATATCTAAAGCAAAAGTTGGTAGAATTAAATTTTGAGTGCCTTCTGCAGTTTCTTCTGGTAAAAAGGTATGTGCAATTGCTACTGAAACTCTAAAATGCCCATCTGATTCGTGTTGCTCATGGTTTTTTTCTTCGTGTTGACCATAAACAGAAAGTGATAGTGTAAGCAATACTACTAATAAAACGTTTATTTTTTTCATTTTATAAAGTGCTATTAATTAAGTTAACAAATGTAAAATGAAACCTACCATTTTGTATATGATAAAAATCATAAAACAAAAAATTATTAAAACAGAATTTAGAATGTCCTTAATATTGGCAGATTATTAAAATTTTGTAGGCTCGTTTAGCTTAAGTATAATTAAGTCCTTTGTTGCCTTATATACAAGGTTAACTGTTTGCCGACAGGCAAAAAAGAAATTCTTTCTTTTTTAAAAAGTCAAAACCTTTAAATACCTTTTTTTACGGTATTTATACTAATCCTGTAAATCCTAAAAAAGCTAAAGACAATAATCCAGCTACCAATAAGTTAATTGGTACACCTTGCATGCCTTTTGGTAAATTAGCGAGTTCTAATTGCTCTCTAATACTTGCAAAAACTATTAATGCCAATGCAAATCCTATAGAGTTTGCAATTGCAAAAAATACTGCTTTTAAAAGACTGCCACTTTCTAATCCTAATGCTAATATAGCCACACCTAAAACCGCACAGTTGGTTGTAATTAATGGTAAAAATACACCAAGTGCCTGATAGAGTGGTGGACTTACTTTTTTAAGTATAATCTCAACCATTTGCACCAAAGAGGCAATTACCAAAATAAAGGTTATGGTACGTAAATAATCTAATCCAGAAGGTATTAATACAAACTCGTGTAACAAGTAGGTTACAAGCGTTGCTATGGTCATTACAAACAAAACTGCTCCAGACATACCAACAGATGTAGAAACCTTGTTAGATACACCTAAAAATGGGCAAATTCCTAAAAACTGTGAGAGTACAATGTTATTAACAAATACTGCTGCTATAAGTATAATTACATAATCCATTTTTAAGAAGTTTTAGTTGTTTTGTTAAACAATATTGTAAGATAAGCCAAGGCAATAAAAGCACCTGGAGGTAAAATAAAGAGTATAAAAGTGTTGGCATCTTCAGATACAAATCGCCAATCGAAAATACTTCCGCTTCCTAAGATTTCTCTTACTGCTCCCAATGCGGTTAAAGCAATGGTAAAACCAATTCCCATTCCTAAAGCATCAATTATAGAAGACCATAAATTATTTTTAGAAGCAAAGGCTTCAGAACGTCCTAATACCAGACAGTTTACTACAATTAACGGAATAAATATTCCTAACTGCTCGTATAAAAAAGGTATATAAGCTTCCAGAACCATTTCTACAATCGTTACAAAGGATGCAATAATTATAATAAATGCTGGAATACGTACTTTACTTGGAATTTGTTTTTTAACCAAGGATACTACAATGTTAGACATTAATAACACAAAAAGTGTCGCAACTCCCATTCCTAAACCATTAAATGCAGAAGAGGTCACACCCAAAGCAGGACACATACCTAACAACATTACGAAAACTGGATTATCCTTGACAATTCCTTTTAAAAAGTTTTCTTTTTGACTTAATTTCTCTGCCATAACTTTTAATTTTCTTGTTGGTTTTCTTTATAAACATCGTAAGCCATTTGCGTAGCTTCACCAAAAGCACGCGTTGTAATAGTTGCTCCTGTTAAAGCATCTACATCGCCACCATCTTTGGTGGGTTTTACATCATATTCTGCAAGATTTTTTCCTCTAAATTGTCTTAAGAATTTATCGTCCTTCATTTTAGTTCCTAAACCAGGAGTTTCTTTTTGTTCTAAAACCACTATGTTTTTTATGGATCCGTTAGGTTCAAATCCTACCATGATTTTTACCAAACCACTATAGCCTTTCTCAGAAGATCCAATAATTGCAGTTCCAACATGTTTTTCATCTTGAAAGCCAGGATAAATTTCAATACTATCTTTAGCTAATTCATGGTTAACTAGTTTTACACTTTCAACTATTTTATTATTAAAATCTGGCAGGACCAATTTTAATGCATTTGTCTTTTTTGCGATTTTAGCATCTTTAATTGGTTGTTCTGTTATGTCGTTAATAAATCCAAGTGAAACACCTGCAATAATAGTAATTGCAAAAAGTGTAATGGTCATGTTTAAAAATGTAGATTCTTTCTTACTCATAATTACACGATTTTTGCTTTAATTTGACTACCAAATCGTCTTGGTTTAAAATATTTGTTTATTAGTGGTACAAAGGCATTCAAGATTAATATTGCGAACGAAATACCTTCTGGATAAGCTCCAAACAATCTAATAACAACGGTTAGTAGTGCGATACCAATAGCAAAGATTACCATTCCCTTTTTGGTCATTGGACTGGTTACTAAATCTGTTGCCATATAAAAAGCCCCTAAAATTGCACCACCAGAAAGAATGTGTATTAATGGGTTTGCATACATCTCAGGATCTATTAACCAAAATATTCCAGTGAATGCTGCCATTGTAACTAATATAGTTATAGGAATATGCCAAGTAATAACTTTACGTATTAATAAGTAAACACCACCTAGTAAAAGTGCTAATGCAGACATTTCTCCAGCAGAACCACTTGTTATACCTAAAAACAATTCCATTATAGAAGGAATTTTATCTGCAAGTGTAGACATGGTTTCACCATACATTAAACCTTCTTTAATAATGCCTAAAGTGGTTTCTCCAGTAACAGCGTCTACAAGAGAAAATTTATTTTCTACAGGAACTGGCCATGAGGTCATTTGTACTGGAAAAGACACCAATAAAAATACACGACCAACTAAAGCTGGATTAAAAATGTTATAACCTAGTCCACCAAAAGACATTTTTGCAACTCCTATCGCAACTAAACTACCTACAATAATCATCCAGATTGGAAGCGTAGAAGGTAAGTTGAATGCCAATAAAAGCCCTGTTAACAATGCAGAACCATCGCTAACGGTAACTTGGGTTTTTAATAAATATTTCTGAATAACATACTCGAAAACAATACACGAAATCACAGCTATAGAAGTCATGATTAAAGCACTTATTCCAAATACATATAAAGACACCAAAAATGCTGGAATTAAAGCAATAAGTACATCATACATTATTCGTTTTGATGTTTTGTCTGAATGTACGTGTGGTGATGCTGATATTATAATTCTTTCGTCTGCCATTTTAATTTTTAGCGGTTTGAAGTTTTTTAACAATGTTTTTGCCAAATCTGATGTAGTCTAATAAAGGTCTGTGTGATGGACATACATAACTGCAAGAGCCACACTCAATGCAGGTCATAATATCTTCATCTGAAGCGCGTTCGTACATGCCTTTTTCAGAAAGATTCATAAGTAAATGTGGTTCCAATCCCATTGGACATACAAACACACAGTTACTACAGCGAATACAAGGTTTGGATTCTTGTCTACTGGCTTCATCTTCAGAAATAACTAATATTCCAGAAGTTCCTTTAGTTACAGGAACATCTGTGTTTTTTATGGCTTTTCCCATCATTGGACCACCATTTACTATTTTTCGGGTTCCTTCTGGTAAACCTCCAACTTCTTCAACTAAATCTTTTATGGGAGTTCCAATTTTTACCCAGAAGTTAGAAGCGTTTTCTATTTTTTTGCCTGTAACTGTTACAACTCTCTCAATTAATGGTTGATCGTATTGAATAGCCTGATAAATTGCAAAAATAGTACCAACATTATGAACGATAACCCCAACATCCATTGGTAAGCCGCCTTTAGGAACTTCGCGTTTTATTATGGCTTTTATAAGTTGTTTTTCACTTCCTTGAGGATATTTAACCTGAAGTGCAGCTACTTTTATTCTTTTGTCAGATTGTGCTGCTTTTTTTAAAGCTGTTACAGCATCCTTTTTATTGTTCTCTATTCCTATAACAGCCTCATTAATGTGCAATGCATGCATTAAAATTTGAATTCCAACAATTATTTCGTCAGCTTTTTCAAGCATTAATCTATGGTCTGCTGTAAGATAAGGTTCACATTCTACACCATTAATAATAAGACA
>Ga0102815_10001116_pt1 | contig 16999 bp, 8 predicted proteins | sample ColrivemetaGS759_FD_79113 | JGI IMG/M metagenome (GOLD analysis project Ga0102815, IMG submission 79113) | Estuarine microbial communities from the Columbia River estuary - Ebb tide ETM metaG S.759 | ecosystem: Environmental > Aquatic > Marine > Intertidal zone > Estuary | place: USA: Columbia...
CGGGGACGGCCCGTCGATCCGGGTGGCGCACCTGGGCGCGGTGGACGCCGACCCGGGCGGCTTCGTGGCGCTGCGAGCCTCGTTCGCCGCCGCGAACCCCGGCTACGACGTGCACTGGACCGAGGACCTCGCGGCACTGCCCGCCGAGGGTTCAGACCGCGTCGCCTTCGTCCAGTCCGGCGACCCTGCGAGCGAAGCGCTCGGGGTGGGGGACGTCGTGCTGCTCCGCCCGGGTGAGTCCCACGCGGCGCCCGCGGACTGCCGTGCCGTGGTGTTCACGGTCCCCGAGCCGATCCCTACGGAGGTCCCGCCGGTGATCCGGCCGGACTGGGACGAGAACATCACCGATACGCCTGGCGGCTGCGCTGAGGAGACGGGCGCCTATCGGCGGATCCTGCTCACCTGGCTCCCCACGGTCGGCCCCTACGTCTACCGAGCCCTCAACTGCCACCGGGTGCGCATCACCGACTCCTTCGCCCACTACCACCCGGCGGTCGGGGGCTTCGACGAGTTCTACCTCGTGCAGATGGCCCAGCCGGGCGCGGTCCTCTACACGAGCACCAAGGTGGACCGCATGGAGGACCCCGGGTCGGTCACCGCGGACGAGGCGGCGGTGATGATCGAGCGTCACGAGCTTGCGGTGGGCGACCTCGTCTACCTCCCCCGGGGCACCATGCACCGCGGCTTCGGCGGCGTCCTCGCCCAGATCATCACGACGCCTGGCTTCAAGCCGGGCGCCGAGATCGGGCTCGACCACCACCTCAAGGCGATCAACGACCGCCTCGCCCTCGAGGGCGAGGCTGCGCTGCCCTTTCGCGAGAAGTCCGCGGGCCGCGCGGTGGTCAAGTAGCGCCGCCGCTTCAGCGGCCCGTCGGCGCTTCGGCCGGCTTCGAGGGACGTTCGAGCTCAAGGAAGGCCTTCCAGACCGCGTCGTCCCCGTCGAGGGCTCGCTCGGGGAGCGGGTGAGAGAGGGTCGTGGCCACGAGGTCGGCGCGTCCCAAGACGGTGACCGGGGTCTCCCGGAGGGCGCCCTTTGGACTGAGCATCGCGGGTCGATCTAGGCTGAGCTCCTCCGCGAGGAAGGCGACCACCGCGCGGCGCTTGCTCGGGCCGTAGTCGTGCTGCTCGTCGGCGAAGTGTGCGTTGCCCACGGCATCGGGTGCTCCCAGCGCGCGGTACACGTCGCGCAGGTACGGGAGCTCCACCTCGGGCGTGTTGCGGGTCCAGTCGCCTCCCACGGACACGAGCAGCTGCGGGCGCGGCGCGGCGAGGGCCGCGAACTCCACGTTGCTGGTGCGCAGCCGCGGCCCCTGTGCGTCCTCAGGGACGGCATGAATGGGGAGGCCGGACTCGCAGTCGCAGCCGCCGAAGAAGTGGGCCGAGACCATGACCACCGGGGCGCACACGCTGATGCGCGGGTCGAGGGCGGCGGCGAGGAAGGTCTGGGTGCCGCCGCCGGAGGAGCCGGTCATGGCCACGCGGTCCGGGTCCACGTCGAGGTGCCCGAGCGCGGCGTCGAGGATCCGCATGGTGTTGAAGGTCTGCAGCGCCGTGGTCTCCGGCCGCCGGTGGGTGACCTGCTGGGACTCGCCCCAGCCCATCATGTCCCAGGTGATGACCACCGCGCCGCCGCGGGCGAGGAGCCCGGCGAGGCGCTGGACGTCGCCCTGGAAGCGGCCCTCCGGGTCAGTGTCGGTGCCGCGGAAGTGGCCGTGGCTTCGCAAGATCAGGGGGCGCGGCCCCTCACCGACTGTCGGCTCGTAAACGTTGGCGTGCACGAACAGGCCGGGCAGGGTCTCGAAGCGCACATTCGCCACGGAGTAGCCGTCCAGCTCGCGCCGCCCCGTGGCCTCGATGCCCACCTCTCCAGCCGCGGGGAAGGGGTCCAGCTGAAGCGTCTTCGCCAGGTGGCGGCGGAGACGCCCGGAGCGCGCCTCCCAGGAAGCTCTGTCGGACCAGGTCTGGCGAGCTTCGGTCAAGGCCTGGGCCCCGGCGGTGTCGCCCACGTCGTGGGGCCCGGGCCAGGGGTCGTCCTGGGCTATGGGGTCTGTGGGGGCTGCGCTCAACAGCAGCGCGACGATTCCGGCGGCGGGCGCGAAGCGGCGGCGGGCGGCGGTGGAAGAGGACGTCGGGGTGAAGCGCATGGGAGATCGGCGATGCTCCAAGGGTAGCGGAGGTCCGTGAGACCGTCGGTGCGGTCCCGGTGAGGGCCAGTATCCTCGGGAGCGGAGCGGCGCGCGGCGACCGACTCCGATGACGTGCACCCCGAGCCAGCGAGCTCCGCCCCATGAAGGACACTCCCCGACGCGACCTCCGATTCGGCCTCCTCCTTGTCCTCTGCGCCGGGTGGATCCAGACCGGGGCCCTGGCCCAGGTGCGGAAGGAACAGATGGCGAAGGAGGACGTGGTGGACGTCCCCGCGATCCACGACGGCCTGTGCGTCAGCAACCTGTTCCAGACCAACATGGTCCTGCAGCGCGATGAGCCCATCGCCATCTGGGGCTGGGCCGATCCGGGGGAGCGGGTGACGGTGACCTTCGGCAGCACGTCCGGCGCGGCCGCCGCGGGCGACGACCGGCGCTGGCAGGTCACGCTCCCCGCGCAGGCGGCGAACGCGGAGCCTGGGACCCTGGTGGTCGAGGCCGGTGCGGAGCGCCTCGAGCTCGGGAACGTCCTCGTGGGGGACGTCTGGGTGCTCGGCGGCCAGAGCAACATGGAGTTCGAGCTCGCCAAGGTGGAGAACGGCGCGCTCGAGATCGCGTCGGCCAACTACGACCAGGTCCGGATCCTGACGGTCCCCTACGGCAAGAGCGCGGAGCCTCGCCAGGGCTTTCCGCGCCTCCACGAGTGGAGTGACTGGTTCGGTCGCCACTTCCGGAAGGGAGACTGGGACGTGTGCACCCCGCAGGTCGCGAAGGAGCTCTCGGCCATCGGCTACACCTTCGCGCGGCGGGTCCACATGGCGTCGGGGGTCCCCATCGGCGTGATCGACGCCTCGCGCGGGGGCACGACCGTGGAGTCGTGGACGCCGCGCAGTGTGCTGGACGGGATGTCGAGCGGCACGGTGAAGGCGAAGCTCGCCGACTGGGACCGAAAGCTCGCCGACTGGGATGCGGAGGCAGACCTCGCGACGCGGGTCGAGCGCCACCAGCAGCGCATGGCGCGCTTCGAGAAGGAGGGGCGCGCCGTTTCTGAGAAAGACAGCGTCCCGCCCGCGGACCTCAAGCCCGGACCGAAGGCGGATCAGAACCTCCCGGGCGCGTGCTTCGCGGGGATGATCCAGCCCCTCGCGGGGCTCTCGGTCAAGGGCGCCATCTTCCACCAGGGCTACAACAACGCCCTGGACGGCATGCGCGGCGTGCGCCTCTACCGCGACGTCTTCCCCTTCATGATCGACGAGTGGCGCCGGGCCTTCGGGGACGACCAGATGCCCTTCGGCATCCTTAGCCAGTGCACCGACGGGTATCCCCAGACCCGCGACGACTACGTGGAGAAGATGCTCAACGCCGGGATCCACATCCGCGCGGAGCACTACCGGACGTTCTTCGATCTTCACCAGGCGGGCGACGTGAACATCGGGTTCGCCAGCACCTACGACCTGCGCCGCCGCTGGTACCACCCCCAGGTAAAGATCCCGGCGGGTGAGCGCATCGCGCGCTGGGCGCTCTCCACCCAGTACGGCTTCGGCCGTCAGCTGCTCTGGAAGCCGCCGGCCCTCGTGGGGATGTCGGCCAAGGACGGCGCCCTGTTCCTCGAGCTGGACGCCGAGGTCATGGACCCCGAGGACGGCGCCATCGAGGGCTTCGCCATCGCCGGCGAGGACCGGCGCTTCCAGCCCGCGGACGTGGCCTACGTCCAGAAGGGTGAGGATGACCGCGGCCGGCCGCGCCTTGACCGCCGGCGGCTGGTCCTCACGAGTCCGCTCGTTGGGGAGCCCGTGCACTTCCGCTACGCCTGGGGCCGCAATCCCATGGGGAACCTACAGGTGACCGGGAACAAGGACCTGCCCTTCGCCACCCAGCGCAGCGACGACTGGGACATGGGCACGGTGCCGCTGGGGGTGCTGGACTCCGAGATCGACGGCGCCATGACCCGCAAGCAGCGCAACCAGGTGCTGAAGGCGCTGCGCGCCGAGGACGAGCGACGCCGAGGGGCCGAGGCCCGGGCGGCGCTGGGCGAGGGCGGGGACTGAGCGTGGCCACCACCTCGAACGTCGCCGGAGAGGACCTCGCCCGCTGGCGCAGCCGGCTCTCGCAGGAGCTCCATGGGAGCGTGCTCCCCTTCTGGATGGAGCACTCCCTGGACCGCGAGCAGGGCGGCTACTTCAACCAGCTCGACCGGGACGGCGCGCGCTTCGGCGACGACAAGCACGTCTGGCTCCAGGGCCGTCAGGTGTGGATGCTCTCGAAGCTCTTCGGGGACGGAGGGGATGAGCGGCACCTGGAGGCCGCGCGGCTTGGCGCCGAGTTCCTGCGCGAGCACGCGGTGGGGCCCGACGGGCGGGCCTACTTCCAGCTCCGCCGCGACGGGGTGCCGGTGGGGATCCAGCGGAAGATCTTCTCGGAGTGCTTCCTCGTGATGGGCTACGCGGAGTACGCCCGGGCCAGCGGCGATGCCGCCTATCGCGTCCTCGCCCACGAGCTCTTCGACCGGGTCCTCGCGCTCGTTGACGACCCCTCGCCCCTGGGGCGCCCGGTCCTCCCTGGGCAGCGCCCCTCCCAGGACCTCGCGGTCCCGATGATCCTGCTCAACCTCGTGGCGGAGCTGCGCGGTGCACCGGGCTCCGACACCTTCGCGGATCGGCCCGATTACGACGACATCGAGCGTCGCTGCGTGGCGCGGATGCTCCTGCACTTCGACCGAGAGCGCGGCCTGGTCCGCGAGCAGGTGGGGCCGGACGGGACGCCCATCGACTCGCCGGAGGGCCGCCTTCTCAACCCCGGGCACGCGGTCGAGGCGGCCTGGTTCCTGGCCGAGGTCGCGGCGCGGGCCGGGGACGCGGGTCTCGAGGCGGACGCCTTCGCCATGATGGAGGGCGCCCTCGATCTGGGCTGGGACCCCGAGCACGGCGGCCTCCTCTACTTCCTCGACGCCGACGGCTACAGCCCCACCCAGCTCGAGTGGTCCATGAAGCTCTGGTGGCCCCACTGCGAGGCCATGATCGGCACGCTCATCGCCTGGCGGCGCACTGGGGAAGCGCGCTGGTGGGAGCGCTTCGATCGGATCGCGACCTGGACCATGGACCACTTCCCTGACCCCGAGCAGGGGGAGTGGTTCGGCTACCTCACCCGCGAAGGCGAGGTCTCGCAGCGCTTCAAGGCCGGCCCCTACAAGGGCTTCTTCCACGTGCCCCGCGCCCTGTGGATGTGCGAGCGGCTGCTCGGTGCAGCGGGCACCGAGTGATCCTGGCGCCTAGCGGATCACGTGCCACTCGGTCTGGCGGCCGCCGATGTAGCGCACGGTCTTGCCGTCGAACCAGGCGTCCTGCTCCAGCTTGATCTGCACGGGCTGGCCGCCCCAGGCGGCGCACGGCACGGTGACGTTGCCCTCGATGGCGTAGCAGGTGCCCGCGCGCAGGCGCCAGTCGCCCTTGATGGGGGTGGGGCCCTGGTTGTCCCACATGCCGATGGTGGGACCGGCGGCGTGGCCGTGGAAGCCCACGGGGTGGGTGTAGACCGAGCAGGTGATCCCCTCGGCCTCGGCGAGCCGCCGGGTCTCGGCGAGCACGTCGTTGCCCGTCCGGCCCTGGGTGAACGATCCCGTCAGGAGGTCCTGCCAGCGGTTGCCCACCGCCATGGCCTCCTTGAGGGCGTCGGGCACGCCCTCCTCGCCGATCTTCAGGACGTAGGCCATCTCCTGGGTGTCGGTGCAGAGCCGCAGGTAATGGATGCCCACGTCGGTGTGGAGCACGTCCCCGCGCCGGATGACCTGGTGCTCCACGCCGTAGAAGCTGGAGCCATCCGGGGGGACGAGGCCCTCGCGCTGCACGTTGCAGTAGGGCATGAACCACACCGGGAGGCCGAGGTCGGTGAAGCGCTGGCGGAGGAACCAGGCCACGTCGTCGGTGGTGGTGACGCCGGGGGTGATCACGTCGCTGGAGAAGGCGTCGCGGATGGCGCCGCGGGCCAGCAGCATGAGCTGCGGGTAGACCTCCATCTCCATCGCGGTGCGGGTCTCGAGCCAGCGGATGCAGAGCGGCTCTGCGGGGACCATGCGCGCCCTCAGGCCCTCGGGCAGCGCCTCCTCGAGCCGATCCCGAAGGCCCGAGCTCAGCCCGTCGCCCACGGCCCAGTGCTCGGACGTGTTGACCCCGATCTTCTGCGGGTCACGCTCGGTGATCACCTCCGCGAGCCGCGCCCACTGCTCGTCGAGGGAGCCGCCGTCCCAGGCGGTCTCGTACAGGTCACCGAGGCCGTAGCGGCTCACCGTCAGCCGCTCGATGCCCTCGTTCACCCCGCGGTCGTGGAACACCAGCATGGTCGTTCGGCGGGCGGCGAACACGGGCGCGGGGACGAGCGTCAGGTAGACCGGGTCCTCGGCGTACTCGCGGTTGATCACGACCCACATGTCGATCCCCGACTCGCGCATCAGCCGCGGGAGCAGGTTCTCGAGTCGGTCCTCGAGCATGCGGTTCACCGCCTCGGCGCGAGCTCGCTCTGGCAGCACTGCAGGTGTGCCTGGAACGGCGTAGCCCTGATTCCAGCGCCTCTCGCTCCAGAGATCCTGGGCCTCCTGGGGGAGGAGGGCCGGTGTCGGGACGGAGGTGAGGAGCGACGCGTGGAGCAGGAGGGAGGCGATCATGGCTGGGGGGGGCTGGGGTCGGCCCCATCCTGCCACGATCCGTGCGCCCCGCTCCCAGGGTTCTATCCCCTCGCTACTGCCGCTCGAAGGCGCCGTGGTCCACCACGGGCGCAGACCCCGCCCCGGTGTCGGGAACCAGCGGGTCGTCCACGCGCCGGGTCCCGCCCGCGAGGTCGAGGGGGACCTCCTCGGTCCGGTCCCCGTCCCCGTCCAGGTCGGCGCGGTCCGGTGGCAGGAGCGGTACGGCGGCGGCGTCGATGCAGGGGGACCCCGGGGCCAGCCGGTAGTCGTTGTCGAGGAACGCCAGCGGGTTCCCGTCCGGCCCGGCCGGGTCGAGGAACAGGGGGTCGGCGTCGATGAGGTTCGAGGCCGCGAGCAGGGTGCTCCCGCCCGAGAGGACCAGGTTGATGGCGCCACCCTGGAGGTTCGTCCAGTGGACCTCGAGGGTCGAACCCGGCGAGTTGGCGGTGATCTGGTCGAAGCCGGCGCCGCTCGAGTTCAGCCAGAAGACCGAGTTGACCACGACGGCGCTCATCCCGAAGTCCAGGGAGATCCCCCCGCCGACCTGCAGCGCGTCGTTGAGCACGAAGGTGGAGTTGGAGATGCGCGTGGTCGCGAGCCCCGAGCCGGCGATGGCGCCGCCCGAGTCCCAGGCGAAGTTCCCGGCGAACACGCACTGGTCGACGAAGTTCACCTCCGGCGAGCTGCCGGGCCCCCCGGCGGCGTAGAGGGCACCGCCGTACAGGGCGGTATTCTCGAGGAAGGTGCACCGGCTGACCACCGCCGGGGCGCCGACCGAGCCGCCGAGGGTGACCGCTCCGGCTCCGGCGGCGACGTTGCTGATGAACGTACACCCGTCGACCTCCGCGGCCCCCAGGTTGAGGGCGAGGGCGCTCGAGCTGCCGGCGGCGTTGCCCTCGAAGACGCAGTCGATGATCCGCGGACCGGCGGGGGAGAGGGCCGGGGCGGAGGCCTTGATGGCGCCGCCGCTCTGGGCCTCGTTGCCCTCGAAGACGCAGTCGATCACGGTGATGGCGCACTGCCGCGCGAAGATCGCGCCGCCGTCCCCGTTGGATGGGCCGGCGGTCGAGGGGTGCCCATCCTGGATCGTGAGGCCCTGGATGGTCGGGCGGACCGAGGCCGGCGGGAGGTAGGCGTAGAAGGCCCTGCCGCTTTGCTCGAGGTCGATGGTGCAGGCGCCGGGACCGTTGACGCTGCGGACCGTGAGGTCCCGGGGACCGAGGTCGAGGTTCTTGTTATCAGGCCCTCGGTAGACCCCATCCTCCACCAGGACCTCGTCTCCGGAGAGGGCGATGGCGAAGGCCGCGGCGAGGTTCTGGAAGGGGGCGGCGGCCGAGCCGTTGCCCCCCGGGGGAGCGGCGGCATCCACGTGCCACGTGGCGTTCTGGGGCTGGCACTCGTCCGGGATCCCGTCGCCGTTGAGGTCGGCGCTGGTGCCGCTCGCGATGTCACAGGGGTCCGCGATGCCGTTCCCGTTGCAGTCCGCCTGGCAGGCGTCGGGGATGCCGTTCCCGTCGCAGTCGTCGGCGCCTTCGAGGAGGTCGCAGAGGTCGCTGCGCCCGTTGCCGTCGCAGTCCGGCGTGAGGTTCGAGCACTGAATCGCGACGACCCTCAGAGGGGCGCCAAAGGCAGAGCCCATGGGGCCCTGTCGGGTCACCACAAGGAAGGTCAGCTCCAGGGTGGTGGCGGTGGGCGGGAGCGCGGGGATCCCGATGCTCGTGTTCAGGACGCCGGACGCTGGAATTGGTCCGAGCGTGATCTGCTGGGTCGGCATCGGGCTCGCCCCGAGCGCCCCCCCTGCGGCTCGCGCGGCGTCGAAGAAGAACGGAGCCTGGTCGACCAGGGAAAGCCGGGCCAGGGCGCCGGGCTCCCCGCGGACCTCGATCGGATGGAGGCTTTGGGCCCGAACGAAGATCGGAGTGTCATGGCCCTCGGAGGCTCCCGTCAGCGGCCGGACGAGACCGGCCCCCACATAGGGCTGCCCGTCGGCGCCGTTCGGTCCAGCAAAGGAGCTGCCGCCCGCGCCGCCTGTGGAGGTGGTGTCCACGATGAAGAGCCGGGCGAGCGCGTCCGTGTCGGCACCGTGGCCGCCGTCTCCGCCAGGAAGCGGGAGGGAGTCGCCGTTGATGCCGCCGGCGCCTCCTGTCGAGGTGCACCCGGAGAGAAAGAGCTCGGAGCCCTCGGCGTGCAGGCCTGCGCCGCCCTCGCCAGGGCCGTCGCCGAAGTCGAAGCTGCAGCTCATCCCAGCGCCACCCTCGAGCCGGCAGCCCCACAGGGCGCCCCTCGAGGACTCGAGCTGGAGCCCGTCGCCGCCGTCGCCGTCCGTGCAGCTCAGCTCATCCACGCCGTCACCGCCCTGGAACACCGAACCCCGTGCTGAGAAGCGGAGGACGCCGTCGAGGTGGGCTCCTGTTCCGCCCACGGGATCAAAGGCCTGGGTCGAGTCCGCGGCGGGTGCGCCGATGAAGACGCAGTGTGCAACGGTGAGCTCGCCAGCGAGGCCCTCGGCCTCGAGTGTCGAGCGCTGGGCATCGAGGAGGGGGTCGGTGACGCCCTCGAACCTGAGCCCGTGGAGGAGGACGGGTTGCGTGGACGAGAGAGAGCGGATCACGATCCGGCCCTCCACGAGGGCGGTCCCCTCGTGCTGCGCGACGATCGACACCGAGAGGCCGTCGAGGAGTAGGTCCTCGGTGTAGGTGCCTGGTCGAACCAGGACGAGGTCCCCGTCCTGGGCGAGCGCGAGCGCGGTCGTGATGTCCACCGTGTCGCCACCCCCGCTGGCGTCGACGATGATCTCCCCAGCCCATGCGGAGCCCACGAGGACGATGGCGAGGGGCCCGGCCAAGTTCAGTTTCGTGAGGCTCATGGGGAATCCCTGGGTCTTGGTGGTCTCCTGTGAGTGACTGCTATCGGGCCTACCGCCGAGTCCAGGAGCGGTTACGCGGCGGCGCTTCAGTTTCGCAGAGGTGGGCGTCTTTGAGGGGGGCGAACGCCGGGGGGCCGCCATCGAGGCGCGGAGCGAGACATGGGGCCGCCAGGGGAACGAGAGTGGGGTCAGTGGGGGCCTTCAAGCCCTGGAGGCTCTCCATAAGAAGGTGCCCCGCCCCGACGAAGCGGGGCGGGGCACCAGAGATCTCGCGGGCTGCGGCCGAGGCCGCAGTCGCTATCAGAAGGTGATCTCGATGCCGTCGGTGAAGTTCGACGTGGCCGAGCCGCCCACCGCGTCTCGGTACCAGGCCTGGAAGTTCCAGGAGTCACCCGAGCCAACGGTCACGAAGCCGGTGGGCTGGGGAACCTGGGTGTTGTCCATCGCGATCGCGATCATGCCAGTGGTGCCGGCGTTCTGGATCTGGCCGGGACCGACGTAGCGTCCGATGGCGCCACCGAGGCAGAGGTTGCCCTGGCTGCCGCCCGGGTTCGCCACGAAGCCCTGGGTCTGGGAGGCGAGGAAGAAGCCGAATGAGTTGTTGGGCAGACCGTTGGCCTCGAGGACGAGGTCATTGGAGGCCAGGACCGTGGAGCCCGACGCGGCCATCGACGCCGCAGCGCCGGTGGAGTTGGCGTTGGCGGTGCAGTAGTTCGTGCCAATCTGGCCCGGGGAGGCGAGCACCGTGAGGACGGTGCCGTTGATGACCGCGCCGGGGAGGTCGAAGCTCCACTCGTTGTCGTCGTATCCGCCGACGTCACCGCTCTGGAAGCCGATCGTGGCGCTCGCGCCACCGTCGGCGCGGAAGGAGTCGACGCTCTCGTAGAGGTACTGCGCGACGATGGGACCCGTGCCCGAGGGCACCTGGATCTGGAAGGTGGCCGTGTCGATGCCACCGCTGCCGCCGGGGTAGAACTCGACGGCCTCCCACTGGATCACGAGCACGCCGCCCGTCTCCTGGTAGTAGATCTCACCCTCGAGGCCGCCGTCGGTGTCGACGTCGTCCCAGAAGGGCATCAGCGTCCGCTCACTGTTGAAGGCGGCGAGTGAGGGGATGGTTTGGTTCGCATACCCGAGGTCCAGCGCGGTGCCGTCGAAGCGCACGGCGCCGTTGCTGCCCACGCGGGCGATGCCGGCGGCGAGCACGGTGTTGCCGATGGTGGTGGGGATATCAACCTCGCCGTCATCGCCGAGGCTCAGGGGGGCGCCGGTGGTCGAGATGTCGATCCAGGTACCGGGGAGGTTGTCCACGATGGTCACCGGGCTCGGGGGAGCGGGGGGCTGACCCTCGGTGACCAGCACCGTGCCGAAGCCGGTGGAGCCATTCCAGCCGCCGACGCGCATGTAGTAGGTCGAGCCGGAGACGGGGGTCGCGACCGTGATCGAGCTCTGGAGGCCGCAGCTATCATCGTTGCACTCGATGAAGTTGAGGGCGCTGCAGTTGCCATCGAAGACCTCGATGGCCGTGTCGTAGCTGGAGCCGCAGGTCTCGAAGGTCAGCGAGTTGCCGTTCGCCGCGGTGTAGCTGTACCAGACGTCCGGGGCCGTGGTTCCCCCGCAGGAGAAGGGAAGCAGGCCCTCGTCGATCGCGGTGGTGGAGTCATAGGCCACTGCGTTGCCGGCGGTGAGCGTGACCGCCGTGGCGCAGGTGTCGTTGGTCGTGCCCGGGGGCGGGGTGACCTCGGCGATGTTGAGCGTGCCAAAGCCGGTTCCGCCGTTGAAGCCCGCGATTCGAATGAGGAACTGATCGCCGACGCTGACGCCGCTGAGGGTGGCGCCGCTCTGGAGCCCGCAGAAGTCGTCGTTGCAGATGATCTCGATCGGGGCCGCGCAGGTGCCGCTGTACAGGGTCAGGCCGGTGTCGTAGCTCGAGCCGCAGAGGTCGATGGCGACGTTGTTGGTCGACGCGGCGGTGTACGTGTACCAGATGTCGGGCCCGCCGTTCGCCGCGCAGTTGAACGGGATGACGCCTTCGTCAATGGCCAAGGTGGTGTCGAACGCCGTGGCGCCGAGGGGGGCCGCGGCTGCGGTCGCGCAGTCGTCGTTGGTCACCTGGGCTGAGGCGATGGAGCCGAGAGCGACGCCGGTGGCTGCGGTGAAAAGGAGTGAGCGATTCATGTTTAGGGAAGGGGGCAGGTCGGTGGAATGGTTGGGAGCGCGAGCCGTCGATTCGTGGCTCAGTGTGACGGAGTGTCGCGGGTGAGCGACTTGTTCCATCTTATGCCTCGACTTGTTCCGTGGCGGTCGCCGGTGGGTGGCGGCGACCTGGGAGGCTCCCGCGATGCCCCGTGGCCTCAAACGGAGGCGGCGATTTGGACGTCTTGAGGCCGTCAGGGGGCCCAGCGGGCTCGACTGTCTCGTTGTGGTCTTGCTGGGATACCCAGCGGTGGGATCGGTCAGGGATCCTGTTGAGGGTGGGCAGGGCGGCGTGGAGTCGTTCTGGGGGGGCTGCTGTGGGTCCGTGGTATCGTCTCTCCCCGCTGCGCGCTCCTAGCGATGCGGGCTCTCCGCGCTGCGGGGCCGATAGCGGATTCCGCCGCTCCGGGTCCCGTGCGGCTCATCGACTATCCATCAATCCACCTTGGACACGCGACGGACACTCCCCATCCATCTGGCGCTCCTGCCGGTCGCAACGCTCGGGGCGCTTCTGCTTGCGGGGGAGGTGGAGTTGGCGCAAGCCGGCGGTGGTGGTGGCGTTCTTGAGGCTGGAGCCGAAGCAGGGTCCGGGGCCGCGCGGCTGGCGGGTGGTGGAGCGGACCGCCCGGACTTCGATTCGCTCCGCGTCGAGGGCGCCCACCGGTCGCAGTACAGGGGCGGTGCCCCCGGACTGGAGACCCCGGCGGAGCTGGCCACGGACCTCGAGTCGTACCGACGCGAGATCGAGCCGCTCTTGGAGTCGGCTTGCCTGGGCTGCCATGGTCCTGACAAGGAGAAGGGCGGCTTCCGGCTCGACGAGCTCGATCCGGACCTCGTCCAGGGCGACGACGTGGACTGGTGGCTCGACGTCCTCTCCGTCGTGAGCAACGGGGAGATGCCGCCTGCCGACGGGCCCGCCCTGGCAGCGGCGGACCGCGGTCGGGTGGTGGAGTGGCTCTCGACCGAGGTCCAGACCGCGTCGATCGCGCTCCGCGCCCAGGGGGAGCACTCCACCTTCCGGCGGCTGGCGCGGTACGAGTATGACCACGCGCTGCAGGACCTCCTCGGTCTGCCGCATCACTTCGGTGACGACCTGCCGCCCGACCCCATCTCCGAGGACGGCTTCGAGAATAGCTCCGAGGTCCTGCACCTCTCGCCCTCCCAGCTCCCGACTTACCTGGAGTCGAGCAGGGAGGCGCTGAGCGCCGCCGCCCCCCTCGGAGACCAGCCCCCGCTGGTGTCGTGGAGCATCCCGATGGACGCGGCGGCGGACCGCGAGTGGAAGCACCAGGACGGCCAGCTCGAGGGCGCCCGTAAGAAGCACGAGGCGGACCCCGCCAAGGTGGAGGAGGAGCTTGAGAAGCTGCGCAAGCGCTTCGCTCAGCGTCCCGGGGGGGCTCACTTCCAGGATTCCACGGGCGCGCGCTTTGCGAGGATGCGCTGGAACTACAACGGGGCGCAGTTCGCCTGGGCACCCTCGGAGGGGGCTCCGGCGCCGGCCGCGGAGGCGGAGAGCATCGCGGTCCTTCCGGCGTGGCATGGCATGACCGTGGAGCTCGGGGACCGGGTGCCGGATGACGGCATCCTCCGCGTGCGGGTGCGCGCGTCCCGGGCCTCGGACGAGGACAGGCGCCCGGTGAGCCTGCGCCTCATGTTCGGGTGGCAGGCCAGCAATGACTCCAACGCGGTCTTCCCCGCCACGGATCAGGAGGCCCTGGTCGACGCGCGCCCGGGCGCTCCCGAGACCTACACCTGGGACATCGCCCTGCGCGACGTCTACCCGCGCAACCTGGCGCGCGGTGTGAACACCATGGGGCAGCTCCCGAGCCCCTCGGAGTTCATCAAGCTCGTGAACGGGTCGCTCTCCGGGCGGACCCTGCACATCCACCACGTGGAGGTCGAGGGCCCGGCCTTTGACCAGTGGCCGCCGGCGTCCCACGCGCGGATCTTCCATGAACGGCCCAAGGGGCAGGCGGAGCGGGCCTACGCCCGCGAGGTGATCGAGCGCTTCATGGCGAGAGCGTGGCGGCGACCGCCCACCCAGCGCGAGGTCTCGCGGAAGGTGAAGCTGTTCCGCGAGCTCCGCCGCGACACCGACTCCCTCGAGGAGGCCGTGCGGGAGGTGCTCGCGGTGGTCCTGACGTCTCCCAACTTCCTGTACGTGGTCGTGGAAGAGGTGGAGGGGGATCCCAGCGCGCCGATCTCGGAGCTGGAGCTCGCCATGCGGCTCTCGCTCTTCCTGTGGTGCAGCGCCCCGGACGAGGCGCTGCTCGAGCGGGCTCGCTCGGGCGAGCTTCGGCAGCCCGGTGTGCTGGAGGCGGAGGTGGATCGAATGCTCGCTGATCCGCGAGCAGACCGCTTCTCGGACCGCTTCGTGGGGCAGTGGCTGAACCTCGCCTTGATGGACAACCTGGAGGTCAACCGGAAGGCGTACCCCTCCTTCGACGACCGGCTGCAGGAGGCCATGGTGCGCGAGCCCGTGGAGTTCTTCAGTGAGCTGCTCCGCACGGACGGGAGCGCCCTGGAGTTCATCCACTCGGACTTCGCGATGGTCAATGAGCGCCTCGCGAACCACTACGGCCTTGGGGACGTGGCGGGGAACCACTTCCGGCGCGTGGAGCTGGACCCTGGGGGCCGCCGCGGTGGCCTGCTCGCCCAGGCGGGCCCGCTCGCCATGAACTCGGACGGCAAGGACTCTCACCCCCTCAAGCGCGGGATTTGGATGCTCGAGAACCTCCTCGACGACCCGCCGCCGCCGCCGCCCCCCGCCGTCCCCGAGATCGACCTCGCCGACCCCGAGATCGCGAGATGACGCTCAAGGAGCGCATCGAAGACCACCGCAACGACCCCGCGTGCATGTCGTGCCACGCGAAGATCGACCCCTGGGGTATCGCCTTCGAACAGTTCGACGCCATCGGCCAGTGGCGGACCGAGGCCGGCGGCCGGCCCGTCGACGCTCGCAGCGTCCTCTTCAACCAGCAGGAGCTGGACGGTCTCGACGGATTGAAGGGCTTCCTGCTCCTGAACCGCCAGGACCAGTTCGTCCGCGCCCTCGTCCAGAAACTGGTCACGTTCGGCCTCGGCAGGCCCCTGAGCTTCAGTGACCGCGCGGGCGTCGACCGGATCACCGCCGAAACCCGGGAGGCCGGGGACGGGCTGGCTACCATGATCAAGCAGATCGTCACCAGCGACCTCTTCCAGAGCCGCTGAGCGCGCGCCTTCCCCATGAACCGCCCCGAGCACACCGACCTCGCCACCGTGGACCGCCGCCGGTTCTTGCGCGGCTCCGCCGTGGCGCTGGCGCTGCCCTGGCTCGAGTCCATGGCGGCTGCGTGGCCGGCGACCGGCGCGAAGGCCAAGCGCCGGCGGCTCGCGTGCGTGTACTTCCCCGACGGCGTCCCCATGCCCCTGGCTGAGGACCCCGCCTATGAGGACTGGTCGTGGTTTCCCCACGGGAGCGGCAAGGACTATCGCTTCACGAAGTGCTTCGAGCCGCTGGCGTCCATGCGCGAGGAGTTCACGGTCTTCTCCGGGCTCTCGCACCCCGCGGTCCGCGACGTGCACGGCCACTCCAACGCGGACCAGTTCCTCACTGGCGTCGACACGGGGGCCAAGGGCGACTACCGCAACGGCATCTCTCTGGACCAGGTCTTCGCGGCCCACGCTGGCGATCAGACGCGGCATGGGTCGATGGTCCTCTCCACCGACGGCGGCACGGGCACGCCCCGCGGCGCCCACACCCTCTCCTTCACACGGACCGGGCGCGCGATCCCCGCGGAGCACCGGCCGAAGCGCATCTTCGACACGCTCTTCCTCAAGAAGGACGGTGAGGCCGCGCGGCGCCTGGCCAGGAGCCAGAGCGCGCTGGACGAACTCATGGAGGACGCCCGCGCCCTGCGGGGCTCCCTCTCCGCCGCGGACCGCGAGTCCCTGGACGAGTACCTCGAGTCGGTCCGTGAGACCGAGCTGCGCGTCGAGAAGGCCAAGCGCTGGGCCCAGATTCCGTTGCCCAAGGTCAAGGCGGACCACCTCAACCTCGACGTGACCCTCGAGGAGCCGCGGCTCTACCTCCAGACCATGTACGAGCTCATGGTCCTCGCCTTCCGCACGGACTCCACGCGCACCGCGAGCTACCAGATCGGCCGCGAGAACGGCGTCGGTCGCAGCGACATCCTCTCGCGCGCGGTGGACCTGCCCCTGAGCCACCAGCTCTCCCACGACACGAAGAACCCCGGCGGCTGGGAGAAGTTCAGCACCTACTGCCGCTTCCTCAACGAGGAGTTCGGCCGCTTCGTCTCGAAGCTCAAGGACATCCCCGAGCCCGGCGGCGACGGCAGCATGCTGGATCACTCCCTGCTGCTCTTCGGCTCCGCCTCCAGCGCCTTCCACCTGTCGCGGAACTATCCCCTGATCCTCGCCGGCGGCAAGGACATGGGCTTCCGCCACGGCCAGTACGTGAACCTCGTGGGCGACAACGCGTACGGCGGCTCATGGAGCGGCGGCCAGGAGCCCTGGCAGCGCGAGTTCACCCACGAGGACCGCCCCCTCGCGGACCTCTACCTCACCATGCTCCAGCGCCTGGGCGTGGAGACCGACACCTTCGCCGGCAGCACCACGCCCCTCGAAGGCGTCTGAGCGCCTCCGAGGGGCTGGAGCTCACGCCTCCTCCTCCGGACGCGGCTCGTCGGGGCGCTGGGGCGGGGCGGTCATGCGACGCCACCGGTCGACGAGCGAGTCGAACACGTCGTGGATGGGCATGTGCTCGGCCCCTGGGGCGCCGACCCAGAGCTCTTCGGCCATGATGCGGACCTGCCAACCCTCCTCGAACTCGAGGAAGAGGCCGGCCTCCAACCGCTCACCCACAGGACCCTCTCCGCCGGACGGCGCCGGCCCCTCGAGGTGGAAGAGCAGCTCGCGGCACCGCTCCAGGCCCTGGACCTCGAAGCGCCCGGTGACGTCCTCGCCGAACTGGTGCCAGATCATCCGGCCGGACCAGCGGCCGGACCAGCGGTCGGGCCAGCAGTTGGCCCCACGGTCGAGCCTCTTGGAGTAGGGAGGGATGAGCGGGACGCCCTTGCCGATGACGGTGGCCTGGTCCGGTCCCCCCCGGGTCCA
>Ga0102815_10001117_pt1 | contig 16999 bp, 23 predicted proteins | sample ColrivemetaGS759_FD_79113 | JGI IMG/M metagenome (GOLD analysis project Ga0102815, IMG submission 79113) | Estuarine microbial communities from the Columbia River estuary - Ebb tide ETM metaG S.759 | ecosystem: Environmental > Aquatic > Marine > Intertidal zone > Estuary | place: USA: Columbia...
ACGATGGGCTGTGGATGGCAGTCTACAAACACAGGACAGGCGCAGTGTGTTGTGGGTACGCCCCATCAATGCGTGAGGCCATGACGTTCTGCGCAGAGTTGGTTACCGCACGGGATCGTGCACCCACTCGACTAACCGTCGTTAAATAACGACACAACTAAACCCAACCCACACATCAACGAGGCAATACTATGCACAAGTTACAGCTATTCAACGCAATTAAGTTCGTCGAGTTCTCCATGCCAAAGACCGACGTTCGGTACTACCTGAACGGGGTCTGTTTGGAGTTTCTACCCAAGGGCATCCGACTCATCTCGACTGACGGGCACTGTATGGCAGTGATCGACGTGGTAGCAGAAGAGGGCGACGTCACACAAGACCTACAGGGATCCGACGGAATTGATATGTCTGACGACAGAAATAATCAGGTCATCATACCTGCGGACAAGGTCCCCCAGTTGCTGGCCCTGCTCAAGACTAAAGCACGGGAAGGTGACCAGCCGATCAAGGTATTCCAGAAGGGCCCCGACGTGGTGCAGTTCACTGACGTGGCAGATAACACGACGATTGAGATCACAGGCATCGACGGTAAGTACCCTGACTACCATCGCATCGTGGACGACAAAGAGATGAGCGGTGAGCGCGCTGATCCCATCGGTATGCAGGCACAGTACTTGGAGCGTGCAGGCAAGGCATGCAAGTTCGTTGCTGTGAAGAGGACCGGGTGCCAAGTCGTGCAGATGCGGCCAATGGGGCCCAACTCCACGATGCGACTTGAGCCTATAGTGGCAGAGTATGATTACGTCGAGGCCTGTGCATACATAATGCCAGTCCGAGTATGACGCACAAGATACGAGTTGTACGCCTGACCTTCGTCACCTATCGGGTGCTCGAAGAGGCGTACATCGAGGCGCCTGACACCCTGCTGCACGAAGAAGTTGAAGATCTGGTGCTCGAACACGTCGAGTCTGACGAGTTGGAGTGGACGACAGCGGACAGCAGGCAGGTTGAGATAACCACCCACGGACACAACTGGAAATATGAGGAGTTCCATTAATGAAACGTTTACCCAAAGTGCAGCAACAAACCCTAGACCGGCTGATCAAAGCGGGCTGGGCCGAGAAGCGACGCTTCACAGTCTCAGGACTGATCATCATCCACAAGGATGGTCGACATAAGATCATCAACCGCATGGGGTCGGCGGTAGACTACGACCCCACTGAAACTTAACCTACGAGGGCAATACCATGTACCAACCGAAGACACTGGCCGACAAGGCCACATTAGTACGAACCAGCGCCAAGCGCCAAGCCAACAGCATCAAGGATGAGGACGCTACATCTCTGGTGGAGCAGAGCTATGGCACATCGGGTGCCGGCCAGTTCAACAAGCGACTGTTTAAGAACAGCCAACGATTCCTGCTGATGAATCAGGCCATCTATGCACTGACCAAATACGTGACTGAGAACACGTCCCCTTGGTTAGATGGTGGCTGGCGTGTACTGCCTAACGCTCAGTACTTGGAATTCACAGCTGCGGTACGCAACAAGCAGCAGGACATTGACAATACCGTCGCTGAATTCAACGACCACTGGGAAGAGGAGGTGGCCGCGGACATGATGCGCCAAGGCAACATGGCCAAACGTGGTGACTACCACAAGCGGCACAACATGGGCGTGAAGGTGACGTTCATGCCGATTGCCAACGAGTCTGACTTCCGTGTCGACGTGACCGATGAGGACCGCGCGGCGCTTGCACAGACCATGGCAGATGTGGAGGCCACTGCGGCACGTGACATGCTGAACCGTCTCATCAAGCCGCTGAGCGCACTGAGCAAAAAGCTGGGTGAGTTCACTGGCGAGAAGAACCAACGCTTCCATGAGTCTATGGTCGAGGTGTTGGGTAGTGTCATGGACACACTCGAGAAGTTGAACCAGATGAACAACGATCCAGTCGTTGCGACTCTGATCTCTGATGTCCGTGCGAACTTCGGATCCGACATCGCCAACCCCAAGAAGTTGAAGGGCAACCAGCAGGCACGTGACGAGGCCAAAGCGAAGCTCGACAACATACTGGCCAAGTTCCAGTGAGGCAACAACAGGGGTCATTATCAAATGACCCCCCCACAACCCCCCCACAACCACGAGGCACCACCATGACACATACATTTACAGAAGCACTCGCCTGCATACGATCGAGCATCGAGATGGGCGACCACACACCCACGCTGTTACTTGGCCAACCCGGCACAGGTAAGACGAGTTTGTTCTTGAAGATCTCGGACGACTTCGGAGTGCCACGCCACCTCGCAGAGAGTGTGATCTTTCGCCCTTCACTGCGTGACCCAGTCGACTTGATGGGTGTGCCCTTCATCGACGAGCAAGAAGAAGGCAAGGTGACACGCTGGGCGCTCAACGAGTTGATCATCAAGGTCAACCGCATAGCTGAGACGTACGGCGGCTGCATGTTCGTACTCGATGAGCTAGCACAGGCGCCGGTGATGATGCAGAACGCATGCGCTGGCCTGATGCACGACCGTTACATCGGAGACAACGTACTCGATGATCGTGTGTTCGTTGGCGCAACGGGTAACCGTGCCGAGGACAAGGCTGGATCCGGACGCATACTCACACAGCTAGGCAATCGCCTTGAAGTGCTCGAGCTTGAAGTGGACCTGCCAGCTTGGAGCCAGTACATGATTGAGATGGGTTACGACCCGCTGCTTGTGGCGTACATTAACTACCGCCCCGATGCACTGCAGGACTTCGTCCCCAGTCGTATCACCAACCCCACCATGCGTAGCTGGGAGATGGCTGCCAAGGTCAGTACATCACTGCCCGCCAGTGTGTATCGAGCCAAGATCAGTGGCCGTGTAGGTGAGGGCCGTGCTGCTGAGTACATCGCATTCCGACAGGTGTACGACGAGCTGCCTGACATCCAGAGCATACTCTCCGCACCAATGACTGCGCTTATCCCACCTGATCAAGGTGCACGCTACGCTTCTGTCGCTCTGCTGGTTAAGAACATTAGCCAAGTGAACTGGCCTGCGCTCTGCCAATACATCGGACGGTTCGCCACTGATGTGATGAGCCCTGAGATGGAGGTCGCGTTCTTCAAGGACGTGTCAGTCCGTCTGCCTGAGTACGTCCAGACACGGGAGTTCGGTGCGTGGGCTTCGGGTCGGGGGCAGGAGGTGCTGCTATGATTTCGGCAACCCCCAGCCGGACACACCCCGGCATTAAGGTGTACAACAAAGCCAAGGCACGGCTGCTGACCGACAAAAAGACAGGGTTCTACGGAGCCCTGCTCTGTGACACTCCGGTGTTTTACGTTGAGAACGAACCGGAGATGAGCACGTTGGCAGTGGATCAGGCGGGTAACATGTATATCGACCTCGACTTCGTGGCAAGTATGGACGCTGGTCAGCTGGTGTTCGGTCTGGTCCATGAGATGGAGCACCTGCTAGGCCTGCACCCTGCACGCTTGGCTGGTCGAGACCCTGACGGGTGGAACTGGGCGACGGATGCTGTCATCAACGACATGCTGCGTGAACAGAAGATAGGCACTTGGATCACAGCAGTTAACATCATCGACGTGCCGGGTGCTCGAGAGTTCACAGCGGATGCTATGTACCGTGGTGGGGAGGGCACACCTAAGCCACAAGGCGGTGGTGACCCAGACAAAGGTGACATGAGTGGTGACCTGATCAAGGGTGATGCGTCGCAGGGCCTAGAGTGCCCACGTCCCATGAGTAAGGCGGAGAAACAGGAGGTAGCCGCTGAGGTCAAGGGTAAGGTAGCCAAGGCTGCGCAGATAGCCAAGATGCAGGGCTCCCTGTCCGGTGAGCTCGAGGCTCGAGTTGCTGCCATGCTCGAGGTCAAGACACCATGGTTTGATATCCTCGAGGACCACATGACTGAGGTTGCAGCGACGGACTACTCATGGAGCAGACCGAACCGCAGGCTGATCTCTCAGAACACATACCTGCCAACCCTGAGCAACGTAGCTCAGATGGGTATCGTGGTGGTCGGCGTCGACATAAGTAGGTCGATCAAAGACGACGAGCGGGCAGCGTTCGCTGGCCACTTGAACCGGATCATGGAGACATGCGCACCGTCCAAGCTACACGTAATGTATACCGACACCAAGGTGAGGGTGCATGACGAGTACACTCGGGACGAACTGCCATTCGAGATGAAGCCACTCTCGTCTGGGGCCACCGACATGCGATCCATCTTCAATCTAGCGAACACCTTAGATGAGGAGATTGCAGCGTGTATCATCCTGACCGACGGCATGAGCCCTTGGCCAGACCACGAACAGGACTACCCAGTCTTTGTTCTCTGTACTACCAAACACAAATTCGACTACGGCGAGATCATTCGCTTTGAGATGGAGCAATAAAATGTCAGATGAACTGAAGCCAATACAGATGGCGACCTTACTGCAACGGATCCTTCGACCTGCGATGCGTGATGAGGAGGGCCCGAGAGCACCATTGATAGATGGGGTGATGCACAGCATGCACCTCGACCTCGATGAGCTTGAGCCACACAGAGCCCAGATCCAGACGATGATCAACAGGCTCGACGACACGTTCCACCAACACATCGGCGGTGGCTGGTCGTTCCTGAACCTGTGTCACCTGAAGGATGGCACGCTCTGGGGTCAGCAGATGGATGCGGAGGCTCTGGTGCTGGTCAGCGTGGCGTTGGGTATGTGTGCGTACAACCTGCCTCGTGAGGTGTGGGAGTCACTGCCCGGTGGCGTGCCTTACGTCGTGTTCAACACACAGGGGGTGCGGGATGAGTGATATGCCAGCGATGATTTATGCCGTAGACGTTTCATCAACAGGCGAAAGGTTGCAAAGGTGGTTCAGCTCAGACAAGGCTTTGAATAACCTAGAACCCTACACCCGCACCGATCTGGTGATGGAACTTCGAAAAGAAGGTGACGCAGCATACAAGGCCAAGGTGAATGCCTTGATGGAACTTCGAAAAGAAGATGACGCAGCATACAAGGCTAAGTTGAATACCTTGATGGAACTTCGAAAAGAAGATGACGCAGCATACAAGGCTAAGGTGAATACATTGATAAAACTTCGAAAAGAAGACGAGGCTGCAATTCAAGCGGCATTTGTTGATTCAGCAAACAGAGTGCCGCACCCGTTAGAGGCTCGCATCGAGCAGCTAGAGGCAGAGAATCGTGATCTCAAGCAAGCAATAGCCAACCTACAGGAGGTGCGGGATGACCACGCTAGTGAGTCTTACTGATAACGAGGTTGAACTCGTACTACTGGGAGTAGAACTGGCAGTGCGTTCACGGGTCCTTGCCCGCAACCGATGCAAGGAAGGCACTCCGAAGTGGGTGGAAAATGAACAGCACGTTAAAGATATATGCGACGTGCGAAACAAAATATGGAGGGCTCGAAATGGACAAGATTAAAGATTTAGCCAATACACTAACACCTCAACAGAATAAAGACTGGGCTATCGCATGTGCGGAATCTGTTCTTCACGTTTTTGAGGAGCATTACCCAGACGACGATCGACCTAGGTTAGCCATCGAGGCTGCAAAACGTGGCGTTACTAGTGCTGCTGCTGTTGCTGCCGCCGCTTATGCCGCTGATGATGGTGATGATGATGCTGCCGCCTATGCTGCCTATGCTGCCGCCTATGCTGCCGCCTACGCTGATGCTGCATTTGCTGCATTTGCTGATTCTACTAATGCGGCTCGTGCTGCAATTAGAGCAGGCAAATCCGAAGAAGAAATCCTACGACTAGGAGAGACGATCCATGAACAGGCGTGAGTTCAGAATCGCTCGAGATGTAGTCGAGTACAACACATCGATCCAACAGGTGTCCCAAGTTTGGAACGAATCACCCGAGACCATCAAGCGGTGGGCGTACCAGTACATGCAGATGGACTCAGGGGTAAAGAGTTCGGTGAACATGCTGCTGGATGCAGTGGACGGTGACCATCGGGACGCATTGGAAACCATTGATGAATTACTAGGAGAAAAAGTAATGGGAGAACGATTAAATAGAGTGAAGGCGCTCCACAGGGCGCTCGAGCACACCATGAAAATGGCAGATGAGTGCGAGCAGGACATGCCCGACGAGTTGGTTGTGAAATGGCGTAAGCGAACGACTGACCAGCTCACCAAGGTACGGGCATCGGTAGAGAAGATATTGGACGGGCCAGAAGCAGAATGAGAGGCCGAGTCCACTACAACCTGCACACCTTGATCTGGTCAGTCGTCGCACTCGAAGGGCCAGACAAGGGCAGAGTAATCCACAAGGCCAAGTCTGTGGAACTGGGTGGGACTATCAAGTTCCACGTCGGTGAGAAGTCTCGCCAAAAAGTAATAGAGAAGCGGTGCCGTAGTGTACACGCTTACATATCAGGTGAGCTGCTGTCAGTAAGTGATGACTGCGGCCCGCCCACTCCACTGCCAGATGCTGAGCACGTGGACATTAGCTACAACCCATACAAGCATGGGTTCTTTTATGTTCGAGGCACTGAGGCCCCGATCACACAAGCACGCCGGCTCACATTCAACGCGGATGGTACCGGCTTCAACGAGGTGATAGCCACAATATGAACCAACCAATGATTGCAACAAGCGTGGGGTTAGACACCCTTCACGGATTGATTGCCGACGGACACCGACTCAACCTATGCTACGGCGCAGGAGTAGATAGCACCGCCATGCTGATCATACTCTACCTGAACGGTATCAGGCCGGACATCATCACGTTCGCTGACACTGGAGGCGAGAAGCCAGAGACGTACCGCCAAGTCAGTCACATGAACCAGTGGCTGCTGAGTGTGGGCTTCCCCACCATCACAGTGTGTAAAAAGGTAACGCTTCCATCGACGCCGTATGAGGATCTGGCCGGGAACAATACCTACAACGAGACACTGCCAAGCCTAGCGTTTGGCATGAAGTCATGCAGCATCAAGTGGAAGCACGGCCCTCAAGACTACGTGTTAATGGGCTGCTCTGCACCGCACAACAAGATCCCAGTGCACCCGGTATGGACGGAGTACAAGGAGACAGGCCGCAAGGTGGTCAAGCTGCTGGGCTACGATGCCTCACCTGCTGACATCCGACGCAGTAAGAAGTTGAAGACCGAGGATAAGAACTTCATCTACAACTACCCGCTGCAGGATCTGAACATCGCTCGCCCTGAGTGCATTCGGATCATCGAAAGGCAAGGCGTACCGGTGCCAATCAAGAGCGCATGCTGGTACTGCCCCGCATCCCAGAAGTGGGAGCTTATGTGGCTGGCTGGTACACACCCCGACCTGTTCATGGAAGCCCTCGGCATGGAGTGGAAGGCCATGGTCGGTCGGCACTCACGCTGGGACGGAGACCTCGGTACGTGGGAGGAGGTGATCAAAGGTGATACGTTCCCCAGCACCAAGGTTACGGTCGGACTGGGCCGTAGTTTCGCTTGGAACTTTTGGGCAAGAGAGAACGGCATCGTCTCCCAAGATGGTGAGTTCATTGCAGATAGAGAATGGTGCCTGCAACAAGCCGAGATTATGAAGGCTGCGGGCGGTAATGCACACGACAGGAGGACCTGCTAATGGCACGGACTACACCAGTGTTAGTCAGGCACGCTGCGGGGTTGGCCAGAGGTGACGATCTGCGGGAGATACGGGGCATAGCATACAGGCAGAAGTCTGTTAGCACTGCGCTGCTGCGGCGCTTACTGGACGACTTGAATGACGTTCAGAAGTGGCGGGCCACCGAGCTGAAGAAACAACACGAACGATACGTTAAACGGTTGGCTGACAAGGACTTCGCTATAGTGGAGCTACGGGCCATAGCACAGAGGAGCATCGAAGATGGGGAAGAATGATATAATTCCAGTGGAAATCAGGCCCTCCGGCGCGGCGGAAGCATCACCACAGTTACTGCCCGTGGTCCGCAAGCGGGTGGTAACCCTAGCGATGATGGCGTACGACTGCAACCACCAGCCACCACGGGTTAGCGACGGGGAGATAAAGTTCGTCGTCGATGCCATCAAGGAGACCGGATCCTACAAGGCGGACCTCGCAACGTTCCTCGCACTGCGTGACGCATACCCCGGACGCAGTGGTACTGAGATGCAGGAACTACTACATGGGTTCGGCCCCGACTCAGACGGACGGGTTGGCCCTGAGTACCGGAAGCACACAGGCATAGCTGCGTTCGGCAGTAAAATTACAGTCGATAAACCGGAGCTGGCCAACCTGATAAACCTCACGTTGTTGGGTGAGGATACGGTGTACCATGCCAGCGCCGCGGCGTTCATGCTGATGCCCTTCGGCCCTAAGGTCCGCGACATATTTGATGCTAATGAGAAGGCATTGGAGCACTGGTCATACGTATACACCAACATTGAGAGTGAGGTGGTCAAGTTCATTCAGGGCTGTACGTCGGTCGGCCAAGCACTGCACGGATGGCCTGAGGTAGAGCACCTGTTAACCCAAGACATGACAAATGGCGTCAAGCCAGACTCACAGTCGAGGGCGCTGATGCACCTACACCCACCCACCCGTGACATATTGAAGACATCAATAGTCACAGCCCGTTTGCTGGGCATAATTTAGGAGACACACATGGCAGGCCCAGTAACGGTAGTAATAGGCACGATCTCATGCACGTTCGACAGGGACGCAGTAGATCCAGACGACATAGCTGAGATGGCCGAAGTTTTACGTGACGTAGCTGCAGTAGAGAAGGCCGAGATCGAGAAGGCCAAAGAGTTGACAGAGCGTTAAGGGTTGGTGTTAAGCATCAACTAGGTTACACTTAGCGCGTGTTCATGGCAGCCAGCGGGCGGTGCTGTAAAACACCCGCAATCATGGAACGGCAACCCTCGGATAAATAGATCCCCGCCGGAGCCATGGTCGGATAGCCCACGTAACGGGCTACATTACGCTGACGCACACCGTCTTAGCGTACACTGCCGACGCCGTTCGGCCTATGAATTAGAGGGTTACACATGGCACTCACGCCAGTATTTATAGACTTCGAGACCTTTTGGTCCGTCACCCACTCACTAACCAAGATGTCATCCATCGAGTACGTTAGCCACCCAGACACCGAGGTGCAGTCATGTTCCATTCAAGTGGGGTGGGGCGGCGAAGCGGTCACTTACTTCGGGTTCGATGCCATCCAAGAACAGTTCGACAAGATAGATTGGGAGCACGCTTGGTGCTTCGCTCATAACAACTCGGAGTTCGATGCGCTTGTACTGGCGTGGAGATTCCACCGCAACCCTAAGATGTGGGGCTGCACACTGGCAATGGCCAGACCTATTCACTCCAAAGATACGGGCAGTTCACTCAAGGCACTGGCCAAGCACTACAACCTAGAAGAGAAGGGCAACTTGGAGGCCATCAACACCAAGGGCAAGTACCTAGCGGACTTCACCGACGAAGAGATAGCAGCGATGCGGATCTACAACAACGGTGACACACGGATCTGCTGCGGACTGGCCAAGATACTCATACCAAAGACGAGTCCTGCCGAGCTGCGCCTGATCGACGTCACCATCCGTATGGTTACCGAGCCTAAGTTCGAAACGGACGTGCCCCTGCTAGAGCGTGGACTCAAAGCCGAGCGAGTCCGCAAGAAGCGGGTACTCCAGAAGATTGCATTGAGCATGGGTATGTTAGGGCACCTTCACGACGAGGAGTTACTGGTCGAGGTGCAGGCCAAACTCAAGAGCGGCAAACGATTCAAGGAGTTCTTGGAAGAGTGGGGCGTTGAGATACCCATGAAGCCGTCGCCCAGTAACGAGAACAAAATGATACCCGCACTGGCCAAAAATGATCAGGGGTTCTTGGATCTACTCGAGCACGAAAACGAGGTAGTCGCCGGAGCGGTGGGCGCTCGACTCGACACCCAGTCTAGTATCCTCGAGACCCGCATGGATCGGTTCATTAAGGTGACCGAGCTATGTGAGGGTAGGCTGCCTATTGCACTGCGGTACGCTGGTGCGGACACCACGACACGGTGGTCAGGCACGATGTCACTTAACCAACAGAACCTACCCCGAATCATACCCGGCACTCCAAAGATCAGTGATGTGTTGCGTAAATCGATGCGTGCACCTAAGGGCTGGAAGGTGGTGGTCGCTGACCAGAGTGGTATTGAGCTGCGCATCAACATGTTCCTGTGGAAGGTCCCGTATGCAATGGAGCTGTTCCGTGCGGATCCAGAGAACGCTGACCTCTACCGGTACTTCGCAGCCAACACGCTATACAGGATTTCGGAAGAGGATGTTGAGAAGTGGCAGCGTCAGGTTGGTAAGGTTTCCCACCTTGGCCTTGGCTTCGGTGCTGGACCCCCCACGTTCCAGATCGTGGCGAAGCAGATGGGTGGCGTGGTCCTAGGCCTAGATGAATCCCAAGACATCGTGGACAAGTACCGCACGAAGCACGCTGAGGTTAGGAACGGGTGGAAGACCTGCCACCAAGCGCTTAGCTACATCCACGCTGGTCAGGAATCGAACATAGATCCTTGGGGCCTGTGTAAGACCAGCCCTGAGGGCATCGTTACACCAACGGGTATCATCCGCTACCCCAATCTGCATGAGGAGCAGGGTGAAGATGGACGGAACGAATGGTGGTACGGCAACGGCCGGACTCGAGCCCGGATCTACGCTGGGAAGGTAGATGAGAACATCGTCCAGCACTTGGGCCGCAACACGGTGGCCGACAACATACTCGAGGTTGCCAAGACAGACATCGGCAAAGAATTCCCACTGGCTCACATGGTGCACGACGAACTGGTCTACGTGGTACCCGATGCTTACGCAGAGGAGATGCTGGACACAGTGCAGAACATAATGAGAACCCCACCGAAGTGGTGGCCTGAGCTGGTCGTATGGTCAGAAGGTGACATCGCACAAACGTACGGAGATGCAAAATGAAGAAACCAGTAGAAGTGAACCTACCAAAATGTGACAAGGACTGATCATGGCAGCAAAAGCATGGAGTTACAGCGCACTCTCGTCATTCGAGACCTGCGCTAAGAAGCACTACCACACACGAGTCAAGAAGGACGTCAAAGAAGAAGAGTCCGAGCAGATGAAGTGGGGTAACCAAGTACACAAGGCGCTCGAGGATCGGGTGCGTGACGGCGTGGCGTTACCCAAGGGCATGGAGAAGTGGGAGTCGCTACTGCAGCGCTTACTTGACCGGCCCGGTACACCTATTGCAGAGCAGCAGATGTGCCTAGATAAAACGCTGGCCCCCACCACGTGGTTCGCCAAGAACGCATGGGCCCGTGCCATTGTCGACTTCGCTATCTTGGATGGGGACAAAGCTCTCGCCTTAGACTGGAAGACTGGCAAGCCTAAGGAGGACCACGACCAGATGATGATGTTCGCTGCGTTCATGTTCCACCACTACCCTGAGCTGGATCGAGTCATCACTGGCTACGTCTGGCTAGCGTATGGCAACAGGGTAACGACCCAAGCATACTACCGTTCAGACCTACCCAAGATCTGGCAGGAGTTCCTACCAAGGGTTAAGCGTTACCAGATCGCTCACGACAACAACGACTTCAAGCCCAACCCTAGTGGCCTGTGTCGCAAGTGGTGCCCAGTCCTGTCCTGCGTGCACAACGGTCGATCGTGACACCCGAGGGCAAGGTAAAGAAAGCCATCAAGAAGTGGCTGATGGAGAACGATGCGTACTACTACATGCCTGTATCCAATGGCATGGGCAGGGTAGGAGCGCCGGACTTCATCATCTGCTTGGCGGGGCGATTCATTGGTGTTGAGGCCAAGGCCCCGGGCAACCGAGGCAAAGCCACCGCGAACCAACAGCGGGAGATAACAGAAATCAACAAGGCAGGCGGTTACGCCATAGTCGTTGATGATGTGGTGCAGTTGGAGCCACTCAAGAAATTAATCCGAGGCAAGAATGATAATACGACCTGAACACAAGGCGGTGTTACTCAACCTACGAAACCCTGAACTGGTCACAGCGGTCATCCCGCAGGCCAAGGTAATCAAACACAAGGGCAAGGAGATCACCGCGGTACCCCACTCAATGGAAGTCGCCCGTGTACTGAACAACATGGGCATCGATATCCCTTCACCCATCAAGTACTACTACAAGTGGTCGGGCCAGTACACACCGTTCCATGCACAGGAGGAGACAGCAGCGTTCCTCACCATGAACAACCGAGCCTTCTGTCTCAATGACCTTGGTACCGGTAAGACCATGTCCACGCTCTGGGCGTTCGACTACCTGAAGCAGATCGGACAGGCAGCTAAGTTACTCGTAGTGTCCCCGCTGTCCACACTCGAGCGGGTGTGGGGCGATGAGGTGTTCAGACACTTCACCCACCTGTCGTTTGGTGTGCTGCACGGCACCAAGAAGCGCAGGCTAGCGATGTTGGCTGAGGACTTCGACGTGTACATCATTAACCACGACGGCATTAAGGTGCTCGAGGCGGAGCTCACAGCCCGTACGGACATCGACTCTGTGGTGGTAGATGAGATAGCCCAGTGTGCTCGCAACGCTGGCACTGAGATGTGGAAGGCACTGCGTAAGGTAACCAAAGACAAGCCCCGACTGTGGGGCCTGACTGGTACACCAATCCCGAACGCACCGACCGACGCTTGGGCCCAGTGCAAACTGGTGTGTCCCGGATCTGTACCGCCTTACTTCACACGGTTCCGAGAGACAGTGATGCGTCAGGCTGGCCCATACAAGTGGATCGCCAGAGAGGGGGCGCTTGATATTGTGGATCAGGCAATGCAGCCAAGTATCCGGTACCACCGCAGCGACTGCATTGACCTGCCACCTGTCATGTACCAGACACTGCAAGTGGCCCTGACCAAGGACCAGATCCGCATGTACAAGGATATGGTAGATAACCTTGCAGCTGATCACGACGGTGAGCAAGTCACAGCGGTCAACGAGGCTGTTAAACTTATGAAGCTGGTTCAGATCTGCTGCGGTACGGTGTATAGCTTGGACGGTGAAGTGGTCATAGTGCCACCGAAGGACAGGTTGAACACGCTACTCCAAGTGGTTGAGGACTCCAGCAGTAAGACCATCGTGTTCTGCCCGTTCACTGCAGCGGTTGAACTGGTGGGTGACTTCCTCATAGACGCAGGGTACACGGTAGGTAAGGTGTACGGCGACGTAAAGAAGTCTGAACGAGATGAGATATTCCGCGGGTTCCAGAAAAGCAAGGACCCGCAAGTAATCGTGGCGCAACCCGGCGCCATGTCCCACGGCCTCACCCTCACTGAGGCCAGTACCATTGCTTGGTATGCACCGATCACATCGGCAGAGATATACGAGCAAGCCAACGGCCGTATCACCCGACCCGGCCAGAAGCACAGCCAGTTGATTGTGAACATCGAGGGTAGCGCAGTAGAGCGAAAGATGTACGAACGACTGAAAGAAAAGACGACAACACAGGGACTCCTACTAGACATAGTTAGGGGGGAGCTGTAAACTGTTAGACGTTACACACGCAACACTAACCAACCGAGGTTACAATGAAGACCAGTGAAATGATTGCGAAGTACATCACGTTGAGGGACAAGAAGTCCGAGTTGGAGGCGGCTCATAAAGAGTCGGTGAAGCGGATCAACGAGGTGATGAAGAAAATTGAGTCCATGATAATGGCTCAGTTCAACGAGACCGGTGAGGAGTCAGCTAAAACAGCAGCAGGCACCGCATATAAAACCACCCAGACTTCAGCTAAAGTGGCCGACCGCGATGCCTTCTTGGATTTCGTCAGAGCCAGCGAAGCATGGGGTTTTATTGAGAACCGAGTCAACAAAACTGCGGTGGAAGAGTACCTCGCAGAGCACGAAGAGCTTCCGCCCGGTGTAGATGTAAACCGCGCATACACAATCAACATTAGACGTTCATAAGGAGTACTACCTTGAGCAATTTAATCCCGTTCGACGAAAAACTACCAGCTCACCTGCAGGCTGCGGCCGCAGATGCAAACAGCGCACTTACCCAAGGCGTTGGTGCTGGGTTCCCCGTCCTGTCCATCAAGGGCAAGGCATTCACGATCGTGTCCGATGGCGTCCGTGAGATCATCACCAAGCCGGATGATGAAGACGAACCCGCCAGTTCTTTGGAGATCGTTATCATCGATGCCAACCCAATGCTCTCTAAGATCTACTACGAGAAAGCGTTCGAGGATGGCAGCACCGAGAAGCCAGACTGCTACAGCAACGACGGCAGGAAGCCCGCTGCAGATGCGCAGCATCCACAGTGCAAGACCTGTGCTGCGTGCCCCCACAACGCATGGGGATCTGGTAAAGAAGGCCGTGGTAAAGCGTGCTCAGATGCACGTCGTATTGCGGTTGCTCCAGTAGGCCAAGTGAACGAGCCCCTGTTGCTGCGTGTACCACCAACCTCACTCAAGCCACTGCAAGAGTACGGCACCATGCTGGCCAAGCGCGGTGTGGCGTTCAATGCGGTTGTGACTAAGCTCAGCTTCCACGCTGAAGAGTCCTCACCTAAGTTGAAGTTCAAGCCCCTGTCGTTCCTCGATGAGGAGACTCATGCTGAGGTTCTCGAGGTGCAGGCTGACGAGGTCGTGGTGGACATCCTTGGTATGCGAGACGCACCAGTGCCAGACGAGGCTGAGGACGAACCGGCACCCGCGAAGCGCAAGGCCCGTGAAGTTCCGAAGCCCAAGCCGAAGCCGAAGGCTGAAGTGGTCGACGACGATGATGATGACGATGATGATGAAGACGAAGCAGCGGCAGCAGAGTTGGCAGCCAAGGCCAAGGCGCTGAAGAAGAAAGCAGCCAAGGAGCGGAAGGCCAAGGCAGCAGCTGAAGCCAAAGCTGAGCGCGAGGCCAAGGCAGCAGCTGAGGCTGAGGCTGAGGACGACGATGACGACGATGACGATGAAGACGACGAGCCTGTCGCTAAGCAGACATCTGCTGAGGACGATCTCGACGCCCTTCTCGCTGAGTTCGACGACTGATCCTATCGGGGGAGCACACGCTCCCCCAACCACTTGGAGTAAGGTATGTTTGATTACAAACTAATGGTTACAGCTGGCCTCAAACCCCGACACGTGCATCGAATACTTGGCGTGTCCAGAGTCACTGCGTCAAATTGGTTGCGTGGTGTAACCCAGCCCCACCACTTCTTAGTGGACGAGGTTAAGGTGTTCACCAAGGCTGTTGAGAAAGCCACCGAAGAGGGCGCACTGCCCGTTCCACCCAGCCTGCCGCCGGATGAGAGGTCGGTGCGGACCGTCCAGATCGTACGTGATTATATGGATGCGGTATGGCAAGAAGGGAATGATACCGAAAGCGGTACCGTTTAATTTGATTACTGTTACCCCGTTATGAGAATCTTGACGGGCTAACTTTTCCGAAGGTACGACATCCATGAAGACTGTAGAGTTTTTGGAGGCCCTTGTGCCGTCCGATGGGATAATGTTCTCCGCTGTCCCCGCATCATTTGAAAAGAATAACAAGACGATCAACTACTATAAGCACACCACCTGTTACGACCACCACCAGCTAGCTCTAGCATGTAAGGTGGCTAGCAAAAGCCAAACGAATAGCTTCTTCGCACTCGCATCGTTCCATCAAGAGTCCTATGAGGACCCATCCACAGGTAAGAAAAAGCAGCGCACTCAAGAGAATGCCAAGTCACTGAAGTGCACGTGGTTGGACATCGACTGCGGCCCGGGCAAACCATACGCTGACCAGCGCGAAGGACTGCAGGCACTCAACCGAGCACGTAAGGCAGCCAAGCTACCGAAGCCAACGTTCATCGTCAGCTCTGGGCATGGCATCCATGCGTACTGGGCTTTTACGAAAGACGTCCCTGTCCGGATCTGGGAGGCAGTGGCCAAACGGTTCAAGGCTCTCATGGATGCAGTAGGCCTGCGCGCCGACAAGGTCACCGCTAACGCTGCGTGTATCCTGAGACCGATCGGGACCCACAACTACAAGCGAGAGGGCGACCCGCGCGAGGTTAAGATATTGGCCCAAGGTGATGCCATAAGGTTCTCCGACTGGGGCATGTTGGTCATTGCAGGTATGAAGCTGCACCACGTACCTGAGCCCGCAGAGCGAGCGCCTACATCGGATCTCAACTCTGCACTGGGCGGCGGTATGGATGAGTACCCACCATCAGATGCAGATCGGATAGCAGATCGATGCGCAACGCTAGGTGCTATGAGAGATGCCCTTGGGGCCGATCAGGACGAACAGCTGTGGTACTCGTGTATTGGAGTTCTACGCCACACCGAGCAAGAAGAAGCGGTTGTACAGCAGTGGTCATCAGGCCATGATTCGTACGATCCAATCGTTACCACCGATAAGATGAACCAGTGGGGCGATCTTGGCCCTACCACCTGCGATAGCATGAGAGAGGTTAGTGAGGCCTGTAAGGCCTGCACACTCAAGTGTCGCTCACCGATTACGCTGGGTTTCCCCGACCCAGTGCACCAGACCGAGGTTTCAAGCGCCGAGGTAGCAGTGTCCGGTACTGGGGAAGGGACGGAAGAGTTAGCACCTGTCGTCGAAATCCTCCCCCAGTTACCGGACGCACTAGCCGAGAACTACGCTTGGAATGAAGCCCGCGGCTTGTTGGCCCGAGTACATGACGAGGACGGCAACGTCGTCTGGGTCCCAATCTGCTCACAGTTCCCAGTGCCTGAGTTCATATTCTTGGATGATGACACGGACTGTTACCACGTCCACTGCCGGGTTCGGTCGGGCCCACGTAACTGGTTGGCTGGGGACCTACCCCTCGAGACGGTAATGAAAGGTGGGGTTACTTTGATGGGCGCAATGGGCGCCAAGTTGGCGGTGACAATAACCGACGACGGCAAGAAATTGGTGGCATTTATGAAGACATGGGTAAACGAAATCAGAAAAAACACAGACCTGCAGACCATGTGCACGCAGATGGGTTGGCAAAAAGATGGGTCATTCTTGCTTGGTCACCGGCTGTACTGTAGCGATGGGTCCTCTCGGGA
>Ga0102815_10001119_pt1 | contig 16994 bp, 16 predicted proteins | sample ColrivemetaGS759_FD_79113 | JGI IMG/M metagenome (GOLD analysis project Ga0102815, IMG submission 79113) | Estuarine microbial communities from the Columbia River estuary - Ebb tide ETM metaG S.759 | ecosystem: Environmental > Aquatic > Marine > Intertidal zone > Estuary | place: USA: Columbia...
AATTATAAAATATATCAAACACTAAAACAATTTTCTGAAATTAGCGGTATTCAGGCACGTTTACCTTATGTGATTGATATAAAATAAGCTAAGCTAGGTTTGGGCTTTGGTGTTGCATTTTTATGGAGAAGAATAAAGTAGAAAAAAAATTTGCGTTTAAAATCACCACTTTGGCTGGTGCTCAATTTAGTGTATTTCTCTTTCTTTCAAAAAAGTACGGCATAGAAAACAAGTACAAAACCAAATGGATTTTAAGTGGATTGGTAAGTGCTATCTCATCGTTTTTCAGCATTTTTGATAAGCTTGTTTACGCATTAAAATCTAAACCAAAAAAATTAAAAGATCCAGTTTTTATTATTGGTCATTGGAGGAGTGGAACAACTTTGTTGCACAATTTAATGTGTTCTGATCCGGAAACAGGTTATCCAACTACATATCAAACAATTTTCCCAAACAATCTTTTTTCTTTTCAGTGGTTGTTTAAATTTTTCATGAAAGTATTAATGCCAGATAAACGCCCGGTTGATAATGTCTCATTACACGTTGATTTTCCGCAGGAAGAAGAGTTTGCATTGAATAATGAGATACCTTTTAGCTTTTATAATTGGTGGTATTTCCCAAAAAAAACAAGAGAAATTGCCAACGAATATTTATTTGATAAAACAATAAGTGAAGAAGATAAATTAATATGGAAGAATAATTTTAAACGTTTTGTAAACAGATGTTTAATAAATACAAAAGGCATAAGGTTTATCTCAAAAAACCCACCTCATACCGCTAGAATTCCTCAGCTTTTAGAATTATATCCGAATGCAAAATTTATTTATATTCATAGAAATCCTTATGAAGTAATGCGGTCTACCATTGCTTTTTATAAAAGTATTTTACCAGCAACACAATTACAAGATATCGATGAAGATACTTTGGTTAAAGATATTTTGTGGGTTTATAAAGAGCTTAATTTGAAATATGAAAAAGACAAAACTGGCATTCCTTCAAATAATTTAATTGAAATAACGTATGCCGATTTGGTAAGCAAACCAGATGAGGAAATTAAGAATATTTATAAAAATTTGTTAAACGACGATTACAAACGTGTTGAGAAAAATGTAAATGAGTACGTTGATGGAATAAATCATACACTTAAAGATTACAAGTATAAAAGCGAATTTTTAATTCAAGTAAACGCAGAATTGTCTGAAATTATTGCTGCAAGAGGCTATACATTGCTGCATTAATCTTGTATTTTAATAGTCATAGTTTTTTTAGGTGAATTTAATTCAAAATTAGCTTCATCATATTTTGGAGCTCTAAAAACCACTTTATAATCTCTTGAGAAAGCAAAACCTTCTTTAGGCATTCCAATAAAATTTTTGGTCATTTCGCCGTTTTTGTCTTTATCATGAAGCAATCCAACAGCATAATTTCCATAGGGAAGATCTTTAAAAACAATCGTAAAATTTGGAGCAGTAAATTTTGGGATAAAGCGTTGTTCAAGAAAATTACTTTCAGGCCATCCATCAGGACCTTTATTAATACTAATCATAATTTGACCCTCAGTACTTTTCAAACCTGTAACGACTACTTCTAAAGTGCATGTGTTTTGAGCGCTTGTAGCTAATGATGTAAATAAAGTGATTGCGAATAAAAAATATCCTATTTTTTTAAATTTCATTTCAGGAATGGCTAAATATTAAAAATTCATTCAAGTTATAAATTTAAACAATTCTATAAGATGATAAAATTTTGGTGTATTTATATTCTATTTTAAGTGCAATCGTTTGGAAGTTAATATAAGATAGAAATCTGACAAATATGGTGTTATTTAACCAAAGGAACTATTGTACATTTGAATTATGTTTGGTTACATAATAAATACATAATAAGCGGTTATTATATATTAATTAAGTTTGGAAATGAGATCTTTTATTAGGTCTCATTTTTTTTATTTTTCACCCACAAGTTGTTTCATTTCATTTCTATATTTCAACGGACTTTTACCTGTGAATTTTTTAAATAATTTATTGAAATGAGAAAAGTTATTAAAACCACTTTCAAAGCAAATATCATTAATACTTGTTGGATTTTCAGCCAATAATTTTGTTGCATGAACGATTCTAAATTCATTTACAAACTGTGTGAATGTTTTTCCAGTTACTTTCTTAAAATATCGGCAAAATGCAGGAACCGTCATGCTTACCTTTTCAGATATTTCATCTAATGTAATATGTTGGGTAAAGTTTTTTCGTACGTGACTAAAAATGATGTCAATTTTATTATTGTCTTGCGGTTCCACTTCAAATGCAAAACCATCAACGTTTAATAATGAATAGTTCGTGGCAACGGATAAATCATTTAATATTTCCAAAAAATGAATAATACGCTCAATACCGTTATATGTTATTAAGGCTTCAATTTTTGGCCCCACAAGTTGTTTGGTTTCAATATTAAATAAAAGTCCTTTTTTTGCTTTTGCAAATAAGTTTTTAACTTTATGCATTTCAGGAATATTAAAAAAATTATCTCCTAAAAATTCTTCTTTAAATTGAATTAAGGTTTCTTTTCCATTTGTAGTAAACCTGTCTGTAAATCCACTATGTGGTAAATTGGCACCTATTAATATTAATTGACTGTTATCAAAATAGGATAAATGACTTCCAATATGCCTTTTACCTTTCCCTTTATTAACATATACCAATTCAAGTTCGGGGTGAAAATGCCAAAAGGGTAAATTATTCTCAACAATTTCGTTGTGTTGTTTTACTAAAAGTGATTTTCCGAATTCTGGTACAATTTTTTCAAATGCAGGTTTTGTATTTCTCATAACGCCTTAAGTTTATACAAAAGTATAAATATTATATCAAGGTTTCTATATTGAATTCGCATTTATATGTTCTAAATTAACCTTTAATAGGGTTCAGGGTAGTTAAGGAGGTAAAATAATATATAAATTTGAAAAACTTGTTGTTTTTCATGCCATAAAGTCGACATACATTTGCTTCATACTAATATTAAAAAATCTAATGATGAAAAATTTATTAAAAAAAGGTTTACTAGTTGTAATGCTATGTTTTGCAATGGTCGCAAAAGCATCTGATAAAGATGACAATATTAAAGTTACTGTTATTGATTCAAAATTAATTGATTTGGTGCTTCGAAATTTTGATGGTGAATTGGTAATAAGTGTAAAAGATTTAAATGGAAAGGTTTTATATTCTGAAAGTTACAAAGGTTCGAAATTTTCTAAAAAATACGATATTGAAACCTTACCAATGGGTGATTATTTCTTTGAAATTGAAGGTTACACAAAAATTAAATTAATGCCTTTTAACGTAACTTCAAAAGAAGTAAAATTTAACAATGAAATTGAAGTTGTTTATTTTAAACCGATTGTTAGAAGAGATAACGATTTGATTTTTATTTCAAAAATAGCTTTAAAAAATGAATCTTTAACAATTTCTTTAATTGACGATAGTGAAAATGTATTGTATAACGAAACAATAGCAGGAACAGCTACTTTGGGTAAAGTGTTAAATGTTAAAGAATTAAAGAAAGGTTCATATAAATTAGTGTTGTCAAGTGACAACCGTTTTTTTATGGATGAAATAAAAATAGAAAAATAGTAATTTCATATATTACTTAAGTTTGGTTTGAAAAAGAGGTCTTTTAAAAAGACCTCTTTTTCATTTTCTTAAATAGGTAACAAAACTATAATTGAATTTATTTTTTTCATCCGAATTAAAATCTTCTCTCGAAGTTTCTTTCCAAATATTAAAATCAATTTCTGGAAAAAAAACATCTGCTTCAAAGTTCTGGTGAACAAAAGTCAGGTCTAATTTGTCGGCAATATCTAAAGCTTGTTTGTAAATTTCTGCGCCGCCTAAAATATACGGATTCTCATCTTCTTTTGTAGCTTCAATAGCTTCATTTAAAGAGTTAACAACAATACATCCGTGTTGTGTAAAGTTTTTATTTCGGGTAATAATTATAGTTGTTCTGTTTGGCAAAGGTTTCCCTAATGATTCAAAAGTTTTACGTCCCATAATAATATGATGGCCTAAAGTAACTTTCTTGAAGCGTTTTAAATCGGCAGGTAAATACCAAATTAACTTGTTATCTTTTCCTAAAGCATTATTTTTTGCAATCGCTGCAATAATTGTAATCATTCTTCTGTTCCTTTTTTTGTTGAACTTTCTGACTGATTTAATTCGGTATCAGCAGTTTCATTTGTTGTTTTTAGTTGTGTCTCTTTTTCTACTTTTTTTGCTAATTCTTTAATTTTTAGCTCTTGTTTTACTACCAATTTTTCAATTTGCTTTCGTTGCCATGTTTCGTCCATAAATTTATGAGTAACAAAAACATTTACAAAATGAATGCATAATAAAAATAACCAAGCAATAATTGCCCACATAAACCAATCAAACTGATCTCCAACATTCAGAACTTTATTTATTAAAATTAAAAAGACAGAGCCAATTAAAAAAACGATAAAATGGGTATACAGTCTTTTTTTCTGTTTTTGACGTTTTCTTGCGTATTCGTATAATTCGAATTGATCGTTCATAATAGTTTTTTTAAAGAAATTATTTTATTACTAATTTAAGAGGTAATGAATATTTAATGTTTGTAGGTTCTCCCAATAAATATCCGGGCAAGTCTACTTCAGGAAAATAATACAATACTCTTCTGGTTTCAAATTCTAAAGCTTCATTTGGGGCTTTAACTTTTATATTGTCAATTTTTTTAGTGTCTTTATTTATTTCAAACATTGCAAAAATTTTAATAGTTCCCGCAGCGCCAGATCTTTTCGCGATATTGATGTCAAAATTATTAATAATATACGTTGCTATTGTTGTATTGATACATTTTTGAGATGATTTATAAGTTTCATTTTTTTGTTGGCAACCTTTTATTACGGGGTTTAACATATAAAGTACAACGGAACTGCATTTTATTACAGGAATGTCATTTTCTTTTGAAATAATTTGAAGAGAATAGTTGTGTAATTCTGACTTTTCTGGAATATCTAATTCCTCTAATGAAATAAGCTTGAAGCTATTAATAATAGCGTTGTTGAGCGTTATGTTATCGGAATTTGTGCTAATATTAATAATATTATTTTTTTTATTTAAATTGAAATATAAAATGATTGCTTTTTTTCTTTTAGACAAATCTGCATTCAAAATCAGATCCTGAGATAGGTATTGTTTAAAATGATTAGAAAAAACATTATCTAAACTAGGGTTTGTAAATTTTTCCCATTGGCTTATAACATCCTTATTTTCTTGTGAATTCCCTATTGCAGAGGTACAAATAAAAAATAGCATAAAAAGTTTTCTCATAGCAAATTTTGACATTACATACTTTTAACCCACTCTTTGATGTAACCTGTGAAGTCTTCGGTTTCACTTATGGTGTTATCCTTCATTTTTTCTAATGATATTGATAAAAATTTTGCAATATTTTCATTGGAAGAATTTAATAATACATCAATTGAACTTAAAGTTTTTTCATTATCAATTTGATTGATTCTTGCAATAATTTTGTTTTTTAAATCTTGAGTTTTCATTTTTCTTTTTCTTTAAATTATCAATTCTAAAGTTATTGAATTTTTGGTGAAGAGATGCTTAAAGAATTCTTAATTTTCCTTAATAGCTAACTTTATAAAAATCAATATAAATATTTTTAATGTCGCTTGAGATTAAAACTTCAAATTTAAACCGCAACAGCACCTTTAATATGTGGGTGCGGATTGTAACCAACCAAGGTGAAATCTTCAAACTTAAAATCGAAGATATTTTTCACGGCTGCATTTATTTTCATTTGAGGTAATTCTTTTGGCGTTCTAGAAAGTTGTAGTGCAATTTGCTCACTGTGATTGCTGTAAATATGAGCATCACCAAAAGTGTGGATAAAATCTCCGGGTTTTAAATTACAAACTTGAGCCATCATTAAAGTGAGTAATGCATAAGAAGCAATATTAAAAGGAACACCTAAAAATATATCGGCACTACGTTGGTATAATTGGCATGATAGTTTTCCGTCAGTTACATAAAATTGAAAAAAAGCATGGCAAGGAGGTAAAGCAGCTTTGCCATTTGCTACATTTTTAGAAAATGAAACCGAAGTATCAGGTAAAACACTTGGATTCCAGGCAGTAACAATCATTCTTCGGCTATCCGGGTTGTTTTTTATAGTTTCAATTACTTCAGTAATTTGATCAATTCCTTCGCTGTTCCAGTTACGCCATTGATGTCCATATACAGGTCCTAAATCTCCATTTTCATCAGCCCAGGCATCCCAAATTTTTACACCATGTTCTTTTAGATATTCAATATTTGTTTCTCCTTTTAAAAACCAAAGCAATTCATAAATAATAGATTTTAAATGTAATTTTTTTGTTGTTAACATGGGGAAACCTTCACTTAAATCAAAACGCATTTGATAGCCAAAAACACTTTTTGTTCCCGTTCCCGTTCTATCTTCTTTTAAAATTCCGTTTTCGCTAACGTGTTTTATTAAATCTAAATATTGTTTCATTTAAAATGTTTGTTTAAGCGTCTAATCGTTTAAATGAGTAACTGTTAATTTGCTCAACTCAACAATTAAACATAGATTAACCAATAATCATTCCTGCAATAGTTGCCGAAAGTAACGATGCAATGGAGCCACCAATTAAAGCTTTAATTCCAAATTCAGATAAGGTTTTTCGTTGTCCTGGTGCTAAAGAGCCAATACCTCCAATTTGAATGCCAATAGAGGCGAAATTTGCAAAACCACATAACATGTATGTTGCCATTATCACAGATTTACTATATGTTAAATGTGTCAAATTAGCTACATCTTTAAGTTCAGCAAGTTGTATATAACCAACAAATTCACTTGCTGCTAATTTAATACCTAACAATTGTCCCATTAACATAATATCTTCTGTTGCTACACCAATTAACCACATTAAAGGTGAAAATATAGTTCCTAAGATAGCTTCAATTGAGAATTTTTGATAAGGAGTATTGGTTACCATCCAGTCATTTAAGCTTGTAATATCACCAACCCATCCTAAAACACCATTTAACATCGCAATTATTGCAACAAAAACCAGTAACATTGCAGCAACATTTGCGGCTAATTTTAATCCTTCAGTGGTACCATTTGCAATTGCATCTAAAATATTTGAGCCAATTTTTTCTTGGGAAACTTCCACATCCATATTGATTTTTTCGGTTTGCGGATATAACATTTTCGAAATTACAATAGCTCCAGGGGCAGCCATAACTGATGCTGCTAATAAATGTTTTGCGTAATGAAGTCTTAAAACAGGGTCATTTCCACCTAAAAAACCGATATATGCTGCCAAAACACCACCTGCTACCGTTGCCATACCACCAATCATAACCAGCAATATTTCTGAACGGTTCATCCTTTCTAAATAAGCTTTAATCATTAAGGGGGCTTCTGTTTGACCTAAGAAAATGTTTCCTGCAACTGATAAACTTTCAGCACCTGAAATTTTTAATAGTTTGGTCAATAACATAGCCATTCCTTTTACAATTATTTGGATAACTCCTAAATAAAATAACAATGAAGTTAATGCTGAAAAGAAAATAATGGTTGGTAAAATTTGGAAAACAAATATAAATCCGTACGATTCAATATTCATTAAGCCACCAAACAAAAATTCACTTCCTGCTGCCGTGTAATCTAAAATATTGGTAAAAATACCCCCAACAAATTCAAATATTGCCTGAATAAAAGGAACCTTTAAAACACCAATTGCGATTAATAGTTGAGCGCTTAAACCTGCACCTACGGTTTTCCAGTTAATGGCTTTTCGGTTACTGCTAAATAAATAGGCGATTACCAATAAAGAGACCATTCCTAAAACACCTCTTAAAATGGAGTTTAAAGAAAAACCTTGGTTGTCGATTAATGGAGTTGGAATTGTTTCTTGTGCATTTATAAATAAAACACTAAAAAATAATAGTGTAGTTAAACTTAATTTTTTTATCATGTTTTTTTATATTATTTGGAAGAACGTTTGTTGATTTCATCTCTAATCTTTGCTGCCAATTCATAATCTTCATCTAAAACAGCTTTTTCAAGTTTTTCGTTTAACTGTTTTAAATTGTCTTTAGAGTAAGTAGATTTTTTTTCTGGTTTTGGCTTTTGAATCAATTCATCAAGGTCTGTTTTTTCCTTTTCATCGGTTGATTCATCTTTCAATTTTAAATAAATTCCTGCTTTATCTAAAATGTTTTCATAAGTAAAAATAGGTGCGTTAAAGCGGGTTGCCAAGGCAATTGCATCTGAAGTTCTTGTGTCAATAATTTCTTCAATATTATCGCGTTCGCAAATTAAACTCGAATAAAAAACACCATCAACCAATTTATGAATAATGACTTGTTTAATCGCAATTTGAAATCTATCAGCAAAACTTTTAAATAAATCATGCGTTAGTGGGCGAGGTGGTTTTATTTCTTTTTCCAAAGCAATAGCAATTGATTGTGCTTCAAAGGCACCAATTACAATTGGTAGTGTTCGGGAACCATTTACTTCACTTAAAACCAAAGCATATGCTCCGCTTTGTGTTTGGCTATAAGATATTCCTTTAATATTCAGGCGAACTAAACTCATACTTTAAAATTAATAAAAAAGGCTAACTAATCAAAGGACTTTATATCCAATATTAGATAGCCTTTTAAAGAGGCACAATTTAATAAAATTATGCGTTATTAGCCTTAAATTCTTTTAACTTTTCAATTAATTTAGGAACAACTTCAAAAGCATCGCCAACTATACCATAATCAGCAGCTTTAAAGAAAGGAGCCTCTGCATCAGTGTTAATAACTACTTTAACTTTTGATGAATTGATACCTGCTAAATGCTGAATAGCACCTGAAATACCAATTGCAATATATAAATTGGAAGCTACAGGCTTACCAGTTTGACCAACATGTTCACCATGAGGTCTCCAGCCTAAATCAGAAACAGGTTTAGAACAAGCAGTAGCGGCACCTAAAACGTTAGCCAATTCTTCTATCATTCCCCAGTTTTCAGGACCTTTTAAACCTCTTCCTGCAGAAACGACAATGTCAGCATCAGCAATGGTTACTTTTCCTGTTGTTTGTTCAATTTTTTCTGAATTCAAATTGCTTTCAATTATTGAAGGTGAAAAAGTTTCAACATTTCCAGAAACTAAATTTTCTACAATACCGAATGAATTTTTTGACAATCCAATTATTTTAACATCGGTATTGATGATGCAATGGTTAAACGCTTTGCTTGAAAAAGCTTTTCTTTTTACTGTAAAAGGATCGATTGAACTTGGTAATGCTACAACATTACTTGCCAAACCAGCATTTAAATTAACAGCAACAAGTGGAGCTATATACAAACCATTTGTATTTGAATCTATAATTACAATTTGTGAATTTTCTTTTTCAGCAGCTTGTTTAATTACATTTGCAACAATTTTTGCATTAAAAATTTTTAGGTTTTCATTTGAAACACTTAAAACTTTTTCAGCACCATAATTATATAACAAACTAGGTTCGTTTGAATTTATGGTAAGTACAACTAAGGTAGTTCCTAATTGTTCAGCAATTTTTCCCCCATATGAAGTTACTTCAAAAGCTGATTTCTTAAATTTTCCTTCCGAGGTTTCGGCAAAAACTAATACTGACATATATTTTTAGATTTTAGATTTTAGAGGTTGGATTTTAGCTTTTTAAGAGCTGAAATTTGATTCTAAAATGTTTTTGTTTTTTATTTAAGCTGTTAATTATTGAATTTTTCAATACTATATTACTTTGGCTTCGTTGTGTAATAAATTGATAAGCTCATCTACATTATCAACTAACTTACAAGCTGATTTTGACGCTGGCTTTTCAAATGAAGCGGATGCAGTTGCTGAATCGTTTTGTGTAGGTTCAACAACGGTTAATTTTTTTTGACGAGCCATCATAATACCACGCATATTTGGAATTCGTAAATCTTTTTCTTCAACCAAACCTTTTTGACCCGCAATAATTAAAGGTAAATCACATGATAAAATTTCTTTTCCACCATCAATTTCACGAGAAATAGTAGCTTTATTTCCTTCAATCTCAAGGCCAATACAAGCATTTACAAAATTAAAATCTAATAAAGCAGCCAACATTCCAGGAACCATTCCTCCATTATAATCAATCGATTCTTTTCCCGCCAACACCAAATCAAATCCAACACTTTTTACAACTTCTGCCAATTCTTTTGCTACCGTAAAACCATCAGTTGCTTCAGTATTTACTCTAATTGCTTCATCAGCACCTATTGCCAACGCTTTGCGTAAAGTTGCTTCTGCTGAGATATTACCAACGTTTATTACTGTAACTGTTGCGCCTTGTTTTTCTTTAAACCACATGGCACGTGTTAAAGCGAACTCATCATATGGATTTATGACAAATTGCACGCCGTTATTATCAAATATTGTATTGTTTTCTTTAAAATTTATTTTTGAAGTCGTGTCTGGTACGTGACTAATACATACTAATATTTTCATTTTGTTATATATTTGGTGTTAAACTGTAAAATTAAAGTTAAATACAGTATATTTTTACGAATATACTACTTTTTTTTAAAAATGCTATGCACGCATAGTAACATTTTATAAATCATTATTTTTTTGATAGTAAAAATAGAATTGCTTATTTTTGCAATTCGTAAAAAAAAGAAATAATGAAGACAATACAATTTAGAGAAGCTATTTGTGAAGCAATGAGCGAAGAAATGCGTCGTGACGAATCTATTTTCTTAATAGGTGAAGAAGTAGCCGAATATAATGGTGCTTATAAAGCTTCCAAAGGAATGTTAGATGAGTTTGGTGCTAAACGTGTTATTGATTCTCCAATTGCTGAATTAGGTTTTGCAGGGATTTCTGTTGGTGCTGCAATGAATGGTAATAGACCAATTGTAGAGTTTATGACTTTCAACTTCGCCCTAGTAGGTATTGATCAAATTATAAATAATGCAGCAAAAATAAGACAAATGTCTGGTGGACAATTAAATTGCCCAATTGTTTTTAGAGGTCCAACGGGTTCTGCCGGCCAATTAGGAGCAACGCACTCTCAAGCTTTTGAAAACTGGTTTGCAAATACTCCAGGCTTAAAAGTTATTGTACCATCTAATCCTTACGATGCAAAAGGTTTGTTAAAATCAGCTATTAGAGATAATGATCCAGTTATTTTTATGGAGTCGGAACAAATGTATGGTGATAAAATGGAAGTTCCAGAAGGTGAATATTTGATTCCTATCGGTGTTGCTGATATTAAAAGAGAAGGTACAGATGTTACAATTGTTTCTTTTGGTAAAATTATAAAAGAAGCTTATGCAGCTGCAGATGTACTTGAAAAAGAAGGTATTTCTTGTGAAATTATTGACATGAGAACCATAAGGCCTATGGATTTTGAAGCTATTTTTACTTCTGTCAAAAAAACAAATAGATTGGTTATTTTAGAAGAAGCTTGGCCTTTTGCAAGTATTTCATCTGAAATTACTTTTCAAGTTCAGGAAAATGTGTTTGATTATTTGGACGCACCAATTAGAAGAATTACTACAGCTGATACCCCTGCGGCTTATTCTCCAGTTTTAATGGATGAATGGTTGCCAAATTTTAACGATGTTGTTAAGGCTGTGAAAGACGTATTATATATTAAATAAAGTCATTAAATTGCAAAAATAAATTCCTTTTGAGTTTTACTTGAAAGGAATTTTTTATTATTACATAATGTTAAAAAAGAAAATATTTTCAAACCTTCTATTTTTACTGATTTTTTCGGTTGCTTTTGCACAGGTGAAAATTAGTGGATCTGTTATGGATGAAAATAATGAAACCATCCCTTTTGCAAATATCCTTTTTGTTGGCTCTAATGTAGGAACAGTTTCAGATGAAAACGGAAAATTTTATTTAGAAGCAGATAAAACCTATACTGAAATCATAGTTTCATTTTTAGGTTTTGAAACTAAAAAAATCCCTGTTAAAAGTAGAGATTTCAATCTAATCATCACCTTAAAAGAAGAAGCTTCACAGCTAAAAGAAGTATATATTTATAGCGGAAAAGTAAAGAAAAAAGGAAATCCAGCAATTGCCATTTTAGAAAAAGTTTGGGAAAAAAAGCGTCAAAATGGTATTTATATGTTTGACCAATACCAATATGAAAAATATGAAAAATTAGAATTTGACATCAATAATATTGATAGTGCTGTAATTAATAGTAAGTTATTTGATAATATAGAATTTATTTTTGAAGGTGTTGATACATCTAGAATTACAGGAAAAACATTTTTACCTATTTTTATCAACGAATCGGTATATCAAACCTATGGTGACAATACAAAAAACAGGGTTAAGGAAGATATTGTAGCTAATATTAATTCAGGTTTTAGCACCAATCAAAATATTATTGCCTTTATTAAAGATTTGTATGTAGAATATGATATTTATAGTAGTTATATAAAAATATTTGATAAAAGTTTTGTTAGTCCAGTTTCAAAAGCAGGAACCTTATCTTACAATTATGTATTAGCAGATAGTGCTTTTATTGACAATAAATGGTGTTACAATATTTTGTACTACCCAAGAAGAAAAGGGGAATTAACTTTTAAAGGTGATTTCTGGGTGAATGACACCACGTTTGCTGTGAAAGAAATTAATATGCAAGCAAATAAAAGTGCGAATATAAACTGGGTAAAGGACATTTATATTGAACAGGAATATCATGTATTAAGTGATACTGTTTTCTTGTTGAAAAAAGATTATATGATGTCGGATTTCAGTTTTGGTAAAAAAGATGCGTCTAGAGGTGTATATGGAAAACGTACTACCATGTTTAAAGACTATGTTTTTGATGAACCTAAAACAGATAAATTTTACAAAGAAGTTGTTGATGCATACGATGAAGAAATTTACAATAAAGGAGCCGATTTTTGGAATAAAAACCGTCAGGAGAAATTGAGTGAAAATGAGCAGGGAATATATAAACTTATAGATACTTTAAAAACGGTTCCGAAATTCAAACGCTTGTATGATTTAATGTCAATTATTGGCTCAGGGTATGTGGAATTTAATAATTTTGATTACGGACCAATTTATTCAACTTTTGGAGTGAATGATGTCGAAGGATTCCGTTTGAGAGTTGGAGGAAGAACTTATTTTGGCCCAAATGACAAATGGCGTATCCAGTCTTATTTGGCATATGGTTTTAAAGACACCCAATTTAAATACGGCGTCTCAGGAAAATGGATGTTAGAACCAAGAAGTAGATTTACAATTGGTGGAGGAAACAGAAGAGATGTTGAACAAATAGGAGTGAGTTTAACAACTACTAACGATATTTTAGGAAGAAGTTTTGCTTCATCAGCCATTTTTGCAAGTGGTGATAATAGTAAGTTAACTTCTATAAATTTATCTAATTTTTATATTTCTATTGAGCCTAGAAAAAATTTAAATTTTAGAATTGGCACATCATACCGAACGTTAAAATCGGCTTCTCCAGAAACATTTAATTTAGATTGGTGGGTTGATAAGGAAGATGGAATTAAAGATTATAAAACAATTCAATCAGAAATAGATTTTTCAATTAACTACACACCAAATAGAAAAACCATTGGCTGGGGTGTTGAGCGAAATGAAGTTTCAAGTACTTACACAACATTATTTTTAAATTATTCACAGGGAGTTAAAGGTGTTTTTCAAAGCGATTTTGATTATCAAAAATTACAATTTTATTATCGTCAGCCAATACTAATTGGTGGTTTTGGAAGAATGTTTACCACTTTTGAAGTTGGGAAGATTTTTGGAGAAGTACCTCTTGGTTTGTTAAGTGTTGTTCCTGGAAACCAGTCTTACTCTACCATTGAAAATACATATTCTTTGCTGGATTATTATGAATTTGTAACCGATACTTACGCATCTATTCATGTAGATCATAATTTTAACGGGCGGTTTTTCTCCAGAATTCCATTGTTTCGCAAATTAAATTGGCGTGAATTGGTTGGTGTAAAAGCTGTTTGGGGATCAATTTCAGATGAAAATATTGCCTTAAATGCTTCAAATATTACATATGTTGCTCCAACAAAAATGTACTATGAATATAGTTTTGGTATTGGAAATATTTTTAAAGTATTAAGGATAGATTTTAATTGGAGAGGAAATTACAGAGATGCTCCTAATGCAAATAATTTCACCATAAAAGCAGCTGTTGGTATTCATTTCTAAAAAAAAAATACTAGTAGTGGGATTCCATTATGAATTTTGTATTTTTGTCAAAATAAAAAAATAAAATATGGCTATTAAACTAAGAAACACATTTGATGTATTAATTGAAATTCCAAAAGGAAGTAGAAACAAATATGAATATGATTTTACTTTACATAAAATACGTTTTGATAGAATGTTGTTTTCATCTATGATGTATCCTGGAGATTACGGATTTATTCCTGAAACTTTGGCTTTAGACAAAGATCCATTGGATGTTCTAGTTTTAGGAAGTGAACCAACGTTTCCAATGTGTGTTATGGAAGTAAAAACTATTGGAGTGTTTCATATGACAGATGAAAAAGGCCCGGATGAAAAATTAATTTGTGTTCCAGTATCTGACCCAATTTGGAATAATTTAGAAGATATTTCAGATATGAACCCTCACCTAGTTAGAGAAATAGAGCATTTCTTTCAAGTTTATAAAGATTTAGAAAAAAAGAAAGTTGATGTTGGTGGTTGGGGTGATGCGGCCGAAGCCTATGAAATTTTAAATACGAGTATAGAACGCTATGAAAATAGTGAACATAAAAAGAAAAGAACATTTACAATATAAGTTTGTAAATCATATACAATGAATTCATTAAACCATCTTTTAAATTAAAAGGTGGTTTTTTTTATCACTTGTATTTTACTATTTTAGCCCACTTCAAATATTAATTAACTAAATCTTACATTAAAAAATGGAATTAATCGTGAATTATTTGCCTTTGTTTGGGGTATTGGCACTTGTGTTTGTTTTTTTTAAAAACGCATGGGTTACCAAACAAGACAAAGGAAATGCAAAAATGTCAAAAATCGCGAAACACATTGCCGATGGAGCAATGTCGTTTTTAAAAGCTGAGTACAAAGTATTGGCAATCTTTGTATTCGCTGTTGCCATTTTATTATATTTTAAAGGAGCAAATGAAATTGGATCAAACGGTATGGTAGCAGTATCATTTATTGTTGGGGCAGTTTGTTCTGCTTTAGCAGGCTTTATTGGAATGAAGGTTGCAACAAAAGCGAATGTAAGAACAACTCAAGCGGCTAGAACATCTTTAGGTAAAGCGTTAGAAGTTGCTTTTGCTGGTGGTTCAGTTATGGGAATGGGTGTTGTTGGATTAGGTGTTTTAGGATTGAGTGGATTATTTATGATTTATCAAATCATGTGGCCAGGTGCTGAAAACATTCCAATGGTGCTTAATGTACTTTCTGGATTTTCATTAGGCGCTTCCTCAATTGCATTATTTGCACGTGTTGGAGGTGGGATTTACACCAAGGCAGCTGATGTTGGTGCAGATTTAGTAGGTAAAGTTGAAGCAGGAATTCCTGAAGATCATCCATTAAATCCAGCTACAATAGCGGATAATGTTGGGGATAACGTAGGTGACGTTGCTGGTATGGGTGCAGATTTGTTTGAATCATATGTTGGTTCAATTATTGGTACAATGGTTTTGGGAGCTTTTATTTTAACTCCAAATTTTAATGGCTTAGGTGCTGTTTATTTACCATTAGTATTGGCCGCTGTTGGTATTGTTTTGTCAATAGTTGGAACATTTTTTGTTAAAGTTAAAAATGAAGAAAGTCCTCACAAGGCTTTAAATCTTGGAGAATTTGGCTCAGGTTTTCTAATGATTGTAGCTTCTTATTTTATAATTACATCTTCTGGGTTGTTACCAGATGAGTGGATTGCTGATGGTGTTCAATATAGTTCATTGGGTGTATTTTGGGCAACTTTAGCTGGCTTGGTAGCTGGTTTTTGTGTTGGTAAGGTAACCGAATTTTATACTGGAACAGGAACTGTACCTGTACTATCAATTGTAAAACAATCTGAAACTGGTTCAGCCACAAATATTATTGCAGGTTTAGGGGTTGGTATGATGTCTACCGCTATGCCAATTCTGTTAATTGCTGCGGCTATAATGGTATCTCATCATTTTGCAGGACTGTACGGTATTGCAATTGCTGCGGTTGGAATGTTAGCAAATACAGGTATTCAATTAGCAGTTGATGCTTACGGACCAATTTCTGATAACGCCGGTGGTATTGCTGAAATGGCTGAATTGCCTAAAGAAGTTCGTGAACGTACTGATAAGTTAGATGCTGTTGGTAATACAACTGCTGCTATTGGAAAAGGTTTTGCGATAGCTTCAGCAGCATTAACTGCTTTGGCCTTGTTTTCAGCATTTATGAAAACAGCAAATGTAACTGCAATTGACGTTTCTAAACCTGATATTATGGCTGGTTTATTAGTAGGTGGGATGTTACCGTTTGTTTTTTCAGCTTTGTCTATGAAAGCGGTGGGAAGAGCTGCAATGGCTATGATTGAAGAAGTTCGTCGTCAGTTTAGAGACATTCCTCAATTAAAAGCAGCTTTGGAAATTATGAGAAAATACGATTCTGATATGTCAAAAGCAACTGTTGAAGAAAGAGCAATATTTGATGAAGCAGATGGTTATGCAGAATACGAGAAATGTGTTGAGATTTCAACAGAAGCATCTATTAAAGAAATGGTCTTACCAGGTTTATTGGCCTTGGCTGTTCCTGTTGGCGTTGGTTATTTGGGTGGTCCTGAGATGCTAGGTGGTTTATTGGCTGGTGTTACAACTTGTGGAGTGTTAATGGCTATTTTCCAATCAAACGCAGGTGGGGCTTGGGACAATGCTAAAAAAATGATTGAAGAACAAGGAGGAAAAGGAACTGAAGCGCACAAAGCGTC
>Ga0102815_10001123_pt1 | contig 16955 bp, 15 predicted proteins | sample ColrivemetaGS759_FD_79113 | JGI IMG/M metagenome (GOLD analysis project Ga0102815, IMG submission 79113) | Estuarine microbial communities from the Columbia River estuary - Ebb tide ETM metaG S.759 | ecosystem: Environmental > Aquatic > Marine > Intertidal zone > Estuary | place: USA: Columbia...
GAATGGCAAAAAACATGGATGAACAGATTGGATAATAATTGTTTGTTTATTTCAGCTTTAAACAAAGAAAATATAGAAGAATTTAAAGAACGTGTTTTTGAAGAGGTAAAAAAAATCCATATAACGCGTTTTCCGTATAACGACTTTTTATATGAAGAATATGTAGATGGAAATTAATTTAGCTATTCTTCTGCTTTTTTATCGTTAATTAAGCCAATTTTTTTAGCTCTATTTTCCCAATTTTTACGTGCTAATAGTTGTAAATCTGCAACATTATCACTTTCGTCCATTATTTCAAGTCCAAGTAAGGTTTCAATAACATCTTCCATGGTAACAATACCACTGGTAGTTCCATATTCATCAACAACCAATGCAATATGTTCACGTTGTGCAACAAATCGTTCAAATAAATCTGGTATTGGCAAATTGCGATTGGTTATTATTATTTCACGCTTAATTGCTGAAAGTGGTTTTTTTCCATTACCATTAATAATTTCTTCCATTAACTCATCTTTAAGAATTACGCCTGTAATATTATCCGAATTGTCTTTATAAATAGGAATTCTTGAAAAATGTAATTTAGGATGTTCAGTAAAAAAATCTTGAATAGTACTATCTTCTGAAGCGGTAGTTATAACGGTTCTTGGAGTCATAATATCCTTAGCCTCAACTTCTTTAAAAGTTAGCAAATTTTTAATAATCGCACTTTCATTTTTCTCAAAAACGCCTTCTTCTTGAGCAATATCTGCCATGGCATGAAAATCTTCTCTACTCAAAATTGATCCATGACCTTTTTTCCCTCCAATAAGTTTAGTTGTCAATTGCAATAGCCATAAAATACCTGTCCATTTTAATGGAAAAATTAATGCAACCAAAGCAATTGAGGTGAAATTGGCTAATTGTTTCCAATAAGTAGCGCCAATTGTTTTTGGAATAATTTCTGAAGCTACCAATATTAAAATTGTCATTAAGGCAGAAACGATACCAACGGTATTTATGCCAAAAATATTTATTTTATATTCTAAATGTTCAGCTTGTACACCAACTAAAATTGCGCCAACGGTATGTGCAATGGTATTAACTGTTAAAATAGCAATTAAAGGTTTGTCAATATCAGTTTTTAGGTTCTCTAGAACAAATGCATATTTTTTACCTTCTTGCTTTTTAATAGTAATAAATGTTGAGGAAACACTCAATAATACAGCTTCTAATATAGAGCACAAAAATGAAAAAAAGATTGAAATTGCAGCATAAAAAAGCAGTAACGACATTGTAATATTGGTTTAGAAGGCAAATTTAGTTAATATTAAGGCAACTTTGAAATAAATAATATGCACTGAAACCTTCACTGCATATTTGCTATAACTGTTTTGAAAATTATTTTTCGTTGATTTTCTATGGGTTTTATAAAATCTAATTCATTAATATCTGGCAAGTTAAAATAAATAAATAAAAACTCAATTTCATGAGTTTGTAATTAGAAGCATATCAAAGCTATTATTTTAGGCTTTTTTTGAGGTTTGAAATTTAACTCAACATCAATTTTGCTTTTAACAAAGCATTGTATAATAAATCTATTTCTTCAAAAGTATTGTAAAAAGCAAAAGAGGCACGTACAGTTCCAGGAATTTTATAGAAATCCATAATTGGTTGGGCGCAGTGGTGACCTGTTCTTACAGCAATTCCTAATTTATCAATAATAGACCCAATATCATAAGGGTGAATTTCATCAATATTAAATGAAATTACGGATGTTTTATTTTTTGCTGTTCCATAAATTTTTAAGCCTTCAATTTCAAGAAGTTTTTTTGTGGCATAATGCAACAATTCATTTTCGTAGGCAGCAATGTTTTCAAAACCAATACCGTTCATATAATCAATAGCAGTTCCAAATGCAATTACACCAGCTATATTTGGAGTGCCAGCTTCAAATTTGTGGGGTAAATCGGCATAGGTGGTTTTTTCAAATGTTACTTGTTTAATCATTTCTCCACCACCTTGGTATGGGGGAAGTTTGTTCAACCACTCTTCTTTCCCATATAAAATTCCAACACCTGTTGGACCACATAATTTATGAGCTGAAGCTACATAAAAATCTACATCTAAAGCCTGAACATCTGGTTTTATGTGCGGGCAACTTTGTGCGCCATCGATTAAAACGGCAGCTCCAACTTTGTGCGCTTTATCGATAATTTCTTTGATTGGATTGATGGTTCCAAGGGCATTAGAAACATGATTTACAAATACCAGTTTTGTTTTTTTAGAAAGTAACTCGTCATAAACATTCATTAGTAATTCGCCTTCATAACTCATTGGAATTACCTTTAAAATAGCACCTGTTTTTTCGCACAACATTTGCCAAGGTACAATGTTTGAATGGTGTTCCATAGCTGAAACTATAATTTCATCACCTTCATTTAAAAGCGAAGTAAATCCAGTTGAAACAACATTAATGCTATGTGTTGTGCCAGCAGTTAATATAATTTCGTGACTTTTTTTAGCATTGAAATGGTGTTGTAATTTGATACGAGCTTCTTCATAAGCGTTGGTAGCTTTCTGACTTAATGTATGAACGCCTCGGTGAATATTTGAATTTATGGTGGTGTAGTAGTTCACAATACTATCAATAACCACTTGTGGTTTTTGACTTGTTGCGGCATTATCTAAATAAACAAGCGGTTTTCCGTTTACTTTCTCTTTTAAAATAGGAAAATCAGCTCTGACTTTTTGAATATCTATCATGGACTCTTTTTAGAATGATTCTAAATACAAAATTACAAAATTGCTATTATCTTATGTGGTCTTTTTATAACTAATTATAGCTAAAGTATTCATAATAATAGCATAACCAAGTGTTTTTAAAAAAAGAGGAAGAATATCTGTAAAATGAGAACCTTTTAACATGACCATTCGCATCACTTCAACAAAATATTTTATTGGATTAAATTCTGTTAAATATTGTGCCCAAACCGGCATACTTTCAATAGGTGTAAAAAGCCCGCTCATTAAAATAAAAATCACTGTAAAAAACCAGGAAATAAACATGGCCTGTTGTTGAGTTTCTGTAAAATTTGAAATAAAGAAACCGATTCCTAAAATCACTAAAAGATATATCGAAGTGAATAAATACAATAAAAAAATACTGCCAACAATTGGTACATTAAATAATAATTTTGCAATTATTAATCCGATGGTTAACAAGCCAAAACCGATAATCCAAAACGGGAATAATTTACCAATTATAAATTGATGTTTTTTTATTGGAGTTACGTTTATCTGCTCTAAGGTGCCAATTTCTTTTTCACGAACAATGTTCATTCCCGATAAAAATAAAGTTATCATAGTAACCAATAAAACCAAAATTCCAGGAACCATAAATGTTTTGTAATTTAAGGTTTCATTATACCAAAAAGAGGGGATGCTGGTAATGCTTTTAGGTATATTTATTTGATTTGAAGTTGATATCAATTTAGCCTGAGCATTCTTGTTAAAATCTTTTATAATTTGATTGATATATACGTTTTCTACGCCAGCAGCTGCGCCATCAATTGCATTAATTGTTAAAGCTAAATCGGTCGTTTGTTTTTTTATTAAATTTCTTTCAAAATGCTGAGGAATTTCTAAAATAATATCAACTTCACCTTTTAACATTGCGGAATTTGCCAATTTGTTAGAAGGGAAATCGGTGAGGACATTAAAATAAGTAGAAGCATCAAATTTTTCGATTAATGCCCTTGAAAATGAAGTTTTATCATGATCAATATAGGAAAATTTAATGTTTTTTATTTCAAAAGTGGCCGCATTTGAGAGAATTACCAATTGTAAAATGGGTAAAACAAAAATAATAGGCAACATCCCTTTATTTCTAAAGATTTGTTTGAACTCTTTTTGTATGATGTATCCTATTGTTTTCATTTTACTCTAAACGTATTTTATATTTCTTAACACTTAGTGCAATAAAGATTAGTGTCATTCCAATTAAAATCAAAGTTTCCTTCCAAATAAATGAAATTCCTACACCCTTAATCATAATTGCTTTTAAAATTATTATAAACCATTTTGCAGGAATTATATAGCTTATTATTTGTAGAGGAAGTGGCATACTTGAAACGGGAAAAATAAATCCAGATAATAAAATAGTTGGTAGCATTAAGGCCATTAATGAAATCATCATGGCTGTTTGTTGTGATGCCGAAATAGTAGATATTAAAATTCCTAGTGCAAGTGATGTGATAATAAATAAAATACTTTCTATAGCCAATAAAAATAAACTGCCCTGCACAGGCATTTTAAATACAAAAATGCTTAGTAATACAATTATTATTGCATTTATAATTGATAAAAAAATATAGGGAACAACTTTTCCAATAATTACTTGAAATGGCTTTAAAGGTGAAACCAATAATATTTCCATTGTCCCTAATTCCTTTTCTCTCGTTATTGAAATGGAGGTCATCATTGCTGAAACAAGCATTAATATAATAGTCATAACTCCTGGGACAAACATAAAAACACTTTTTAATTCGGGGTTGTAAACCATTCGTGTTTTAGAAACAATTTGATAGGGTGTTTTTACAGTTTTATTAATTTCTTGCTGATAGTTTTGTAAAATAGCATTGATATAATTACTAATTGTATTTGCAGTATTAGGATCGGTTGCATCTGCAATTACCTGTACTGTTGCGCTATTTTTCTTTCCTAAATTTTTACTGAAGTCTTTTTCAAAAATAAGTACAGCTTTTATGATTCCTTTTTGAAAAGCAGTTTCAATGTCAGCCTCATTTAAAATGGATGCTTTGATGCTAAAATATTTAGAAGCTCCAATTTTATTGATAATTTCTTGAGTTGTAACCTCTTTTGAATGATCTAAAATGGCAATATTAACATTGTTTATTTCATTCGTAATAGCAAAACCAAACAACATAATTTGAGCTATTGGCATACCAAAAAGGATGAATAAGGAGCGCTTATCTCTAAAGATATGGTAAAATTCTTTTTTTATAAATCCTATAAATCGTTTCATATTTAGCTCGAATTCCTCCAAAGGGAAGATTTTCATTGTTTTTTCAACTTTATATTTTTCAATATTCAACAAAAAAATTATTGCCTATTTGCATAACTTCTTAATACTCACTACTCACTACTCATTTCCTCTTGCTAACTTTAAAAACACATCATTCATATTTGATGAATTGTACTTTTCTTTTAATTTTTTTGGTGTATCGAGCGCTTCAATTTTTCCATCAACCATAATTGAAACTCGGTCACAATATTCAGCTTCATCCATATAATGTGTGGTTACAAAAATCGTGGTTCCTTCGTTGGCTGTTTTATAAATCATTTCCCAAAACTGTCTGCGTGTAATTGGGTCAACTCCTCCTGTTGGTTCGTCTAAAAAAATAATTTTTGGCTGATGCAAAAGCGCAACTGAAAACGAGATTTTTTGTTTCCATCCTAAAGGCAAAGAACCAACTAATTTTTTGCTGATCTCCTGTAAGTTTAATTCCTCAAGTAGCTTAGCTGTTTTTTCTTTAATTTCATACCTTGACAATCCGTAAATTCCTCCGAAAAAAGTAATATTTTCTTTCACGGTTAAATCGTCGTACAAAGCAAATTTCTGACTCATATAACCAATATTTTTTTTAATTGAATCAGGGTCTTTATATACATCAAACCCAGCAACAGCTGCATTTCCAGAAGTTGGTTTTGATATACCAATCAACATTTTCATGGCAGTTGTTTTTCCTGCGCCATTTGCTCCCAAAAAACCAAATATCTCTCCTTTTTTTACTTCAAAAGAAATAGCATTTACAGCGATAAAATCACCGAATTTTTTTGTTAAATTTTCAACCTTTATGATGATTTCTTTTGACATTTTATTGTTTGGATAGCTCCATAAAAGTATCTTCTATGGTAGCTTCTGTTTGGTTAATTTGAATATTTTCTAAATTTTTAGCTTCTAAATATTGCTTTAAATGAGTCGGGTTAAAATTTGTTCTTTGATCGGTATAATGCACAAACTCACCAAAAGGATATACACTGTAATTATGCTCATATTTATTGAGGTTTTCAATAAGTTTGTACATATTGTTTGCGCTAATATTATAAATAGTTTTAGGGTAGTGTTTTACAATTTCTTGGGGAGTCTCAATTTCTAAGATTTTTCCATCTTGAATTAAAGCAATTCTATCGCATAAAGCAGCTTCATCCATATAAGGTGTTGAAACCAACATGGTAATTCCTTTTTGTTGCAAGCGTTTTAACATTTCCCAAAATTCTTTCCTAGAAACAGGATCAACCCCCGTGGTTGGTTCATCTAAAAAAAGCACTTTTGGTTTGTGAATTAAAGCACAGCACAAGGCTAATTTTTGTTTCATTCCTCCTGATAGCTTTCCAGCTCTTCGGTTTTTAAAAGGTTCAATTTGTATGTAAATATCCTTTATTAAATCGTAGTTTTCTTCAATGGTAGTTCCGAAAATTGTTGCAAAAAATTCCAAATTTTCTTCAACTGTTAAATCTTGATACAATGAAAATTTTCCTGGCATATAGCCCACACAGTTCCGAATGCTTTTATAGTTATTTACAACGTCAAAACCAGCAACAGTTGCTTTTCCTTCATCGGCAAATAAAAGAGTGGTTAGAATTCTAAACAAGGTTGTTTTTCCTGCACCGTCTGGACCAATCAATCCAAACAATTCACCTTCCTTTACCTCAAAAGAAATGTCTTTTATGGCTAAAGTTTTATTGAATGATTTACTGATATTTTTTACTGAAATACTCATTTTTTTATCCTAAATATTCCGAAAAGGAAAGCGTTTTTTGTTTTTTAACGACAAACTCTGATTACTGTATAAACCACATCTCAGCTGGCATTCCAATTTTTAAACTTCCATCGTTTTTCACATCAATTTTAACGGCATACACCAAGTTTACACGCTCTTCTTTTGTTTGAATTATTTTAGGTGTGAATTCAGCTTCAGAAGCAATCCAGAAAATAGTTCCTGAGTAGTTTTTCAAACCGTTTTTATCATCAATTTTTACAGTTACTTCTTGACCTATTTTAATACTGGAAAGCTGTTTTTCACTTATATAAACTCTTAATTGCATAGTGGTTAAATCGGCAATTTTGTACAATGGTTTACCAAAGGAAGTAATTTCATTTGGCTCAGCGTATTTGGCTAAAACAGTTCCGTTAATAGGATTTTCGATGATACTTTTTTCAAGTTGATCATCAATTTGTTGAATTTGAACATCAATATTTTTTAGCTCATTAACAACTGGAGCATTTTGAATTTCAATACTTCTAATTTGATTGTTTAGTACGTCAATTTTTCCGTCGATATCATCTAATTGTTGTTTTGTAGCAGCATTTTCTTTGAGTAAATTTTCAATTCTGTTTTTGGAAATTTTGGCGGTTTTTAACTGGGCATTTAACACATTAATTTGTGATAAAACCCCTTTAGATTTTGAAGAGACCACGTTTTTTGAAACCAACAATTGCTCTTTTTTTAAATTTAAAGGAATGGTATCTATATAACCCACAATTTGATTGTTTTTTATGGTTTGCCCTTCTTCAACAATGAATTGAATTAATTTTCCATGATTCTCAGCTGAAACTGTAATTTCAGTTGCTTCAAAATTGCCATAACCATCTGCTTTTTCATTATTTTTACATGAAATAACGCTGCTGGCAATCATTAAACCTAAAAGGAGTTTATAATTTTTCATAAAACTTCTACTATTTAATATCTAACTTTTAATTTTTAACTTTTTTTAATAGCTGTGGTCTATTTTAAATACTTCCAACTTAATTACCCTTGGTTACATTATAATTTGCTTTGGCCAACAATAACTGAATTTTATGGGTGTTTAAATTGTTTTCTGCTTCGTATAAATTTGTGAGTTCTGTGATATATGCTGATGAGGTAGTGACGCCATTTTTCAATTGAGATGCTGTAGTTTTCAGTATCTTTTCACGCAACGCAATAATATCTTCATCAGATTTAATAAAAGATTCAATTTTACTGATTTCCGATTTTTGCTCGTTTAACTCAATATTCGTATTAAGATTAAAAATTTCCATTTCATTGTCTACAATATCTTTATTTATCAGAAGCGATTCACGCTCTTTTTTATTCGCATTCCAATCAAAAACTTCCCAGTTTAATTTTACACCTACCCAATAATACGTTTTGAAATCATTTTCGAGCATGTTCAAACCTGGATTTCCCAAACCACCAGTGGCAAAACCCATAATTTGAGGTGTGTTTTGTTTAGAAATTAAGTTTTCTGAAGTTTCAATTTGGTCTTTTTTTAACTGAAATAAGTCCAATTCTGGACGAGTAATTTCAAGAGCTGTATCGGAAATAACTTCAGGATTTTCAAAAGCTATTGTTGTACTAATTTCACGGCCAATTAATTTTGATAAGGTTTCAATTAAAGTTTTTTTAGTGGCCTCAATTTCAAAAAACTGTTGTTCAATTTTCAGTATTTCAACTTCTAAAACAGCTTCGGAACTTGGTAAAATGATTCCAAATGTTATTCCTGCTTTTACTTCCTTTAACTGAGCCTCTAACTGACTTTTTTTAGCCGAAAGCAAATCTTTTTTTTCTTGTAAATTTAAAATTGAAAAATACAATTGATTGACTTGTTTTTTGAGAAGGTACAAACTGACTTCAATTTGTTTTTGCTTGGTTTTTAATTCGGCAGCTTTTAGGTCAGCGGCCGCATCAATTTTTCCTCCAGCATAAATCAGTTGATTAATGGAAATATTGGTTTTGTACTGATCTAAATTGGGCGCTTCAAACTTTGTTCCCGGAATTGAAATTAGCATTTGGGTAACATCCGATTGATAAGTTGCTTGTATTAAAAAATCAAATTGAGGTAATTTACCAGTATTTATAATTTCTAAATCAAGTTTGTTTTGTTTCGCTAATAAATCGTTTTGTTTGGCAAGAGGATAATTTTTTTGAATTAATGTATAACACGTTTTTAAGCTTAATTTTTCTTGTGAAGAAACACCAATTGATAGAAGAATGATACTGTAAAATGTTATTTTTTTCATTGGTTTAAACTTTTATGGAATTGATGATAAATGCTGAAACTTCAGTTTTCCGATCTTCAACCAATTGTTTATAGTCTTCATTGTTAATGCTTAAAAATCCTTTCAATAGAGGAGCTGCGATAAAAGGAAATATATTTAAAGCAACAATATTTATTAATAATTGTTCTGTTTTAATTGGTTTGATAATCCCTGCTTCAATATTTTCTTGTACCTGTTTTTTAAATTTATCAATTGTTGGAAAATGTTGTTCTGAAGTTAATTTTGTTATAAATTCAGGATTTCTATTCAATTCCTGAATGATAAAATTTGGTAAATATGGGTGTTTAATTACAAACGAAATATAATTATTGGTGAAGTTTTTAATTTTATCAAATAATGAAGAATCATCATTTAAAACCTTATTCAATTGAGGCGCTAAGAGTAAAAAGGCATTTTTAAAAACGGCTTCAAAAAGCAATTGTTTACTACGGTAATAGTAATGCAACAAAGCTTTATTAATCCCTGCTTCATCTGCAATTTCTTGCATGCGAGCACCCTCCATTCCTTTTTGTTGAAAAATTCGTTTTGCGGCATTTAATATCCCTGTTTCGGCAGAAATGTCTTTTTCTTTTTTCATTATAATTAACTGTATAGTTTAACCAAATGGTTAACAAATATAATAACTTTTTTTGAATCGACAAAAAAAGTTAATTTTACGACCATCAATAAAATGAATTACAATGAAAAAAGTTTTAAAATATAGTTTATACTTGCTATTCTTAACGGCCATTTACTTTGGTTATGCCAATTTTCAAAAACTGGTTTTAATTTCTGGTCATTCGGCTAAAAGTGTTGCTTCTAACATTTTTGTTGCTGATAGATCACAAGCGTCTGTTGAAGTTTCTGACAATGGTTTTTCTCCAGTTTCATTAGCAACTAATAAAGTGGATTTTGAAAATAAATCGGTTACAACCAAAGTTTTCGGATTAAAAAGTAGAACAGCGGTTTACAGAGAAGGATTGGGTACTGTTGTAACAAATAAAGAATATGATGCGAATGCTGCTTATTTAGTTCCCAAGAGAAATAAAACTCCTAAAAATTTACCATTTCCATATGGGGATTTACCACAAAAAGACACCGTTTTCACAAACATTAATTATCAAAAGTTAAATCAAATAGTTGACACTTATTTTAATGAGAATACGGCAACAAGCACAACCAGATCTTTTCTTGTAATTTATAAAAATCAAATAATTGCTGAGAAATATAGTGAAGGATTTGATGAAAAATCTTTAATCTTAGGTTGGTCTATGGGAAAAAGTTTAATGAGTGCAGTTTGTGGCGTATTGAATTTTCAAAGTAAATTAAATGTTGAAGATCCTGCACCAATACCAACATGGAAAAATGATGACCGTTCAAAAATCACCATCAATAATTTATTGCAAATGAATAGTGGTTTGGAGTGGGAAGAGGATTATACAAAAATTTCAGATGTAACAAAGATGCTGTATTTAGACACAGATATGACAAAATCACAAATTGACAAACCATTGATAGGAAAACCAAATGAAACTTGGAATTACTCGTCAGGAACATCTAATTTATTGAGTGGTATTATTAGAAGTAAGTTCAAAACACATCAGGAATATTTAGATTTTTGGTATACTGATTTATTTGATAAAATTGGCATGCATTCTATGATTTTTGAAACTGATTTGGCAGGAAATTATGTGGCGTCTTCCTACGGCTGGGCAAACACTAGAGATTGGGCTAAATTTGGATTGCTATATTTGAATAAAGGCAATTGGAATGGCGAACAAATTATGAGTGAAGATTGGGTGAAATATACAGCAACGCCCACAAATGGTTCGGAAGGTGTTTACGGCGCACAGTTTTGGTTAAATGCAGGTGGGCATATGAAGGATGTTCCAAATGATATGTTTTTTGCTGATGGCTATCAAGGGCAGCGCGTAATTATCATTCCTTCAAAAGAGTTGGTTATAGTGCGCTTAGGGGTTAATTACAGTCAATTAGAGGAACAGTTAAAGCATAGAAAGATTCAACCTGAAGAAAATAAAGATGTGGTTGAATTTGAATTAGGTAATATAGCTTATAATAAGCTGTTAAAAGATATTTTGTCTACCATTGAATAGATAGTTTTTTTTATTTTAGTTATATAATAACAAAATAAAACACTTCAAAAATGCTAATTATCAATCTTTTAAATAATTTTTTGTTCCAAATTAGGAACGGGTTAGTTTAAATATCATTGAATACAAAAAACCACACATTTGTGGTTTTTTGTATTCAATGATATTTTTTAGTCGTTAAACCAAACCGTTTTCAATTAAATATTCACCAATTTGAACGGTGTTCGTTGCAGCGCCTTTACGAAGGTTATCAGCAACAATCCACATATTTAATGAATTTGGTTGCGACTCATCTCTACGAATACGACCCACAAAAACTTCATCTTTATTATGCGCGTACATTGGCATTGGATAGGTATTTGTATCTAAATTATCTTGAACAATAACCCCAGGAGTTGCTGCTAATAATGTGCGAACTTCACCCAAATCGAAGTCATTTTCAAACTGAACATTTACAGCCTCTGAATGTCCCCCGGCAGTTGGAATACGAACCGCGGTTGCAGTAACCGAGAACGAGTAATCATCTAAAATTTTCTTAGGCTCTTTAACCAGTTTCATTTCTTCTTTCGTGTATCCGTTTTCTAAGAAAACATCACATTGCGGTATTGCATTTCTGTTAATTGGGTAATGATAAGCCATTTCCCCTTTAATACCATTTGCTTCGTTTTCTAATTGTTGAACCGCTTTTACACCGGTTCCGGAAACAGATTGATAGGTTGAAATAACAACACGTTTCATTTTGTATTTTTTATGCAAAGGTGCCAATGCCATTACTAACTGAATTGTTGAACAGTTTGGGTTTGCAATAATTTTATCATCTTTGGTTAATACGTTTCCGTTAATTTCAGGAACAATCAATTTTTTTGAAGGATCCATTCTCCAAGCTGAAGAATTATCTACCACAGTACAGCCTACTTCCGCAAATTTTGGAGCCCACAATTCGGATGTTGTTCCTCCAGCTGAAAATAATGCGATATCTGGGCGGGCATCAACAGCATCTTGCATTCCAATAATTGTATAATTTTTCCCCTTATATGCTAATTGTTTGCCAACAGAACGTTCTGAGGCTACTAACAATAATTCAGTAATTGGAAAATTACGCTCCGCTAAAACTTGTAACATAACATTACCTACCATTCCGGTAGCGCCTACAACAGCTACTTTCATCTTTCTATTTTATTAATTTTAATAATAGTGCAAATTTTACAAAAAAACCCGACAATCAACTAGTATTGAATTGAAAATTAACAAATAAATAATTTTTTGTTAAAAAAGGATTATGAGTCTGGATAACTAATAGTTATAAGAAAATCCCTATTTTTGCAAAAAATCAAAAACAAGAATGACTACTACAGGGAAAATTGAATTAATGGCTCCTGCCGGAAATTTTGAATCAATGCAAGCTGCGTTAGACAACGGAGCCGATTCAATTTATTTTGGTGTTGAGCAATTAAATATGCGAGCAAGAGCATCTATTAACTTTACATTAGATGATTTACAGGAAATTTCTGATCGTTGTAAAGCTAAAAATGTAAGAACCTACCTTACACTAAATACCATAATTTACGACCATGATTTAAGTATAGTTAAAACCTTGCTCCAAAAAGCTAAGGAAGCTGATATCACAGCTGTTATTGCCATGGATCAGGCTGTTATTGCGTCGGCAAGAGCTATTGGAATGGAAGTTCATATTTCTACACAAATTAACATTACAAATATTGAAACGGCTAGGTTTTATGCCATGTTTGCCGATACTATGGTGTTAAGTAGAGAATTGAGTTTACGTCAGGTTAAAAAAATTACCGAGCAAATTGTGAAAGAAAATATTTGTGGACCCTCGGGGAATTTAGTGGAAATTGAAATTTTTGGACACGGTGCACTTTGTATGGCGGTTTCGGGTAAATGTTATATGAGTTTACATTCATCTAACTCTTCCGCAAATAGAGGCGCTTGCAAACAAAATTGCAGAAAAAAATACACGGTAATTGATCAGGAAACTGGTTTTGAAATGGAGCTGGACAACGAATATATTATGTCTCCAAAAGATTTATGTACCATAGATTTTTTAGATCAAATAGTTGATGCAGGTGTTAAAGTGTTGAAAATTGAAGGTCGAGGAAGAGCTCCGGAATATGTAGCAAATGTTATAAAATGTTACCGTGATGCCATTGATAGTATTGAAGCTGGAACTTACAACAAAGAAAAAGTAATTTCTTGGATGTTGGAACTAGAAAAAGTATACAACCGCGGTTTTTGGAGCGGCTATTATTTAGGTCAGAAATTAGGAGAATGGAGCAATGGTTCTGGAAGTCATGCAACACAAAAAAAGGTATACGTTGGAAAAGGCATGCATTATTTTCCAAAAGCGAATATTGCTGAATTTAAAATAGAAGCTTATGATATTGCGGTTGGAGATACCATTTTAATCACAGGCCCAACAACAGGCGCAAAAGAAATGCAGGTTGACGAAATGTTTGTGAATGATGTTAGAGGAGAAAAAGCGCAAAAAGGAGATTCTTGCACATTTCCATTGGCATTTAGAATTCGACCTTCAGATAAATTATATAAAATTGTTGAAAACAAAGTTGAAGCCTAGATGGTGATTATTACCTTACAAAGAGCCAAATGTATTGGTTGTAATTACTGTGTTGAATTGGCTCCTGCTCAGTTTCAAATGTCTAAAAAAGATGGAAAATCGGTATTACTTCATTCTAAAGAAAAAAAAGGCTTTTTTACCATTAAATCGCCAGATGATACCATTTTTAATGAAAACATAAAAGCCAAAGAAGCTTGCCCTGTTAAAATTATTGATGTAAAACAGATTTAATATTATGGATATTTATAAGCTTCTAAAAATAAACAAGTTAATTAAAAATCATAGAATTAAATTTTTAGGTTTATATTTATTACATTTTTTTAATAAAAGATATTTAGCTATTAATCTAGACCCAATAATGGCTTGTAACTTACGCTGCAAAATGTGTTATTTTACAGATAAGGAATATTTAAAAACTTTAAAAGGAAATTTAAAAGAAGAAGATTTAAATTGCATCTCAAATGCTGTTTTTAAAAGGGCTTTAAAACTTCAAATAGGTTGTGGAACAGAACCAACATTGTATAGAAACTTATCTAAAATAGTTGAATTAGGTAAAAAACACAAGGTTCCATATATTTCTCTAACAACAAATGCTAATTTGCTTTCTAGAAGTAAAATAGAAGAACTATTAAAAGCTGGATTAAACGAATTTACCATATCAATGCATGGAGTAAGAAAAGATACTTATGAAGATTTTATGCAAAAAGGGGATTATCATAAATTTAGAGAGAATTTTAATTTTTTTGAGGAATTTAAAAAAACATATAAATTTAAGGTTAGATTAAATTACACTTTTAATAAGGATAATTTTAATGAACTTAAAGATTTGTTTAATTATTATAACGGAAATATAATTGATGTTTTACAAATTAGACCTATTCAAAAATTAGGAAATACCCAATATAATAATTTTGATTTAACTTCAATAAAAAATGAGTATAATTCAGTTTTGGAAATCTTAAAAAATCAATGTAAAAACCACAACATAATTTTATTGGCACCTCAGGATTTATTGCAAGAAGAAATTACGAATGTTAGTAGTGTTCTTTTCAATTATACATTTTTTTATATATCTCCAAATAGTTTTGAAAGAAGTGATTTTAATTGGAAAAAAGAAAGTTTTGAAGAATTTAGTAAAAGAACTAAGTGGGGAAATAAAATTCTAAAAAATGTTCTAAAATCAAAAAGAGAATTGATTTCTTCATCAAAACATTTAAATTATGATATTAGTATATAATTAAAATCCAATTTTAAACGTTTTACAGTTCGTAATTTTAATCATATCTTTACAAATTAGTGAAGGTTGTAAAATTGAATTTTTCAATTTTAATTATCAAAATAAAATATAAAAAATATGAGCTGTAATAGTTGCTCTTCAGATATAAATAGTGTTCCGAAAGGTTGTAAAAGTAATGGCGATTGCGGTACTGATAGTTGTGAAAAACTAACAGTATTCGATTGGTTAGCCAATATGTCACTTCCATCTGGTCAAGAACCTGAAAATATAGTTGAAGTACGTTTTAAAAATGGGCGAAAACATTTTTATAAAAATCCTGACAATTTAAAATTATCAATTGGCGATATTATTGCAGTTGAAGGTAATCCAGGTCATGACATAGGTACGGTTTCTCTTACAGGTGAACTGATTAAAGTTCAAATGAAAAAGAAGGGGGTTGCTGTTGATAGTGAAGAGGTGAAAAAAATATACCGAAAAGCATCACAAAAAGACATTGATATTTGGAAAGCTTCACGTGAAAAAGAATATGAAACGCAATATCGCGGAAGAGAAATATTAAGTCGTTTGGGTTTAAAAATGAAACTTTCAGATGTTGAGTATCAAGGGGATGGAAACAAAGCTACTTTTTATTACACAGCCGATGATAGAATTGATTTCAGACAGTTAATTAGAGATTTGGCAAGTGCTTTTAACATACGAGTTGAAATGAAACAAGTTGGGCTTCGTCAAGAGGCAGCTCGTTTAGGTGGTGTTGGTTCCTGTGGAAGAGAATTGTGTTGTTCAACCTGGTTAACCGATTTGCGAAAAGTAAATACCACTGCGGCACGTTACCAACAATTATCTTTAAATCCTCAAAAATTAGCAGGACAATGTGGTAAATTAAAATGTTGTTTAAACTACGAATTAGACACCTATTTAGATGCGCTTAGAGGTTTTCCAAAGCAAGAAATTGAACTGAGAACTGTAAAAGGAGATGCTTCTTTTGTGAAAATGGATATTTTTAAAAATTTACTTTGGTACACTTATAAAGAAAACCGCAGTAAATGGTTTAAATTAACCTTAGAACAGGTTCAAGAAATTATAGCCTTAAATAAAAATCAAGAAAAAGTAGCTTCATTAGAAGATTATGAATTGGAGTTAATTCAAGAAATTAAGGCTGATTTTGAAAATGTTGTAGGACAAGATAGTTTAACTCGTTTTGATATGCCAAAAAGAACCAACAAAGGTAAAAAACGAAATAAAAAACATCAGGGAGCTGGTTCAAAACAGCAAGCTGCATCTAATGATTTTAAGTCAAAACAAAAGAACAGACCTAAAAAAGATAAAGCTGAAATAAGTCAAAATCAGGCAACCAATCCAAATCAGAAAAAGCCTAACCCAAATCAGCAAAAGCAGCATTCTAACCAGCAAGCAAAAGTGTCAGGCGAAAATAATCCTGTAAATAAAACAGGAGCCAATAAAAATAGAAACAAAAGAAGAAGACCTCCTAAAAAAGACACAAACAATTCAAAAGATGCATAAGTATTTACAACTTTTATTTGGTTTTTTGTTAGTTGTTTCTTGTGATTCAAAGATGATTTATGATCAATATCAGCCAATTGAAAATCACCATTGGTCATCAGAAAATAAAATTGAATTTATTGTTGATAATACAGATACTATTTCTAAAAAAAATGTGTTTATCAATATTAGAAACAATAAAGCCTATGAGTTTAGTTCTTTATTTTTAATCGCTAAAATTGAGTTTCCAAAAGGCATAAGGGTTATTGATACCTTAGAATATGAAATGGCTGATGTTCAAGGAAAATGGCTGGGCACAGGATTTACTGATGTGAAAGAAAATAAACTTTTTTACAAAGAAAATGTGTCTTTTGCTGAAAAAGGAACTTATAAATTTAGCATTCAGCAAGTAACTAGAGGTATCAATGA